>Ga0208516_100444_pt1 | contig 16708 bp, 15 predicted proteins | sample LakWasM117_HOW13_2_FD_183931 | JGI IMG/M metagenome (GOLD analysis project Ga0208516, IMG submission 183931) | Freshwater sediment methanotrophic microbial communities from Lake Washington under simulated oxygen tension - Sediment Metagenome... | ecosystem: Environmental > Aquatic > Freshwater >...
TTGCCGACAGCCACCATGGCTCGGGTCAAGCTGGTGGTCTCGTCCAGATCCAGGCGCTCACCCGCGCAGGCCGTCACGAAGGCGGCAAGCTCGATGTCCGACAGGCGATTGTCCACGGTGTCACGCATCAATCCCAGGAAATCTGATTCGTTCAAGCGCCCTCCAAACACCTTGGCTCGCAATGCGGGTGTAGACGCGGAAGGTTCCGGATGGCTGAAGATCGCCCAGTCCTCAGGACCGGGTTTTAGCGCCATCCATGCTGCTTCCGAGAGCGAAGCGACATCCAGGTCGAGCCAGTCCTCGGTGACCACGTTGAGCGTGGCGACCAGCTCGCGTTCACCGCTGCGGATCAGCACGCGCGTGAGTGCGGTGAACCCCTCGGCGCGACAGACGGCGCAGTCGCGGTGCATGTAGACCACTGGTTGCTGATAGGTATCGATGCCCGCGCGCATCAGGCGTAGTCGATTGTGATTGGCAGTCATTGCGTGCGATCCAGCGACACGCGTTCCAGGTAGTCCGGGACTCGCACGTTCCAACCGAGCTCGTGTTTGATGCGACCTCGCAGCGCGTCAGCCGCGTCGGGTTCACCGTGGGTGATGTAGGTGATGGCCGGCTTACGTGTCGCCCCGCCCATCCAGGCAAGGATTTCGTCCGCGTCGGCGTGTCCGGAAAAACTCTGCAGGTTGACGACTTCGGCGCGGATAGGAACCTCATGCCCGAACAAGCGCAGTGAATCTGCACCTTTGACGAGTGCTGCTCCGCGCGTTCCTCCTGCCTGATAGCCGGATAGCACGATGGCATTGCGATGATCGGGTGCGAAGGCTTCCAGGTGGTGCAATATGCGCCCGCCACTAAGCATGCCGCTCGCCGAGAGGATGATCATCGGGCCGTGGCGTCGATTGAGTGCCTTGGATTCATCGACAGTGCGAACCATGGTGGCGAGTTCGTACATGGCTTCGCAATCGGCTGCGGAGACGTGGTGCTCGCTGTGATATCGGTGATACAGATCCGTGGCCTTGATGGCCATGGGGCTATTCAGGAAGACCGGCACGGCAGGAATCTCGCCGCGCTGCCGCAGGCGTGCGATATGCAGCATCACGCCTTGTGAGCGCCCAACGGCGAATGCGGGAATGACGATGACGCCACCCCGGGCCGCGACACGGCGGATCACCGGTGCGAGTTCGGCCTCTGCGTCAACTCGGGCGTGCGTGCGATTTCCGTAGGTCGACTCGCAAATCAGGACGTCCGCTTGTTGCAGGGCCTGAGGAGGATTCATCAATGGATCGTGTGCGCGACCCAGGTCACCGCTGAAGTGCACGATCTTGCCCCGGATATCCACACTGATCTGAGCCGCGCCCAGAAGATGACCCGCAGGATGAAAGCGGGCGGAGATGCCATCTCCAAGATCGACCGTGGTTTCGTACTCATCGGTGACAAACTGTTTCAACGCCGCCTCGGCATCGGCGACCGTGTAAAGCGGCTCAGGATTGGCGTGCTTGGAATAGCCCTTCTTCTTCGCGTATTTCGCTTCTTCCTCAAGCAGGTGACCGCTGTCCAGGAGAAGTAGCTCGCACAAATCCCGCGTGGCGGGCGTGCAATGCACATTGCCGCGGAAGCCATTGCGTACCAGCGCCGGAATGTAGCCAGAGTGATCCAGGTGAGCGTGGGTCAGCAGCAAGGTGTCGATGCTGTCAGGCGGGACCGGGAACTCGGCGCGGTTGCGTTCGCGTAGCTGCTTGTAGCCTTGGAATAGGCCGCAGTCGATCAGGATGCGCTTGCCATCCACTTCGAGCAGATACCGAGATCCGGTGACGGTTCCGGCAGCGCCCAGAAACTGCAGGGTCGGAGTTGAAATGCTTTCCATGTGATTCTCCCGAATTGAGAAATGACGTGAGTCCGAATCGCTGACTGTTGATCAGCGGGGACGAAGAGGATTGATGGCAGAAGCTGTCGGAAAGGAGGCATCACCGGCATCGGTCGAGTCTTTGAGTTTGAGTCGGCGCAACAGCAGCGCATTGACCGCGACGATGACCGAGCTTCCCGACATCGACAGCGCAGCAATTTCGGGCGACAGCACGAACGGATAAAGCACGCCGGCTGCCAATGGAAAGGCGAGCACGTTGTAACCGACCGCCCAGGCCAGGTTTTGATGCATCTTGCGCAGGGTGCCGCGTGCGATCGCGATCGCACGGACGACGTCGTACGGATCGCTGCGCATCAGCACGATGTCAGCGCTTTCGATCGCAACATCGGTGCCCGCCCCGATGGCGAAGCCGACGTCCGCCTGAGTCAGGGCGGGTGCGTCATTGATCCCGTCCCCGACCATGCCGACGCGCTTGCCTTGCGCCTGAAGCTTTTTGACCTCGTCCGCTTTCCCGCCTGGCAGGACGTCCGCCAGCACGATGTCGATGCCGAGTTCTGCCGCCACACGTTCCGCGGTGGGGCGGTTGTCACCGGTGATCATCGCGACCTTGACCTTGCGCGCGTGCAGGGCCTCGATGGCCGCGCGCGAGCTGGGACGGATTGCATCGGCGATGGCGATCAATCCGACGACCTCGTTGTCGAGTCCGACATAAATGACGGTACGCCCGCCACCCTGCAGGCGTGCGGCGTCGGCTTCGAGTGGCCCGACCACAACTCCGGAATCGTTCATCAGCAGCCGGTTGCCGAGCATGACTTGGCGGCCGCCGACCTCACCGCGCGCGCCGCGCCCGTCGATGTTGGTGAACGCAGTTGCACGTTCGGTGACCTCTCCAGCACGCGCGACGATCGCGCGCGCCAACGGGTGTTCCGAATGCGCATCGACGGCGGCGGCAAGGGCCAACACTTCGCTGTCGCTGCGTCCCGGAGCGACCACAACGTCCACGACTTCTGGATTGCCGACGGTCAGGGTGCCGGTTTTGTCGAAGATCACGACGTCCAGCCGCGCACTCAGCTCAATCGCTTCGGCATGCTTGAACAGGATGCCGTGCTTGGCACCCATCCCGGTGCCGATCATGATCGCCATGGGCGTGGCCAAGCCCAGAGCATCGGGACAGGCGATCACGAATACGGTGATGGTGAGCGTCACCGCGAACAGCAGCGTCTGGCCCAGCCACCAGAACCAGACAGCGAAGGTCAGCAACCCAATAATAATCGCGGCCAGCACCAGCCAGGTTGAAGCGCGATCAGCCAACAGTTGCGCGGGTGCCTTCGAGTTTTGCGCCTCCTGCACCAGCTTGATGATCTGGTTGAGCGCCGTCTCTGAACCGACCTTCGTAGCGCGGTAGACGAAGGCACCGCTCTTGTTGATCGCGCCTCCAACGACCTGGCTGCCAGGATCCTTGCGCACGGGCATCGACTCACCCGTGAGCATCGACTCATCCACCTGAGAGCTACCCTCGATGACTTCGCCATCGACGGGTACCTTGGCGCCTGGCCGCACGACCAAGATGTCACCGACGACAACATCGGCCGTGGGTATTTCCACTTCCTCGGTGCCCCGGCGCACCAAGGCGCGCGGCGGTGAAAGTTTCAGCAGCGATTTCATCGCGTCCGACGCACCAGCACGGGCGCGCATTTCCAGCCAGTGGCCCAGCAGGATGAAGATCAGCAGAACCGTGGTGGCTTCGTAAAAGTCGGCGCCGTCGAACACGAAGGTCGCACCCACGCTGAAAAGGTAACCGGTGCCCACGCTGAGCAGCACCAGCACCGCCATGTCGAGAACGCCGTGGCGCAGCGAACGGATCGCGGCGGTGAAGAACGGCCAGCCTGGATAGAGCAGCGCTCCAGTGGCGAGCGCGAATAGCCAGATCTGCTTGTCCAGTCCGAACGGAACGGGCGGCGGCTGGAACAGACCCATTGGCGACCAGATGAACAGTGGGATGCCGAAAAGCAGCGCGACGACGAACCGTCGCTGCATGTCGCGCGCGGCAGCATGCAAGTCGCCACCGTGGTGCATGCCTTCGTGGGCATCGCGTCCGTTGGCAGGGTCTTTGCCGGGCCCTGCCATGGCGTGGGCGACATGCGAGTGGGCGGGCATGGCCTGCTCGGCAGGTGTGGAGATCGTTGCATCTTTGGGTATGGGCGCCACGCCTGCCGGACTGTCGTCGCACGAGAAACCTTCGCTACGGATCGTTTTGGCAATCTGTCCTGGCGACACTTTGGCCGGGTCATAGCGGACGCTCAGTGTCCCTGCCGCGAAATTCCCGTTTGTCACGTCGACGCCGCGCAGCTTTGCGACGCTGTGTTCGAGCGACTTGGCACACCCGGGGGTGCACATGCGGCCGACAGGCCAAAGATGTGTGCGGGTGGTGTCCTTGGGTTGACTCATGTTCGCTCTCCTGCGATGCCAGTGGCGCGGCCACGGCGAGGGATGAAACGCGGTATTTCGGCCATGTAGCGGCGGTAGTCATCGCCGAACCGGGCCAGACTGTCGCGTTCCTCCGCGATAGAGAGACGTGCGTAGACCCAAACCAGTACTGGATACATGGCCAACGTCAGCAGCGTTGGCCACTGCAACAGGAACCCAGTCATGATCAGGAAGAAGCCGACGTATTGTGGATGACGGATACGCGCATAAAGACCTTCGCGCGCGACCCTGGATTCACGCTGGGCCCGATACAGCACCGGCCACGCCTCTGACAACAGCCAGAATCCGGCCCCAATGAATACAAAGCTGGCGATGTGGAACGGTCCCATATGAGGATTGGCACGCCAGCCAAACATCATTTCCAGCAAATGGCCTGCATCGTGGGTCAGCCAGTTGACTTGCGGAAAATGGGAGGACAGCCAGCCCGACAGCAGGAACAGCGTCAGTGGAAAGCCGTACATCTCGGCGAACAACGCAACAAGGAACGCTGAGAACAGTCCAAAACTGCGCCAGTCGCGCGCATTGAGTGGCTTGTAGAAACTCCACGCGAAGAAAATGAAAAAAGCGGCATTAATGATGGCCAGGCCCCAGAGGCCATAGCCGGGGATCGTCGTGCTCATGGCAGGTCTCCACCCCGCGGAATATGGCGATGCCTCTCCACCGTGCGGCCGCTCGTAGTGTCGAGGCGATCGTTTGGCTCGCTGGTCTTGGGTGACGACGTATCAGCGTCTTGCGTCGCATGCTCATGTTGATGGCCGTGTCCATGACGACCGTGGCCGAATACATGCATGAGCGGGCATGCCAATAGCAATAGCCAGGGAAGCCACACCAGTCCCACCAGCAAATGCGCGCGGTGTTCGCTGATCAGGAAGAATGCAGCGATGCCGACGAACAGCCCGAACAACAGCCGCAAGCGCCAAGGCCTGGGAGCGGGCGATATCAACGCAGTCTTGTTTTCAGTTATCAAATTCACCGGCCACCTCCCAAGGGGTCATTGGACAAACTGTTCACGCACTGATCGGTTTACTTCGTTGCCATCGACGTTCTCACGTACTTCACGGTCAAGATGTTCGTGATCGTGTTTTGGGTTTTTTCCGGAGTGTTCGAACCGCAGGGGACTTCTCCGCCTCGCTTTCAATCAAGCGGCAGATTTCATGGTCAGTAAGAACTCCGCCACCACCGATGCGTCGCCATCGCTTTTGCGCGAGGGTCATGCGTGCATGAAGTGCCTTCAGTTGCGCAAGTTCTGAAACAATCTGCGGCAGGCGTTGATCGAGTATTGCCTTGGCTTCCGGGCATGGTTCGGTACCCGTTGCGGCATGTCTGATGATGCTTTTAATCTCATCCAAAGTGAAGCCAAGTCCCTGCGCCAGCCGGATGAAGCGCATGCGATTCAGTACGCTCCGGTCAAACAATTTATAGCCCCCCGAACTGAGGGCAGAAGGTACAAGCAGGCCGATTCGAATGTAGTACCGGACCGCATGCGGCGGTTCGTCGGCAGCGGCGGCCAGCTGCGATACGGTCATGAGATCCATGGGGATTCCCAATTGATCAGCCCTTGCAACTCTGAGTTTTGGATGGATTTTTTTCATGACGGTCTTAACCTAGGCCTATGTGCGACGCACAGGTCAACTTCCGGTGCCACAGCGCCCAGGCAAGTGCTACAGGCACGGCAAACCTGTTATTGGTGGATGTCAATGGGCGCGGAATAGACATCCCCCACCACCAAACCCGAACGCCGGCGACGCGGCAGGTAAAAGTGTCCCCTGGCGCAATGCCGGGCGCGGGGATGATGCTGGCCGGGGGTGATTTCATTTCTTGTTGTCTAGATTGGTTGACTCATGTCGCGGCCACACATGTTTCCTCTATGTGCCGCAACGAAGTATCTAGCGCGATACGCTTATTTCGTGCTGTCCTGCAGCGCTTGTTGCAAGCGCATTTCGATGTCTGCCGGGAGCGACGTCTGCAGCAGGCGCCCGCCGGTGCCGCGCAGTTCTTCGATGACTTTGTCCACGGTCATCGAACCTGCAAGCACGAACAGTGCCGAGCAGCACGGCTCGACCTCCTCGCTCAGCGAGCGAATGAATTCGTCATCGATGCCGTAGTCGACCATGGATCCCGACAATGCTCCCAACCCCGCGCCGACGACTCCACCAGCAATCAGACCCAGCGGGCCAGCGAAGATGGCGCCGACCAGCAGTCCCCAGAACGATCCGGACCAGGCACCCTGCGAGGTGAGGTTGACCGATTGCTGCAAGGTCAACTTGCCCTTGTCGCTGCGTCGGACGATTACGGCGTCGTTGAGGGCGATCAGATACTCTTTCTGGAGATCCTGAAGCCGGTACAAGGTGTCTGCGGCGGCTTCCGGCTGATGCTTGTAGATCACGGCGATCAAGGTTTTCATGATGGATTGTTCCTGTTGAATTCAGAGTTCTTGAGTGGGTTGCGGGGGATGTGTTCTTGTAGGCCAAGGGCAAGAAAGTCTTCACGAGGTCCTGCGAATTGCAGAGCGATTGACTGGAGTTTTTTTCTGATGGCAGACGCCTGTCTCAAATGGAAGCCTCAACGTAGACCTATGTGCGACGCACAGGTCAAGGGGATACCAACGGTTGAATGGCGCCAGGTCTGGATAGCCTGCGACGCTTGATCAATGCGTAGATGACAGGGATCACGACCAGGGTTAGCACAGTCGAGGACACCATCCCCCCGACCATGGGTGCCGCGATGCGACGCATCACTTCCGAGCCGGTGCCGGTGCTCCACATGATCGGCAACAGGCCAGCCATGATCGCGACCACGGTCATCATCTTCGGTCGCACCCGTTCCACGGCACCTTCGACGATGGCGTCATGCAGGTCATCCAAGCTCAATTGCAGGCCTTGCTCATGACGTTTTCGGGCCAGCGCTTCCAACGCATGGTCGAGGTAGATCAGCATCACTACGCCGGTTTCTGCGGCCACGCCGGCCAAGGCAATGAACCCCACCGCGACCGCCACACTCAGGTTGTAGTCCAGCGCCCACATCAACCACACGCCACCGACCAGGGCGAACGGCACGGAGAGCATCACGATCAGCGACTCGGTGACACGACGGAAGTTGAGATAGAGCAGCAGGAAAATCAGCGCCAACGTCACCGGCACGACGATCTTCATCTTGGCGATCGCACGCTGCATGTACTCGTATTGGCCGCTCCAGGTGGCGTAGTAGCCAGGCGGGAAGGTCACGGATTTCGACACTGCCGCCTGCGCGGCAGTCACGTAGCCGCCCAGGTCGGAATTGCGGGTGTCGACGTAGATATAAGCCGACAACAGGGCATTTTCGGTCCGGATCGAGGGCGCACCCTTGCTGACCGATATCTTCGCCACTTCGCCCAACGGAACTTGTGCACCATCCGCCGTCCAGACCAGTACGTCCTGTGCGATCCGTTGCGGATCGTCACGTAACTCGCGCGGGTAGCGCACGATAACGCCGAAGCGCTCGCGCCCTTCGACTGTCGTCGTCACCATTTGTCCGCCGAGCGCAGCCGCAATCACGTCTTGCACCTCGCCCACGGTCAAGCCATAGCGTGCCAACTGGCGCAGGTCAGGTTCGACATCCAGGTAGTAGCCACCGGTCAGGCGTTCGGCATAGGCGCTGGTCGTGCCCGGCACCTTGCGCACGACGCTCTCGATCTGCTTGGCGAGCTTTTCCATCTCAGCGAGATCGGTCCCGAATACCTTGATGCCGATCGGTGTGCGGATACCGGTTGAGAGCATGTCGGTGCGTGCCTTGATCGGCATCGTCCATGAGTTGGCGACGCCCGGGAACTGCAACGCCTGGTCCATCTCTGCGATCAGCTTGTCGACGGTCATGCCGCTGCGCCACTGCGTTTCCGGCTTGAGATTGATGACGGTCTCGAACATCTCCAGAGGCGCCGGGTCGGTCGCAGTTGCTGCGCGCCCGGCCTTGCCGAATACCGATTCGACCTCGGGGAAGGACTTGATGATGCGATCCTGCTGTTGCAGCAGCTCGGCGGCTTTGGTGACTGACATCCCCGGCAGGGAGGCGGGCATGTAGAGCAGGGTGCCTTCGTTGAGGGTCGGCATGAACTCGCTGCCGAGCCGCGACGCCGGCCATGCGCTCAACATCAGGACCAGGGTCGCAACCACCAATGTCGCGCCCTTGTGGCGCAGGACGACTGCAATCACGGGACGGTAGATTGCAATCAGAAAGCGGTTGATGGGATTTTTCTGCTCCGGGAGGATCTTGCCGCGGACGAACAGCAGCATCAGCACCGGAACCAGGGTCACCGACAGGAGCGCGCCACCGGCCATGGCGAAGGTTTTGGTAAAGGCCAATGGATGGAATAGGCGGCCTTCCTGCGCCTCCAGTGCAAACACCGGCAAGAACGACACCGTGATGATCAGCAAGCTGAAGAACAGCGAAGGGCCGACCTCGCGACAAGCATTGATGATCAGTTCGGCCCGGGGCTTCTCGCCGCCGTGTCGTTCGAGGTGTTTGTGCGCGTTTTCGATCATGACGATGGCCGCGTCCACCATCGCGCCGATCGCGATCGCGATGCCGCCCAGGCTCATGATGTTGGAGTTCATACCCAGTGCGCGCATGGCAATGAAGGCGATCAGCACGCCGATCGGCAGCATCACGATGGCCACCAGGGCACTGCGAACATGGAACAGGAACAGGATGCAGACCAGCGCGACGATCAGGCTTTCCTCAAGCAGTGTGCTGCGCAAGGTCGAGATGGCGCGATTGATCAGATCCGAGCGGTCGTATACGGCGCGAATGCTCACGCCCTCGGGCAGACCGGCCTGGATCTCGGCGATCTTGGTCTTCAGCCCCTTGATCACCGACAACGCATTCTCTCCATAGCGGGCGACCGCGATGCCAGCCACGGTTTCGCCATCGCCATTGAGCTCGGCGATGCCGCGGCGTTCATCGGGGACAAGTTCGACGCGGGCGATATCGCCGATCAGTACCGGCGTGCCGGCATCGGCCTTGACGACGAGATTTTCGATATCGTCGATCCCTCGCAGGTAGCCGCGACCGCGGACCATGTACTCGGTTTCGGTCATCTCGATGACGCGGCCGCCGACGTCGCGATTACTTTGCGCGATGACCTGCGAGATGCGTGACAAGGGAATTCCGTACTGGCGGAGCTTGCCGGGATCCACAGTCACCGAATACTGGCGCACGAATCCACCGACGCTTGCCACTTCGGCGACTCCAGGTGCCTTGGTCAGCTGATAGCGCACATACCAGTCCTGGATCGCGCGCAGTTCATCCAGGGATTTTTGCTTGCCCTCCAGGACGTACTGATAGACCCAGCCGACGCCGGTCGCGTCAGGCCCCAGTGTTGGCGTGACGCCTTCTGGCAGGTTCTTGGAGGCGAAGCTTAGATACTCGAGTACACGCGAGCGCGCCCAGTAGATGTCAGTCCCGTCCTCGAAGATCACGTAGACGAACGATGCGCCGAAGAACGAGAAGCCGCGCACGACCTTGGAACGCGGTACCGACAGCATGGCGGTCGTAAGCGGGTAGGTGATCTGGTCTTCGACCACCTGCGGCGCTTGACCCGGCACTTCAGTGAAGACGATCACCTGCACGTCTGACAGGTCTGGCAGCGCGTCGAGGGGCGTCTTTGCCACCGCGTAGATGCCCCCCGCGGTGATCGCCAGTGCAGCCACCAGTACCAGGAACATGTTCCGCGCGGACCATTCGATCAGCCGTGACAGCATGTCAGTGCTCCGTCTTCTGGGCGTCATGACCGGCGTGCGTCATAGGTTCTGGCTTCGGCATTGCCATGCCGGAATGATCCGCATGCGCACGGTCCGGGGCGCCTGGCGCTGCGGGTAGAGTTGCCGCAGGAGTATCGACGTGCTGGTGTTCACTGGCTGACCCGGCGGCTTCCTCTGCTGCTGGCAATCCAGACTCAGGCTTGGCAGCACCAACCTTCTGACCGGTGCTCATGCCTTCCAGGGCGGACTGTAGATTGCTCTCGGCATCGATCAGGAAGTTGGCCGAGACCACCACGCGTTCACCAGCGCGCAGACCCTCGCGCACTTCGACCCTGTCGCCAGAGCGTTCGCCGACCACCACCTTGCGCGGCTCGAACCGGCCTTCGCCGACCTGCACCAGCACGATCTGTCGTGTACCGCTGTCGAGTACCGCCGAGCGCGGCACCGTCAACACATCTGACGAGGCGTTGCGGGTGAGCATCACATCGCCGAACAGACCCGGACGCAGCAGGCCATCAGGATTCGGCAATTCAATCCGAACTTGCAGGGTGCGCGTCTGCGGATCAATGACGGGTTGCAGAAAGCTGACGCGTCCCTCGAACGTGCGGCCCGGCAGGGTGGGCGACTGGAAGCGGGCCCGTTGGCCGAGTGCCACGCTGTTGGCAGTTGAGGCCGGCAGGTCGGCGATCAACCAGACGGTCGACAGATCCGCCAAGCGCAGGATGGTGTCGCCAGCGGCGAAGCGCGCACCTTGCACGATCGGCTTGTCGATCACGACCGCATTGGCCGGCGAGGTAATCACCAGATTGCCGCCGCTGCCATGGCCGATATGTGCCAGCTGCGCGGCTCCGATATCCCAGTTGCGCAGGCGCGCCCGCGACGCATCGCGCAAGCGGCGCATGCTTGCAGCACTGGCCGGGTCGGTGGCTTCGAGCTTGCGCGCGGCGCTGTCGGCGATGCGGTATTCGTCCTGTGCCGCCAGGAGTTCGGGACTGTAGACCGTGAGCAAGGCCTGGCCGCGGTGCACCTGCATGCCGGTCTGGTCGGCATTCAGACGTTCGACCCAGCCTTCGAACTTGGGTGCGATGGCGTACTGGCGCGTTTCATCGACCTGCACCGTGGCACTGCCACGGATGCTGGTCGCCAGTTCACCAAGCCGCGCCTGTACTGTACGTACCCCCAGCTTTTGCACCTTCTCTGGCGACAACACCACCGTGCCGGGCGCGGCCGCTTCGCCGCCTTCATAGACCGGCACGTAGTCCATGCCCATCGAATCCTTTTTTGGAATCGGGGATGTATCCGGCAGACCCATGGGATTGCGGTAGTAGAGAACCTTCCGTGCAGGAGCCTCAGCATTGCCTGGCTGCGTCGATGTGATCGCCGGACGCATGCTGCGGCCAGCGATCAAGCCAGCCAGAAGCGCCACGAGAATGGCCACGGCGATGACCAGTGCATTTGAACGCTTCATGGTGTGTCTCCAGTGAGGGCCCGCACTTCTGCGGCGCCCAGTAATTCATCGCGCGTGGCATCGACTCGTGCCAGGTCCGCGCCTTGCCACTCACTCAGGGCCGCAAGCAGCGTGCCGAAATCCACTTCCCCCACCTGGTAACTGGCGAGTGCTGACTTGAAATTCGCATCGGCCTGCAGCAACAAGGTCCCTTCGATCAGCGCGCGTTGCTCGCGGGCACTGCTCCAGCGCGCCCAGGCCACGCCCAAACGCCCTTCGAGTTCGATCTGCGTTGCACTTGCCCGAGCAAGCGCCGCTGTTTCGAGGAACCGTGATTCGCGCTCCCGATCACGGCGCGCGCGCTGCTGTAGCGGGATCTCGACCTGTAGCATCAGCTCGTAGCTGTCCACGCGATTGCCCAGCTGCATCGTCCCGACCCCCAAGGTGATGTCGGGGTAGCGGTTGCGTCGTTCCAGTTCCACATTGCTATGGGCGGCCGCAGCCATTGCTTCACTCGCCTGCACGGCTGGATGAGCGCCCCGTTCCAATCTCTGCAGGGCGACTTCGAGTGAACGGTCGGAAATCGCCAACACCGGCTGTGCTGCGGGCTCGGCCAGCGGGGCGTCAGCCCTGCGACCGAGCAGGGCATTCAGCATCGCGGCTGCCTCGCGTTGTGCAGCCTTTCGCCGAATGCGCTCCCCCTGCAGTGCAGTCCGCTCGACTTGTGCACGGATGGAGTCCTGCTGGGCGGCCATCCCCAGTGCATAGCGGACCCCGGCGATTTCCTCCACCTGCTCAAGGAGCGCGATCTGGCGATCTATCACCGTCACCCCTGCGCGGGAATGCCAGTACCGGACGTATGCCTGTTCGGCTTGTGCCACGAGGTCTCGCGCGGTTGCGTCGCGCTCGAAGCGGCTCGCGCCAGCCGCCAGTGTGGCCACGTCGCGTGAGAGCGTGCGTTTGCCCCACAGCGGAAAACGTTGCTGAAACATGTAGGTGGTCGAACCTACATTTGCGGGCAACAGGGATGGATTGCCTGGATCGATGCCGCGCAACTGCACCGACGCCATGGGATCCGGTAGCGCTCCGGCGGGATAAATCCGGGCATCTGCCGCCTCTGACTCGGCCTGCAAGACCCGCAACTGCGGGTTATGGGCGGTGACCCAGTCGCGTATGGATTGCACGGTTGCCCCAGGCGCTTGTTCCTGCGCATGCGCCGGAAGAGTGCCGGCAAGCGCAAGGGTGAGGGTTAGCGTCATCATCAGCCAATGAAATCGACGGGCAACCGGTAGACGCCCTTCGAGCGATTCGTGTGCCGACGACGCAGAAGACCCAGCGCAACGGCGCAGAGATTGAGAGAGAAACATGAGTTCTGCCTTCGGAGCCCACCTGCCGAAAAGGCGGCGGGACTGGTTCGGAGGCGGCGGGACGTGTTGCCACGACCATGCCGATGCAATCGACGGCAGGCGCAGGCAGCGCATGCCGGACATCAGCGTGAGATCAGATCAGCAAGAGACTGGCTGGATGCAGCGTAGGTCGATGCCAGGCGACATGTGTGGGTGCCTCCGAGAGGGCCTGTGACCCTGCCTGCAGCACGGATGGAAGCGGCAACAGCGTTGGCACGGTATTGCAGAATAGCGGGATAGGCGGGATCCGGGCCATTTCATTACTTTGATCGCCTTGGCTGCAATGCGCCGCGCAGACGCCGTCTTGATCCGCAGGCTTTTGGTCGTGGCAGCCCTGATGCGCCATCGCCGACGAAGTGGTCGTCGCTGCCATTGCCGTTTGGACCATCGAGGCGGCAGGATGACTCGCCATCACGAATTGGGACCACAGCAGCGCCAGGATCGCTAGGATCGAGATGCGGCGTAGAAGACGTTGATGGCGGGATCGGCGCATGATGAGGATACTCACTCAATCTGCTGGGGGATTCCTTGATCTCGATCAAATTCGTTACAGAATTAGGCAATACACGCGTAGGCAGCAGCGTAGCTGTCTGGTCTAAAGCCGACTTGCAAGCAGAATGAACGCGGTGCCACCTTCAGCTGGTGACAGCTGCCTGGACACTTGTGCCCTCGCAGGGCCACTGGATGATTTGAACCAGGCATGCTTTTGCGTCGGCATTGATCTCAAAGCCGTCCGTGACGAGTTACAGGCGGTCCTTCAAGCCCAGGGTCAGTCGACAGACCTGCTCGATTCTCATCCGCATTTGTTCTCGTCGCTTCCAGTCTTCGTCGCGCGTGAACACATCGCGCGCATTGAAGGCGTCGTCAATGCGCTAGAAGAGGTCGTACATTCGGAGGCCTATCAGGCAGCTGTACTCGAATGGGCACCGGACATCGCCCGGTTCGATCCGGGATCGCCGGGTGGCCTGTTGGGATTGGACTTTCACCTGTCGCCGGATGGACCCAAGCTCATCGAGATCAATACCAATCCGGGTGGCATCTTGTTGAATGCGCTCCTGGGACAGGCGCAAACGCTATGTGCGCCCGATCGACTGTTTCCACCGGTGAATCCAGAAAAGGTTGAGCAGCACGTGCTGACGGTCCTGCAAACCGAATGGCAAATCCAGCGGGGTGCTACGCCGCTGACAGCTATCGCGATTGTCGACGATATGCCACGCCAACAGTTTCTCTACCCGGAGTTCGTTCTGTACCGCGAGCTGTTCCGACGACACGGTTATCGCGCCGAAATTCATGCCCCGGAGGAGTTCACTGCTAGGGCGGGGCGGCTCTGCGTTGGTGAAGATCCTGTCGACCTCATTTACAACAGGCTGACCGATTTCGCACTCCAGGAAGCGCCCAACATAGAGCTGAAGAATGCCTATCTGGCCAATCAGGTCGCGTTGACGCCGCATCCAAGGGCTCACGCCTTGTATGCCGACAAGCGCAATCTCGGATTGCTTGGGGATCAGGAATTCCTGCAGTCGCTGCATCTCGGGCAAGCAGTGATCGATACATTGACGATCGCGGTGCCTCGCACGCGCCTGCTGACGCCGGAGAATCGAGACGAAATGTGGGCGAATCGCCGCAAGCTGTTCTTCAAGCCAGCCGCAGGCTATGGCAGCAAGGCAACCTATCGCGGCGACAAGCTCACGCGCCGGGTCTGGGACGAGCTCCGGGATGGAAGCTATGTGGCGCAGGAAATCGTGGCGCCCAGCGAACGACATATTGAAGCTGGAACGGACCCGTTGAAGGTAGACATCCGATGCTATGCATATCGGGGGCAAGCAGTGATGTATGCGGCACGAATGTACCGAGGCCAGACGACGAATTTTCGGACTGCAGGTGGGGGGTTTGCTCCAGTGCTGACAGCGTCGTGATGTTGTTGCTATTCAAGTCCAGTGGACTATTCGCGCATGGATCACTGTCAATTTTCGTTGGGTCTGGAAACGACCCGAAGCTTCACCGATCCGACTGCGAAAAGAAGCGTGACCCACGCGGCGACGATTCCGACCAACGGAAGGAGTTCGATCTTGACAACACCGCCCGATTAAAGAAGCGGAATCAGGAGTTGGAGCACCGTGCCTGCGTGTTATGAGCACGGCCTAGCGATAACGATTGATGATCGGGTATCGACGTTCTCGTCCGAACGCGCGTCGCGACACCTTCGGCCCCGGCGTAGCCTGATGGCGCTTCCACTCACTGAGACGGACGAGTTCCAGCACGAGGTCTACGGTTTCTGGCGCGAAACCCGCCGCGATGATCTCGTCTCGCGACTGTTCCTGGTCCATGTAGCGAAACAGGACGGCATCGAGGACATCGTAGGCCGGTAATGTGTCCTGATCCTTTTGGTCGGCCCGCAACTCCGCCGAGGGCGGACGATTGACCACGCCCCATGGAATGACGGGTGCGCCAGCCACTGCCTTACGCCAGCGGGCGAGGGCATAGACCTCGGTCTTATAGAGGTCCTTGATCGGCGCGTAGCCACCGCACATGTCGCCGTAGAGCGTGGGGTAGCCGACGGCGTACTCGCTCTTGTTGTCAGTGGTTAGTAATAGCCTCCCGAACTTATTCGACAAGGCCATCAGCAGCGCGCCGCGGGTGCGCAATTGCAGATTCTCCTCGGTCGCATCGACGGGCATCTGCGCGAACAAGATGCCAAGGCGTCCAAAAAACCTCGGAACGGCTCCTCGATCGACAGCGTCACCCAGTGCACCTCCAATTCCCGGCACTTCTCCTCAGCCAGGTCATTCGACAGGGCGGCGTTGTAACGCGACGGCAGACGCACGGCGGTGACGCGATCGGCGCCGAACGCATCCACCGCCATCGCTAGGACCACCGCGGAATCGAGACCGCCAGACAGGCCATCCCAGACGCGATCAAAACTATTTTTGTGGCAGTAGTCGCGTGTGCCCAGCACCGCGGCGCGCCAGCCGCAGCGTCGGTCTCATGGCGCGCTCGCAGCGGGTTGCCGCAAGGTTCCCAGAATCGTGCAGGTGCCGCGCTCGTCGCCATGGCAGGCGCCGATGGTCCGCGCCAGTTCACTGGCCATGCGTTGCAGGTCCGCGAGCCGAGCCTGGATGTCGCCCAGGTGCTTGCGCGCCAGCTGATCAACCTCGCCGCAAGACAGGTCGGGGTCCTGCGCCAGGCGCAGCAGGCTGCGGATTTCTTCCAAGCTGAAGCCAAGGTCGCGGCCGCGGGTGATGAAGCGCAGCCGCTCGACATCGGCCTGCTCATACGAGCGATATCCATTGCCGGTGCGCTCCGGGCTGGGCATCAGCCCGATCCGCTCGTAATAGCGGATGGTTTCCAGATGGCAGCCGCTGGCCGCCGCCGCCTCACTGATTTTCATTCGCATCTCGCTTGACTCTGTAGGCACTACAGACTTTACTCTGGGGTTCCTTCGGATTCCATGCCAAGCGCCCTGTGCGCAGGCTCAACGGGCGGTTTTGTGCAGTCAATTCATGTTTGGAAGCAGTGGGCGGTAGCCGCCGTGCTGATTTACGCCGGCCTCGGTTCTGCCTGGGCTGCCGATCCGCCGGCGGAGGCCCGCCAAGCCTGGCAACTGCTTGAGTACATCGCGGTCGACTACGTCGGCGCTGTGCACGATGGGCAAGTAGTGGAGGCGGGCGAGTACGCCGAGATGCAGGAGTTCTCCCGCACTGTGCGCAGCAAATTGGAAGCGTTGCCCGCACAGCCACAGCAATCGACCCTGCTCGCCGCCGCTGATCGG
>Ga0208516_100445_pt1 | contig 16614 bp, 14 predicted proteins | sample LakWasM117_HOW13_2_FD_183931 | JGI IMG/M metagenome (GOLD analysis project Ga0208516, IMG submission 183931) | Freshwater sediment methanotrophic microbial communities from Lake Washington under simulated oxygen tension - Sediment Metagenome... | ecosystem: Environmental > Aquatic > Freshwater >...
GCGACATCCGTATCGGCGGGCGCCAGAGCAGCGCCTCGTTCGACTACACCCTGCAGGCCGACGACATCGCCGAGCTGCGCACCTGGGAGCCGCGCATCCGCCAGGCCCTGAGCCAGGTGCCCGAGCTGGAAGACGTGAACAGCGACGTGCAGGACTACGGCTTGCAGACCTCGCTGGTCATCGACCGCGACGCCGTGGCCCGCCTGGGATTGAGCATGGCGCAGATCGACGCCACGCTCAACGACGCCTTCGGCCAGCGCCAGGTCGGCGTGATCTACAACCCGCTCAACCAGTACCGCGTGGTCATGGAGGCCGCGCCGCGCTACCTGCAAAGCCCCGAAACGCTGCGCGGCTTCTTCTTTGTCAATGCGCAGGGCCAGCAGATTCCGCTCACCGCGTTTGCGCGCATCACCACCACCAACACGCCGCTGTCCGTCAACCACGAGCGCGGCACGCCGGCCAGCAGCATCAGCTTCAGCCTGGCGCCGGGCGTCTCGCTCTCGCAGGCCACCGCAGCGGTGAACAACGCCGTGGCCGAGCTGGGCGTGCCCGTGGGCGTGCGCGGCACCTTCAGCGGCACGGCCGGGGCCTTCCAGGAGGCGCTGGCCGGGCAGCCGCTGCTCATCCTGGCGGCCATGCTCACCATCTACCTCGTGCTCGGCATGCTGTACGAGAGCCTGGTGCACCCCCTCACCATCCTCTCCACGCTGCCCTCGGCCGGCGTGGGCGCGCTGCTGGCGCTCATGCTGTTCAAGACCGAGTTCTCGCTCATCGCGCTCATCGGCGTGATCCTGCTCATCGGCATCGTGAAGAAGAACGCCATCATGATGATCGACTTCGCCCTGGCGCGGCAGCGCAGCGGCCCGGCCAGCGCCGCCCAGTCCATCTACCGCGCCTGCCACCTGCGCCTGCGCCCCATCCTCATGACCACCATGGCCGCCATCTTCGGCGCGCTGCCTCTGGCCCTGGGCCGGGGCGATGGTGCCGAACTGCGCCAGCCCCTGGGCATTGCCATCGTCGGCGGCCTGCTGGTGAGCCAGCTGCTCACGCTCTACACCACGCCCGTGGTGTACGTGGCGCTCGACCGGCTGCGCGCGCGCGTGCTGCGCACGGTGGCGCGCTGGCGCGGCACCCCACGGCGGGCGCCCGCGCTGCAAGGAGACTCCTGATGCCCTTTGATTACTCCTGTTTTGATAGCTTCTCGCGCTTGTCCACAAAGGCGTGGAAGCCATTTTTGCTTGTAAATGTGGCTTTGTTGGCCGCTTGCGGCAGCTTGCAGCCCCCGCATGAGCGCCCGGCCCTCGACATGCCCGCCGCCTACAAGGAGGGCGTGCCCGGCAGCGCCGTGTGGCAAACCGCCCAGCCGCAGGACAGCGTGCCCGGCGCCTGGTGGACCCTGTTCGCCGACCCCGCGCTCGACGCTCTGCAGGAGCACGCCGCCAGCGGCAACCAGAACGTCGCCCTGGCCGTGGCCCGCCTGCGCGCCGCGCGTGCCGCACTCGGCAGCGCCAGCGCCGCCGGCCTGCCCACCCTGGGCGCCAACGCCAGCAGCAGCCGCGCGCGCAGCAGCAGCACCGCCGCAGACGGCAACACCACGGCGCGCACCACCAGCAGCCATGCGCTGGGCCTGAGCGCCAGCTGGGAGCTGGACCTGTGGGGGCGCCTCTCGGGCAGCGTGGACGCCGCGCGCGCCAGCGCCCAGGCCAGCGCCGACGACCTGGCCGCCATGCGCCTATCAGTGCAGGCCACGGTGGCGCAAACCTACTTCGCCCTGCGCGCCGCCGAGGCGCAGCAGCAATTGCTCGACGACACCCTGGCCGCCTACGAGCGCAGTTGGGAACTCACGCGCAACCGCCAGCGCGCCGGCGTGGCCTCCCTGGCCGACGTGGCGCAGGCCGAGGCGCAGTACAAATCCACCCAGGTGCAGTTGCTCGAAGCGCAGACCAACCGCGCCCAGCTGGAGCACGCCCTGGCCGCGCTCACCGGCCAGGCCCCGGCTGCCTTCAGCCTGGGCGCCACGGCTGCGCTGCCCCAGCCACCCGCCGTGCCCGCGCAACTGCCCTCGCGCCTGCTGGAGCGCCGCCCCGACATCGCTGCGGCCGAACGCCGCGTGGCCGCCGCCAACGCCCAGATCGGCGTGGCGCGCGCAGCCTTCTTCCCCGCCATCACCCTCTCGGCCACGGCGGGCTTCCGGGGCTCGCAACTGGGCGACCTGCTCAGCGCCCCGCACCGCTTCTGGTCCCTCGGCCCCGCGCTCGCGGCATCGTTGTTCGACGGCGGCGCCCGCAGCGCCGCCGTGGAATCCGCCCGCGCCACCCACGACCAGGCCGTGGCCAGCTACCGCCAGACGGTGCTCACCGCGCTGCAGGAAGTGGAAGACAACCTCGCCGCCGCCGCCGCGCTGGAGCGCGAACAGCAACTGCAGTTGGAAGCCGTGGCCGCCGCGCAGCGCGCGCTGGACGTGGTGACCAACCAGTACCGCGCGGGGACGGTAGGCTACCTCAACGTGCTAAGCGCGCAGGCGACGGTGCTGTCGGCGCGGCGCGGCTTGATCGATGTGCGGAATCGGAGGCTGGGGGCGGTGAATGCGCTGCTGAAGAATTTGGCGGGGCGGTGGGCAGCCGATGGGCTGTAGGGATGGCAGCAGAAAGCCTGGGTGGCTTCTGGTCGTCAGGCGTGCATCACAACCCTCAGCAGCCAGGCCCAGGCCATCGAAAAAAGCTGGCGCATGCCCAGGGCGGTGCAAGAAGCAGTATCAGGTCCGTGATGCCGCAACCACGAAATCCAGGAATGTTTTGACGCGCAGCGAAGTTCTGTGCTGCTGAGCATAGACGGCATAGATATCCGCATCAGGGCTGTTGCAGTGGGGTAGCAGCTGGACCAGGCGCCCGGACTGCAAATACTTCTGAACATCCCACTCGGCCCGTAGCAGGACGCCGTGCCCGTCCAATGCCCAGTTGACGGCGATGCCTCCGTCGTTTGTGGTCAGATTGCCCCGGATCTTGATGCTCTGCGTGGATTCGGTCTTGCCCTTGCCCTTGCCTTTCGTCGTGGTGAATCGCCACAGACCGTAGGCCTCATCCCCCTGGCGGATACCGATGCAGTTGTGCAGGGCCAGCTCCTCGGGTGTCCTGGGCTCGCCATGCTTCTTCAGGTAGGCGGGTGATGCCACAACGACCCTGCGGTTCGCCGCAATCAATCGGGCGATGGACCGGGAATCTGGCGGATTACCGAACCTGAAGCAGATGTCGTACGCGTCATCGCCACTGGGTGGGGGATTGACCGACAGCTGCAGCTGGATATCCACCTGCGGGTACTTCCTGACGAATTCGGAAATCAGCGGAGCAATATGGCTGCGGCCAAATCCGAGGGTGGCATTCACCCGCAGCAGCCCCTGTGGTGAAACGGTGGAGCCGAGCAGCTGGTCTTCCATCTCGCCGATGTTCCCGAGAATCTTTCGCGCATGTTCGAGATAGACCTCCCCCTCGGGAGTCAGGCCCATCCTGCGGGTCGTCCGGTTGAAGAGCGCAATCCCCAGGCGTGTCTCCATCAGGGACAGGTGCTTGCTGACGGCTGCCGGGGTGATGCCCAGTTCGCGAGCCGTTTTGCTGATGGAGCAGGCGTTCGCCAGTGCCAGGAAAAACTCAAGGTCTGCGGGATTGATCAGCCTGGCCATGATTGTTAAAAATTAGTTAACGATGATTTGAAATTAAGGATGAATTTTAAATTTTTAATACCATAAAGTTCAAGCTATCCGATACCGGCAGGTTGACGAAATCCACAAGACCCAAGGAGACAACATGGCTTGCAAGCTATCCCACCGACTCCTGGCAGCTGCTCTGTGCGGCATGGCCGGACTGACCTCGGCGCAATCCTGGCCGACCAAGAATGTCACGATCGTGGTGCCTTTCCCTGCGGGCGGCACTACCGATGTGCTGGCGCGTGCCATCTCGACCAAGCTGTCTGCCGCGATTGGCCAGCCTGTCATCGTTGACAACAAGCCCGGCGCGGGGGCCACCCTCGGTGCCGCACAGGTGGCCAAGGCCTCTGCCGATGGTCACATCTTGCTGATGGGGGCGGTACACCATACCGTGGCGACCAGCGTCTACAAGAACCTGCAGTACAGCTTTGAAAAGGACTTCGCGCCCATCACGACCATCGCGCTGGTGCCGAATGTCCTGGTGGTGAACTCCAATGCACCCTACAACAGCGTGAACGAGCTGCTGGCCGCAGGTCGGGCCGCCCCGGAGAAGCTTTCCTACGGCTCCAACGGCAACGGCACGGCGCAGCACATGATTGGCACCCAGTTCCAGATCGAGACTGGCGTGAAGGTTCTGCATGTCCCCTACAAGGGCAGTGCACCCCTGACCACTGATCTGCTGGGTGGCCAGGTGGTCATGTCGTTCGACACCATCACGCCAGTCCTCCCGTTCATCAAGGAGGGCAAGCTCAAGGCCCTGGCGGTGACCACCGCCAAGCGTTCTGCCACCCTGCCCAACGTGCCCACCATGCAGGAGGCCGGTATCCCCAACATCGCGATTGGCACCTGGTTTGGTTTGCTGGCGCCAGCCGCAACCCCCAAGGGCGTCGTGGCTCGCCTGAACGCGGAGGTGGTCAAGATCATCAACTCCCCTGAGTTCAAGAAGCAGATGCTGGATATCGGCGCCGAGCCCATTGGCAACAAGCCCGAAGAAATGGCGCGGCAGATCAAGGATGAAACCGAGAAGTTTGCCCAGTTGGTCAAGGTGGGCAAGGTCACCCTGGACTGAAGCCGGGAATTGAATACCAGGAGAACCCCATGGACAAGCAAACAGCAGTAACAGACCTGACCCACCTGATGTCGAAGTTCACGTCGTACATCGGCAAGCGGCTCCCCACCGATGTGACCCAGAAACTGGGGGAGCTGCGCGAGAAGGAAGTGAACTTCCTGGCCAAGGAGGTCTATGAATCGATGCGCCAGAACCAGGAGGCCGCCGACAAGCTCGACCGCCCCAGCTGCCAGGACACAGGCGTGATCCAGTATTTCCTCACGGCCGGAGCGAACTTCCCCTTGCTGGGTGAGTTGGAGGCCATCCTGCTGGGCGCCACCGAAGGTGCCACAAAGGACGGTCCGCTGCGCCACAACGCCGTGGAGACCTTCGTCGAGAAGAACACCGGCACCAACACCGGCACCAAGATACCGTGGCTGGACTGGGAGATCGTGCCAGGCGATGACAGCGTCACCATCGACGTTTACATGGCGGGTGGCGGCTGCACCTTGCCGGGTGCGGCCAAGGTGCTGATGCCGGGACAGGGGTACGAGGGGGTTGCCGAGTTCGTGTTCGACGTCATCACCTCGCGTGGCGTCAATGCCTGTCCTCCGCTGCTGGTGGGGGTGGGCGTCTCGACCTCGGCAGAAACGGCTGCGCGCCTGTCGAAAAAGGCCATTCTGCGCCCGGTCACGTCGCGCCACAGCAATGACAGCGCTGCCCTGATGGAAGAACTGATGACCGAGGGCCTGAACGAGCTGGGCCTGGGCCCGCAGGGCCTGACTGGCAACGCCAGCGTGATGGGCGTGAACATCGAGTCCTCGGCCCGCCACCCCTCCACCATCGGCGTGGCGGTTTCCACCGGCTGCTGGGCCCACCGCAGAGGCAAGATCAAGATCAAGGCCGATATGTCTTACGAGGTCATCTCGCACGAAGGATTCAAGCTGTGAAAAAAATTCTCACCACCCCCATCAAGGACGAAGACCTCGAAGCGCTGAACATCGGTGATGTGGTCTACCTGACCGGCACCCTGGTCACCTGCCGTGACGTGGCGCACCGCCGCCTGATCGAGCTGGGCCGCGAGCTGCCGGTGGATCTCAAGGGCGGCGCGATCTTTCACGCCGGGCCCATCGTGCGCCAAAAGGAAGACGGCGAGTACGAGATGGTCTCGATCGGCCCGACCACCAGCATGCGCATGGAGAAGTTCGAGAAGGAATTCATCAAGCAGACGGGCGTGAAACTGATCGTGGGCAAGGGCGGCATGGGGCCGGAAACCCAGGAGGGCTGCGTCGAGAACAAGGCAGTGCATGCGATCTTCCCCGGTGGCTGTGCCGTGCTGGCTGCCACCAAGGTCGAGAAGATCGAAGCCGCCGAATGGAAAGACCTGGGCATGCCCGAGACCCTGTGGGTCAACCGCGTGAAGGAGTTTGGTCCGCTGATCATTTCGATCGATACCAAAGGCAAGAATTTGATCGAGGAAAACAAGGCCGTTTTCAACCAGAAGAAGAAACCGATCCTCGAGCGCATCAATGCCCAGGTCCGTTTCATCAAGTGACGCTCAGAGGAGAACAATGCCACCGCGCCGGTGGCATTGTTGATGCGTCAGCAAGGCCGGTGCGCTCCTACATCGGCAAACAGTAGTACGCGGCTCACGATGAGCGGCAGGAACCGGATTGAGACCGCCCCTGGCTCGGCCTGAAGGCGCCAGCCGCTGGTCGCCGCAGCCCTGTGTGCCCGGCAGCCTCTATCTCCGCTAGTCGTGCGGCGGCGCCCCCCAGCTGAACCGGTTCTTCCCCCCATTCTTTGCTGCGTACATGGCCGTGTCGGCGTGGGCCACCAGGGTGGCGATGTCGCTGCCGTGGGTGGGGTACAGGGCCGCGCCCACGCTGGCGGAGATGTGGACCACGGTGCCGTCAAGGTCGAACGGGGTCGAGAGGGCCTGGAGGATCTTGGCGGCCACCAGTTCGCAGTCCTGCTGCCGGGCCACGGTGGCGAGCACGATGCCGAATTCGTCGCCGCCGAAGCGCGATACGGTGTCTTCGGCGCGCACGCAGCTTTCAAGCCGCCGGGCGGTCTGGCGCAGCAGCAGGTCGCCGGCCGCGTGGCCGTGGGTGTCGTTCACGGCCTTGAAGCCGTCGAGGTCGAGGTAGAAGACGGCGGCGAGTTTGCCGTTGCGCTGTGCCGATTCCAGCACCTGGGCAAACCGGTCCGTGAACATCAGGCGGTTGGGCAGGCCGGTCAGCGCGTCGTGCCGCGCGTCGTGCGAGAGGCGTTCTTCCAGGTCCTTGCGGGCGGTGATGTCCTGGGCCACGGCCACGAGGAAGTCCGGCCTGCCGTGCGAATCTTTCACCACGCCGAGCGCTTCGCACACCCACAGGATGGAGCCGTCCTTGCGCCGGTAGGGTTTCTCGATTTCGGGCGAGAAGACCGGCGAATGGGCCGACAGGCGGTGCGCCAGGAACTGGCGTGCCTCGTCGTGGGCGTTGTCGTCGCACAGGTCGAACACGGTGTGCGTGCACAGTTCGTCGCTGCCGTAGCCGAGCATGCGGCAGAACTTTTCGTTGGCGCCGAGGATGCGGCCGTCGGGCGCGATGTGCGCGATGCCCATGGCGGCCTGGTGGAAGGTGGCGCGGAACAGCGCCTCGCTGGCGCGCAAGGCGTTGGCCACGGTGCGCTGGCGGGCCAGCACCAGGATCAGCAGGCCGGCGAAGACCAGCAGGGCGGCGCTGGCGCCGCCCGCCAGCGCGAGGTAGCCGGTGCGCCGCTGCAGCACGGGGGCCATTTCCTCGGCGTGGGCGGTGCCCACGGTCACCATCAGCGGGTAGCCCTCCATGGTGCGGTAGCTGACGATGCGCGCGATGCCGTCCGCGGCTTCGCCGCTGTCGACGAAGTCGCCCTGGGGGGTGGCGGTCTGGCGCTGGAACCAGGCGAGGTTCCGGGCGTCGAGGCCGAAGCTGTTCTGGCCACCCATCTTGCGCCCGCGCACGGTGCCGTCCAGGCCGGTCAGTTCCAGCAGGCCCTGGTGTCCCAGGTCGGCTTGGCGGTAGAAGTCGGTGAAGTTGGCCGGATCGACCGCCATCACCACCACCCCGCCAAAACCCCCATCGGGGCGCGTGATGCGCAGCGACATCGGGATCTGCCAGCGGCCCGTGACGCGGCCGAGCACGGGTTCGCTCACGAACAGTTCGTCCTGCGTGCTGTCGCGCTGCGCCAGAAAGAATTGGCGGTCGGCGTAGCTCACCTTGCCGGTGGCCCGGCTGCTGCTGACGATGGCGCCGGTTTCGTCCACCACGCTGATGATGGTGAACATCTCCTCGCGGATCACGCGCTGTTCAGACCACTGGTGCAGGGGGAGGCCGGGGCCTTGGCGAAGGTATTGCTCCCGCACGAAGGTGGCGACCTGCTCGGCCGCCTTCAGGGTGCGAAAGACCTGCTGCTCGAAGGCGATGGCGAGGTTCGAGTTCGCTTGCATGGCGGCGGCCACGGCCTGCTCGCGCTCGAAGGCGATGCGTTGCAGGGTGGTCAGCCAGATGCCGGCGATGGCGAGGGCGCACACCAGCGCGATGAACAGGCTCAGCAGTGTGCCGGTATGGTGGCGCCAGAGGGCCTGGGCGGGGTGCTCGCGGTCCAGGTTGCGGCCCGAGGGCTGGTGCGGCGTCATCGCATGGTTCTCCACGCCTTTTTGGAAAGAGGCGGATGCCGGAATCTACTGGAATGCCCACTTTCGCGCTGGAGCAGGGCAGGGAGTGCCTGTCCGGATTCTTGTGGCGGCGGTTAACACCCAGCCCATGGGCCGGGCCGTTTCATGGCCGCCCGCATGGGCCGGCTCGCGGGACTGGCGTGGCGCCAGCAGGGCCGGTTACCGGCTCATGATCCACTTGTAGATCTTCTTGGCCTCGGCATCGCTGACCGTGGGGCGCTCCGAGCCGTCGGGCATCTTGGCCTTCATGTCCCAGTGCGGCCCGCCGCCATCCGTGGTGCCTTTCTGGATGGTCGCGATCAGCGATTTTTCCGCGTCCGCGTTGCCTTTCCAGAGTTTGGCGATGTGCTTGAACGATGGGCCGATCGTGTCTTTATTGACGGCATGGCACTGCAGGCATTGCTTTTCCTTGACCAGCTTGGAACTGGCGAAGGCAGGTGCGCTCAGCACCAGCACGCCGATCAGAATGGAGCCTGAAATCTTGTTCATATCAATCCCCTCGGTGGCGGAATGCCGATAGCACGCTAACGTCAATGGCATGCGGTGTCAACCGCGCCGTGGGTCAAAGAACCTGTTCAAAGCAGCAGAAATGCCGCCGCCGCCACCGCCGTCGGCCCCAGCGCGCCCAGCAGCAGCCCGCCCGCGCCAATGGTTTCGTCGGCAAAGCCGCGCTTAAGCAACGCCACGCCGGCTGGGTTGGGCGCGTTGGCGATCACCGTGAGGCCGCCGCCGGCCACCGCGCCGGCCACCAGCATGTATTTGGCGAGGTCGGCGATGCCCTCGATCAGCGAGCCGAGGTAGGTGAGGGCGGCGTTGTCGGTGATGGCCGTCAGGCCCAGCGCGCCCGCGAACAGGGCCAGCGGCTGCAGCCCGGAGACGATGGGCTGCAGCCACCACTGCTGCATGCCCCCCAGCACCACCAGCCCGGCGAGGAAGAAGCCCACGAGCAGCGCCTCCTTGAGGATCAGCGGGCTCTGGTGGCGCTCGTAGGCCTGGGAGAAGCCCAGGAACATCAGGAACAGGCCGAGGAACACGACCGGGTGGTGCGCGGACAGCACCACGCCGGCCAGCAGCAGCAGGTGCACGGCGGCCACGGTGGCGGGCACCGGGGGCTGGGCCTGCGGGCCGGCCTCCAGGGCACCGGCAGCGGGCAGGTGCTTGCGCAGCAGGAAGGTGCAGGCCGTGGCGTTGACCAGCACCGCGATGGCCGCCTTCCAGCCGAAGGTGGCGAGCATGAAGGCGCTGCTCCATTGCCAGGTGCCGGCCACCATGAGCACGGGCGGCGCGGCATACGAGGTGAGTGTGCCGCCGATGGACACGTTGACGAACAGCACGCCCAGCGCCAGGTATTTGCGGCCTTCGGGCATGTCGGCGCGGAAGATCTGCGGCGCCAGCATGAGGGCGGCCAGGGTCATGGCGGCGGGCTCGGTGATGAGCGAGCCCAGCAGCGGCACGGCGGCCAGCCCGAGCCAGGCGGTCGCCAGGGGCGTGGGCAGGGGCAGGAGGCGCGCCGTGGCGTTCACCAGGGCCGCCACGGTGCGCAGCACGGGGCGCGAGGCGGCGATCACCATCACCACGAAGACGAACAGCGGCTCGGTGTAGTTGCGCGATTCGGCGTACTGCAGGGCCTGCGCGCCGCCATCCACCAGGGCCATCACGAGGACGAGCACCATGGCCCAGAAGCCGAACACGACCTCCACCTCGCCCAGCAGGTGGAACAGGCCCGCGTGGCGCGGGTAGCGGTGCGAGAGCCGCTCGAACTGCTGGGTGGAGAAGGTGTGGAGCAGGGCGACGCCGAACAGGGCGGCGGCGATCCATTGGATGGTGTGGGGTGCCATGGGGTTCCAGTCGCAAAAAAGCCGCGCGGCGGCCCGACCAGCGCTGAACCTGTCGCGCCCCGGCGGCGCATACACCCGGGGGGAATTTTACCCGTGAGGCTCCGGGCGCGCTGGCGGCGCGCTACATGGCCTTGAACAGGTGGGCGTAAAGGCGGCTGACGGCGAGCTGTTCGCTGCGGCCGCGCAGCGCCAGGTGCAGCCGCCCGGCCTCGTCGCGCGTGACGCTGGCGATGGCGCTGGCGCGCACCAGCGTGCCCCGGTGCACCTGCCAGAACGTTTGCGCGTCGAGCTGTGCCGCCAATTCCTTGAGCGGGGTGCGGATCAGGTATTCGTGCCCGGCGGTGAGTACGCGCACGTATTTGTCGGCGGCCTCGAAGTACAGCACCTCGGCCACGGGCACCAGGTGGATCTGGTTCCCGCTGCTGGCCTGGATGACGGTGAGCAGCGCGCTGGGCGCCGCCGGGGCGGGCGCGGCCAGCAGGTGGCGCAGTTGCGCCATGGTTGCTTCCAAAACAGTAGCTTCCAGCGCTTGATTGGTAAGCGTTTGCTGCAGTTTTTGCACTGTTTTTTGCAGCCGGGCCGCTTGCACGGGCTTGAGCAGGTAGTCCACGGCCTGGGCCTCGAAGGCCTGCACGGCGTACTGGTCGTAGGCGGTCACGAACACCAGCGCGGGAAAGGGCTGGCCGGCGGGCCAGGCGTCGGCCAGCTCGGCGGCAGCGTCCAGGCCGCTCTGGCCGGGCATGCGGATGTCGAAGAACAGCACCTCGGGCCGCAGCGCCAGCGCCTCGCGCACGGCGGCCCGGCCGTCGCCCACGGTGGCCACCACCTGCAGCGCGGGCCAGGCCTGGGCCAGCTCGTGGCGCAGCGCGGCGGCGAGCAGGGGTTCGTCCTCGGCGATGAGGGCGCGGGGCGGGGCGGCAGTCATGGCGTGCTTTTAAAAGGAAAAGTGATGGTAACGCTGGTTCCACCTGCGCTGCCAGCTATCAAATCGAGAGTGAAATCGCTGCCGTGCAGCGTGGCCAGGCGCTCGCGCACCTGGGCCAGGCCGAAGTGGCTGCCGGGTGCGTCGCCAGCGGGCGCCTGTGCGGCCAGGCCCGTGCCGGTGTCCAGCACCTCCAGCACCAGCCGCATGCCCGCAGGGCCGGGCCGGGTGCCGGCGCGCACGGTGATGCGGCCGCCTTCCACCTGGGGCTCCAGGCCGTGGCGGATGGCGTTTTCCACCAGCGGCTGCAGCAGCAGCGGGGGCACGCTGGCGGCGCGCAGGCCTTCGGGCAGGTCAAGCTGGTAGGCCAGGCGCGGGCCCATGCGCACGGCCATGAGTTCGAGGTAGTCGCGCAGGCGCTCAAACTCGTCGGCCAGCGGGTGCTGCGTGGCGCGCGAGGCGCCCAGCGTGGCGCGCAGGTAGGCGATCAGGTGGTCCAGCATGGCCTGGGCGCGTGGCGGGTCGGTGGCCACCAGCACGCGCAGATTCGCCAGGGTGTTGAACAGCATGTGGGGTTCGAGCTGGGCCTCCAGCAGCTTGAGGCGCGCCTCGGCGGCGTCGCGCTGGGCCTGGGCCATGTGCGCCTGTAGGTAGCGCGCCTTGCCCTGGCTGTAGAAGAAGAACGAGATGCCCGCGCCGGCCGCGATGGTGATGGCCAGGCCCGACAGCGGGCCATGCGGGTGCGGCGTGCTGCCGCTGTAGGCGGTGCCGATGGCGGTGCCCGCCACATACCCCGTGGCGATGCCCGCCGCGATGAGCAGGATGCCGCGCCAGCCAGGGGGCCAGGCCTCGCTGTTCTGGCGCGTGAGCCAGGCGCGGCCGAGGTCGATCACCAGCCAGGCCACGATGCCGATGCCCAGCGAGTAGGCCAGCTGCACGTCCCAGGCGCCCTGGCCCGAGACCGTCAGCGCCAGGGCGATGGCACAGCAGAACACGGCCGAGATGAGGCCGTGGAGCAGGAAGGAGCGGGTGTCGAAGGTTGGCATGCGGGGCTGCCTGCCATTGTGAGGCAGGCCGGATGTTGGTCAGAGCGGTGGCTGGTTGCGCAGGGCCGTGCGCTCGCGTTCCAGCAACTGGGCGTACAGGTTGCCGCCCGGCATCGACAGCCACACGGCGGCGCCGTGGATCAGCAGGCCCAGGCCCCAGCCCAGGGCGGGGTAGACGGCCCAGGAATGGGTGTGGCGCGAGGACAGGAAGGCCAGGAACAGGTTCACCAGGATGTAGACGCTGGCATGGGTGTACCAGCCCAGCTTGGCCCGGGCGCGGCGGCGGGCCAGGCGTTCGAGGTCGGAGGCAAGGGGCGTGGGGGCGGTGGACATGGCGGGTTCCTTTCAGGTGGTTTCAGGCGGTGGCCAGGGTGGATGGAGAACCTTGGCGGGCCAGGCGCCACAGGCGGGCGGCGCGGGCCAGGAAGATGCCGTTGAACAGGCCGTAGAGCGCAGCCACCTGCAGCGTGAAGGCGGTGTCGCGCACCAGCGTGGGCTGCAGGGCGAGTTCGACCCCGACGATGTACTTCGTGCAGAAGATGCCCAGGATCAGCAGCAGCGGCACGCTGCTCCCCGGCAGGTGAAAGCGCGCCTCGCCTGCGTAGTAGCGCGCGCCGGCGGGCGCCTGGAGGCGCCAGAGCAGGCTGGCGCCGGCCACCAGCAGCGCGGCCAGCAGCCAGGCGGCCAGCGCGCTGCCCGGATTGGCGCCAAAGGCCGAGGCCAGGCCGTAGACCGCGTAGGCCGCCATGCCCAGCGGCATCAGCAGCACGCGCGGCAGGCCCACCTCGCGGGGGCGCAACTGGCCCAGGCCCAGCGCCAGCAGGGCGGCGAGCAGGCCCCAGACCCAGGGTGGGGTCTGGCGGACGATGGACAGCAGCATTTGCGGCTGGTGCGTGGCGATGTCGATCAGCATGGGGGACTCCGGTGCGGGGTGGAACGATGGAGCGCACTGTGCCGAGGAGAGGCGCGCGGCGCGAGCGCCCTGCGACGGAATGCCGCGCCGTGGCGCGAAATGCCCCGGCAGCGGCGCAGATGGCGGCGTGAGAGCGCGTGACCGGCCGCCGCTGGCGGGGATAATCCGCGCTTTCATTTGCCGCACAGGCCGGGGAAGGACGCTCGCGTGGACATTGTTTTGCTGGTCAAGGCCGCCATCATGGGCGTGGTCGAGGGGCTGACCGAGTTCCTGCCCATTTCTTCCACGGGCCACCTGATCCTGGCGGGTTCGCTGCTGGGCTTCGACGACGCCAAGGCCAAGGTGTTCGACATCGCCATCCAGACCGGCGCCATCTTCGCCGTCATCCTCGTCTACTGGCAGAAGATCCGCGCCACGCTGGTGGCGCTGCCCAGCGAGCGGCGCGCGCAGCGCTTCGCTCTCAATGTGTTCATCGGCTTCCTGCCCGCCGTGGTGCTGGGGCTGCTGCTGGGCAAGGCCATCAAGGCGCACCTGTTCACGCCCGTGGTGGTGGCCAGCACCTTCATCATCGGCGGCTTCATCATCCTGTGGGCCGAGCGGCGCCCGCCCTCGGCCACGCGCATCCAGGAGGTGGACGACATGAGCGCGCTCGACGCGCTCAAGGTGGGCCTGGTGCAGTGCCTGGCCATGGTGCCGGGCACCAGCCGCAGCGGCGCCACCATCATCGGCGGCATGCTGCTGGGGCTCTCGCGCAAGGCGGCGACGGACTATTCGTTCTTCCTGGCCATTCCCACGCTGATTGGCGCGGGCGTCTACAGCCTGTACAAGGAGCGCGCGCTGCTGCAGGCGGCCGACTTGCCGCTGTTCGCCGTGGGGCTGTTCTTCTCGTTCGTGAGCGCCTGGCTGTGCGTGCGCTGGCTGCTGCGCTATATCAGCACGCACAGCTTCGTGCCGTTCGCCTGGTACCGCATCGTCTTCGGTATCGTGGTGCTGGCGACCGCATGGACTGGATGGGTGCAATGGAACGGTTGATAATGGACCGCATGCACCGCTACCGATCCTTCCTCCGTTTCTCGTGCGGGTCTGCCCTGGCCTTGCTGCTGGCCCAGCCCGCGCTGGCCCAGGTGCAATTGCGCCCGCAGCCGCCCGCCGCGAACGAGGACCACGGCTTCACCTGGGTGCTGGGCGCCTCGGTGGTCAACAGCCCCAGCTATGCCGGCAGCACGCAGCGCAGCACGGGCCTGCGCCCGGTCATCGGCTTCGAGGTTGGGCGCTTCACGTTCAGCTCGGGCGGCGGCGGTTCGCTGCTCGACTTCGACCTGGACGCACGCGACTCCGGCCTGAGCGCGCGCCTGTTCCAGTGGGAGAACCTGCGCCTGAGCGCCGGCCTGCGCCTCGATGGTGGACGCAAGGGCGAGGACGACCCGGTGCTGCACGGCCTGCCCGACGTGGAGCGCACGCTGCGCGGGCGCGTGAGCGTTATTTACGACTTCAACCCGCAGTTCTCGGTCCGCGCCACGCTGAGCCCGGACCTGCTGGGCCGCCAGGGCGGCTCCACCCTGCAGACGACGGCGCGCTACGAGTACCAGATCAGCCCGCGCACCGAAATCGGCGTCGCAGCCGGCTTCACCATGGCCAACGCCACCTACATGCGCAGCTACTTTGGCGTACCCCGGGATGCCGCAGGCGTGAGCACGCCGCTGCCCTGGTACGAGGCGGGCGGCGGCATGCACAGCACCCACATCGGCCTGGAGGTGAAGACCCTGGTGTCCGACCGCTGGGTGCTGTTCGGCGGCGTGGGCTACCAGCAGCTGCGCGGCGATGCACGGCGCAGCCCGCTGGCGGTCAAGCCCGACAACTACAACGTCTCCCTCGGCCTGGCCTACCGCTGCTGTCGCTGATCAACGCGACGCCAGCGCCAGATCACCCGTGTTGCGCAGCACGCGGAACTTGCCGCCCTGCTTGCCGGCGTACATGGCGGCATCGGCCAGCTTGAGCAGGCCCACGGCGTCGCTGCTGTCGCTGGGCGCCAGGGCGTAGCCGATCGTCAGCCCGACCGGAATCCGCAGCCCGTCGAGGGCGAACGGCTCGCGGAAGGCCTCCAGCAGCTTCTGGCCCATTTCCTGGGCCTGCGTGGGGCTGGCGAGCAGGCTGGCCATGACCACGAATTCATCGCCACCCAGGCGCGCCACCAGGTCGGTCTTGCGCACATGGCCCTGCAGGCGCCGGGCCACGGCCATGAGCAACTCGTCGCCTACATCGTGGCCGTGTTGGTCGTTCACCGGCTTGAAGCCGTCGAGGTCCATCACGTACACCGCCAGCAGGTGCCCGGGATCGCAGTGCGCCAGGGCTTCCGTGAGCGCCAGGTTCAGGCCACGGCGGTTGGGCAGGCCCGTGAGCGGGTCGGTGTGCGCCAGCGAGTGCATGGCGTCGCGCTCGGTGCGTGCGGTTTCGGCGGCTGTGCGCAGCGCCTTGGAGTGCAGGCCGAGCACGCGCATGAACAGCAGCATGTCGAGCGTGGCGCCGAACTGGAAGGAGTGCAGGGTCCAGAAGTTCACCGGCACCCAGCCCCGGATCACGCCGATCACCGTGGCCGTGGCCGCGAAGTACACCAGCCAGGCCAGCAGCAGCGTGCCGCCCACGGCATCGCCCTGGCGCATGCGCGCCACGGCGCCCGGAATGCCCATGAGCGCGGGCACCAGGCCCAGGATGCTGACGATGGCGGTGAGCACCTTGGTGTCGTACACGTCGAGCGCGAAAGCCACGGCCAGCAGCGCCGTGCCGGCCGCGCCCACGCGCATGGCCCGCATCAGGCGGTTGCGCGGGTCGCCGGCGGCCAGCGCCTGGCCGATGAACAGGAAGGAGCCGCAGGTGGCCATGAGCGCCGACAGGCCGCTGGCATGCCGCTCCACCCAGAGGTTGCCGGTCCACAGGTACTGTGCGCCCACGCCGAAGAACTGCAGCGAGAACAGCAGGCTGCCCGAGATCAGCAGCGCGTACTGCAGGAACAGCGCTTCGCGCAGGCCGACCCACTGCGCCAGGCTGTAGGCCAGCAGGCACAGCGCCAGGCCGGCGAGCACGCCCTGGAGCATCTGCTCGTTCAGCGCGCGGCCCAGCAGTGCCGGGGGCTTGTTCAGGGTGATGGGCAGGATCATGGCGCCCTGGGCCTGGATGCGCAGCCACAGCTCGTGCCGGGCGCCGGGCTCCAGGTCCAGCACGGTGGCGTGCGAGCGGCTGTGCCGTGGTTGCCCGGTGGCGGGGGCCAGGTTGCCCAGCGCGGCCTGGTGGGTGATGCGCCCGTTCGTGGTCAGGGTGACGTCGATGTGGTTGAGCGGCGCATAGTCGATGTCCAGCACCCAGTGTCCGTCGGATGACGGCGCCAGGACCAGCGGTACGCGCAGCCAGACCGCCCCGGGCTGCACGCCCAGCGTGCCACGGGAGGGGGGC
>Ga0208516_100454_pt1 | contig 16434 bp, 10 predicted proteins | sample LakWasM117_HOW13_2_FD_183931 | JGI IMG/M metagenome (GOLD analysis project Ga0208516, IMG submission 183931) | Freshwater sediment methanotrophic microbial communities from Lake Washington under simulated oxygen tension - Sediment Metagenome... | ecosystem: Environmental > Aquatic > Freshwater >...
CCGCGACCGGTACCGCGACCCCCTTGTCCGATCCGAGCAGCATGCCTGCAACCAAGCTTTTCGCGTCCATCGAGGTATCCAAAGCAGCGATCGTGGGAATGACGCTGGACGGCACGATCACGCACTGGAACGAAGGTGCCGAGATCATTTTCGGCTACCCCCGGGACGAAATCCTGGGGAGTTCGGTGCGTCGCCTCGTTCCGAAATCGCGACAGTTCGAGGAGGACCGCATACTCTCGACCGTTGCCAAGGGAGAATCAATTGCGCCCTATGAGTCGATTCGCCTGACTCGAGCCCGCCGTTCGTTGCACGTGCTGATCAGCGCGGCACCGATCACCGACCACACCGGCGCCGTGGTGGGTGCAAGCAAATTCATCCACGACATTACCCCATTGATCCGGCGCGAGCGCGAATCCCAGCGCCTGTCCCGTTTATTCAACATCCTGAGTCAGGTCAATGCGCTGGTCCTCACCGCGACCAAGCCCGAGCAGCTATTGCATGACGCCTGTCGAATCCTGACTCAAGACGGAGCACTAGCGCTTGCGTGGATCGGGCTGATCGACCCCGCCACCCAACGCCTCGATCCGGTTGCCGCAAGCGGCCAGCAGGTTGCCTATGTAGATAGCATTCGTGTCTATGCCGATGATCGCCCGGAAGGAAACGGGCCCTCTGGACTCGCCTTTCGTAGCGGGCAAACCCAGACCTGCAACGACCTATTGGACGATCCCGCCGCGAGACCTTGGCTGGAGCAAATGCGCAAAGCCCGCCTGCGTGCGAGTACTGCGGTGCCGATTAAAAAGGATGGCTGTACATTCGGCAGCCTGGCCGTCTACGCGCGCCATGCGGGCTACTTCGGGGCAACCGAAATCGGCGTTTTCGAAGATGTTGCACGCGCCATCGGCATTGGTCTTGCCGGCTTCCGTCAGATCGAGGAGACACGCCATGCAAACCAAGTCCTGGAACGCGAACGCAAGTTGACCGAGTCTCTGATCGAGAGCTCACCGGGCATCGTCTGTCTGTTCGACCGCCAACTCCGCTGTCTGCGCTGGAATCAAAACATGTGCGAGGCAACCGGCTATACGGATGATGAGCTGCGGAACATGAATTCGCTGGATCTCTTTTCAGCCACTGACCGTGCCAGAGTCCTGGCCATGATTGAAGTCAGTTTTGCTGACGGCTCCGACCATCTCGAAGCCAGCCTGATCGACAAGGATGGCGCAGCACATCCGTACTTGCTGTCGGCCAGGCGGGCACAGCTCGACCATGTCGATTGCTTAGTAGGTATCGGGATCGATATTTCCAACCGCATCCAGGCAGAAAGCGCACGCCAGCAAACCGAAAACCTCTACCGCAGACTGTTCGAATCGTCCTCACTCGGCATCGCGATAGTGGATGCCGCTGGGGTTTTTCTCGATAGCAATCTGACCTTAAATCAACTGCTTGGCTATCCCGGCGGCGGCTTGACCGGCAAGTCCGTATCGACCATCGTCGGCCCAAGGGATCGCCACCGTGTGGAGCCGGTGATCACCCAAATCCTTGCGGGAAACCCAGACCATGGGGAATGGGACATGCTGCACCGCGACGGCCACAGCATTCCCTTCAGCGCCAACTCGACCCAGGTCGATGGCAAAATCATGGTTCTGCTCGAGGACATTTCCGCCCGCAAGGCCCAACAGCAGAAAGTCGCACGCCTGGAGCGGCTGCGCACGATGATCGGCGGGATCCACTCTGCGATGTTGCGCCGCAGCGATCGCAGTCGCCTGCTGACCGACGCTTGCCGCCTCGCGGTCGCCCAGGGAGATTTCACTTTGGCGGCGATAGTCGAGCTCGACCCTGCCAGCAATAATTCCCATGTTTTTTGCATACAGCAGCGGGATGTCGGCAACAATCAGACCGAAGCCGATGCCCGCTTTTCCATCACCGCCTGCAATCAATTGATCCTGCAAGCATTGCGCACCGGCAAGTCGGTGCTGGATAAAAATCCGATCCATCTCCGTACTGCAACGGCAGCTGACAGCCCTTGGTCGGCACCGCGCATACGCTCGGTTGCGGCAATCCCCTTGTGGCTGGGCGGCCGCACGCTGTACGCGATGGTGTTGTTGTCGCCCGATCCAGACATCTTCGGTGCCGAGGAGGTTGATGTACTGGAATGGATGGCCAGTGATCTGTCATTTGCACTTGATCAGATCGTCGCTTCGCAGCAACTCCAGCATCTGACTTATTACGATCCGCTGACCGGATTGTTCAATGCACAGGGTGTGCGCGAACAAATCACAAGATTCATCGAAGTTGCACGTGAACGTGAGCAACACCTATGCGTCTGTGCAATTGATCTTGATGATTTCTCGCAATTCAACGAACGTTTTGGCCGGGAGGGTGGCGACCAGCTGTTGCGTTGCATTGGCGAACGATTGCAGGCACTGTCCAGCGAAACGTTCATCGCCGGCAGAATTGGGGGCGATACTTTCGCACTCGTATATCTGTCGGCTGAATCCAACTATGCCGCTTGGTTCGACCAATATTTTTCCGATGCTTTTGGCAAGCCATTCGAATTGGAGGGCCATCAAGTTCCGGTGCTGGTCCATGCGGGTGTCGCGGACTATCCCGATGCTGACGGGTCATATGATCAACCGGTCGAGTTGGATCACGCCGTGCGCGCACTCAAGGCGGCAAAAATCTGGGGCGATCCGATCGTCCGCTACTCGCGGGTGGATGACACATTCTTGACGCGCAGCAAATCGCCCGAATCGCAGCTACGCGATGCTATCGAGAGAGATGAATTCCTGCTCTACTATCAGCCGAGGGTCGACATTATCAGCGGCGAGATCGTCGGCGCCGAAGCGCTGATTCGCTGGCAGCATCCCGAGTACGGCTTGTTGCCACCTGCCGACTTCATCGCGCTGGCGGAGCGCTCGGGGCTGATCTCCCCGCTTGGTGCACGTGTCATCCACATGGTCTGCAAGCAGCAAAGTACTTGGCGAGCAGCCGGTTTGCGGATAGTTCCGGTTGCTGCCAACGTGTCCGGCGTCCAGCTCAGCCGCGACAATTTGATCCGCGTTGTACGCGAAGCACTGGACGACAACAGGCTCGAACCCGAGTGGCTTGGGCTTGAATTAACCGAAAGTGCGACCATGCAGGACGTCACCCGAGCAATAAAGTCACTCGAAAAATTGCGCGCGATGGGCATCAAGCTGTCGCTGGACGATTTCGGAACCGGCTATTCGTCGCTGTCCTATCTGAAGCGGATTCCGATTCACAGCGTTAAAATTGATCGCAGCTTTATCACCGACATCACCCGCAGCGTGGAAGACGCCACCATCGCGCTGGCAATCATCGCCATCGCGAGGAGTCTAGGCTTGACCTCAGTGGCAGAAGGCGTCGAGACCCTTGCCCAACTCAATTACCTGGCGCAAAACCACTGCGACGAAATGCAGGGATATTTGTTCAGTGCGCCCCTGGACTCGGAAGCGTTCGCCACATTGCTGCTGGAACGCCCGCGACTTGATCGCCGGCAAACTACTGCCAGCAACGGTCGCAGCCTGCTTATCGTGGATGACGAGCTCAGCATCGGCAAGGCATTGACACGCCTACTGCGCCGTGACGGATACCACATCCTGATGGCGGGCAGCGGGGAACAGGCATTGGAGATGCTTGCCATGCACCGCGTCCAGGTGATCATTTCGGATCAGCGCATGCCCGGCATGTCGGGCACCGAGCTCCTCGACAAAGTCAAGATCCTGTATCCGGATACCATCCGCATCGTGCTCTCCGGATACACCGACCTGAATGTCATCACCGAATCCGTCAACCGTGGCGCAGTGTTTCGCTTCCTCACAAAACCATGGGACGACGACAACCTGCGCGCACAGGTACGTGATGCATTTCTGCAATACGATGTAAGAAATTCCACACCGTGAACGGCATGCCACTTGATTGATCTGCATCCATTGGCATGCCGTTTCCACACCCGAAATCGCGCTGCTTGCAGTTCATGAATTACGCCAGCAATGGGTTCTGCTTCTCGGTATCGAGTTTGTACATCTTGATCGCACGCGCCACGTCCTTGGCGGTGAGCTTGCCTTCTGCGGCCAGTGCCGCCACTGCGGCGTGTGCCACATGCCAACGATCCACTTCAAAATGGCGACGCAGGTTTTCGCGGGTATCGCTGCGGCCATAGCCGTCGGTACCCAACACGCTGTAGCGCATCGGCACGTATTCGCGGATCTGGTTTGCAAACGTGCGCACATAGTCGGTTGCACAAATAGCGGGGCCGTGACGACCTTCCAACAACTGTGTCACCCACGGCTTGCGCTGCACTTTTTCGGGATGGAAGCGGTTCCAACGTTCGACATCCATGCCATCGCGGGCCAGCTCGGTGAAGCTGGGGCAGGACCAGATATCGGCCTTGATGCCGAAATCCTTGTCCAGCAGTTCAGCCGCCGCGATGACTTCGCGCAAGATGGTGCCGCTGCCCAGCAATTGCACGCGCAAGTCGGTCTTCTTGCCCTTGCCGGCATCCTGGAACAAATACATGCCCTTGATGATGCCCTCGGCACTGCCTTCCGGCATGTCCGGGTGGGTGTAGTTTTCATTCATCAACGTGATGTAGAAGTACTCATCGTGCTGCTCGGCCAGCATGCGCTGCATGCCGTACTGCATGATGGTGATGACTTCATACGCGAAGGTGGGGTCATAACTGCGCACGTTCGGGATCAGCGAACTCTGCACGTGGGAATGGCCATCTTCGTGCTGCAGACCCTCGCCGTTGAGGGTGGTGCGGCCGGCGGTGCCGCCCAGCACGAAGCCGCGCGCGCGCATGTCGCCGGCCTGCCAGGCGAAGTCACCGACGCGCTGGAAGCCGAACATCGAGTAGTAGATGTAGAACGGCAGCATCTGCAAATCGCTGCTGCTGTACGCCGTGGCCAGTGCCATCCAGCTGGCGAACGCACCGGCCTCGGTGATGCCTTCCTCCAGCACCTGCCCGGCCGCATCCTCGCGGTAGAACATCAGCTGGTCGGCATCCACCGGCTTGTACTTCTGGCCCTGCGGAGCGTAGATGCCGAGCTGGCGGAACAACCCCTCCATGCCGAAGGTGCGCGCCTCGTCGGCCACGATCGGCACGCAGCGCGGGCCGACCTGCTTGTCGCGCAGGATGATGTTGAACATCTGCACGAACGCCATGGTGGTGCTGATCTCGCGCTCGCCGGTGGACTTGAGCAGGCGCTCGAAGGTCGCCAGCGGCGGTACGTCCAGCGCCTGGCTGGCCTTACGCCGACGCTGCGGCAGGTGCCCGCCGAGGGCGGCGCGGCGCTCGCGCATGTATTCCATTTCCGGTGATTTTTCATCGGGCCGATAGAACGGCACCGCGCCATCTTTCAGCTGATCATCACTGATCGGCAATTGGAAGCGGTCACGGAATGCACGCACCGCATCGTTATCCAATTTTTTGGTCTGGTGGGTGGGGTTGAGCGCCTCACCGGCGCTGCCCATGCCATAACCCTTCACCGTCTTGGCCAAAATCACGGAGGGCTGACCCACCGTCTTCACCGCCTTGTCGTAGGCGGCATACACCTTGTGCGGGTCGTGGCCACCACGGTTCAAACGCCAGATATCGTCATCCGACAAACTGGACACCATGGCCAGCGTTTCCGCTGTCTTGCCGAAGAAGTGCTCGCGTGTGTACGCGCCACCAAAGGCTTTGCAATTCTGGTATTCACCATCCACGGTGTCCATCATGATCTTGCGCAGTTGGCCGTTGGTATCCTTGGCCAGCAGCGGATCCCAATAACTGCCCCAGATTGTCTTGATCACATTCCAATCGGCACCACGGAACTGGCCTTCCAGATCCTGAATGATCTTGCCATTGCCGCGCACCGGCCCGTCCAGACGCTGCAAGTTGCAGTTGATGACGAATACCAGATTGTCCAGCCCTTCGCGGCCGGCCACGCCAATCGCGCCCAGGGATTCCGGCTCGTCGGTTTCGCCATCACCCATGAAGCACCACACCTTGCGGTCGCTCTTGGGCATCAGCCCGCGGGCTTCCAGATATTTCCAGCTGCGCGCCTGATAAATCGCCGCCAGCGGGCCCAGGCCCATGCTCACGGTGGGGGTTTGCCAAAAATCCGGCATCAGCCATGGATGCGGGTAGCTGCTGATGCCACGGCCATCGACTTCCATGCGGAAATTTTCCAGCTGGTCTTCGCTGATCCGGCCCTCCATGAACGCACGCGAATAAATCCCGGGCGAACTGTGGCCCTGGATATACAGCAAATCACCCGGGTGTTGGTCGGACGGGGCGCGCCAGAAGTGGTTGAAGCCGACGTCGTACAAGGTGGCGGAACTGGCGAAACTGGCGATATGCCCCCCCAGCGAACCGGGCTTGCGGTTGGCGCGCACCACCATCGCCATGGCATTCCAGCGAATGATCGATCGCAACCGCCATTCCAGATGCGCATCCCCCGGCATCTTCGGTTCCAGATGGGGGGGGATGGTATTGATGTAGGCGGTAGTAGGCGCAAACGGCATATGCGCGCCGGCACGCCGGGTCATTTCCACCATGCCTTCCAGCAAATGGTGCGCACGCTGCGGGCCATCATGGTCGATGACCGCCTTCAGCGACTCGATCCACTCCCGCGACTCCTGCGGATCGGGGTCGTTTTGCAGCATCTCGTTGAGCCAATTCATTGCGCGCTCCATTCCCGGGTCGGTTCGAAGCGCCAGTCTAGCAAGCTCTGCAGGCAATCGAATGCTGCAGTGCAGCTCAATTTTTATTATGCCCGGGTATTTCGATTTTTTGCTGATTCCCGTAGCTTCCCGCTTCCCGGCCGGGCTGCGTGCGGGCGCGCCCGGCGTGGCGCATCCCCTGAAAATGAAGACAACAGACTGTCCATCACGCATCCCGAAGCAGATTCGGGGGCGGGTTAGGACGAGATGCGAGACCCCGGATGATCCCCACAGGACGCTTCCGCACACATCACGGGCAACAAAAAAACCCCTGAAAATCAGGGGTTTGAGTATTTTGGAGCGGGTGATGGGAATCGAACCCACGCTAGCAGCTTGGGAAGCTGCAGTTCTACCATTGAACTACACCCGCGAGGCCGGCCAGTCTAAGACCTTGCCCATAAAAGATGCAATGCGCGCGTGAACACGCATTGCAGTATTGCTTAGAACGAGCCGCCCACGGTGACGAAGAAACTGGCGTCGTGACCGCCCTTTTGGTTGATGCTCAGGTTGCTGCCGGCGGTGACATCCATCCCCAGCAGCTTGCTGCGCAGACCGATGCCAAGCGTGCCGTAGCTGTCATCGAAGGGTACACCCGGCACTGCATAGGGCAGTGTATTGGTCATCGACTGCGACTGTGCCCACACCTGCGCCGGAGCATCCTTGAATTCATGGTTCCAAGTCACGCGTGCATACGGCTGCAGGTGTTCGTTGATGCTGTAGCTGGCCTGCCAGCCGGCGCTGCCCATCAGCGAATCACCGTCTTGCTTGGCAAACGCCAGCGCGCTGGATTGGGTGCTGTTTTCGGCGTAGCCGTCCACGCTGATGTTCTGCCACAGCAGGGACAATACCGGGCCGCTCTGCCATTTGTTGTGCTTGAAGGTCCAACCGGTGCTGACACCCGCGCTGAGGTTGGTGCCGTCCGGCGAACCGCTATGCACACGCACCGCTTGGCCCAAATTGACCTGGCGGTTCACCTTGTAGCTCAGCTTGGTCCAGCTCAATTGGCCATTGGCCCACAATCCGCTGTCACCCGCCCAGCCAGCAAACCCGCCAATACTGGCGTCGGTCTGGCGGAAATCGCCGCGATCAAACCCGAAATCGAGTTTTTGCCGGCCATACCCTGCAAATGCGCCGTACACCAAATTGCCGGTGTGCCAGCCGATCCCGAATGAACCGGTACCACCCATGCCATCAAACCCGGCCGATTGATTGAAGCGCTGCTGATCGCCGCGGATATCAGCCCACCATTGCATGCCCTCGCCCTTCGACATCGCCATGCTGGTGACCGTGGTATCCACCATGGAGGCGCGCGAACGCCCCACCATCGCCGCCGAATGTGGCAACACGGCGATCTGGCGCGGGCCATCGATCATCGAGACAGCCAGATCCGCCAGCGCCTTGTGCGCGCCCGAGGTCGGGTGCACGCCATCGGCAAACAGGTAGGTGTTGGCGCCATTGGGTACGGTGGACAGCGGGTTGCAGAACAACGACGAAGCACCTGCCGGCGGCGGCTGGGTCAGGCACGCTACACCTGTCACATTGGTCAAGCCAAATGCTGCCGGGTTGGCCACGACCTCTTGCAGGAAGTGATAGGTGTCTACCGGAATCACGTGCAACCCGGCGCTGGACATGCCACCGAACAACGCGTTGTTGTAATTCGTCGACAGGCCATGTGCCAATGCGATGCCCTGTGCACCACCGGCCGCGGCCGACGGAGTCAGCCCCATATCCGGCAAAGTGGGTACGAGAATGTACTGCGCACCGGCCGTTTTCAGTGCGCCGACCAACCCGATTTGCGCAGCCACCGCCGGGCTGATGGTGGCACCGGCAGCGGCCTGGCCAGCTGCATCGGCTTGGGTCGCGTTACCACCACCCATCAGAGTAGTGACATAGGCCGTTTGGTAATCGGTGATCGCCTGGAACACGTCATTGGCACCGCCCCAGATTGAATAAAGAGCATTGGGGTCAACCGTATTGCCTGCCGCCAAGTACGCGTTGTACTGGCTCACCAACGACGGGGTATATCCCAGGCCACCGACTGAATCGATTTTGATCCGTGCACCACCCACGGCCCAGTTGTTGCCACTGGCCTTGGCAGGGGTGGCACCGGTTGCCTTCCACGCCACATCCGCATTGCTGCGGAAGTAGTCAGCCATGTATTGCGACCAGACATAGCCGGGATTGGTGGTGAACTGTCCAGTCACCGACTGCGTCGCGGCAGGCAGCAACGGACGGAAGAAGCCGCCATCGGTCAGACTGTCGCCGAAGAATACGGTCTTGGTAAACGGCGAATCAGGGGCGCTCTGCGCCATTGCGGGCAGCGCAACCAAAGCCAAGGCAGCCGACAGCAGGGTTCTACGCAACAGGGTTTTCATGGGTATCCTCGAAAAGTCATGGAAAATCATGGGGAGGTGGTCGCAGCTCTGACTCTGATTGCGGGGCCAGTTTCGTCGTGACATACGCCTGCGAATGGCGCGCATCATTTCATGAAATCATAACGCTCTCACGCTGCGCTGCGTCACATTTTGGCAAGATCCGGCGACAATAGGCTGGTTGCAGTCCTTGCCGCGTGAGCTCCCCCTTGACCGATCCCTTCTCCAGCGCCGGCGCCAAGACCCCGCCGAAACCCTTTACCGTCACCGATGGCGTGCGCAAGGTGCGCAGCTTCGTGCTGCGCCAGGGCCGCTTCACCGATGCCCAGCAGCGCGCGTTTGATGACCTCTGGCCGCGCTTCGGGCTGGACTACAGCGGCACGCTGCGTGACTTCGACGCTGCCTTCGGGCGCAGCGCCAAGCGCATTCTGGAAATCGGCTTCGGCAATGGGCAAGCCCTGCGCTATTCCACCCAACTTGACCCGGCACGCGATCATATCGGCATCGAAGTGCACGCCCCGGGGGTGGGTCGCCTGCTCAATGCGCTGGCGGAAGACAATGCGAGCAATGTGCGTCTGTACCACCACGATGCCGTGGAAGTGCTGCAACACGAGATCGCCGATGGCACGCTGGATGAGGTGCGCATCTACTTCCCCGACCCCTGGCACAAAAAGCGCCACCACAAGCGGCGGCTGATCAACGATGCGTTCGCCGCCTTGCTGGTGCGCAAGCTGGCCAGCGATGGCCGCTTGCACCTTGCCACCGACTGGCAGGACTATGCAGAGCAGATGTGGGACGTGCTGGAGACCACCGCAGGGCTTTCCAACACGGCCGGGCCGCGTGGCCATGTGGCTCGCCCGGCATGGCGACCGCAGACGCATTTTGAAACTCGCGGCCAGAACCTTGGCCACGGCGTCTGGGATTTGCTGTACACCCGTTGTTGAGACACTGCACCACAACTCATCAGGACATTGAACGGACGGATGGACACCACCCTCACCCTAACCACCGATATGCAATGGGTGCTGGGCTTGGTGTGCTTCACCATGGTGATGTTCCTGTTCGAGCGCATTCGCGCCGACGTGGTGTCGCTGGTGGTGTTGGTACTGTTGGGGCTGACCGGGCTGGTGGCACCGGAAGACCTGTTTGGTGGCTTTTCCTCGGACGCGGTGATGAACGTCATCGCGACCATGATCCTGGGTGCCGGCCTCGATCGTACCGGCGCTCTCAATCGTTTGGCCAGCTGGTTGCTGCGGCGTGCGCACGGCATGGAACAACGGCTAGTGCTGCTGGCGCAAGCCGTGGCCGGCCTGAACTCCGCCATCATTCAAAATACCTCCGCCACCGCACTGTATCTGCCGGTCGTTTCACGGTTGACCGCGCGTACCGGCATCAGTCTGTCGCGCCTGCTGATGCCGGTTTCGGCGGCGATCATCATGGGTGGCAGCCTGACCATGGTCGGCAATTCACCGCTGATCCTGCTCAACGACTTATTGGTCTCGGCCAATGCCAACATGCCCTCCGGTGCAGCATCGCTGCAGCCGCTGAAAATGTTCGCGCCACTGCCCATCGGCTTGGTATTGCTGGCGGCATCACTGCTCTATTTCCATTTTTTTGGCCGCCGGCTACTTCCGGAAGATAGCCCGGATGTGGTAACACCAGCACGCACCCAGAGTTATTTCGCACGTGCTTACGGAATTGAAGGCGATATTTTCGAGCTCACCGTGACCGCCGACAGCCCCCTGGTGGGCATGAGCGTGGGCGATGCCGAAAGCCAAGTGGATGCACCGTTGTTACTTGCACTGTTGACCGGCAACGAATCGCGGCTTGCACCGCCCGGTGACACCCGCATCTGGGTAGGCAGCGTGCTGGGCGTGATGGGCCAGCGCGATGCAATTGCCGATTTCGCACAAAAAAACTTTCTGCGCATGTCTGTGCGTCTGCGCGCGCTGGCTGACTTGTTCAACCCCAGCCGCGCCGGTATTTCCGAAGCGGTGGTGCCGCCGAATTCGACCTTCATTGGCCAACCATCTTCGAAACTCCGGCTGCGCAAACAACACGGCTTGAGCCTGCTGGCGATCAACCGCGACAAGCAGGTATTGCGCGACGATGTACGCAACCTGCCGATCCGCGCCGGCGACATGCTGGTGCTGCACAGCATCTGGAGCGATCTTGCCGACGCCGCCAAGAGCAATGACTTCGTGGTCGTCACCGACTATCCGAAAGACGAGCAACGCCCGCACAAGTTCAAGATCGCGATGGCCATTTTTGCGGTGTCAATGCTGCTGGCCTTTTCCTCGCGCATCCCCACCTCGATCGCGTTGATGACCGGCGTGGCCGGCATGTTGGTGACCGGCGTTTTGAAGATGGACGAGGCCTACGCCGCGATCAATTGGAAAACTGTATTTCTGATGGCCTGCCTGATCCCCCTGGGCTGGGCGATGGATAGCAGTGGCGCAGCGGCATGGGTGGCCGGCCACAGCATCGACCGGCTGCCGCAGGGCATGCCGCCGTGGTTGATCGAACTGGCACTGGCGCTGTTCACCACCGCGTTCTCGATGGTGATCAGCCATGTGGGGGCAACGATTGTCATGGTGCCACTGGCGATCAATCTGGCGCTGGCGGTGGGTGGCAACCCCACGGCGTTTGCTTTGATCGTGGCCTTGTCGGCGTCGAACAATTTCATCACCGCATCGAACCCGTCGATTTCGATGATCACCGGCCCTGCCGGCTACACCGCACGCGATATGTGGCGCAGCGGTGGCCCGCTGACCCTGATCTACACCGCCATCATCGTGGTGATGATCAACCTGCTTTACTGAGCCGTTGCAGCCAGCCGGATTTCGCCGTTTTCGCACAGCAATGCCACTTTGCGCAGGCTCTCGCCACGGCATGGTCCTGCCACGCACACCCCTTGCGGCAACGCGAAGGTGGCACCGTGCACCGCACACACCAATTCGCCCTGCTTGCTGCGCAAAAACTGCCCCGGACTCCAGTCCAATCGCCGCCCCGCATGTGGGCAGATATTCAACCAACCTTGCACATCGCCTGCTGCATCACGGTACAAAATCAGCGACTCCCGTTCGCCATCCATCCAAACCTCTCGCGCATGCACGCTGTCAGGCGCAAGTTCCTGCACATTCGCCAACACTGTGATCGCAGATCCTTCGTTTAACGAACTACTCACACCTGCCCCGCCGGTTCTGTCGATACTTGTCACCATTGTGTCATGGCACCTATGGCCACAGGACTTGCATCACGATGTCGATCTTTCAACACCGCCGTTTTCGCCGTTTCCGCGGCGTCATGTTCGACACCCCGCGTCGCCCGCGTCACCCGTTGCTGCGCATCGCACTAGGCGTGCTTGGCATTGCACTCTTGCTGGGATTGGTCGTGGTGGGACTGTTTGTAGGTGCGGCGATGTTGGCCGCCGGCCTGTTGTGGCGGTTGTGGGTACAGCGCGGCAAGCCGGTAGCGGGGCGTGCACGTGGCGCCAGCATCGACGGCGATTTCCGTGTGGTTGGCAAAGCGCAACTGACCCACTGATGGATGTGATCCCGGCACCCGCGCCGCCGCGCGTTCCGGTGCGCGATCGCAGCGGCACGCCACTGGGCACTTTCCCGGTGCATCGCATCTACTGCGTGGGCCGCAATTTTGCCGACCATGCCCGCGAAATGGGTGCCATTGCGCCCGCGTCCAAAGCCGAACGCGGCACCCCCACATTTTTCATGAAGCCGGCCGATGCCATCGTCACCGATGGTGTGGTGCCATACCCGCCGGGCACCTGTGACCTGCATCACGAAGTGGAGCTGGTGGTGGCGCTGGGCAGCGATGCACCGCCCGGCGTATTGCCGCCAGCGGCCGCCACGGGCTTGGTGTTTGGCTATGCCGTTGGCCTGGATTTGACCCGCCGCGATTTGCAGGCGGCGGCCAAAGCCAAGGGCCTGCCGTGGGATACCGGCAAGGGTTTTGACCACTCCGCACCGATCAGTGCATTGCTGCCTGCGGCCGAGCTGGGTGCGCTGGACACCTTGCCCATCACGCTGGAGGTCAACGGTCAACGCCGGCAAGCCTCCACCTTGGATCAATTGATTTGGGACGTGCCCGATATCCTGCACGAACTCTCCAAACTCTACGCCCTCTGCGCCGGCGATCTGATCTTCATGGGCACCCCTGCCGGCGTAGCGGCACTGCAACCCGGTGATGACTTCGATGCGCGCATCGGTGATACGCTGAACGTTCGCGGCAGGATTGCACCGCCTGCGTACTAACGCTGTATCCATCCATACAGAAGGAATTGCAAATGGGTATGCTCAGCGAATTCAAAGAATTTGCGATGCGTGGCAACGTGATCGACCTTGCCGTGGGCGTGGTGATTGGCGGCGCGTTCGGCAAGATTGTGTCCGCACTGGTGGACAAGGTGATCATGCCGCCGATTGGGCTGCTGATTGGCGGGGTGGATTTTGCCAAGCTGGGATGGGTGCTTAAAGCTGCCAGCGTGGATGCCGCCGGCAAGGAAGTACCCGCCGTGATGCTGGCCTATGGCGAGTTCATCAACGCAATCCTGCAATTTGTCATCGTCGCGTTCGCCATTTTCATGGTGGTGAAAGTCATCAACAAACTGCACAAACAACCCGAAGCCGCGCCGGCCGCGCCCGCTGAGCCATCGGAAGAGGTGCTGTTGCTGCGCGAAATCCGCGATGCGCTGAAAAAATAACTTTCGGCACAGGAACACCACCAAGCCCCGGGCCTAGACTCGGGGTTTCCTGTTTCTGGAGTGTGCCGATGCGTGTCGCCGTTCTTGCCGCCGCCCTCGCCGTGCTGGTGTCCACGCCGCTGGCTGCCAAGCAACCCACCCGCATCAGCGATGCCGCGCTGGCCAAAGCGGCGCAACTGCGCGACGCCGCCCTGACCGACCGCACCGGCTGGCAGGTGACCGAATCACTGACCACCGAAGTGGGCCCGCGCATGGCCGGCAGCCCCGCCGATGCAGCCGCGGTGGCATGGGCCAAGGCCAAGTTCAAGCAACTTGGCTATGACAAGGTGTGGACCGAGCCGGTGACGTTCCCGAAATGGGAGCGCCGCAGTGAATCGGCACACATCATCGGCGATCACGCGCAAGCACTGGCGGTGACCGCCTTGGGTGGCAGCCCCGGCGGCACGGTCGAGGCCGAGGTGGTGCGCTTTGCTTCGCTGGACGCGCTGGAAAAAGCCGCGCCCGGTTCGCTGACCGGCAAAATTGCGTTTGTCGATGTGCACATGCCGCGCAGCCAAACCGGCGAAGGCTATGGGCTGGGCTCGCATGTGCGCGGCGCAGGCCCGTCGGCAGCGGCCAAGGCTGGTGCGACTGGTTATCTGATGCGCTCGGCCGGCACCGACTCGCACCGCAACCCGCATACCGGGATCAGCCGCTTCCAGCCGGGCATTACGCCCATCCCGATGGCGGCGCTGTCCTTGCCCGATGCCGACCAACTGGCACGCCTGACTGCACTGGGCAGCACCCGCGTGAAGCTGGCACTGGATTGTGGCTGGAATGGCGAGTACACCTCGCAAAACGTGATCGGCGAAATCACCGGCCGCAGCAAGCCCGATGAGGTCGTGGTGATTGGCGGCCATCTGGATTCCTGGGACTTGGGTACCGGCGCGATTGATGACGGTGCCGGCGTGGGCATCAGCATGGCCGCCGGTCATTTGATTGGCCAATTGCCCAAAGCGCAGCGCCCGGCGCGCACCATTCGCGTGATTGCGTTTGCCAATGAAGAACAGGGTCTGTTTGGCGGCCGCGCCTATGCCGATGCACACAAGGCGCAAATCACCCGGCACCAGATTGGCGCAGAAAGTGATCTGGGCGCTGGCCGCATCTACGCCTTCAACGCCAAGGTGCCCGATTACGCCAAACCTGCGGTGGCACGGATTGCGCAAGTCCTCGCGCCGCTGGGCATTGCCCATCGCGAAGACACCGAAGGCTGCGGCCCGGATACCTCCCCGTTCAATGCCATCGGCATGGCCTGCGCCGGGCTGGCGCAAGATGCCAGCAAGTACTTCGACTATCACCACACCCCCGACGACACGCTGGACAAAATCGACCCGGCTGAATTGGCACAAAACGTGGCCGCCTATGTCGCGTTTGCCTATCTGGCTGCCGATGCCGAGGGTGATTTTGGCAGCGCGTTGAAAGCACCGGGGACGGCGCAGAAGTGATGCCGTGTTCGCGGCACAGCTCCGGCACGGGCGTGCCGGCCTCGGCCTGCTTGAGCACGGCGATGATCTGGCTGTCGGTGAAGCGGGACTTCTTCATGGAACCTCCTCGGGAAAGCGTACGAGAAAATTCCACTTCTGGCGTCAGCTAATGGGCGGGGGGATTACCAGCGCAGCGATACCCATCGCTAAGACGAACCGTCATCCGTGTGGTCTAACCGGTGCGTCTTGCCCACTGTGCCAACAGCACTGCGGTGGCCGAGGCCACGTTGAGGCTTTCCACCGCACCGCTGCCGGGGATCGACACACGCAAGTCACAGGCCGCCGCCAGTTCCGGCGACATGCCCACGGCTTCCGCGCCCAGCACATAAATCAAGCGCTGCGGCAGGGTGATGTTGAATACATCGCCGCCGCCGCGCACCACGGTGGCCGCCAACTGAAACCCGGCGGCGTGCAATTGCGCAAGACTATTGTCCTCGCGCCCCAGCCGCACCATCGGCAGCACTTCCGCGCCACCTTCGGCCACCCGCGCCGCCGCGCCGGACAGGGACAAGGTGGCATGTTTGGGCAGCAAAATGGCGCTGACCCCGAAATGTGCCGCGCTGCGCAAAATCGCGCCAAAATTATGCGGATTGCCCACGCCATCGAGCCATAGCGCACATTGCGGCCCCGCAGGCAGATCGCGCAGCCAGCTCGACAACGGCAGCGGCTCCTCGCGCAGCACTTCCGCCACCACGCCCTCGTGGTGCGCGCTGGCGGCAAGCTTCTGCAAATCGCCATCGTCCACCACCCGATAACCCACGCGGTTGGCCACACACCACTTCAACAGTGGCTGCAACTGCGGAATGCGGGCCTCGCTCAAATACAACTTGCGCAATGCCTGCGGGCGGCGCGCAAACACCGCTTGCACGGCGTTCATGCCATACAGGCGCAGCTCGGCATCGCGGCGCTCACGCGCGGGGTGTGCGGGCGCTGCATCCTGATGCGGCACTGCCTCGCGTACGGGGGCATGGCGTGGCGAATAAGGGCGCGACGCGCCCTCTCTGGGAGGATGGAGGCGCGGCGCGTCCTCACCCGTTGGGCGCGGGCTGTGCGCTTTCGGGCCCCGTGCTTTGGAGCCAGACCCCCACGGGGAATTACC
>Ga0208516_100455_pt1 | contig 16413 bp, 17 predicted proteins | sample LakWasM117_HOW13_2_FD_183931 | JGI IMG/M metagenome (GOLD analysis project Ga0208516, IMG submission 183931) | Freshwater sediment methanotrophic microbial communities from Lake Washington under simulated oxygen tension - Sediment Metagenome... | ecosystem: Environmental > Aquatic > Freshwater >...
GCAGGGGTTCGAGGAAGTAGCTCGTCGAGTGCTGGCGAAAGTCCGGCGACACATACCCCACCTTGAGCCTGCGCCCGCGCGCCGGCAGGTTCCCGTGTGCCCTCCACTCCCCACGGTACGGCTTGCCGAATTTCTCCTCGTATTCCTCGTACGCCGCGTAGATCTCCTCCGCACTCTTGTCCGGGTGGTAGTTCAGCGTGAACAGCAGGTTGTCGAAAGCCGCACAGTAATCCGGTTTCAGTGCGATGGCGCGGCGCAAGGCCGTAATGCCATCGTCGAGCGAACCCAGCACGCTATGAACGCCGCTGATGTAATTCCATGCCACCGCAAAATCCGGGCGCAATGCCAGTGCCCGTTCAAAAGCCGCCTTGGACTCCCGCAACCGCCCCCCCTGTGCCAGCACCAGGCCCAGATTGCTGTATGCCTCTGCGTGCTGGGGGTTCAGCTGCACCACGCGCGAGAGCACCTCGATGGCTTCATGGATCTGTCCATGTTCATGCAAGGCATTGCCCAGATTGCTCTGCGCCTCCAGATCAGAGGGCAACAGTTGCGCAGCCCTGCGCTTGGCCTGCAGTGCCTCGTCGATCCTCCCCAGGGGCTGCAGCATGGCGCCCAGCGCTTTCCAGGCGAAGCCATTGTCTGGAAACTCTTCCACCATCGCGCGCGCAAGCGCCTCCCCCTCTGTATAGGCCTTCTGTTGGAACAGGTCGGCCAGCGCCTGCATTGCCTGGCGGGGGGGCTCGGCTGTACGTCCAGCTTGGGGGGCTGCTGCAGCCTGCGGCACGGCCTCCTGCGCCGAAGCAGAATGGTCAGACGATGCCACGGCAATGCGCTCCAGCAAGGCATTGACCATGGCACGCTGTAGGCCAGAAGCCTGCGCCATGGGCAGAAGCTGCTGCACCAGGTCGGCATGGCCGGCACGCAGCAATGCATCCAGATAACTGAACCAATACTGCACATTGGATGCATCCGCATTGAGCGCCGCCTCCAGATGGGGCAGCGCCTCCTGCGGGCGCATCAACTGCACGGCCAGCAGAACACCCAGGTTGTGGTGCGCATCTGGATGTTCGGGCAACAGCACCAGAAGCTCCCGATAGCAGCTTTCGGCCTCGACATATTCCCAGGCCTTGTGGTGTGCAATGGCACGCGCCAGTATTTCATCGGGTGCAGAGGTTTCACCCGGTTCTCCAGAAACCGGCGGCAGGGAAGATTCAGTCATCAGCGTGGCGACGGCATAGTGGTGTATTCCTTGAGAATATGCACTCTGCCTTGCACAAAGAACCGAAGTTGTGGTCTTTTTCCCACTTACCTTGCCCCATCGCCCCGCTTGCACTTCTCCAGAATCGGCACTCGCCCGCTGCTGTTTTTGCCAAAAATTTTGGTGATCCGATACATTGGGAACACGGGCGTTGACCCGCGACAGCCCCATCAGGCAGTTTTGAACGACGCTTGTTGGCGCTTATCACCATTGCAGACTCTGCCAGAATCACCCCATGTTCGTCATCATTGGTTACATCGTCGCCTTCGGCTGCATCTTCGGGGTGTACATACTGCACGGCGGCAACATCGCAGTGATCCTGAAAGCTCTGCCCTTCGAGACCGTCACCATCCTGGGGGGGGCTCTGGGTGCCTTCGTGGTCAACAACCAGCCCAAGGTGCTCAAGGCAACCATGGCGGCCATTCCCATGGCGCTCAAGGGGTCCAAATACACCAAGGCCCGCTACATGGAACTCATGGCCATGTTGTATGACATCCTGCAAAAAGCGCGCAAGGAAGGCCTGATGGCCATCGAAAAGGATGTAGAAACCCCCCACGAATCGGAAATCTTCAAGAAGTACCCCACCGTGGGCTCGGACCACCATGTGATCGAATTCATGACCGATTACCTGCGCATGATGGTGTCCGGCAATCTCAACGCCCACGAAATCGAAGCCTTGATGGACAGCGAGATCGAGACCCACCACCAGGAGGCCCACGCGCCGGTGGCCGCATTGGCGCGGCTGGCGGGCGCCCTGCCAGCCTTCGGCATCATTGCCGCCGTGCTGGGGGTGGTGAACACCATGGGCTCGGTGGGGCAGCCGCCGTCCGTACTGGGCGGCATGATCGGCTCGGCTCTGGTGGGCACGTTCCTGGGCATCTTGCTGGCCTATGGCGTAGTGGAGCCCCTGGGGGGCCTGGTGGAGCAGAAAACCGAGGATGCCGCCAAGGAGCTGCAGTGCATCAAATCCACCCTGCTGGCCAGCATGCAGGGTTACAACCCGGCCACGGCCATCGAATTTGGCCGCAAGGTGCTGTTCTCGGGTGACCGCCCCAGCTTTACCGAGCTGGAAAGCCATGTGAAAGGCAAGAAGTAAGCCCAGACCAACATGGCCGAAAAGAAGCTCCAGCCCATCATCGTCAAGCGCATCAAGAAGGGTGGCCATGCCGTACATGGCGGCGCCTGGAAGATTGCCTATGCAGACTTCGTGACGGCCATGATGGCCTTCTTTCTGCTGATGTGGCTGCTCGGCTCCACGGCCAAGGGGGAGCTGCAGGGTATTGCCGACTACTTCAATGCCCCCCTCAAGGTGGCCATGGCGGGTGGCGATGGCGCTGGCAACAGCTCCAGCATCATTCCAGGGGGCGGCAACGACCTGAGCAAGGTCCACGGGCAGGTTCGGCGCTCAGATGCCGACTCGGACAAGCAACGCCGGATGTCTCCGGAGCAGATGCGCGCCGACATTGCGCGCCAGGATGCGGCACGCATCAAGGCGCTGCAGGCCAAGATCGATTCCATCATCACGGCAAGCCAGATCCTCAATGAGTACCGCTCTCAAATCCGCATGGACCTGACACCCGATGGCCTGCAGATCCAGATCGTGGACGACCAGAACCGCCCCATGTTCGACAGTGGCAGCGCCTTGGTCAAACCCTACATGCGCGACATTCTGAGAGGCATCGGCGCATCCTTGTCCGAGGTGGAGAACCGCATCAGCCTGGCCGGCCACACCGACGCCGTGCCCTACAGCAACAGCGACAGGGGCTACAGCAACTGGGAACTTTCGGCCGACCGTGCCAATGCATCGCGGCGCGAACTGGTCGCCGCCGGCATGCCCGATGCCAAGCTGGCACGGGTGGTAGGCCTATCCGCCAGCGATCTACTGACCCCGGAGAACCCGCGCGCGCCCTCCAACCGGCGCATCACGATCACGGTTCTGACACGGGAGGCCGAGGAGCGGCTGCTGGGCAAAAGCATCGCCGGTCTCCCTGCGGCACAATTGCCCGAAGAAAAGAGCGAAAATCCCCCCACAAATAAGGGAAGGTAACAACTTGTCACCATCTCGCTCATCCATGACAATTCACACAGTAATTTCCGACCGAAAGGGTCCCAAGTGACCACTGCCCTTCGCTTCCTGATCGTTGACGATTTCTCCACGATGCGGCGCATTGTTCGTAACCTGCTCAAGGAAAGCGGGTTCACCGAGGCCGACGAGGCCGAGGATGGCGTCGCTGCACTGAACAAATTGCGTTCCAGCAAGTTCGACTTCGTTGTCACCGATATCAATATGCCGAACATGAACGGCTTCCAGTTGCTGGGCGAGATCAAGGCGGACGAGAAGCTCAAGCACCTGCCGGTGCTGATGGTGACGGCGGAAGCCCGCAAGGAAGACATTGTTGCAGCGGCCCAGGGCGGCGCGGCCGGCTACATCGTCAAGCCCTTCACCAAAGCGACGCTGGAAGAAAAGGTCACACTGATCATCAAGAAAGCTGGGCTGTGAGGCACTGCCATGGATACCGACAACACCCAGCCTGAGTCCACCCCCGCACCAGATGGTGACGTCCACCAGAAAATCGGGGTACTCACACGCCAGCTCCACGATGCACTCAAGGAACTGGGTTATGCCGACCAGTTGCGCGGCACCGTGGGCGAACTGCCCGACGCGCAAAGCCGCCTGTCCTATATCGCCCGCCTGACAGGCGAAGCCGCCGAGAAGGTGCTGACCCGCGTCGAGCATGCCAAGACCCAGAACGACCACCTTGCGGCCGAATCCCGCCGGGTCATCGGTTCGCTGGTCAAAGACCCGGTGGCGGCGGTCGCCAAGGGCGAGATCATGAACTTCCTCACCGATGTGGAGCAGATCACCAAGGTGTCCGACGAGCACCTGACGGAAATCATGATGGCCCAGGATTTCCACGACCTGACCGGCCAGGTGATTGCCCGCGTGGTGGCCCTTGCCGCCACCATCGAGCAGCAACTGGTGCAGTTGGTGATCCAGACGGCCCCCAATACCGTCGCTCCCCCCATTGAGCCCCCACGCGAGCACCTCGCCGGGCCGGTCGTGGACCCGGAAAAGACGCCCGACGTCGTCACCGACCAATCCCAGGTGGACGATCTGCTCGCCAGCCTCGGATTCTGAAGACCTGCGCCCCGCAGCGTGGGATAAGAGCGGGCCCGCCCCGCCTTTTCGGGCTTTAGATTTCGCCCCCCCTCACGACAATGGCATGACACCAACCGTCATGCCACCATGGAATCGAGCCAAGACCGCAGCCTCCCCGCCTCAGAGCGCAAGCTTCAGAAAGCGCGCTCGGACGGCCAGGCAGCACGCTCGCGCGACCTGTCCCACCTGGCCATCCTGGGTTCGGGGGCGGCCACCATGCTGGTTTTCGCGCACCCCCTGTCCGATCAGCTGCTGCACGCGCTGGAACAGCAACTGGTGTTCGATGCCGCCACGGTCCAATCCCCTGGCAGCATGCTCATCCGCCTGCAAAGCATGGTCGCCGTGGGCATGCTGGTCAGCGCCGTCTTTGCCGGCCTGACAGGCGCCGCCGCACTGCTGAGCGCGGTGGGAGCGGGCGGCTGGCTTTTCAGCTTCACGCCGATCGCCCCCCAGTTCAACCGCCTGAATCCGATTTCCGGCGCCGCCAACCTGTTTTCCAAGCAGCAGATGGCCAATGTGGCCAAGATGGTGCTGATGACCGGCATTCTCTCCGCCGTCGCATGGAAGCACCTGGGCAGCAGCATCGACCAGGTCGCCCTGCTGGTGCTGCAGCCCTCTCCCGCAGCCCTGAAGCATGTGGCCAGCTGGCTGACGTCGGGCCTGGGCATGCTGCTCCTGGTGGTATTCCTGGCGGCGCTGATCGATGTGCCCCTGCAGGCCTTCTTCTTCAAGGACCGCCTGAAGATGTCGCACGAGGAAGTAAAGCAGGAACACAAGGAATCCGAAGGCAACCCCGAAATCAAGGGCAAGCTGCGCCAGCGCCAGCGCGAGATTGCCGACCGGGCCAGCATCACCGCTGTACCCAAGGCCGATTTCGTGGTCATGAACCCAACGCACTACGCCGTGGCACTGCGCTACGACGACCAGTCCATGAGCGCGCCCCAGGTCATCTCCCGGGGCACCGATCTGGTGGCCCTGAAGATCCGCGAAATCGCCAAGTCCCATGGCGTCCCCGTGCTGGAATCGCCCCTGCTGGCCCGCGCCCTCTACGCGCACGCCGAGCTGGACCAGCCCATTCCGGCCGCGCTCTACACCGCCGTCGCCCAGGTGCTGGCCTATGTCTACCGGCTCAAGGCAGCCATGCACGGCCAGGGCCGCATGCCCGAAGCCCAGCCCGACCCCTACGTGCCCCCGGAGCTCGATCCCTTGTACCGCGCGCCCCACCAAGGTAAGCAGCCATGAACATTTCCCTGAAATCCGCACAGCAATGGGCTGGCACCAATGCGTCCGCCGTCCAGGGGCTGGCCGCACCGCTGCTGGTGGTCGCCATCCTGGCCCTGATGGTGCTGCCCATTCCCGCATGGCTGCTCGACACCTTCTTCACCATCAACATCGCGGTGGCACTGATGGTGATGATGGTGGCGGCCTACATGCTCAAGCCCCTGGATTTCGCGGCATTCCCCTCGGTCCTGCTGCTGACCACCCTGATGCGCCTGTCGCTCAACGTGGCGTCCACCCGCGTGGTGCTGCTCGAAGGGCACACCGGCCCCGGCGCCGCGGGCGCGGTGATCGAGGCCTTCGGCCACTTTCTGATTGGCGGCAACTTTGCCGTCGGCCTGATTGTTTTCGCGATCCTGGTGGTGATCAACTTCATCGTGATCACCAAGGGTGCGGAGCGCATTGCCGAAGTGTCCGCGCGCTTCACCCTCGATGCCATGCCGGGCAAACAGATGGCCGTGGACGCCGATCTGAACGCCGGCCTCATTGACGAAAAAGAAGCCAAGCGCCGCCGCGCCGAAGTGGGTGAAGAAGCCAACTTCTTCGGCTCCATGGACGGCGCCTCCAAGTTCGTGCGCGGCGATGCCGTGGCCGGCATCCTGATCCTGCTGATCAACATCGTGGGCGGCTTTGCCATCGGCATGCTGCAGCACGGCCTGTCTGCCTCCAAGGCGGCCGACACCTACATCCTGATGGCCGTGGGCGACGCCCTGGTGGCCCAGATCCCGGGGCTGTTGATCTCGGTGGCCGCAGCCATGGTGATTTCCCGCGTGGGCAAGGACACGGACATGGGGCAACAGATCGTGCACCAGTTGTTCACTTCACCGCGCGTGCTGGGCATCACGGCCGGCATCCTGGTCTTCCTCGGCCTCATTCCGGGCATGCCGCACATGGTGTTCCTGGCCGTTGGCAGCCTGCTCGGCTACATGGCCTGGGTGCAAATGCAGCGCGCCAAGGCCCCGCCACCGGTGGAGGCACCTGCTGCCCCCGCCGGGGATGGAGAGGCCACCTGGGACGACCTGCAACCCGTGGACCTGCTGGGACTGGAACTGGGCTACCGACTGATCGCCCTCGTCGACAAGACCCGCCAGGGCGACCTGCTCACCCGCATCAAGGGCGTGCGGCGCAAGTTTGCCCAGGAAGTGGGCTTCCTGCCCCCGCCCGTGCATGTGCGCGACAACCTGGAACTCAAGCCCAGCGGCTACCGCATCACACTGCGCGGCGTGGTGGTGGGCGAAGGCGAGGCCTTCCCGGGCATGCACCTGGCCATCAACCCGGGCGGCATCACGACCCCCCTGATTGGCACCCCCACCACCGACCCGGCCTTCGGCCTGCCCGCCCACTGGATCGACGAACGCCAGAAGGAAGCGGCGCAAATGGCCGGTTTTACCGTGGTTGATTCGGAAACCGTGATGGCGACACATTTGTCACACTTGATGCAAGTGCAAGCCGCCAAGCTGCTCAGCCGGACAGAGACCCAGCAACTGGTGGAGCACGTGGCCAAACTGGCCCCCAAACTCATCGAAGAAGTGGTCCCGAAAATGGTTTCGATTGCAACGTTCCAGAAAGTGCTGCAGCTGCTGCTGGAAGAATCGGTGCACATCCGCGACATCCGCACCATCATCGAAACCCTGGCCGAATTCGCGGGCAGCATCGCCGATCCGGTGGAACTGTCCCGGCGCGTGCGCATCGCCCTCTCGCCCGCCATCGTGCAACAGATCTACGGCCCGACCCGCGAACTCAACGTGATCGCCATCGAACCCGGCCTGGAGCGCCTGCTGGTCCAGGCCCTGGGCAACGCCACCGGCCCCGCCCTGGACCCCGGCGTCGCCGACATCCTGACGCAAAAGGCCGCCGAAGTGGCGCTCAAGCAGGAAGAAATGGGCCTGCCGGCCTGCCTGCTGGTGCCCGACCAGATCCGCGGTGCCATCTCCCGCCTGGTGCGCCGCGTAGCGCCCCGGCTCCAGGTGCTCGCCCACAGCGAGATCCCTGAAACCCACACCATCCGCATCGGCCCTATCCTTAAAGGAGCATCGGCATGAACATCAAACGCTTCCACGCTGCCACGTCCCGTGAAGCGCTGGCCAAGGCGCGCATGGCGTTCGGAGAGGGCACGCTCATTCTGTCCAACCGCCCGACCGCCAACGGCGTCGAGGTGGTGGCCACCGCCGAAGACACGCTCGGCACACTCGACCAGGGCCCGGAGGCCCTCCTGGCCGAACGCCGCCCAGATGCCGCCAGCACGCCGGCCCCTTCGCGCCGCTCACTCCAGGAGCGTGCTGCCCTGGAAAACCGCAACCCGGTGAAAGAAGACACCGAGCAGCTGGCCATGAGCACGCTCTCGTTCCAGGACTATGTGCGCGAACGCATGCTGCGCCGCCGCCACGAAGCCCTGCAGGACACCTCGCCCCTGGCCTCCGCCCTGCAGGAACGCGAAACGGAACTCCCCCGCGAGCGCATGGCCGCGCCACAGGTGGTGCGCCACAACCCGCTGCGCCCCAGCCCGGCGCCGGTCGTCCATGAGATTCCGGTCCGCAGCACGCGCCGCGAGGCCCCTCCCTCCTCACTGGCAGTGCCCGCCGTGGCTCCCCAGGCGCTCATCCAGGAACTCCAGGCCATGAAGGACCTGATCGAGGACCGCTTCAACACACTTTCCTGGCTGGGCCAGGCACGGCAGAACCCGATCCAGTCGAACCTAATGCTCAAGATGATCCGGGCGGGCTACTCGCCCTCGCTGGCACGCGCCATCCTGGAACGCATGCCCGAGGACTTGGACGCCGCCGAGTCGGTGCGCTGGCTCATGGAGGTACTGGAGCGCAACCTGCGCACCGATGCCGGTAAGCGCCCCCTTTACGAAGAGGGCGGCATCTATGCACTGGTGGGCTCCACCGGCGTGGGCAAGACCACCACCACGGCCAAGCTCGCCGCCCTGTGCGCCCGCATCCACGGCCCGGGCAGCGTGGGCCTGATCACGCTGGACACCTACCGCGTGGGGGCCCATGACCAGCTTCGCACCTATGGTCGCATGCTCGGCATCGTCGCCCACCTGGCCCATGACCGCGCCGCGCTACAGGATCTGCTGGGCCTGCTCGGCAACAAGAAGATGGTCCTGATCGACACCACGGGCGTGGCACCACGCGATCCGCGCAAGCGCGAGATGCTCGATGTGCTGAACCTGCCCTACATCAACCGCCTGCTCGTGCTCAACGCCGGTTGCCATGGCGACACCCTGGACGACACACTCACCGCGTTCAAGACCGATGGCTCCCAGCAGGCCATCCTGTCCAAGGTGGACGAAGCCGTGAAGCTGGGCCCCTCCATCGACGCCCTGATCCGCCATCAGATGGTGCTGCGCGGCGTAACCAACGGCCAGCGGGTTCCCGAGGACTGGGAAGCGGCCGATTCACGCAAGCTGGTCAGCACCTCCATGCGCTCGCCGGTCCGCTCGGCCTTCGATCCGAAGGCCTCGGACCTGAACTTCTTCTTCTCGCACACGCCAGACCTCGTGCATGACAAGGAGCTCATCGATGCTTGAAACCGGTTTTCACCAAGGCATCAGCCTGCACAGCCATACTCCGCAGGACGAGCTGCGGCTGGTGGCGGTGGTCAGCCCGCAAGACGATGGCTGCGGACTGGAAACGCTGTGGCATGTCTGCCTGCACCTGCAGCGGCTGGGTTATCCGGTAGTAGTGCTCGACGGCACGGCGCGCGAAAGCGAGGCCAGTCCCGGCCTGCAGGACCTGCTGGCACATGCCCCCTGGTGCGACAGCGTCGGCCCCAGCGGTCGGCCGGACACCGCCACGCTGGCCGTCCTCCCGGCAGCGCGCGGGCTGCAGACCCTGGCGCGCAACCCGCAGAACCAGCCGCAACCCCTGCAGGCCCTGGAACCCCTGTTCCGCCGCTACGCCATGGTGGTGCTGCACGCCCCCGCCACCACGCTGGCCTCACCCCTGATGACCGGCACCCTGGTCGTTCCCCTGCACATCATGGCGCCCGGCAAGTCGGGCGTGGTCAACAGCTACCGCCAGCTCAAGCACCTGGCACTGCATGCCGGCCTGCCGGGCATGGTCGCCTGCGTGGCACGCCCGGGCCAGCCGGACCAGAGACAGCTGGCCAATGACAGCCTGCACTCCCTGCGCCAATGCGCCGAGCAGCACCTGGGGCAGCAAATCCGCACCTCCCTGATCCAGGCGGATCATCCGCAGGATCTGCAGCGCCTGGCATTGCAACTGCTGGAAAACGCGTGCACCATCAGTGCGCCGGGAGCGGCATCTGCGCTACCATCCCATTCCACGGCAGGCATTTCCACGCACACCGTTCAGAGCCATTGAAGTGACATACACAGCCAAAGGCCAGCTTGATCGCGACGCGATGATCCGCCAGTATGTACCGCTGGTTCGCCGGCTTGCGCACCACATGATTGCCAAGCTGCCCGCCAACGTGGAACTGGACGATCTGATCCAGGTCGGCATGATCGGCCTGAGCGACGCCCTGACCCGCTATGAAGCCAGCCAGGGCGTGCAGTTCGAGACGTTTGCGACACAGCGCATCCGCGGCGCCATGCTCGATGAGCTGCGCGAAAGCGACTGGATGTCCCGCAGTTCGCGCAAAAGCCAGAAAGACATCGAAAAAGCCGTGCAGCGCCTGGAGCAAAAGCTCGGGCGCAGCCCGCTGGAATCCGAAATTGCCGTGGAACTCGATATGACCCTGGCCGATTACCAGAGCCTGCTCAGCAAGGTGCGCGGAACCCAGCTGGTGTACCTGGAAGACATGTCGCGCGGCAACGGCGACGAAGACGAGGGTTTCCTGGAGCGCCACGAAGTGGCCGAATCCGGCACCGACCCGATGGCCCTGCTGCGCGACCAGCGGCTGCGCTCCTCGCTCGTCAGCGCCATCCAGTCACTGCCCGAGCGCGAGCAATACATCATGGGCATGTACTACGAACACGACATGAACCTCAAGGAAATCGCCGCCGTGCTGGGCGTGACCGAATCGCGCGTCTGCCAGTTGCACAGCCAGTCCATCGCGCGGCTGCGCGCCAAGATGCGCAGCCATTAACCCCGGCGCCAAACGACGCCCCAAAGAAAAACACCAGCCTTGCGCTGGTGTTTTGGTTTCAGCCCGCCGAACGGTAGATGCGCGCCGCCGCGCCGCCCGGGCCGGTGCCGGCCTTGCCGTAGGTGGAAGCCTCTGTGGGGGGCAAAACACTGGCGGCCTGGCGGTCCACCAGTGCCATGACACGGGCCAGGTTCTCGCGCTGCATGGCCAGCTGTTCGCTGACCCGCTGGATGCGGGGCGCCAGCGCCTCGGGCAATGGCTGGCCCCGCACGGACTCCACCACCCGGGAAAAATCAGCCACCGCCTGGCGCAGCTGGGCGCTGCATTTCTCCAGCGCCAAAGGGTCCACGGCCAGCATGGCGGTGGATACCTCTTCCAGTTGTTTTTCAATGGCCCCCAGGGCCTGGTCCAGGGACATGGTGGGTTACGCGGTTGCGGTGGGCACTCAGTGTACGCGCTGCGGTGCTCCCGGGGCTGTTGCAGGCTCCGGGAACCCGAGGCGCTCAGTCCCGGACGCGGGACAGGAATTCTTCGGTGTTGGCCAGCATCTTGTCGGCCACCACCTCGGCATTGACCCGGAAGGTGCCGTTCTCGATGGCGGCGCGCACGGCCTTGACCTTGCCTGCATCGAAGTCACCCTGGTTACGGCCGGTCTGGTCCAGCGCACGGGCGGCGTTGGAGAACGTGACGGGCACACCGGCAGCAGCGGCCGACGCAGTGCGTGCCACAACCCCTTCAGCCGCCGGGGCGGCTGTTTTTGCCTGCTTTGCAGGCGCTGTCTGCGCCAATGCGCCTGGCAGCTCCGGTTTTTGTCCAATCTTCATCGCTCTCTCCACCACCCCTTGCAACATGGGGCTCGGTAGCAATGTTTTCGACCCGTTGAGCGCAGACTTTAGCGTCAAGCAGAAAAAAACACCTAGAGATTGATGCCTATCGTCCCATCATCATTAACAATGCCGCTTACAACCTTGCCATTATCCATTCTGACGCGCACAGTCTGCCCGACAGCCCCGGCCGACATCGCCTGCCCCGCCGCACTGATGGCATAGCCCTGGCCCTGCGCGACCACCCGTACCTGCGCCCCGGCCTGGAAAACCTGGGGCGCCCGCAGCATGGCCTGGCGCAACACCTGCCCGGCCTTGAGCGGCCGCGCGGCCACCTGCCCCGCCCACAGCGACGGATCGGCCAGGATGGGCGATGGCTCCGCCGCCCAATCCACCTCCACCCCGGTCGCATCGGAAGCCGCGAGCGCGGCCCCGGCGGGCACATCGGCCGCCAGCATCCAGGCCGGCCCGAAGGCCTTGATGGTGACGGGCAGGTACACATTCCAGCGCGCGGCCCCCTCCACGCAGCGCAAACCCAGCCGCGTGCGGCCCCACAGGCGCGCACCGGGCGGCAGGTAAGGCTCGACACGAGCACAAGGCGCCAGCCGCAGGCGCTCATCCAATGAGCCAACGCTCACTTCCATGCGCAAGGTCGATTGCGACGGCAGGCTGCGCTGCAGGGCGTCATCGAGCCAGCGCTGGGTCACCTGCCCCAGATCCACCTGCGCCTGGACAGGTGCCGCAGCCAGCACGCACACCGCCGCCGCCAGGAGTCCCTGGAATGGCCGCAGAAAACGGCGCGCGCCCGCGCGCTGCGTGGCGGGCGACAAAGCAGGGCGATGGAACGGCATGGCGAATCTCCTGAAATGCAGACATGGCCTGCACGCGGACGACAGGCCATTGAACTATAGGCAGCCCCACCCGCCCCGAAACGCTGAACTGCACGCCAATCCCTGCTTTCTTCCTGCTTTAGAAAAAACCGTGCATTTCCATAATCGAGTCACGCCACAAGCCCCCTTCAGGCCCATGGCGCCAGAGCAACCCACGGTGTGAGGCTTCCATGCTTGACAAGATGACACGACAACTGGATTTCCACGGCAACGCGCTGGTTTTGCGCGCCGAGCGCCAGCGTGTCATCGCCAGCAACATCGCCAACGCGGACACCCCGGGCTATGTGGGCCGCGACATCAACTTCGCCGCGGCACTGCAGGAAGCCACGGGGGCGCGCCCCGGCAAGAACCTGGAGGCCTCGCAGGGAACAGGCATGGGCAGCGGCACCACCGCGCAGCGCCACATATCGCTTTCGCCCCAGCTGCCCAGCAGCAGCCTGCCCGGCAAGCTGGGCTACACCGTGCAGACCCAGCCCTCGCTCGACAACAACACCGTGGACCTGGACCGTGAGCGCGCCAATTTCGTGGACAACTCGGTGCGCTACGAAGCCACGCTGCGTTTCATCAACGGAAACGCCAAAACCATGCTGAGCGCCATCCAGGGCCAGTAGGCACCCCTTCCAAGCGAGCATTGCCATGTCGATGTTTTCCATTTTCAACGTTTCGGGCAGCGCGGTCAGCGCGCAATCCCAGCGCCTGAATGCCGTGGCCAGCAACCTGGCCAACGTCGATGCCGTGGCCGGCCCCGATGGCAAGGCCTACAAGGCCCGCCAGGTGGTCTTCCAGACGCAGTCCATGGGGCCCGCGCACACCGCCGGTGTGCGCGTCAGCGGCATCAAGGAAAGCGACACCCCGGGCCGGCGCGTGCACGATCCCAGCCACCCCGCCGCGGACGAGCAGGGCTACGTGACGCACTCGAACGTGAACGCCGTCGAAGAGATGGTCAACATGATCTCGGCCTCGCGCTCGTACCAGAACAACGTCGAGGTCATGAACACGGCCAAGACACTGCTGCTCAAGACCCTGCAGATGGGTCAGTAATCTCCAGGACCCGCCACCATGATCAACAGCGCCACCTCCGCCACGTCGGGCACCTCATCCACCGGCACCGCGACGACCAAGACCGACAACACCAACGATGCCTCGGCTTCGCAGGACCGATTCCTGAAGCTGCTGGTCGCCCAGCTCAACAACCAGGACCCGATGAACCCGCTGGACAACGCGCAGATGACCTCGCAGATCGCGCAGATCAACACGGTCACCGGCATCCAGCAGCTCAACGAAACCGTCAAGGGACTGGCCAGCCAGTTCGCCGCGCAGCAACTGCTGCAAGGCAGCGCCATGGTGGGCCGCCAGGTGCTGGTGGAAGGCAACAGCCTGGCGCTGAACAGCGAGAGCGGCAAGGCCACCGGCGCCTTCGATCTGGCGGGATCGGCGGCGAACGTCAAGGTCCAGGTGCTCGACGCCGCCGGCAAGGAAGTGGGCACGGTCGACATGGGCTCCCTGCCGGCGGGCCGCTACAACTTTGCCTGGGACGCCTCCAAATACGAGGGCGGCAGCGCACTGCACTTCAAGGTGCTGGCCGCCAATGGCGACGCCGCCGTGAAATCCACGGCGCTGTCGATCGACAGCATCACGGCCGTCAGCATGGACAACGGCACCCTGCAAATGCAACTGTCGCGCGGCGGCATGGCGACCCAATCGGGCATCAAGGCCTTTCTGTAATTTCGACCCCCTCAGGAGCACACACCATGGCATTCCAACACGGCCTCTCGGGTCTGAACGCCTCCAGCAAGAACCTGGACGTGATCGGCCACAACATCGCCAATGCCAACACCACGGGCTTCAAGGCTTCACGCGCTGAGTTCGCGGAGATGGTCGCCGCCTCCATGGGTGCCGGCGGTGGCAGCAACTACGGTATCGGCGTGGAAGTCGCCGCCGTGGCGCAGCAGTTCTCGCAAGGCAACGTCACGGTCACGGGCAACAACCTGGACGTGGCCATCAATGGCAATGGTTTCTTCAAGGTGCAGCAGCCCGACGGCTCGGCCGCCTATACCCGCGCCGGCAATTTCAAGCTCGACAAGGAAGGCGACCTGGTGACCAACACCGGCGCGCAGGTCATGGGCTTCAAGGTCGACTCCACCACCGGCCTCAGCACCTCCGAGCCCCAGGCCCTGAGCTTCCCCACCGGCGCGCCCATCCAGGCCAAACAGACGAGCACCGTCACCGCCACGCTGAACCTCGACGCACGCGCCAAGGACGCCGCTGGCGCCGCCGCATTGCCTGGCCCACCACCTGTTGCGGCGATTCCTCCCACGCCGCGCTCCACCTACGGCACCTCCATCAACGTGTACGACACCCAGGGCGTGGCCGTTCCGGTCAACCTGTACTTCATGAAGACGGCCACCGCGAACACCTGGGATGTGTACACCCAGCTCGACGACCCGACTGCCGTCCCGCCCGTGGTGGCTGCACCCATCGGCCAGATCGCCTTCGACGGCAACGGCGTCTATGTGCCTGCTGCAGCACCGCTTACCGTCAGCGTCGACCCCGCCGTGGCCAACCCCAACAACCCGCCGGTACCGTGGAACGTGACGATCGACTTCTCCAGCTGCACCCAGTTCGGCAGCAAGTTCGCCGTGGCCGACCTGAGCCAGGACGGCTATGCCTCGGGCGACCTCACGAGCATCAACATCTCCAATGACGGCATGGTCATGGCCAGCTACTCCAATGGCGTGACCCGCGCCGAAGCCCAGGTGGCACTGGCCAACTTCCGCAACCCGCAAGGCCTGCTGGCCGTGGGCGGCAACAACTGGGTGGAATCGTTCGACTCGGGTCCGGCCGTCATGGGCAAGCCCGGCGACGGCAACTTCGGCGCGCTGCGCTCGGGGGCGCTGGAAGACTCGAACGTGGACCTCACGGCCGAGCTGGTCAACATGATGACCGCCCAGCGCGCCTACCAGGCCAACGCCCAGACCATCAAGACGCAGGACCAGGTGATGTCGACCCTGGTCAACCTGCGCTGATATTTCCCCACCCTGAACGCACGGAACTGCCATGGACCGCATCATCTACACCTCCATGACCGGCGCCAACGCTGCCGCGCACCGGCAGGCGGTGCTGTCCAACAACCTGGCTAACGTCTCGACCAACGGCTTCCGCGCCGAGATGTCGACCTTCCGCTCCGTGCCCATCCAGGGCGAGGGCTCGACCACGCGCGTCTTCGCACTGGAGGCCACTTCCGGCCACCGCGACACCCCCGGCCCGGTGCAGCGCACCGGCCGCAACCTCGACGCCACGGCCATCGGCAACGCCTGGTTCGGCGTGCAGGGCGTGGATGGCACCGAGGCCTACACGCGCAACGGCGGCTTTGAGATCTCGGCCACGGGCCAGCTGCTCACGGCCACCGGCCTGCCCGTGCTCTCCGACGGCGGCGCGCCCATCGACATTCCGCCCGGCGCCGAGGTATCGCTCGGCTCGGACGGCACCGTCACCGCCAAATCCCCCGGCCAGCCCGCCGCCGCCGTGGGCCGCCTCAAGCTGGCCACGCCCACGCCGGAAGACCCGCTCAAGCGCGGCGACGACGGCCTGTTCCGCGCCGCCTCGGGCAACCCCCTGCCGAGCGACGCCAATGCACGCATGCTGGCGGGCGCCATCGAGGGCTCCAACGTGAACCCCGTGGAATGCATGGTCGGGATGATCGCCGCCTCGCGCCAGTTCGAGCAGCAGATGCGCTTGCTGCAGACCGCAGAAACCAATGACAAGACCGCCAGCCAGCTGCTGGGCATGAACGGCTAACGCCCCCAGGCCAACGCCAGAAGGAGCCACCATGATCAATTCCCTGTGGATCGCCAAGACCGGCATGTCTGCCCAGCAGACGCAGCTCGACGTCATCTCGCACAACCTCGCCAACGTCTCGACCACCGGCTTCAAGCGCAACAACGC
>Ga0208516_100467_pt1 | contig 16117 bp, 11 predicted proteins | sample LakWasM117_HOW13_2_FD_183931 | JGI IMG/M metagenome (GOLD analysis project Ga0208516, IMG submission 183931) | Freshwater sediment methanotrophic microbial communities from Lake Washington under simulated oxygen tension - Sediment Metagenome... | ecosystem: Environmental > Aquatic > Freshwater >...
TGTGGTTGTTGTAGATGTGGCAGTCGCCGCCGGTCCAGATGAAGTCGCCCACGTCGAGGTCGCACTGCTGCGCCACCATGTGCGTGAGCAGGGCGTAGCTGGCGATGTTGAACGGCACGCCGAGGAAGATGTCGGCGCTGCGCTGGTAGAGCTGGCAGCTCAAGGTGCCTTTGCCGCCGGGCGTGGTGGGCGGCGCCACGTAGAACTGGAAGAAGGCGTGGCAGGGCATCAGCGCCATTTGGTCGAGCTCGGCCACGTTCCAGGCGCTGACGATGATGCGGCGCGAGTCGGGGTTGCTCTTGAGCGTGTCGATGACCTGCTGGATCTGGTCGATGTGCCCGCCGTCCGGCGTGGGCCAGCTGCGCCACTGCACGCCGTACACGGGGCCGAGGTCGCCGTCGGGGCGCGCCCATTCGTCCCAGATGGTGACGCCGCGCTCGGTGAGCCAGTGGTTGCTGCTCGACCCGGTGAGGAACCACAGCAGCTCGACGATGATGCTCTTGAGGTGCACCTTCTTGGTGGTGACCAGCGGAAAGCCCTCGCGCAGGTCGAAGCGCATCTGGTGGCCGAACACGCTTTTCGTGCCCGTGCCGGTGCGGTCGCCCTTGTCCACGCCGTGCGTGGCCACATGGCGCATGAAGTCTTCGTACTGCGAGCGGATGGGGCGGGAGGGCATGGACAGGGGTCTCGGTAAAGCGGCAGAAATGGCGCGGCGCGCGGCCAGGGCCGTGCGCCGGACAGCATTCTAGGGCTTATGAAGAAATATGGCCCCGGCGCTTATCTGACAAGCGCAAGCAGCTATAAAAATAATAGCTATCGGGGCGTATGGAATGCGGCTCAGCCGCCCAGCACCCGCCCCGGGTTCATGAGGTTCTGCGGGTCCAGCGCCTGCTTGATGGCGCGCATCATGGAGAGGGCCACGGGCGACTGGTAGCGCGCGAGCTTGTCGGTCTTGAGCGCGCCCACGCCGTGCTCGGCCGAGAACGAGCCGCCATATTCCGCCACGGCCTCGTAGACGAGGTGGTTCACCCGGTCCTCCTGCTCGTGCAGGAAGGCCTTGGCGTCGCCACCCTCGGGGGCCTGCACGTTGTAGTGCAGGTTGCCGTCGCCCAGGTGGCCGAAGTTGACCAGGCGCACGCCGGGGATCTCGCGCACCAGCAGTGCGTCGGCATGCGCCACGAAGGCGGGGATGCGCGAAATGGGCACCGAGATGTCGTGCTTGATGTTCAGCCCTTCCTCGGCCTGGGCCAGCGGAATGCTTTCGCGGATGTGCCAGAGCTGGTGCGCCTGGGCAATGTTCTCGGCCACCACGGCGTCCTGCACGCAGCCGGCCTCGAAGGCGGTTTCCAGCAGCGCCTCGAAGCGGGCGCGGGCGTGGTCCTCGGATTCGCTGTCGGAGTTCTCCAGCAGCACGCCCCATTGCACTTCCGGCTGGTCGATGAAGGGCACGCGCAGCTGCGGCATGTGCTTGTCGACGAGCTGCAGCGCAAAGCGCCCCATCACCTCGAAGCCGGTGAGCCCGGCGCCCAGGTGCTGGTGCGCCAGGGCCAGCAGGCGCACGGCCTGCTCCATCGACGATACGGCAGCCCAGGCGGTGAGCTGTGCGGCCGGGCGCGGGTAGAGCTTGAGCGTGGCGGCGGTGATGATGCCCAGCGTGCCCTCGCTGCCGACGAACAGGTCGCGCAGGTCGTAGCCCGTGTTGTCCTTGCGCAGGCCGCGCAGGCCGTCCCACACCTCGCCCTGGGGCGTGACGACCTCCAGGCCCAGGCACAGGTCGCGCGTGTTGCCGTAGCGCAGCACCTGCGTGCCGCCGGCGTTGGTGCCCAGGTTGCCGCCGATGGTGCAGCTGCCCTCGGCCGCGAGCGAGAGCGGGAACAGCAGGCCTGCCTTGTCGGCGGCCTCCTGCACGTTCTGCAGGATGCAGCCGGCCTCGACGGTGAGGGTGAGGTTGTCGGTGTCGAGCCCGCGCACGGCGTTCAGGCGCGTGAGGCTCAGCACCACCTCGCGGCCCGAGGTGTCGGGCGTGGAGCCGACCGACAGGCCCGTGTTGCCGCCCTGCGGCACGATGGGCGCGCCGGCGGCGGCGCAGGCCTTGACCACGGCGGCCACCTCCTGCGTGCTGGCCGGGCGCACCACGGCCAGGGCCTTGCCGTGCACGCGGCGGCGCCAGTCCTGCTCCCAGGCGCTGAGGTCGCCCTCGGTGAGCACATGGGCGGCGCCGACGATCTGGCGCAGGGATTCGATCAGGTCTTGCATGGAAAGGGCTCCAGGGCGGCAGGCAGGCCGCCGGGTTCGTTCAGGGGGCTTTGGGCGCGGGTGCCTGCGCTGCCGCGCCGCGCAGGCGCATGCGGATGTGCACGGTGCAGGCGGTGAACAGCACGAGGCTGAGCAAAATTTCCAGCAGCGCCAGCCCGTTGCCGGGCGCGCGGTCGCTCCAGGCGCGCACCACGCCCTCGGTGAAATACAGCCACACCAGCAGGCTGACCCAGCGGTAGGTGTACATGCGGTTCTTCAGGAAGCCCGCCAGTGGAATGCACAGCGGCAAGGCTTTCAGCGCCAGCCACGAGCCGCCCGGGCGCAGCGGCGCCAGGAACAGCTCCCAGGCCAGGCACAGCGCGATCAGGGCCAGCAGGCTGGCGACGGCGGCGCGGCGCGCGCCATCCACCAGGGGTGCGGCGGCGGGAAGGGAGGCGGAATCGGCAGGGTTCATGGCGATGGCATCATAGCGAGCATGCCCTTTTCCCTACAGACCGTGGTGCAGCGCCTGGAGGCGCTGGCCGTCGAGCTTTCGCACTTTCCCTGGAAGACCACGGCCCACACCCTGCGCGAGCGCTTCCGTGAAGACCGCCTGGGCCTCACCGCCAGCAGCCTGACCTTCACCACCATCCTGGCGCTGGTGCCTTTCGTGACCGTGGCGCTGGCGGTGTTCACGGCCTTCCCCATGTTCGGCAAGCTGCAGGATGTGCTGCAGCGCTGGCTGGTGGAGAGCCTGGTGCCCGACAACATCGCGCGCCAGGTGCTGGGCTACCTCACGCAGTTCGCCTCCAAGGCCAACCGCCTGGGGCTGCTGGGCTTTTCCGTGCTGCTGGCCACCGCGCTGGCGCTGATCCTCACCATCGACCGCACGCTCAACACCATCTGGCGCGTGCGCCGGCTGCGCCCGCTGGGCCAGCGCGTGCTGATCTACTGGGCCGCGATCACGCTCGGCCCCCTGCTGCTGGGCGGCAGCCTGGCGCTGACCTCGTATGCGCTCTCGGCCTCGCGCGGGCTGGTGGATCAGCTCCCGGGCGGCTTGCGCCTGCTGTTCGATTCGCTCGAATTCTTCGTGCTCGCCGCCGGCATGGCCGGGCTGTACCACTATGTGCCCAACACCCAGGTGAACTGGCGCCACGCCTGGGCGGGCGGCGTTTTCGTGGCGGTGTGCATCGAGCTGGCCAAGAAGGGGCTGGCGCTGTATGTGGCCAAGGTGCCCACCTATTCGGCGGTGTACGGCACCTTCGCCACGCTGCCCATCCTGCTGGTGTGGACCTACGTGGCCTGGGTCATCGTGCTGCTGGGCGCCGTGGTGGCGGCCTACCTGCCTAGCCTGCTGGCGGGCGTGGCGCGGCGCTCGGGCCACCAGGGCTGGAACTTCGAGCTGGCGGTGGAGGTGCTGCAGCAGCTGCACGCCGCGCGCCAGACCCGCGTGCATGGCCTGCGCCTGGACGAGCTGGCGCAGCGCCTGCGCGTGGATGCGCTGCAGCTCGAACCCCCGCTGGACGCCCTGCTGGGCCTGGACTGGGTGGGGCGCCTGCAGGAAGAGGACGAGGCCACGCAGCGCCAGGCGGAGCCCCGCTACGTGCTGCTGGCCGACCCGCAGGCCACGCCGCTGGCGCCGCTGGTGCAGCGCCTGCTGCTGGAGCGCAGCGCCAGCCTGGAGGGGCTGTGGGGCAGGGCGGGGCTGGACGGGCTGCGGCTGGGCGACGTGCTGGCCGGTGGTTTGGAGCTAAAAAAGGCTCTAACGCCCGTTTTGCAAGCGCCAATAGCTATCAAATAAATAGCATTTCGGGGCGCCGCCCGGTGCTTCAGCGTGCCAGAAAGTCGCGCAGGGCGAACAGCGTCTCCTCGGGCGCCTCGGTCATCTGGTGGTGGCCGACCGGCAGGTGGGCCACCTGCACGCTCTTGCCTGCCGTGCGCGCGGTGGCGATCAGGCCCTGCGCGGCCTTGGGCGTGGTCATCTGGTCCTGCGTGCCCAGGGCAAACAGCACGGGGCAGGTGATGCGCGCGATGGCCGCCTCGCCGCCCGCGTAGCTGTCGCAGGCCACGAAGCCGCGGTGGAACACATTCACCTCGCGGTTGCTGCGCAGCACGCGCCGGCCCAGCGCCATGCTGGCGCCGTACACCCAGGTGCCGGGGCCCAGCGCCGAGGGCGGGGCGCACAGGGTGCTGCGCGAGAACACGTTGACCATGCGCAGCGCCTTCTCGGGCTCGTTCAGCGAGGCCTCGATGAGCGCGGGCGACACCTTCATGGGGAAGGCCGTGCCCACGAGCACGAGGTGGCTGGCGCGCTCCTGCAGGCGGGCGGCGGCCTCCAGCGCGATCAGCGAGCCCCAGCTGTGGCCCACCAGCGCGGCGCGCGGTGCGCCCACGGCGTCGAGCAGTGCGATGATGAAGTCCGCTGCTTCCTCCACCGAGGCGGGCGCCGGGCCGGCGCTCTTGCAGTGGCCGGGCAGGTCCACGGCCAGCACGTTCCAGCCGTGGTTGGCGAGGTAGCGGCTCTGCATGGCCCAGACGCTGTGGTCGTTGAGCACGCCGTGCACCATCACCACGGTGGGCTGGGCCGGGTTAAAGGGTTTTCCGCCGGTGTAGCAGAAGGTGGGGTGGCCGTTGACGAGTAGTTCCATGGTCACACCCCCGCCTTTTCCGCGGCCTTGAGCGCGCGCTTGAGGTCGTCGATGAGGTCGTCGGGGTCTTCCAGGCCGATGGACAGGCGGATCGTGCCCTGCGTGATGCCCGCGCCGGCGAGCGCATCGTCCGACAGGCGGAAGTGCGTGGTGCTGGCCGGGTGGATCACCAGGCTGCGGCAGTCGCCCACATTGGCCAGGTGGCTGAAGATCTTCAGCGCTTCGATGAACTTCTTGCCCTGCGCGCGCGTGCCTTTGAGGTCGAAGCTGAACACCGAGGCCACGCCGCGCGGCAGCAGTTTTTGCGCGAGCTGGTGGCTGGGGTGCGATTCGAGCAGCGGGTGGCCCACGCGCTCGACGAAGGGCTGGCTGGCCAGGAACTCCACCACCTTCTCGGTGTTGCGCATGTGCTGCTGCATGCGCAGCGGCAGCGTCTCGATGCCCTGCAGGATGAGCCAGGCGGTGTGCGGGCTCATGCAGGCGCCGAAGTCGCGCAGGCCTTCGCGGCGCGCGCGCAGCAGGAAGGCGCCGACGGTCGATTCCTCGCTGAACACCATGTTGTGGAAGCCCTCGTAGGGCGCGGTCATCTCGGGGAAGCGCCCCGAGCCTTCCCAGTCGAACGCGCCGCTGTCCACCACCACGCCGCCGATCACCGTGCCATGGCCGCTGAGGAACTTGGTGGCCGAGTGGTACACCAGGTCCGCGCCATGCTCGAAGGGCTTGAGCAGCCAGGGCGTGGTGAAGGTTGAATCGACCAGCAGCGGAATGCCGTGCTCGTGCGCGAGGGCGGCCACGGTGGGAATGTCGAGCACGTCCAGGCCGGGGTTGCCCACGGTCTCGCCGAAGAACAACTTGGTGTTGGGGCGGATGGCGGCGCGCCAGGCGTCGATGTCGCCGGGCTTGACGAAGGTGGTCTCGATGCCGAAGCGGCGCAGCGTGTAGTGCAGCAGGTTCTGCGAGCCGCCGTAGAGCGCAGTGCTGGCGACGATGTGCGAGCCCGCGCCCATCAGCGTGCAGATGGCCAGGTGCAGCGCGGCCTGGCCGCTGGCGGTGGCTACTGAGCCCGCGCCGCCTTCGAGCGCGGCCATGCGCTGCTCGAACACGGCATTGGTCGGGTTGCTGATGCGCGAATAGACGTGCCCGCCGCGCTCCATGTTGAACAGCGCGGCCGCGTGGTCGCTCGATTCGAACACGAACGAGGTCGTCAGGTGGATGGGCACGGCGCGCGCGCCGGTGGCGGGGTCGGGGGTGGCGCCTGCGTGCAGGGCCAGCGTGTCGAAGCCGGGATCGGCGTAACCGGGCATGAAGTTGTCTCCAAGGTGTATCGGACTGGGGCGGAGCCCCCGGCATTGTGGGCTATATTTGACTTCCAAATGCATAGCGCCCGAACGGGCGCCCACGGAGAAGCACCATGAAAGTCAGCGACATCCTGCGCGTCAAGGGCAACACCCTGTTTACCGTCCATCCCGACGAGCCCCTGGCACGTGCCGCCGAGGCCATGGCCGAGAAGGACATCGGCTCGCTCGTGGTGATGGAGCATGGCGATCTGGTGGGCATGCTCACCTTCCGCGAAGTGATCCAGGCCATGGTCAAGAACGGCGGCAACGTGGGCACCCTGCTCGTGCGCACCGCCATGGACGACCACCCGCTCACCTGCACCACCGAGACCGACATGGACGAAGTGCGCCGCATGATGCTCGACCGCCACGCGCGCTACATGCCGGTGATGGACAAGCGCATGCTCATGGGCGTCATCAGCTTCTACGACGTGGCCAAGGCCGTGGTGGACAGCCAGAATTTCGAGAACAAGATGCTCAAGGCCTACATCCGCGACTGGCCGGAAGAGGGCGCCACCCCCGCCTGAGAGGGTGAGGTTTCAATCAAATCGGCCTCTGGCGCTTGCGGGTCAAGCGCCATTAGCTATTGAATTTATAGCGCCCTGCGGCAGGGCATGCCGGGCCTGCGGGCTCGGGGATAATCTTGCGCCATGAGCGGCAACACCTTCGGCACCCTTTTCTGCGTCACCAACTTCGGTGAATCCCACGGCCCGGCCATTGGCTGCGTGATCGACGGCTGCCCGCCCGGCATGCTGCTGTCCGAGGCCGACATCCAGGGCGACCTCGACCGCCGCCGCCCCGGCACCAGCCGCCATGTCACGCAGCGCAGCGAGCCCGACGCGGTGGAGATCCTCTCCGGCGTGTACGAGGGCCGCACTACCGGCACGCCGATCGCGCTGCTGATCCGCAATACCGACCAGCGCAGCAAGGACTACGGCGACATCCTGCGCACTTTCCGCCCCGGCCATGCCGACTACACCTACTGGCACAAGTACGGCCTGCGCGACCCGCGCGGCGGCGGCCGCTCGTCCGCGCGCCTGACGGCGCCCACGGTGGCCGCCGGGGCCGTGGCCAAGAAGTGGCTCCAGGAGAAGTACGGCACGCGCTTTCGCGCCTGCATGACGCAGCTCGGCGAGCTGGAGATCCCGTTCGAGGGCTGGGAGCATGTGCCGAACAATCCCTTCTTTGCGCCCGTGGCCGATGTGCAGCGCTACGAGGACTACATGGACCTGCTGCGCAAGTCGCACGACTCCTGCGGCGCGCGCATCCGCGTGCAGGCCACCGGCGTGCCCGTGGGCCTGGGCGAGCCGCTGTTCGACAAGCTCGACGCCGATATTGCCTACGCCATGATGGGCCTCAACGCCGTCAAAGGGGTGGAGATTGGCGCGGGTTTTGACAGCGTGGCCCAGCGTGGCACCGTGCACGGGGATGCGCTTTCGCCCGAGGGCTTTCGCGCCAACAACGCGGGCGGCGTGCTCGGCGGCATCAGCACCGGGCAGGACATCGAGGTGGGCATCGCCATCAAGCCCACCAGTTCCATCCTGAGCCCGCGCGAGTCCATCGACATCCATGGCCAGAGCACCGAGGTGGTCACCAAGGGCCGCCACGACCCCTGCGTGGGCATCCGCGCGGCCCCCATTGCCGAGGCGCTGTTGGCCCTGGTGCTGATGGACCACGCGCTGCGCCACCGTGCCCAGTGTGGCGACGTGGTCCAGCCGGTGCCGCCCATTCCCGCATCGCGGCCCTGACGGCTGCGGGGCAGCCTGTCAGCGGGAGCGCAGGAACGCCAGCAGGCGCAGCGGGTTGAAGCCGGTCACCAGCATGGTGGCCAGCAGCACCAGCGCGCCGCCCCACAGCATGCCCGGGCCCAGTGCCTCGTCCAGGAACAGGCTGCCCCAGGCCACGCCGAACAGCGGGATCATGAAGGCCGAACTCATCGCCGCCACGGGCGAGACCTGGCTCAGCACGCGCAGGTTGAGCCAGTAGGCCAGGCCCGAGGTCACCACCCCCATCACCAGCACGGCCAGCAGGGCCGGCACCGTGAAGTGTGCCTGCGGCAGATTCCACGCCGCGCCGGGCAGCAGCAGCACCAGCGCCGTGGCATGGATGCCGGCGGCAATGGCCAGCGGGCTGATGCGCTGGGTGGCACGCTTCATCCAGGGCGTGCACACGCCGTAGCAGGCGGCGGCGGCCATGCAGGCCAGCGCGGCCAGCATCAGCTCCGGCGTGGGCTGCACGGGCCCCAGCTGCACGACGAAGGCCACGCCGATGAAGCCGCACAGGCAGCCCAGCCATTTGCGCAGGCTGAGCGTGTCTTCCTTCATCCAGGCCGAGGCCAGCACGCCAAAGGGCACGGCCATGGTGTTGAGCAGCGAGCTGTAGCCCGCCGGCAGGCGCAGGGCGGCCCAGGCGTAGAGCAGGAAGGGCAGGGCCACGGTCAGCGCGCCCAGGCCCGTCAGCTCGCGCCAGTGCCGCCAGGGCCAGGGCTCGCCCGTGGCGCGCATGATGGCCGCCAGCGTGGTCGTGGCCAGGCCGATGCGCAGCGCGGCCAGGACATGGGGGCCGAGCACCGGGCTGGCGATGCGGATGAACAGGAAGGAGGCGCCCCAGAGGGCGGAGAGCAGCACGAGCTGCAGCAGATGGCGGGTTCTCACCCCGGCATTGTGCCGGCCCAGCCGCACCGATGCGGTGCCGGGGGCGACATGGTTTGGGGCGGTGTGGGGTTATAGGGGCCGTGGATACGGCGCCAGGTGCTCACGAAATGATAGCAATCGTGGGCGAAAGAGGGTGCAGGAGCCTACTGGCGGACTTCGTCCACCAGGGTCTTGAACTCGTCGATGTCCTCGAAGCTGCGGTACACGCTGGCGTAGCGGATGTAGGCCACCTTGTCGAGCTTCTTGAGCTCGCGCATGACCAGTTCGCCGATGCGGCTCGATGGAATTTCGCGCTGGCCCAGGTTGAGCAGCTGTTCTTCGATGCGCTCGATGGCCGAATCCACCTGCGTGGTGCTGACCGGGCGCTTGCGCAGCGCGATGCTGAACGAACCCATGAGCTTGGCGCGCGCGTATTCCGTGCGCCGGCCGTCCTTCTTGACCACGCTGGGAAAGCTGACCTCGGGCCGCTCGTAGGTGGTGAAGCGCTTTTCGCAGGAGGCGCAGCGACGCCGGCGCCGGATGAAGTCCCCGTCTTCGGACACCCGGGTCTCGACGACCTGCGTCTCCTGGTGGCTGCAGAACGGGCACTTCATGGGCGCGGGGGGCGGATCAGCGGTAGACCGGGAAGCGTGCGGTCAGGGCGTTGACCTTGGCGCGCACGGCGGCGATGTTGGCTTCGTCGCGCGGGTTGTCCAGCACGTCGGCGATCAGGTTGGCCGTGATGCGGGCCTCTTCTTCCTTGAAGCCGCGCGTGGTCATGGCGGGGGTGCCGATGCGCACGCCGCTGGTCACCATCGGCTTTTCCGGGTCGTTGGGGATGGCGTTCTTGTTGATGGTCATGTGGGCGGCGCCCAGCACGGCCTCGGCTTCCTTGCCGGTGATGCCCTTGGCGCGCAGGTCCACGAGCATGACGTGGCTTTGCGTGCCGCCCGACACGATGCGCAGGCCGCGTGCGGTCAGCGTCTCGGCCACGACCTTGGCGTTCTTGGCAACCTGTTCCTGGTAGGCCTTGAACTCGGGTTGCAGCGCTTCCTTGAAGGCCACGGCCTTGGCTGCGATGACGTGCATCAGCGGGCCGCCTTGCAGGCCGGGGAAGATGGCGCTGTTGATGGCCTTCTCGTGCTGGGCCTTCATCAGGATGATGCCGCCGCGTGGGCCGCGCAGGCTCTTGTGCGTGGTGGAGGTCACCACGTCGGCGTGCGGCACGGGGTTGGGGTACACGCCGGCGGCGATCAGGCCGGCGTAGTGGGCCATGTCCACCATGAAGATCGCGCCGATTTCCTTGGCGATTTTGGCGAAGCGTGCGAAGTCGATGTGCAGCGAGTAGGCCGAGGCGCCGGCCACGATCAGCTTGGGCTTGTGCTCGCGGGCCTTGGCTTCCATCGCGTCGTAGTCGATGGCTTCTTCAGCGTTCAGGCCGTAGGACACCACGTTGAACCACTTGCCCGACATGTTCAGCGGCATGCCGTGCGTGAGGTGGCCGCCTTCGGCCAGGCTCATGCCCATGATGGTGTCGCCGGGCTTGAGGAAGGCCAGGAACACGGCCTCATTGGCGGAGGCGCCGCAGTGCGCCTGCACGTTGGCGGCCTCGGCGCCGAAGATCTGCTTGACGCGGTCGATGGCCAACTGCTCGGCCACATCCACGTGCTCGCAACCACCGTAGTAGCGCTTGCCGGGATAGCCTTCGGCGTACTTGTTGGTCAGCTGCGTGCCCTGGGCCCACATCACGGCGGGCGAGGCGTAGTTCTCGCTGGCGATGAGTTCGATGTGCTCTTCCTGGCGCTTGTTTTCGGCCTGGATGGCGGCAAAGAGTTCGGGGTCGGTTTGTTCGACAAGAATGTTGCGGTCGTACATGATTGGCAGTCCTATGAACTTGTGTCCCTTGAAACAGGGGCTGCCCAGGCGAACGGCGGAACGCACAGGCCCGAAGCCCTTGCGGCACGCTTCCCAGTGGTTCACAAGAGGCAAGCCCCTGCAGGTTTCCACGTCAGCGGCAGGCCCTGTGGGAGCCCGCGCCTATCGCCAGTCGCGTACCCGGGTAGTGTAACTGAGCCGGTCAGATGTCCGAGGCGGACAGCAAGGCCACCTTGTCGGCGCCCGCGGCCGGGGCGGCGGCTGGAATGCTCTTGGCCGGTGCCTGGCTGGAGAGGGTGGGCGGGGTCACGGGCTGGGCCAGGGGCATGGGACGGCCTCCGGCCACCTGGCGCAGGCGGAAGTGCTCGGCCAGCACCTTGGCGGCATAGCCGCCATCCTCTTCGGGGTCGCTGGCGCCCACATAGTTGCGCAGGCCGCCTTCGACAGAGCCGGCGCGGGCAATGCACTCCTGCAGCACCTTCACCCCCACGCGCAGGTTGGTCACGGGGTCGAAGGCCGCCAGGTTGCCGCCCACGGGCTCGTACTTGTCGGTGTGCACGCGGGTCATCACCTGCATCAGTCCCTGGGCACCCATGGGGCTCTGGGCGAAGGGGTTGAAGCGCGATTCGATGGCCATCACGGCCAGGATCAGCGTGGGGTCGAGCTTGGTGCGTGCGCCGATTTCGTAGGCTTCGGCCACGAGCAGGCTCAGCGGCTCGGGCGCCACGCGGTATTTCTTGCTCAGCCAGAAGGCCACGCGGGCCTGCTCCTTGGGCAGTTCCTGCGGGTTGGCGGCCAGGGCGCGCTCGCTGGGCTCCAGCGGTTCGTCCGTGCCGCCGAGCAGGGCGGTTTGCCGGGCCTGCAGCCAGTCCATGAGCTGTTCTTCGCCTGCCTGGCGCAGGTCGGGGCGTGCCGTCAAGGCAATGGCCATGAAGGCCACAGCCAGGCCCAGGAGGGCGAAGCTGTTGTGGGTGATGTCCAGAAAACCACGGGCCACATCGGCGGCAAAGGTGCGCACGCCGGAGACCATTTTTCCTGTCGCTGTCATAGCTTTCCTTTCTGCGGCGGGCCGGTGCCTGGCTGCCAGGGGGCAGCACGGATGCGGAGGTTCTCGCCTGGATTGGTACGCCATCAAATTCGTGCCTGGCGCGTGGCACCACGAAACACTGAACTGACTTAGCCGGATTCGGCAGCGGTTGGGGTTTGTACTAGCTTTTACGAAGCTGGCGGATTCTAGAAGTGCATTAAATGCCAAGTCAACACTAACAAAATAGTTTGTTAGACAATTACATTGTTATGAATGTGTAAAAAATCACAGGCTTTCGGGTGTTTTCCAGAGGTGGCCCTCGGGAAAGATGGGGAGCCGGAATGGAGGGGTCAGTCAAATTTCAATCGCTGCCCAGCGGCCGATTGAGCGGCTGATTTGTGTGCCTGGGCTTTCTTTGTTAAGGTGCAACTGCCTCTTGAATGAAGGCATCGCCGGACGAAGCAAGGCCAACTGCCCCAGCATGAAGTGCGAAGGCAGACATCGCGCGGAGCTTCCAAGGCAACCCCCTGGGGGCAATACCTTGCCCCCTCGCAGACCGGACTTTCTTCTCCGTGCTGCGAACCGATGGCAAAGACCGTTGTGTCAGCCGTCAAGCCCGGAGGAGCGGCAATAGGCCTCTCCTCCGGGCTTTCTTGTTTCAGCGTGTTGCACGTGGTGCTGCGGACTCTGGTCCAATGGCGGGCATTGAATCAGCAGATGACCGGCGGCCCTTGGCGATGAGCGTTTCTTCCTTCCTTTCCCTGTTCAAGCAACCCCGCTGGCAACGGCGCCTGGCCTGGTCGGCCGGGAGTCTGGTGTTGCTGTGGGTCCTGGCCTGGCTGGCCGTGCCGCCGATCCTGCGCAGCCAGGGCGAGAAGCTGGCTTCCGAGGACCTGGGCCGCAAGGTCACGATCGGCCGGGTGCAGTTCCTGCCGTGGTCCCTGGAGCTGAGCCTGCACGACCTGGCCATCGCGGATGCGCAGGGCACGGGCTCCCTGCTGCGGGTGCAGCGTATCTATATGGATGCGGAACTGCAGTCCCTGCTGCGCCTGGCGCCCGTGGTCGATGCCCTGGAGGTGGATGCGCCCGTGCTGCGCATCACGCAACTGGCGCCGGGCCGCACCGACATCGACGACATCATTGAAAAGCTGTCCCGGCCTGGGGAGGATCCACAGGCCTCGCCGACCGGGTTCGCGCTCTACAACATCGCGGTGCGCGGCGGGGCGGTGGACTTCGTGGACCAGACGGTGGAGCGCACCCATGAAGTGCGCGATCTGCAGTTCTCGCTGCCCTTCGTCAGCAACCTGGGGGCCCAGCGCCAGGTCAAGGTCGCACCCCGGCTGGCCTTCCAGCTCAACGGCAGCGGGTTCGACTCCTCGGCCGTGGCCGCGCCTTTCATGGAAGGCCACCGGACCGATGCCACGATCCGGCTGGAGGATTTCGATCTCACCCCTTACCGTGGCTACCTTCCCGCCAGCCTGCCGGTGCGCCTGGACTCTGCCAGGGTGGATGCGGATCTGCGCCTGTCGTTCGAGCAGGTGCCCGCGCCGGCGGTGCAGCTCAGCGGCACCCTCCGGGCGCGGGAGGTCAAGGTCACGGATCCTGAGCAGCGTGAGCTGCTGTCTTTCGATGCCATGCAGGTGCAACTGACCGAGCTGCAGCCATTCGCGCGCAGGCTCCGGATCGATGCCGTCGAACTTGATGCCCCCCGCCTGGTGGTGCGGCGGGACCGTGCGGGCCGCATCGGTCTGGCCGGGGCGGCCGACCCCGCACCGCCGCCCCGTGCGGCCAGGACCAAGGCATCGGCTCCTGCCGCCAAGCCACAGGATGGCGGCTGGCAGGTGCAGGTGGGCCGTGTGTCCGTGCGCGAGGGACAGGCCTCCTGGCAGGACGACAGCGTGCCCGCCGGGGCGCGGCTGGAGCTGCGCCAGCTGGCGCTGCAGGCATCGGCCCTGTCCATGCCCATGGCGCAGCCCCTGCGCCTGGCCGGCAGCTTCCAGGTGCCGGGCCAGACCCCTGCCAGTGTTCCGGCCGAGCTGGCCTTTGCCGGCGAAGGAACCGACCGCCTGGGCCAGGTGGCGGTTTCGGTGCGGGCGCTGCCGCTGGAACTGGCGGCGCCGTATCTGGCGCAATGGGCCTCGCCCCGGCTGGCCGGTGGGCTGCAGGCCGATCTGGGGCTGGCCTGGAATGGCACCGCACTGGTGGCGCAGATCGCGCGGCTGGGGCTCGACGACGTGGCGCTGTCCTGTGCCAGCGCCTCGGGTGCCGCTTGCACCGAGGTGCCGCCCGCCAGCCTGGCGATGCGGGGTGGCCGGTCGCTGGTGGAACTCAAGCGGCTGCAGGTGGAGGATGCGCGCATCGACCTGGCGCGGCGCAGCGTGGGCGTGGGCCGGATCGCGCTGACGCAGCCGCGTGCCCTGGTTGACCGGAGCGCGGATGGGCGCTGGATGTTCGAGCGCTGGCAGGTGGCGCAACCCGCCCCGTCCGTGCCAGCCGCCGGGGCCGGGCCGGCGCCGCAGGCGCCCTGGTCCGTGCAGTTGGCGAATGTGGAGATGGACGGCGGTGGCGTGGCGTTCCGGGATGCCGCTCGCGCCGAACCCGTGGCCTTCGCCGTGACGGCGCTGCGCTTGCGCCTGCAGGACTTCGCGCCGCTGGCCGCACAGGCCAGGCCATCGGCGGTGAGCCTGTCGGCCCGCGTAGGTGCCGGCCGTGCCGACCCGGGGCGCCTGGAATACGAGGGTACGGTGGCCCTGGCGCCATTGCAGGCGCAGGGCCGGGTGCTGGCCACCCACCTGCCGCTGCATGCGTTCGAGCCCTATGTGGCCGATGCCCTGAATGTGGACATCCGCCGCGCCGACGGCAGTTTCAAAGGGCAGGTGCGGTATGCCGACACGCCGGCCGGCATGGAGCTGGGCGTGCAGGGCGATGCCGCGCTGGACGATGTGCGCGTGCGCATGGCGGCGCAGGCACCGGCGGAGGACGCTGCGGATACGGATGCGCCCCGGGGGCTGCGGGGCGGCGAGGATCTGCTGAACTGGAAGTCACTGGGGCTGCGGGGTGTCGAGGTAGCGCTCGCGCCTGGCAAGCCCGTGGCCGTGGATGTGCGGGAGACCGCGCTCAGCGATTTCTACGCCCGCATCATCGTGCAGGCGAGTGGGCGCCTCAATCTGCAGGATTTGGTCAAGGCGCCGGCAACCCCTGGCGCGGGCGTCTCGGCGTCTGCGTCTCCTGCCGCACCCGCTGCGGCCGCTTCCGTGCCGGACGGGGGGCGCGTGGCAGAGGCTGCCCCGGTGCCGGTGGTCCGTTTCGGGCCGGTTTCGCTCACTGGCGGACGGGTCCATTTCACCGACCTCTTCATCAAGCCCAACTATTCGGCGCAGCTGAGCGAGCTGACCGGCCGGCTGGCGGCCTTTTCCTCGGTGCCGCCGTCGGCCGGCGCACCCCCCGACATGGCGGACCTGGAGCTGCGCGGCCGGGCCGAAGGAACGGCCTCGCTGGAGATCACCGGCAAGCTCAATCCGCTGGCCCAGCCCTTGGCGCTGGACATCCAGGGCCGCATGCGCGACCTGGAACTACCGCCGCTCTCGCCCTACACCATCAAGTATGCGGGCCATGGCATCGAGCGCGGCAAGCTCAGCATGGACGTGACCTACCAGGTCCAGCCCGATGGGCGGCTGCAGGCCTCCAACAAGCTGGTGCTGCAGCAGCTAACCTTCGGTGACCCGGTCGAAGGTGCGCCCGCCAGCTTGCCGGTGCGGCTGGCCGTGGCCCTGTTGGCGGACCGCAATGGCGTGATCGACGTGGATCTGCCCATCAGCGGTTCGCTCAATGATCCCGAGTTCCGCCTGGGTTCGGTGATCTTCAAGATCATCGGCAACCTGATCCTCAAGGCCGTCACGGCCCCGTTCGCCCTGCTCACCGGGGCTTTTGGCGGGGGCAGCGAAATGGGTGCCGTGTCCTTTGCGCCGGGCAGCAGCGCGCTGGACGCGGCGGCGCGCGGGCAGCTGGACAAGGTCGTACAGGCGCTGACCGACCGGCCGGCCCTCAAGATGACCGTGGCGGGAATGGCCAGCCTGGAGGCCGAACGCGAGGGCTGGAAGCGCGAGCAGTTGCAGGAGGCCGTGCTGGCGCAGAAGCGCCGGGCCGCGGTGCGCGCCGGACAGGCGGCCGATACCGTGCAGAACGTCGGTGGGGACGAATACCCCGCGCTGCTCAAGGAGGTGTACCGCCGCTCTGACATCGCCAAGCCGCGCAATCTGGTCGGGATGGCCAAAGACCTGCCCCCTTCCGAAATGGAGGCACTGCTCCTGGCCAGCATTCCGGTCTCCGAGGAGTCCATGCGCGCGCTTGCGCTGGCGCGCG
>Ga0208516_100476_pt1 | contig 15965 bp, 20 predicted proteins | sample LakWasM117_HOW13_2_FD_183931 | JGI IMG/M metagenome (GOLD analysis project Ga0208516, IMG submission 183931) | Freshwater sediment methanotrophic microbial communities from Lake Washington under simulated oxygen tension - Sediment Metagenome... | ecosystem: Environmental > Aquatic > Freshwater >...
ACGGATCTCGAAGTCCATGCCTTTCTCGAACAACACGAAACGGCAGCGGTGGGAAAAGGGGCAGGTCGTACCCGAGTAAAGCACCATCATGGCTAGAGACTCCTAAAAACCAAAAGAGTGGAACGCAGGGATGCGTCCACTCTAGAAAAACAAGGCCGCGCCCCAGGGGCGCGGCAGGGCAAGGCGGAAAACCTTACTTGACGTCTTTCCAGAAAGCTGCGTTGAGCTTCCAGGCAAAGAGGGTGGTCACGGCCAGGAAGATCAGCACCCATACGCCAATGCGCTTGCGGTCGTTCTGGGCGGGTTCGCCCATCCACTGCAGGTAGCCGACCAGATCGCCGATCGCCTTGTCGTAGTCCTGCGCGCTGAGCTTGCCAGGCGCGACCTGTTCCCAGCCCTTGAAGGCGTGGGTCTTTTCGTCGAACACGGCATGGCGGGTGCCCTGCAGTTCCCACAGCACGTGGGGCATGCCCACGTTCGGGAACACCAGGTTGTTCCAGCCGGTGGCCTTGGCTTCGTCGGCATAGAAGCCACGCAAGAAGGTGTACAGGTAGTCGGCACCCGTGCCGCCATGGCCGGCGCGCGAGCGGGCGATCACGGTCAGGTCGGGCGGGTTGGCGCCGAACCAGGCCTTGGCCTGCTTGGGATCGATGTTGGCCTTCATGGTCTCGCCGATCTTGTCGGTGGTGAACAGAAGGTTGTCCTTGATCTGTTGCTCGGTCAGGCCGATGTCCTTGAGGCGGTTGTAGCGCATGAACGCCGCCGAGTGGCAGCCCACGCAGTAGTTGACGAACAGCTTGGCGCCGTTTTGCAGCGCGGGCAGGTCGGTGGTCTTGTCGGGCGCCTTGTCCCAGGGAACCGTGCTGCCGCTGGCGGCATGGGCCGCGCCTGCGGCCAGGCCGAGCGCCGCGATGAACGTGAGAATGATTTTTTTCATGGTGTTCGGCTCCAGCTCAATGCGCAGCGAAGTTAACGCGGTCGGGCACGGGCTTGGGCTCGCCCAGGCTGCTCCACCACGGCATCAGCAGGAAGAAGCCAAAGTAGAACAGCGTGCCCACTTGCGAGACGCGTTCGCCGATCGGCGACGGAGGCTGCACGCCCAGGTAGGCCAGGATCACGAAGTTCACGACGAAAACGGCGTACACGTACTTGTGCCAGCTCGGACGGTAGCGGATCGACTTGACCGGGCTGCAGTCGAGCCAGGGCAGGAAGAACAGGATGATCACGGCGCCGCCCATCACCACCACGCCCCAGAACTTGGCGTCGATGGCGAGCATGAGCGCCACGCCCACGGCGGCGGCCACGGCGATGATGCCCTTGAACACGACGGGCATGCGGCCCTTGAGCACGCCGAAGGCGGCACCCAGCACCACGCAGGCGATCAGGGCATACATCATCTCGCTGGTGATGGCACGCAGCATCGAGTAGAAAGGCGTGAAGTACCACACCGGGGCGATGTGCGCCGGCGTCACCAGCGGGTCGGCCGGGATGAAGTTGTTGTACTCCAGGAAGTAGCCGCCCGCCTCGGGGGCGAAGAACACCACCGCCGTGAAGGCCATCAGGAACAGGCAGACGCCCAGGATGTCATGCACCGTGTAGTACGGGTGGAAGGGGATGCCGTCCAGCGGCTTGCCCTTGGCGTCCTTGGGGGCCTTGGGGCCCTTGATCTCGATGCCGTCGGGGTTGTTGGAACCCACGTCGTGCAGCGCCAGCAGGTGGGCGACCACCAGGCCGAGCAGCACCAACGGCACGGCGATGACGTGGAAGCTGAAGAAGCGGTTCAGCGTGGCATCACCCACCACGTAGTCGCCACGGATCAGCAGGGCCAGGTCGGGACCGACGAAGGGAATGGCGGCGAACAGGTTCACGATCACCTGGGCGCCCCAGTACGACATCTGGCCCCAGGGCAGCAGGTAGCCCATGAAGGCTTCGGCCATGAGCGCCAGGAAGATGGCGCAGCCGAAGATCCAGACCAGCTCGCGCGGCTTGCGGTAGCTGCCGTAGAGCAGGCCACGGAACATGTGCAGGTAGACGACGATGAAGAACGCCGAGGCACCCGTGGAGTGCATGTAGCGGATCAGCCAGCCCCAGGGCACGTCGCGCATGATGTACTCGACCGACTCGAAGGCCTTGGCGGCGTCGGGCTTGTAGTGCATCACGAGGAAGATGCCGGTGACGATCTGGATCACCAGCACCAGCAGGGCCAGCGAGCCGAAGATGTACCAGAAGTTGAAGTTCTTCGGTGCGTAGTACTCCGACATGTGGACGCGGTAGGCGTCGAATGCCGTGGGGAAGCGGTTTTCAAACCAGTTCGTGAGCTTGGCGCCCGCCGAAGCGTTGGGGGAGATTTCCTTGAATTCAGCCATGGTGCGTTCCTTCAGGCTTTCTTGTCTTCGCCGATGAGCAGGCGCGTGTCGGACAGGTAGACGTGCGGAGGCACCTCAAGGTTGTCGGGCGAGGGCTTGTTCTTGTAGACGCGGCCGGCCATGTCGAAGGTCGAACCGTGGCAGGGGCAGAGGAAGCCGCCCTTCCAGTCGTCGGGCAGCGAAGGCTGGGCACCCATGGTGAACTTCTCGGTGGGCGAGCAGCCCAGGTGCGGGCAGATGCCCACGGCCACGAGGATTTCGGGCTTGATGGAGCGGTGGCCGTTGCGCGCGTAGGGCGGCGTGAACTCGGCCTGCTTGCGCTCGGACTTGGGGTCGGCGAGCTGGGCATCGTTCTTGGGCAGTTCAGCCAGCTGTTCGGGCGTGCGCTTGATGATCCAGACAGGTTTTCCGCGCCACTCGACGGTGACGCGTTCACCGGGCTTGAGTTCGGAAATATCCACCTCGACTGCAGCACCGGCGGCCTTGGCCTTTTCCGATGGCTGGAAAGTACTCACGAAAGGAACGGCGGTTGCCACGCCGCCCACAGCGCCCGCGCAGCCGGTCGCGATCAGCCACGTCCGTTTGCTGGAGTCGATTGGAGTGTCACTCATGGGGGTCCTCGATGATCATCGCTAGGTTGGGAGTCAACCGTAAATTGTAGCGGAGTGAAAAGCACAGAAGCCAGCCCGCGCCCTCGTGGGCCCGCTTTCGCACGGTTACGCCACGCCAGGCCACAAAGATACGGCGATTGGTTGATACTGGCGCCCTGTTCGACTTTCAGGAGATTTTCATGGGCATGGTGCAGGAATTCCGCGAATTTGCCGTCAAGGGCAATGTCATCGACCTGGCCGTGGGCGTGATCATTGGCGGCGCGTTCGGCAAGATCGTCGACTCGGTCGTCTCCGACCTCATCATGCCGGTGGTCGGCCTGGTGTTCGGCAAGCTCGATTTTTCCAACCTGTTCCTCGTGCTGGGCACGGTGCCGCAGGGCACGGCCCAGACGCTCGACGCGCTCAAGAAGGCCGGCGTGCCGGTGTTCGCCTACGGCAACTTCATCACCGTGGCGGTGAACTTCTTCATCCTCGCGTTCATCATCTTTCTCATGATCAAGCAGATCAACCGGCTCAAGCGCGAGGTGCCGGCCGAGCCCGCCGCCCCGGCCGCAGCGCCACCCACGCCCGAGGACATCGTGCTGCTGCGCGAGATCCGCGACAGCCTGAAAAAATAGCCCGCCCGATGCGCCGGCAGCGGCGCAAAACGCTATTCTATTGATAGCTTCCAGCGCTTTACCCATAAGCACCGGAGGCATTTTTCATGCACAAAGCGCACGCGCCATGCGCACCGCCTCGATGAGGCTCGACGCATCGGCCGCGCCCTGGCCGGCGATGTCGAAAGCCGTGCCATGGTCCGGGCTGGTGCGCACCAGCGGCAGGCCCAGCGTCACGTTCACGCCCTTATCCACCCCGAGGTATTTCACGGGGATCAGGCCCTGGTCGTGGTACATGGCCAGCACCACGTCGAACTCGCCGGGGTGACCGGGCGCGTTGCGCGCGCGCATGAACACCGTGTCGGGCGCCAGCGGGCCGGTGACTTGCAGCCCCTGGGCGCGGGCCGCCGCGATGGCGGGCGCGATCACCTCGATCTCCTCGCGGCCGAACAGGCCGCCCTCGCCCGCGTGCGGGTTCAGCCCGGCGACGGCAATGTGCGGCGCGCGGCCCAGGCTGCGCAGCAGCGCATCGTGCGTGATGCGCAGGGTCTGCAGCACGTTGTCGCAGGTCACCGCCGCGAGCGCGTCGCGCAGCGAGACGTGGATGCTCACGAGCACGGTGCGCAGCTCGTCGCTGGCCAGCATCATGCGCACGGGCATGTCCTGCAGGGCCACGCCCTGGTGGGCCGCCGCCTCGGCCTGCAGCAGTTCGGTATGGCCCGGAAAATCGACCCCGGCCGCGTGCAGGGATTCCTTGTGCAGCGGCGCCGTGACCAGGCCTGCCACCTCACCGTGCAGCGCCGCGCGCGCGGCCCAGACCACGCACTGCGCCGCCGCGCGCCCGGCCTCGGCAGAAATGGCGCCGAACGGCACCGGCCCCGGCAGATCGGGCAGCTGCAGCACCGGCATGCAGCGCGGCGGCGCGGTCAAGGCGTCTGCGGGCGTGGCGATCAGGGCCACGGGCAGCTCGGGCATGCCCGGCCGCACGGTGCACTGCGCCGCCCGGCGCAGCGTGGCCAGGTCACCCACGGCGAAGCAACCCTGCAGCGCGTCCGGCGCATCGCGGAAGGCCTTGGCAATGATTTCCGGGCCGATGCCGGCCGGGTCGCCCTGGGTGATGGCCAGCGGGCGCAGGATGGGGGATGGTGTCATTGGAATGAAAACAGGCTTCAACGCCCGTGTATCAAGCGCCTTAAGCTATAAAATATATAGCAACAAAATCAGGCGGGGTTGTCGATTTCGATGAACTGGTGCTCCAGCCCGCATTGCGCCGCGATGTGCGCCGCCACGGCGGGCGCGCCGTAGCGCTCGGTGGCATGGTGGCCGGCGGCAATGAAGGCCACGCCGGTCTCGCGCGCCAGGTGGGCCTGCGGTTCGGAGATTTCCCCGGTCACGAAGGCATCGGCACCCGCCGCGATGGCGGCCTCGAAGTAGCCCTGCGCCCCGCCGCTGCACCAGGCCACGCGCGCGATGCGGCGGCCCCCTTCGGGCTGCACCAGCGTGGCGGTGCGGCCCAGCACCCGCCCGACATGCAGCGCCAGCGCCTGGGCGCCGTCGTAGCGCACGCTGGCCAGGCAGCCCAGATCCTGCTCGCCAAAGCGCGCATCGGCCTGCCAGCCCAGCTCCTGGCCCAGGCGCGCGTTGTTGCCCAGCTCGGGGTGCGCATCGAGCGGCAGGTGGTAGGCAAACAGGTTGATGTCGTGCGCCAGCAGGCGCTGCAGGCGCTGCTTCATCCAGCCGGTGATGCGGCCGTCCTGCCCGCGCCAGAACAGGCCGTGGTGCACGAAGAGGGCGTCGGCCTGCTGCGCAATGGCTGCGTCGATCAGCGCCTGGCTGGCGGTCACGCCACTGACGATGCGCCGGATCTCGCTCTTGCCTTCCACCTGCAGGCCGTTGGGCCCGTAGTCCTTGAAGCGTTCGGGTTGCAGCAGCGCGTCCAGCGCCTGCCGCAGTGCGTCTCGGGTGATGCTCATGCGGCTATTGTCGCGCGGGCCGCAATGCACAGGCGCTTGCGCGACAATAGTGCCTGCCTTTCACCCTGCCCCATTCCATGAAACGCATCTGGCTGCTGTTTTCCCAAACCGTGACCGTGCTGGTCGCGACCTACTTCGTCGTGGCCACGCTCCAGCCCCAGTGGCTCGGCCGGGGCGCCACGCGCTCGGGCGCCGGCATTGCCCTGCTCCAGGCACCGCCCGGCAACCCGGAGGTGCCCGCGCCAGGCAGCCTGAGCGCGGCCGCGCGCAAAGCCTCGCCCGCCGTGGTGAGCATCAACACCAGCAAGACACCCGTGCGCGACCCGCGCAGCAACGACCCCTGGTTCCAGTTCTTCTTCGGCGACCAGGGCAACCAGCCGCAGGCCGGCCTGGGCAGCGGCGTCATCATCAGCACCGATGGCTATATCCTGACCAACAACCACGTGGTCGAGGGTGCCGACGAGATCGACATCACGCTCTCCGACAGCCGGCGCGCGCGCGCCCAGGTCATCGGCACCGACCCGGAAACCGACCTGGCCATCCTGAAGATTGATCTCGACAAGCTGCCGGTGATCGTGCTGGGCGATTCCGACCATCTCGCCGTGGGCGACCAGGTGCTGGCCATCGGCAACCCCTTCGGCGTGGGCCAGACCGTCACCAGCGGCATCGTCAGCGCGCTCGGGCGCAGCCAGCTGGGCATCAACACCTTCGAGAATTTCATCCAGACCGATGCCGCCATCAACCCCGGCAACTCGGGCGGTGCGCTGGTGGACGTGAACGGCAACCTGCTGGGCATCAACACCGCCATCTACTCGCGCTCGGGCGGCAGCATGGGCATCGGCTTCGCCATCCCCGTGTCCACCGCCAAGATGGTGCTCGACGGCATCGTGCGCGACGGCCAGGTCACACGCGGCTGGATCGGCGTAGAGCCCAGCGAACTCTCGCCCGAGCTGGCAGAAACCTTCGGGGTGAAGGCCACGGAGGGCGTGATCATCACCGGCGTGCTGCAGGCAGGCCCTGCCGCGCAGGGCGGCCTGCGCCCCGGCGACGTGATCGTGCGCGTGGCCGGCAAGGAGACGGCGACCGTGCCCGCCCTGCTGACGGCCGTGGCCGCGCTCAAGCCCGGCCAGAAGGCCAGCTTCCAGGTGCAGCGCGGCGACCGCATGCTGGAGCTGGACGTTGTGCCGGGCGTGCGCCCGCGCCCCCAGCGCATGCCGCAACGCTGAGAACACCAACACCTTCTGGATGGCCCAGATGGTCCAAGGCCCGCGCGCGGCGGGCCTTGGACCTTGGGACTTGGGACTTGGGAGAGGGTTACCTGGCGGCCGTTTCCTCGGCGTCTTCCGGCGCCTTGGTGTACTTGATGAAGATCTGCGCGGCCCAGATACCCAGCTCGTAGAGCAGGCACATGGGAACGGCCAGCGCCAGCTGCGACACCACGTCGGGCGGCGTGACGACGGCCGCGATGACGAAGGCCAGCACGATGAAGTAGCCGCGGAATTCCTTGAGCTTCTGCACGCTCACCAGCCCCAGGCGCGCCAGCACGATGACCACGATGGGCACCTCGAAGGCCAGGCCGAAGGCGATGAACATGGTCAGCACGAAGCTCAGGTAGGCCTCGATGTCCGGCGCGGCCGTGATGCTCTTGGGCGCGAAACTCTGGATGAAGCTGAACACCTGGCCGAAGACGAAGAAATAGCAGAAACCCACGCCGATGAAGAACAGCAGCGTGCTCGACACCACCAGCGGCAGCACCAGGCGCTTCTCATGGACATAGAGGCCCGGAGCGATGAAACCCCAGACCTGCCAGAGCACAAAGGGCAGCGCCAGCAGGAAGGCGGACATCAGCAGGATCTTGAGCGGCACCATGAAGGGCGAGATCACCGAGGTGGCGATCAGCGTGGCCCCCTTGGGCAGGTGCGCCACCAGGGGCGCCGCGAGCAGGTCGTACAGCGGGCCAGGGCCCGGATAAAAGAACAGCAGCGCGGCGGCGATGCCCACGGCAATGGCCGCCTTGACCAGGCGGTCGCGCAGCTCCATGAGGTGCTGCACGAACGGCTGCTCGGTGCCAGCCAGCTCGTCGTCTTTGTTGGGGATTTCGGACATGTCGGAGGGTTGCGGACTTCACGCCCGGCCATGCGGCGCCTGGCGCCGCGGCATCAATGGAATTTCTGTGGCCGGTAGCGCGCCACGCGCGCCGCGCCCGACAGGGCCTTGGTGCGAACACCGTTGCGGGACTTGTACCACTGCGGCGTGGCACCGCGCTTGAGGCGCCAGTTCTTGCCGGGGTTGCGGTAGGCGGGCACCACGGACAGGCTGTCCTCGATGGCTGCCGCGGCCTCGCCGGTGGCTTCGGCCCAGTCCTTCTCGAAGTCGCTGGCGGCGGTCTGGACCGATTGCTCGACGTCGCGGGCCGCGTTCTCCACCGTCTCCTTCATTTTCTTGAGCTCATCGAGCTCCATGGAACGGTTGACCTCGGACTTGACGTCGGCCACATAGCGCTGCGCCTTGCCCAGCAAGGTGCCCACGGTGCGCGCCACGCGCGGCAGCTTCTCGGGCCCGATGACGATGAGCGCCACCGCGCCGATCAGCGCCATCTTGGACAGTCCAATGTCGATCATGCGTTACGCACTCGGAACGTCAGCTTTTCTGCTTGGCTTCGACGTCGATGGTGGTCTTCTCGGCGGCCGCGTTGTTGGCCACCTGACCCGCCGGCGGCGTGGCGGCGGCATCGCTGCCCGAGCCGTCCTTCATGCCGTCCTTGAAACCTTTTACCGCGCCGCCGAGGTCGGAACCCATGTTCTTCAGCTTCTTGGTGCCGAACACCATGACGACGATCAGCAGCACGATCAGCCAGTGCCAGATGGAAAAAGAGCCCATGAGAAATCTCCTAACGAATTCAGTTCATTTTAGACGGGGTGCGTGGCAAGACGTTCATTGACCTTGTCGTGAAGCTGTCAGCCCTTGAGCCAGGGGCGCGGACCGCCCAAGACATGCACATGCAGGTGGTGCACTTCCTGGCCGCCTTCCAGCCCGGTGTTCACCACGATGCGGAACCCCCCTTCGGGGTAGGGCTTGCAGCCCTGCTCCAGCGCCAGGCGCGGCGCCAGGGCCATCATGCGGCCGAGCATGCCGGCATGCTCGGGCTGCACCTGCGCCATGGAAGGAAGGTGCAGCTTGGGCACCATGAGAAAGTGCACCGGTGCCCACGGATGGATGTCGTGGAAGGCGAAGAATTCCTCGTCTTCGTACACCTTGCGCGAGGGAATCTGGCCGGCGATGATTTTGCAGAAGATGCAGTTCGGGTCGTGCATGGTCGGAGAGAAAGGCAACGGGCGATCAGAAAAAGGTCATGCATTGTGCGCGAGGTTCAGGCTCGCGCGCACGCCCACGTCCGGCCGGTGGGCGGCCAGCCACTGCTGGCCCGCCGTGCGGCCCAGGGCAAAGAGCTGGCGCAGGAAGGCCAGGTCGGCCCGCGCCTTGCTGGAAAAGCCCTGGCCGGTGAGCGCCGCACCGCCGTCGATGCGGTGCATGCGCACGTCCTTGTAGCGGCGCGGGTCGAGCTTGCCCTCGGCCAGCAGGCGGCGCACGAACTCGATGGCGCGCAGCTCGGCCAGCAGGCTGGCATTGAAGGTCACCTCGTTCATGCGGTCCATGATCTCGGGCACCGTGTCGGGCACGCCCAGGTGTTCGATGGGGTTGATCTGCACCAGCAGGATGTCGCTGCATTCGGTCTGGTAGATCAGCGGGTGCAGGGCCGGGTTGCCCGAAAAACCGCCATCCCAATACAGCTCACCCTCGATTTCGACCGCCTTGAACAGCATCGGCAGGCAGGCCGAGGCCATCACCGCGTCGACGGAGAGGCGCTTGCCGAAGAACATCTCGCCCCGCCCCGTGCGCACGTTGGTGGCACAGACGAACACCTGCGGCACCCGCGCGCGGGCCGCCGACAGGCACTCGAAGTCCACCTCGCGCTCCAGCAGCCGGCGCAGCGGGTTGATGTCCAGCGGGTTGGCCTGCGCGGGCGCCAGCCACTGCGCCATGAGCTGCAGCGCCGGGAAGGCCTGCGCCAGCGGCGCGCCCCAGGACAGGCTGCCCATGGCGCCCACGCCCTCCCACAGGCGGGTCAGGGTGGCGCGCGCCAGCGCGGCGCCGGCCAGGCGCGCCTCGACCGGATCGGCGTACTCCCGGGCCGCCCGGGCAAAGCCATGGGCCAGGGCCACGGCGTTCATGGCCCCCGCGCTGGTGCCGCTGATGCCCTCGAAATCGAACCCGCCGTCCTCCAGCAGCGCATCGAGCACGCCCCAGGTGAACGCGCCATGCGAGCCACCGCCCTGCAGCGCCAGGTTCAGGCGCGGCAACGGCCGGCCGGGCTCAGACATCGATCGCCCGGCTCTGGTTCATGGTGACCATGCCCCGGACGATGCGGTAGAGGAACCAGATCGAGATCAGCCCCCAGGCAATCCAGCCCGGCAGCAGAAACAGCACCCATAGCGGCGCCGTGACCACGTACAGCACGCCGGCCCAGAGCACGGTGCGGATGCGCCAGGCATAGTGGCTGGCCTGCCAGGTGCCCTCGGCATCGCCCTTCTTCACCAGGTCGATGACCAGCGCGATGATGAGCAGCGCCGCCCCGGGCTGGGCGCCCGGAATGACGGCCCCCACCGCCACGATGAGGTGCAGCAGGTAGCTGACCCAGCCCCAGGCCTTGAGCCCCTCGGCGCGCTCCGCGTGGGTCTGGACGTCGGTGATGTCGTCGTTCATGGGGGGCTTCTCCTTCGGGGGCCTATTTGCGCGCGGCCTTCTCCGCGATGCCGCTGGTGCCCTCGCGGCGCTCCAGTTCGGCCAACACGTCGGCCGGCCCCAGGCCATAGTGCGCCAGCGCGATCAGGGAGTGGAACCACAGGTCGGCCACCTCGTAGACCAGCTTGGCCGGGGCAGCGCCATGGTCCACGTCCTTGGCGGCCATCACCACTTCGGTGGCTTCCTCGCCGATCTTCTTCAGGAAGGCGTCCGGGCCCTTGTGCAGCAGGCGCGCCACGTAGCTGGTCTCGGGGTCGCCGCCCTGGGCGGCCTTGCGGCTCTCGATGGTGGCGGCCACGCGGGCCAGGGTATCAAGGCTTGTCATGGGCGTCATTTGTAGATGGTTTCCGGGTCTTTCAAGACCGGGTCGGCCGGCTGCCAGGCGCCGTCCTGCAACACATTGAAGAAACAGCTGTGGCGGCCCGTGTGGCAGGCAATGCCCGGCTCATGGCCGAGCTGCGTGACCTTGAGCAGCACGACGTCGCTGTCGCAGTCGGTGCGGATCTCGTGCACGGTCTGCACATGGCCCGACTCCTCGCCCTTGAACCAGAGCTTGCCGCGCGAGCGGCTGAAATACACCGCGCGGCCCAGCTCGGCGGTCTTGGCGAGCGCCTCGCGGTCCATCCAGGCGAACATCAGCACGTCGCCGGTGTCTTTTTCCTGCGCGATCACGGGCACCAGGCCCTGCGCGTCCCATTTCACTTCGTTGAGCCAGTTCATGGCCGCCATTGTCGGTGATTTGCGCGGGCCACCGCCACGCCCCCGGGCAGGAACCGGAAGTCAGCGCAACTGCGGCACAGCCGAGCGGGCCGCCTGCACGGCCCCCGCGCCCATGGCCGCGCCAAAGCGCTTGGCCAAGCGCTCGGCGACGTTCTCGCGGCGCGTGTAGTCGATGATTTCCTCGGCCTTGACGACCTCGCGGGCGACAAAATCGAGGCTGCCCAACTGGTCGGCCAGGCCGATCTCGATGGCCTGCTGGCCCGTCCAGAACAGGCCGCTGAAGGTCTCCTGCGTGGCCTTGAGCCGCTCGCCCCGGCCCTCCTTGACGACCGTGATGAACTGCTGGTGGATCTGGTCGAGCATGGTCTGCGCGTAGGCGCGCTGCTTCTCGGTCTGCGGGCTGAACGGGTCAAGGAAACCCTTGTTCTCGCCCGCGGTGAGCAGGCGGCGCTCGACGCCGAATTTTTCCATGGTGCCGGTGAAGCCGAAGCCGTCCATGAGCACGCCGATGCTGCCGACGATGCTGGCCTTGTCGACGTAGATGTCATCGGCGGCCGCGGCGATGTAGTAGGCGGCCGAGGCGCAGGTCTCCTCGACCACGGCATAGACGGGCTTGCCGTGCTTGGCCTTGAGGCGGCGGATCTCGTCGTTGATGATGCCCGCCTGCACCGGGCTGCCGCCGGGCGAGTCGATGAGCAGCACCACGCCGCGCGACCCTTCGTCCTCGAAGGCGCTGCGCATGGCGGCCACCACGCTCTCGGCGCTGGCGTCGGTGCCTGCGGCAATCTCGCCCTTGATGCCCACCACGGCGGTGTGCGGAGCGCTCTTGCTGGCGGTGGCCGCCATCTCGCGCGACATCACGGCCCAGGCCAAGATGGCGAAGAACGCCAGCCAGCCCAGGCGCGTGAAGGTGCGCCAGCGGCGCGTGGCGCGCTGCTCGTTCAGGGCGGCGAAGGCCAGCTTTTCAAGCACGCCGCGCTCCCAGCCCGCAGCACCGGGGGCGGGATCTTTCGCTCCTGAATTGATAGCTGATTGCGCCCAGATATCGGGCGCTGCAGGCTGTTTTTGCTCAGATTCGCTGGGGGGGAGCTGGTTCGGCTCGGTCATGTCAGAACTCGATGGGCTGGATGTGCTTCGCAGTATGCCAGTGGACCATGCCATCACGCTCGGTGAGGGCGATCTTCACCAGGCCGCCCCGGCAGGGGCCGGCGACGCAGGTGCCGGTGTCCGGCGCATAGGTGGCGCCGTGCGTGGCGCACAAGAGCCAGCGGCCGCTGTCGTCGAAGAAGCGGTTTTCCTGGTAATCCATCTCCATGGGCACATGGACGCAGCGGTTGAGGTAGGCATGCGCCCGGCCCTCGAAGCGGATGGCGAAGGCACGGCAGGCCTGGCCGGCGTAGAGGAGGTCGAAGGGCACGGCCAGGCCGCCCTCCTGCAGGTCGGTGCCGGGGCACAGGGGGATGGCTTGGGAATGGTCGGTATTCATGCTTCACGCTCCAGCCAGTCGTGCAGGTCGGCCACGGAATGCGCCACGTGCAGGGGGCCGAGCGCGGCGAAGGCATCGGGCTCGTGGGCGCCGTAGCTCACGCCCACGCTGGCGCAGCCGGCGTTGAGCGCCATCTGTAGGTCGTGCGTGGTGTCCCCGACCATGAGCACGCGCTCGGGCGGCACGCCAAATTCGCCCATCAGCTCCTGCAGCATGAGCGGGTGCGGCTTGCCCGCCGTCTCGTCGGCGGTGCGCGAGCCATCGAACATGCCGCGCAGGCTGACGCTGTGCAGCGCCTCGTCGAGCCCGCGCCGGCTCTTGCCCGTGGCCACGGTGAGCAGGTGGCCGCGCTCGCGCAGGCCGGCCAGCAGCGGCAGCACGCCGTCGAACAGGCTCAGGTCGTCCTGGTGCTGCAGGTAGTGGTAACGGTAGCGCAGGTTGAGCTCGGGGTATTTTTCCGGCGGCACGTCGGGCGCGGCATGGGCCAGGGCCTGCGTGAGGGCCATGCCGATGACGTAGGCGGCATCGCGGTCGCTCGGCGTGGCGCCGCCCACGTCGCGCACAGCGGCCTGGATGCTGCGCACGATGATGGCGGTGGAGTCGAACAGCGTGCCGTCCCAGTCGAAAGCGATCAGGTCGAAACGGCGGGGGCGGGACAGGGCATTCATGGGGCGGGAGGGAGAAAACAGGCCAGGTCGGGCGGCAGGGGGGCGAGCAGTTCGGTGCGTGCGCCGCTGGCCGGGTGGTTGAACTGCAGGCGCCAGGCGTGCAGGAACATGCGCTTGAGGCCGTGCCGCTGCAGCTGGCGGTTGAGGTCGAAATCGCCGTATTTCTCGTCGCCCGCGATCGCGTGGCCCTGGCTGGCCAGGTGCACGCGGATCTGGTGCGTGCGCCCGGTCTTGATGGTCACTTCGAGCAGCGAGAACGCCGGCAGCCCCTCGCCCGGCCGCGCGGCCAGGGTGGAGCGCACCTTGACCAGGGTGATGGAGCGCATGCCATCGGGGTCTTCCGGCGTGGTGACGCGCACGCGGCGCTCGCCGTCGGGCTGCAAATATTTGTGCAGCGGCGTGTCGATCACCTTCTTGTTCGCGGGCCAGGCGCCAATGACCAGCGCCAGGTAGGTCTTGCCGGTCTCGCGCTCGCGGAATTGGTCCTGCAGGTGCGTGAGCGCGCTGCGTTTCTTGGCCACGAGCAGGATGCCCGAGGTTTCGCGGTCCAGCCGGTGCACCAGCTCCAGGAACTTCGCCTGCGGCCGGGCCTGGCGCAATTGTTCGATCACGCCAAAACTCACGCCGCTGCCACCGTGCACGGCCGTGCCGGCCGGCTTGTCGAGGGCGATCAGGTGCTCGTCTTCCAGCAGGACGGGGAATTCGCGCGCGGGCGCCGGGCGCTCGGCCTTCTCTGCGATCTTCTCGGACACGCGCACGGGCGGCAGGCGCACCTGGTCGCCCTCCTGCACACGCGTGTCGGCGCTGGCGCGGCCCTTGTTGATGCGCACCTCGCCGCTGCGGATGATGCGGTAGACATGCGTCTTGGGCACGCCCTTGAGGTGGCGCAGCAAGAAGTTGTCCAGCCGCTGGCCCGCGGAATCGGCATCAACGCCGATCATGCGCACAGCGGGAGCCCCGCTGGCGGCCGGGGATACGGGATTTCCGGGACGGTGCGAGACCGGATTGGCCCCTATAATGTGTTTCACCTGCGCAGTGTTTTGTAAGTGGTTGATTCGTCTGGAGTTTAGTCCACACGGCCATTTCCCCGCGCGCAGGCAGGTCGATGCCAGCGGGCGTCGCGCATGCAGATGACAGGCCAGTTGCCTGCCATGGCCTGTGCGCCGCGCGGGAGGCTGACACATTGGAACACTGATACGGAATACCCCATCTGGCAGGCGGCCCTACCCGGGCCACGCCTGCCAGCGGATCGAAGCGAACATGTTGGCTCTGGTGATGAAATTTCTGTCCCTCTGGCGGTGGCGCCTGCCGCTGCCATGGGCATTAAATCATTCCCCAAAGCACACCCAGCCTGCGCAAGTAGCTATTGTTTTCATAGCTCTCCTGCACCATCTCAGGCTCGCCCCCATCCACGCGCCCTTGCCCCCCCCGCAGAGCTAGAAGCTGTGCGGGGAATTTCGGCATTTTCGGCAATTCCCTTCGTTCCAGAGCGTCAGTCCAGGCATTGTTGGCTCCTGCAGAGCCTGTTGTTTGTTTGGATCACGGGTCCGCAGTGCGGCGGCATGCCTATTGCCGCGCTGCCCTCCCGGGCACTAGAAGAAGGAATCGCATCATGAAGCGGATGCTCATCAACGCCACGCAGCCCGAAGAGCGGCGCCTGGCCATCGTCGACGGACAGAAGCTCCTCGACTACGAAATCGAAATCGAAGGGCGCGAGCAGCGCAAGGGCAACATCTACAAGGCCGTCGTCACGCGCGTCGAGCCCTCGCTGGAGGCCTGCTTCGTCGACTACGGCGAAGACCGCCACGGCTTCCTGCCGTTCAAGGAAATCGCGCGCCAGTACTTCACCCCCGGCGTCTCGCCCAGCCAGGCGCGCATCAACGACGTCATCAAGGAAGGCCAGGAACTGCTGGTCCAGGTCGAGAAGGAAGAGCGCGGCAACAAGGGCGCGGCCCTGACCACGTTCATCAGCCTGGCCGGCCGCTACGTGGTGCTGATGCCCAACAACCCGCGTGGCGGTGGCGTCTCGCGCCGCATCGAGGGCGAGGACCGCGCCGAGCTGAAAGAGGCGATGGACCAGCTCGAATACCCCAACGGGATGAGCATCATCGCGCGCACGGCCGGCATCGGCCGCAGCGCCCCCGAGCTGCAGTGGGACCTGAACTACCTGCTCAAGCTCTGGAACGCCATCGACGGCGCCGCCAAGGGTGGCAAGGGCGCCTTCCTGATCTACCAGGAATCGAGCCTGGTCATCCGCGCCATCCGCGACTACTTCAACAACGACATCGGTGACATCCTCATCGATACCGACGACATCTACGAACAGGCACAGCAGTTCATGGCGCACGTCATGCCCGAGCATGCCGCCCGCGTGAAGCGCTACCGCGACGACGCCGCCCTGTTCAGCCGCTTCCAGATCGAGCACCAGATCGAGTCGGCCTACGCCCGCACCGTGCAGCTGCCCTCGGGCGGCGCCATCGTGATCGACCACACCGAAGCGCTGGTCAGCGTGGATGTGAACTCGGCCCGCGCCATCAAGGGCGGCGACATCGAGGAAACCGCCACCCGCACCAACCTGGAAGCCGCCGACGAAGTGGCCCGCCAGATGCGCCTGCGCGACCTGGGCGGCCTGATCGTGATCGACTTCATCGACATGGAAGAGTCGAAGAACCGCCGCGAAGTGGAAAACCGCCTGCGCGACGCGCTGCGCCAGGACCGCGCCCGCGTGCAGTTCGGCACCAT
>Ga0208516_100478_pt1 | contig 15876 bp, 11 predicted proteins | sample LakWasM117_HOW13_2_FD_183931 | JGI IMG/M metagenome (GOLD analysis project Ga0208516, IMG submission 183931) | Freshwater sediment methanotrophic microbial communities from Lake Washington under simulated oxygen tension - Sediment Metagenome... | ecosystem: Environmental > Aquatic > Freshwater >...
CAGGCGTTCGGCGGCGTCGGGGCGGCGGTTGAGGATGACGTCCTCCACGCGCTCGCGCAAGGTGGGTTCGAGGTCGTCGTACACGCCCACCATGCCGGCGTTGACGATGCCCATGTCCATGCCGGCCTTGATGGCGTGGTACAGGAAGACCGTGTGGATGGCCTCGCGCACCGGGTCGTTGCCACGGAAGCTGAACGACACGTTCGATACACCGCCCGACACCTTGGCGCCGGGTAGGTTCTGCTTGATCCAGCGCGTCGCCTCGATGAACTCGACGGCGTAGTTGTTGTGCTCTTCAATGCCGGTCGCCACGGCAAAGATGTTGGGGTCGAAGATGATGTCCTCGGGCGGGAAGCCCACCTCATCGACCAGGATGCGGTAAGCCCGCTCGCAGATGCCGATTTTGCGCGCGTAGGTATCGGCTTGTCCTTGCTCGTCAAACGCCATCACCACGGCCGCGGCGCCGTAGCGGCGCACCAGCGTGGCCTGCCGCTTGAAGGCCTCCACGCCTTCCTTCATGGAAATCGAGTTGACGATGGGCTTGCCCTGGATGCAGCGCAGCCCCGCCTCGATCACCTCCCACTTGGAGCTGTCCACCATGATGGGCAGGCGGGCGATGTCGGGCTCGGACGCAATCAGGTTCAGGAAGCGCACCATGGCCGCCTTGCTGTCGAGCATGGCTTCGTCCATGTTGATGTCGATGACCTGGGCGCCGTTCTCCACCTGCTGGCGCGCCACGGCCAGGGCTTCTTCGAACTGGCCGTTCAGGATGAGGCGTGCGAAGGCCTTGGAGCCGGTAATGTTGGTGCGCTCGCCCACGTTGACGAAGAGCGAGGCGGCGTCGATGGACACCGGTTCTAGGCCGGACAGGCGCATCGGAGGCACGGAGACGGAAGCAGTCGGCGGGGAAGAGATTTCAGGCATGCGGCTCACCAAGGCAGTTCACGGGAAACAGACTGGTGAGCGCCGTTCGGGGCCTGTTTGCGCCCCACCCAAGCCTGACGCACGGGAGCGCCAGAAGGCTCCCGGCGCTGCAGCGCTCCTTGAGAGGGCATGATTTTAGACCGCGTTGCCTCGCGCCTGCAAAGCCGTGGCGCGCTTGCCGAGGCAGGTGCGCCAGCGGATGGCGCGCCGCAGACGCTCGTGTCACACATGTCGAGGCGGACCTTGGGGCGTGCAGGCGGTGATTTTCCGGCTTGGTACATCGCCGTGCATCACCATCGGCACCCGCTTTCTCCGTTGCCGCCCTCCCGATTCTGGTGCGATGCGCCGCCGGGCCAACGGCATCGAGTGGCTGGGGGGTTCCCACGGGCCACAGGACAGCGCCATGTCAGCGGGAGGCACGAAAATAACCGGTTGACCCCATTTCCCTTTAAGGAACCCAGCGCATGAGCACGAAGCAACCGACCATCATTTACACGCTGACCGACGAAGCTCCAGCGCTCGCCACGGCGGCCTTTTTGCCCATCGTGCGCGCCTTTGCCGCGCCGGCCGGCATTCACGTGGAGACCAGCGATATTTCGGTGGCCAGCCGCATCCTCAGCCAGTTCCCCGAGTACCTGACCGAAGCCCAGCGCGTGCCCGACAACCTGGCAATGCTGGGCAAGCTCACGCTTTCGCCCGACGCCAACATCATCAAGCTGCCCAACGTCAGCGCATCGGTATCGCAACTGGGCGCCGCCATCAAGGAGCTGCAGGGCAAGGGGTACGCCATTCCCGACTACCCCGAGAACCCGACGACGGATGAAGAGAAGGACATTCGCGCCCGCTACAACAAGTGCATTGGCAGCGCCGTGAACCCGGTGCTGCGCGAGGGCAACTCAGACCGGCGTGCCCCCAGGGCGGTGAAGGAATACGCCCGCAAGCACCCGCACAGCATGGCCGAGTGGAGCCAGGCATCGCGCTCGCATGTCTCGCACATGCACCACGGCGACTTCTACGCTGGTGAAAAATCGCTCACGATTGGCAAGGCCTGCGACGTGAAGATGGAGCTGGTCGGCAAAAGTGGGAAGACGGTGGTGCTCAAGCCCAAGCTGTCGCTCAAAGATGGCGAGATCATCGACAGCATGTTCATGAGCAAGAAAGCCCTGCTCGCCTTCTACGAAAAAGAGATTGAAGACGCCTACAAAACCGGCGTGATGTTCTCGCTGCACGTCAAAGCGACCATGATGAAGGTGTCGCACCCCATCGTGTTCGGCCACTGCGTGCGCATCTTCTACAAAGACGCGTTCGAGAAGCACGCCGCACTGTTCGACGAACTGGGCGTGAACGTCAACAACGGCATGGTCGACCTGTACAACAAGATCAGCACGCTGCCGCAAAGCCAGCAGGACGAGATCAAACGCGATCTGCACGCCTGCCACGCGCACCGCCCCGAGCTGGCCATGGTCGATTCGGCCAAGGGCATCACCAACTTCCATTCGCCCAACGACATCATCGTGGACGCCTCCATGCCCGCCATGATCCGCAACGGCGGCCAGATGTGGGGCGCCGACGGTCGCCTGAAGGACGTCAAGGCCGTGATGCCCGAAAGCACCTTCGCCCGCATCTACCAGGAGATCATCAACTTCTGCAAATGGCACGGCAACTTCGACCCGAAAACCATGGGCACCGTGCCCAACGTGGGCCTGATGGCCCAGCAGGCCGAGGAATACGGCTCGCACGACAAGACCTTTGAAGTACCCGAGGACGGCGTGGCCAATATCGTCGACCTGGCGACTGGCGAAGTGCTGCTCAGCCAGAACGTGGAAGCCGGCGATATCTGGCGCATGTGCCAAGTCAAAGATGCCCCCATTCGCGACTGGGTCAAGCTGGCCGTGACGCGTGCCCGCAATTCCGGCATGCCGGCGGTGTTCTGGCTCGACCCGTACCGCCCGCACGAGGCCGAGATCATCAAGAAAGTGCGCCAGTATTTGAAGGACCACGACACCACCGGCCTCGATATCCAAATCATGAGCCAGGTGCGCGCCATGCGCTTCACGCTGGAGCGCGTGATTCGCGGGCTGGACACCATCAGCGTTACCGGCAACATCCTGCGCGACTATCTGACCGACCTGTTCCCCATCATGGAACTGGGCACCAGCGCCAAGATGCTGTCTGTCGTGCCCCTGATGGCCGGCGGCGGCATGTACGAGACGGGAGCTGGCGGCTCGGCCCCCAAGCATGTGCAGCAACTAGTGGAAGAAAACCACCTGCGCTGGGATTCGCTGGGCGAGTTTCTGGCACTGGCCGTGAGCCTGGAAGACCTTGGTCTGAAAACTGGCAACGCGCAAGCCACGCTGCTGTCGAAAACGCTGGACACCGCCACGGGCAAACTGCTCGACAACAACAAGAACCCTTCACCCAAAACCGGCCAGCTCGACAACCGCGGCAGCCAGTTCTACCTGGCGCTGTACTGGGCGCAAGAATTGGCCGCGCAGACTGAAGACAAAGCCCTGGCCGCCAAGTTTGCGGTGCTGGCCAAGACCCTGGCTGAGAACGAGCAGAAGATCGTCGCCGAGATGGCCGAGGTGCAGGGCAAGCCGGCGGATATTGGCGGGTATTACTTGATGGATGTGAAAAAGACGGAGGCGGTGATGCGGCCTAGCAGGACGTTGAATGCGGCGTTGGAGGCTGTGGGGGGCTGATAGCGGTTGTCCTTGGGCGGTTGTGTCCTTGGGCGCTTGCCCAAGGATGCACCTGACGGCAGGCCTGACGGCAGGCCTGACGGCGGGCCTGTCGGTGCGCTGCCTACAGAACCGCCCGCTCAGCGATCGTGGGCGCTATCTCCATCCAGCGGAACGATGCGTTCGTTGGTGGAAACCACCTGCCCCTTCGCATCAAAATCAACGTCAAAAAGGGTGTCGACGGTGCCAAGCACGCGGTACGTAAAGGTGGGACCGGGCTGGTTGCGGTATTTGATGGACTGTGTCGGATGGCCCAATGCGTCGCGGACCTCTGCCATGCTCATGCCGGGGGTGACCAAAGCCTCTTGGCTCTGGCTGACCCAAAAACCACTCGCTGCTTGCGCCAGGGCAGCGCAGAGTGCAAGGCCTGCCGCCACCATCAGGCGCGAAGTGGGGGCGATGTAGGGACGTGCCATGATGTCCTGCTTTCTCAAAGGGCCAAGCTTCAGCGTGCATGCAGATTCGCCTGCATTGAACGCAGCACATTTGGCTGGGTAAGTGCGTCTTGCCAAGCGCCTGCTCAAGCGGCCGAGGCCGGCAGGCCAAACACCCGGTCGAAACACCAGTTGAAGACAAAGGTGTAGCAGAGGAAAAACACCACCAGCCCCAGGTCCATCACCAGCGCCTGCCACAGGCTGACGCCAAACCACCAGGCAAACAGCGGCACCAGAAACAGCACCAATCCGCCCTCGAAACCGATGGCATGCGCCACGCGCCGCGCCAAGCTGCGGCCACGCACGCTCTGGCGCGCTTCCCAGCGTTCGAACAGGGTGTTGAACACCAGGTTCCACAGCACGGCAACGGCTGAGGATGCGGCCGAGATGACGGCGGAATGCGCGGCGCCTTGGCCTGTTGCTGCGGCCAGACCCCATGTGGCGACGGCGATGGCGATGATCTCGTAGACGGTGACATACACCACTCGGCGGCGCAGGCCGTGGAGGCCGGGAATCAAGGCAGTGAAAGACATACGGCGATTCTTGCAGGCTTTCGCCTGTCCGACCGGACGCCAGACTATGCGCGGCGTGCATAAACTTGTAACTGCGCTGCCTTGGACATCGGCATTTCACAGGCCTATGCTTCGCGCTTCGACTGATCCCACAAGGAAATCTTCATGCAACAAGCGTCTGGCTCAGGCAAATTGCCCAGCCATCCCCTGCCCTCGTATTTGCAGGCCGACCACCTCGGCCCCTGGGGCAATTACCTCAAACAGGTGGACCGCGTCACGCCCTACCTGGGCTCGCTGTCGCGCTGGGTAGAAACCTTGAAGCGCCCCAAGCGCATCCTGATCGTCGATGTTCCCATCGAACTGGACAACGGCACCATTGCCCACTTCGAGGGCTACCGCGTGCAGCACAACCTCTCGCGCGGGCCCGGCAAGGGCGGCGTGCGTTTTCACCAGGAGGTGACGCTGTCGGAAGTGATGGCGCTGTCGGCCTGGATGTCGGTCAAGACGGCCGCCGTCAACGTGCCGTACGGCGGTGCCAAGGGCGGTATCCGCGTGAACCCCAAGACCCTCTCGCGCGGCGAACTCGAACGCCTGACGCGCCGCTACACCAGCGAGATCGGCTTGATCATCGGCCCGACCAAGGACATCCCCGCGCCCGATGTGAACACCAACGAACAGATCATGGCCTGGATGATGGACACCTACTCCATGAACACGGGCGAAGCCGCTACGGGCGTGGTCACCGGCAAGCCCGTGGACCTGGGCGGCTCGCTGGGCCGGCGCGAAGCCACGGGCCGCGGGGTGTTCACCGTGGGCCTGGAAGCGGCGCACCACACGGGCCTGAAAATCGACGGCGCCCGCGTGGCGGTGCAGGGCTTTGGCAATGTGGGCGGCACCGCGGCCAAGTTGTTCTGCGACGTGGGCGCCCGCCTCGTCGCGGTGCAGGATCACACAGGCACCATCGCCCATGAGGGCGGCATGGATGCTGTCGCACTGCTCGCGCATGTGGCCAGCACGGGCGGCGTGGCCGGATTCCCCGGCGCCGAAAAACTGGCGGACGAAGACTTCTGGGGCGTGCCCTGCGAAATCCTGATTCCCGCCGCGCTCGAGAGCCAGATCACCGCAGAGAACGCCCCCAAGATCCACGCCAAGCTGATCATCGAAGGCGCCAACGGCCCCACCACCCCCGAGGCCGACGACATCCTGCACGACAACGGCGTGCTGGTGCTGCCCGACGTGATTGCCAACGCTGGTGGCGTGACGGTGAGCTATTTCGAGTGGGTGCAGGATTTCTCCAGCTTTTTCTGGACGGAAGACGAAATCAATGCCCGCCTGGTGCGCATCATGAAAGAGGCGTTTGCAGGCATCTGGCAGACGGCGCAAGAGCACAAGGTCAGCCTGCGCACTGCCACCTTCATCGTCGCCTGCACGCGCATGCTCCATGCCCGCGAGATGCGCGGCCTGTACCCATGACATTACCTGCAATCGAAGTGTGACAGGCGCCTGAGTTCTAGGATCTGAGGAGCCTGTTGGTAGCGGCCGGCCCCATCCGTGTCCGCTGTTACCCGAACCACCGCCAGTGCGTCGCGATCCGACCCTGGCGGTTTTTTGACTTTCCCGAACGGCGGTTCCGATGTGGTGTGATGGCGACACACAAACCTGCACACCTGCCGTTCAGGCACCTAGAACGACCGCACAGCCCCGGCGGAAACACCGTGATACGCCAGCGTACAACTGGTAGCGTCTGGCTACAGTGCGCCATGGAAGACTGCCCCGACTACATGGCACTTCCAGGAGACCTCGGTGGCCCTTCCCTCTCTGCGCAGCCTGATGACGCGCTTCGTGCTCCGACGTCTGCGTACGGCCCGTGCGGTTGCAAGGCTCGCTTATCGGCTGTACCCGACAAGGCCTGCGCTTATCGACCGGCGTGGCACTCTGAGCTACGCCCAGTTGCAGGATCGCGTGCTGCGTTTGCAGGCGTGGATGCAGGCGCAAGGCGTTCGCAAGGGGGATATTGTGTTCACCTGGCTCCCGGAAACCGGCGAACAGTACGAAATCCGCCTGGCGACTTTTGAAAACGGCACCATCTTCGCCAGCTTTCACAAGCACCTGCCCGCCGACGCGGCGCTTTCGACCATCGAGCGTGTGCAGCCCACCGTTTTCATCCACGATCCGCTGCTGAGTGCCCCCATCCTGCAGGCTGTGCGCGAACGCCTGCCGCACCTGCACCTGCTGGCATTGGGGGACGACTACGAACAGGCCCTGGCGCGGCACACACCCAGAGCAGGCACGGCCGATGTGCACGAAGCCGATGTGTTTGCTCTGCACATGACCTCGGGCACCACTGGCCTGCCCAAGGCCATTGGCTACAGCCACCGAAAATACCTCGACAGCGTCCGCCTGATCTCACAGGCCGTCGACTTCAAGCCACCCGCCAACGGGCCCGATGTGCATATGCTGGGCCTGCCGCTGACCGGCCCAGGCTCTGGCCTGGTGCTGCCCACGCTGCTGGCGGGGGCCGCGCTGGTCATGCCAGAAGACTTCCGCGCCACCACCCTGGCCCGGCTGATCGCGCAGCACCGCGTGTCGCGCGCCTTTCTGTCGCCTTCGGCCATCATCGACCTGCTGGACGAACCCACGCTGGATCAGTACGACCTCTCGTCCCTCACGCACGTGCCCTATGGCTCCGAAATGATGCCGGCACCCAAGATCGCCGAAGCCATACGCCGCTTCGGGCCCATCTTCCAGCAGGGCTACGGCTGCCTGGAAGCGCTTCCCCCGGTTACCTGGCTGCTGCCCCACGAGCATGTGGATGCGCGGGGGATGCCACTGGGCACTGACATTCTCTCCAGCGTCGGCCATGTGATACCTGGGGTGCAGGTGCTCATCCGCGATGAGCAGTTTGCGCCCTTGCCAGTCGGCCAGATCGGCCTGATCACGGTACAGACGCCGGTGCAGTTCGAAGGCTACTGGTTTGACACGGAAAAGACGCGGGAAACCCTGCGCGACGGGTGGGTGGTGATGGGCGATCTAGGCTACTTTGACGCGGCAGGCTACTTGCATGTGCTGGGCCGCAGCGCCGATCGCGTGCACCGCAACGGGCAGATGCTCAACCCACGTGAGGTCGAGGAAGTGGCGCACTGCCACCCCGCCGTCAAGGAGGCGTGCCTGGTGCAACACGGGGCCGAAGCCGTGCTGGTGCTGAGTCTGCGGCACCACTGGCGCAATGGCCGCAGCCAGCAGAGCATGGCGCACGACGTTGCGGAGTTCCTGGTGCGGAATCTGCCAGCGGAGATGCAGCCCGACGATGTTCGTGTGGTCCACGAGATACCGCGCAGCTTCCTTAACAAGATGCTGCGGCGCGAGGTGCGACTGATGCTGGCCGCAGAGCCCCGCAGTACTGACCCCGTGCACGGCCCTCACACGGCAGTGCTGACTTGCAGCATGCAGGAAACCAGGCCGCATGCACACCCTGCGTCCGAGGCTGCCTGATGCCTGCCACACCGCCAACCCGGCTCTCGACCGACACCAAACTGAGTTACGCCATAGGCAACATCGGCCTGCAGATGCTGGTCGCCTCGATGAGCTTTCTGCTCATGCTCTTCTACACCGACGTGGCGCTGGTGCCCCCAGCCGTTGCGGGTGCCGCGCTGCTGGTGGGCAAGGTGTGGGACACCGTCAACGACCCGCTGTTTGGCTGGTTGACTGATCGCACCCGGTCCCGCCACGGGCGCCACCGGGTTTACCTGATCTATGGCGCCCTCCCGCTGGGCCTGGCTGCCGCTGCCGTATGGATGGTGCCGCCCGGCCTCAGTCCGTGGGCGGCTTTCCTGTGGATCGCCATCACCTACACGGTTTTCGACACCGTCATGACCCTGGTGCAACTGCCCTACCAGGCCATGGCCGCCAACCTGACGCACGACTACGACGAGCGCACGAGCCTCACTGCCTTTGCCTCGATGGGCGCGCTGCTTGGGTTTTTTGCGGGCAGTGTGCTCATGCCGGTGCTGGTGCGCACCGCGCCCGACGCAAGCACAGGCTACGCCCTGGCGGGCGCCTGCTTCGGGTTGGCAGCCGGCGTGGCCGTGGCGGTGGTGGCCTGGCGGGTACGCGAGCCCGACGCCACCGCGCAGCCCGAAAGCGCCGATACCCGTGCGGCCTGGGACTCGGTGCGCGCGACCCTGCGCGAGACCTTGCGCAACCGGCCTTTCCTGATGCTGGTGGGCGCGGTGGGCCTGGTGCGCCTGGGGCTAACGCTGGTGCAGGCGTCCCTGGCGTATTTCGTGATCTACCAATTGCAGGGCAACAAGGGCGATCTGCCCCGGTTCATGGCCATCCTGTTGGGCGTGGTGGGCCTTTCGCTGTTTGCGTGGAAACGGGTGGTGGACCGCTGGGAGAAGAACTGGGCCTACATCCTGGGCCTGTTGCTGTGCATCGCAGGTCTGGCGGCGCTCTATGGCGTGGAGCCCGGCCAGCAGTCCACGGTGACCGTGCTTCTGGTCGTGATAGGCATCGGCATGGGAGCGCACTGGATTGTGCCGTTTGCCATGGTGCCCGACACCATCGACCACGGCCACATGCAGGTAGGCGAGCGCAAGACGGGCATGTACTACGGCCTCTATGGCCTGGTGGACAAACTCGCACGCACCGTGGCCACCGTGCTGGTGGCAGGCATGCTGGACATGACCGGCTATGTGCCCAACGTCGCGCAATCGACTCAGGCGCTGCAGGGTATCGCCCTGATGACCAGCATTCTCCCGGCGCTGTGCCTTGGCTTGGCCGTCCCCTTATTGCTGGCCTACCCCATCACGCGCACGCGCCATGCCGACATCCGGCGCAGTGTGGGTGCGCGCGAGGCGGGCGCGGCAGGCCGCTGAGCGGCAGCGGCCCGCTGGCCCTCAGTACGGCCAGCTGCTGCAGCGGGTCCTGGCGGGCCTGCAGCAAATCGCGGCCTGTACCCATGGTGCATTCGCAGCAGAAATGTGAGGTTTTTTGCCATTCAGGGCAATACCAACGTGCGTATACAGCTATGTTCTTCATAGTGACACATGCCTTCTCATGGCTGCAGGGGGCATAGGCCCCAAGCGTGCAACGCAGTGTTCGCGGCATAGGCACGGGTTCTGCGCTACAAAGTAGCCATGCCAAGCACCGCCCCCACCCTCATCACACCGCGCAACGCCGACCTCGGCCATGGCCTGACGGTACGGCGCCTGTTGCCCGCAGCTGCCCGCCGCAGCGTTGGCCCGTTTGTCTTCTTCGACCACGCTGGCCCCGTCACGCTGGCCGCCGAGGACACGCGCGCCGCCGATGTGCGGCCCCACCCGCACATCGGCCTGGCCACGGTGAGCTATTTGCTCAGCGGCGAAATCGTCCACCGCGACAGCCTGGGCACGCACACGCGCATCCAGCCCGGCGCCGTGAACTGGATGACGGCCGGGCGCGGCATCACCCATTCCGAGCGCTTCGAGCACCCGGCGTCGTTTGCCGGTGGCGGGCTGGAGCTGCTGCAGTCCTGGGTGGCGCTCCCCGAAGAACTGGAAGAATGCGAACCCGCGTTCGCCCACACGCCTGCCGATGCGCTGCCTGTGCGGGACGATGGCGGCGTATGGCTGCGCGTGATTGCCGGCACGGTCTACGGTTTGGGCAGCCCGGTGCAAACGCTATCGCCCTTGTTCTATGTGCACGCCGAGCTGCAGGCCGGGGCGGCGCTGACCTTGCCAGACGGCTACAGCGAGCGTGCTGCCTATGTGGCACGCGGAGAAATCGCGTACGAAGGCACGCGCTACACCGCCGGCCAGATGCTGGTGTTCGCGCAGGGCGCCACCGGAGCCCTCACCGTGCCCGCGCCCGCTACGGTCATGCTGCTGGGCGGCGAGCCGCTGGGGCCGCGCCATCTGTTCTGGAACTTTGTCTCGTCGCGCAAAGAACGCATCGAACAGGCCAAGGAGGATTGGGCCGCAGGGCGCTTTGCATTGCCGCCGGACGACCACGACGAGTGGATTCCGCTGCCCGAGAAACCGGCGCACGGCTAGTGACGTGAGTTGGACGTGCGTTGAAAAATGAAAAGGGGCGAAATCGTCGTCAGGCAAGGCGCAAACCACAGCGATAGCCGTAGCTACCGTGAGGATCTGCAACGCCGCATGGCGGCGATTCTCGGCACTTTTCTGAGACGAATTTCCAACTCACGACACTAGGGTCGCTGCAGCTCAGGCCGCCTGCGGCTCGCGGTAGAAGGGCCGCAGGCGAGGCGCGTCCTGGGCCACACCGGCGGCAATTGCCGCGATATGGTCCGGCGTCGTGCCGCAGCAGCCGCCCACAATGTTCACCAGCCCCTCGGCGGCAAACTCGTGCACCAGGCGGCTGGTCACCTCGGGCGTCTCGTCGAAGCCGGTGTCGCTCATGGGGTTAGGCAGGCCGGCATTGGGGTAGCAGCTGATGAACGTATCCGGCGCGGCCTTGGCCAGCTCCTGGATGTAGGGGCGCATCAGCGCGGCGCCCAGCGCGCAGTTCAGGCCCACGGCCAGCGGGCGGGCGTGGCGCACGCTGTGCCAGAAGGCCGTCACGGTCTGGCCCGAAAGGATGCGGCCCGAGGCGTCGGTCACCGTGCCGCTGATGATGATGGGCAGGCGTTCACCGGTTTTCTCGAACACCTCGTCGATGGCGAACAGCGCCGCCTTGGCGTTGAGCGTGTCGAAAATCGTTTCCACCAGAATCACGTCGGCCCCGCCTTCGATCAGCGCTTCCGTCTGCTCGAAGTAGGCCGCGCGCAACTGCTCGAAGGTGATGTTGCGGGCGCCGGGGTCGTTCACATCGGGGCTGATGCTGGCAGTCTTGGGCGTGGGGCCAAGGGCTCCGGCGACAAAGCGCGGATGATCGGGTGTGCTGAATTTGTCGCAGGCGGCACGCGCCAGCCTGGCCGAGGCGAGGTTCATTTCGCGCGCCAGGTCGGCCATGCCGTAGTCCTCCTGCGCAATCGTCGTCGCGCCGAAGGTGTTGGTCTCGATCAAATCGGCGCCAGCAGCCAGATAGCGCTCGTGGATGTCGCGGATCACGTCGGGCCGGGTGATGCTGAGCAGTTCGTTGTTGCCCTTGACGTCGCGCGGGAAGTCCTTGAAGCGGTTGCCCACACTGCCCGGCCCGCTGTAGCCCTCGCCCCGGTACTGCGCCTCGCCCAGCTTGAAGCGCTGGATCATGGTGCCCATGGCGCCGTCGAGGATGGCGATGCGCTTTTCAAGCAGGGCGGGAAGTTGCTGGGCGCGGGTGTAGGCGAGGGTTTGCATGGGCAAATTGTAGGAAAGACGCCGCGCGCAGCGTTTTGCAGGGTCATGCAGGCGGGCGGCGGGTGAATTCCAGCACCGCCTCCAGCATGCGCCGCACATGCGGCTGCACCTGCGCGGCGCGCTCGGGCAGGTAGGCAAACGGCAGCGCCTCCTGCATATAGCTGCACTGCGTCATCTCGAACTGCACGGCATGGATGCCCCGCGTCGGATCGCCGCAATGGCGCGTGATGTGGCCGCCCTTGAATCGGCCATTGAGCACGGCGGTATAGCCGGGCGCGCTTTGCGCGATGCGCAGCAGTTCCTGCGCCAGCGCCGGGGCGCAACTGGCGCCGTCGGCCGTGCCGAGGTTGAAGTCGGGCAGCGTGCCTTGAAAGAAGCGCGGCAGCACCGAGCGGATCGAGTGCGCGTCCCACAGCATGGCCACGCCGTGCGCCGCGCGGATGCGGTCGAGTTCGGCGCGCAACTGCGCGTGGTAGGGCGCCCATATCGCTTCGCGGCGTGCGGTGATTTCGGCGGCATCGGGCAGGTCGCCGCGCACATAGAGCGGGGTTTCGTCGAAGGTATCCACCGGACACAGGCCGGTGACGTTCTTGCCGGGGTAGAGGCTGGCGCCGTCCGGCGGGCGGTTCAGGTCGATGACGTAGCGCGAATGCGTGGCGGCCAGGATGGAGGCGCCCATGTCCTTGGCAAAGGCGTACAGGCGCTCCAGGTGCCAGTCGGTGTCGGGCACCGCGCGCGCCTCGGGAGCCAAGCGGTCCGCGAGCGGCGGCGGCAGGTACACGCCGCCGTGAGGGATGGAAATGAGCAGCGGCGCGCTGCCTTGGTGAAAGCTGAAGGGCGGTGGGGCGCCGGGAGTGTCGGTCATGGCGGGCTCCGGTAATCAGGCGGCGGCTAACAGGGCCTGGCGCGTGGCAACGAAGGCGCGCGCGGCCGCGTCGTGCAGGGGGTGCCGGCCGGCCACCACGCGGGGCATGCCGCCCACCCACAGGCTGTGCAGTGCGCTGCCGCGCTGGCTGGCGAACACATGGGCGGCGAGCATGCGCTCCGCGTCGAGCCCGGCCAGGGCGACGTGCTGCGCGTCCAGCGCCAGCATATCGGCCTGCTGGCCGACGGCCAAGCCCGCCACCGGGCGCCCGGCCGCCTGCGCGCCGCCCCGCACCGCCTGCAGGGTCATGGCGGTGGCCACCTGGGCGTGGGCGCTGCTGGCCAGCACGTTGCGCTGGCGCAGGTGCAGGCGCTGGCCGTATTCAAGCAGCATCAGTTCTTCGGCGGCGTTGACGCAGGCGTGGCTGTCCGAGCCCAGGCCCCAGGCGCCGCCTTGCCGCAGCCACCGCGGCATATCGAAAAGGCCGTCGCCCAGGTTGGCCTCGGTGCTGGGGCACAGGCCCGCCACGGCGCCGGTGCGCGCGGCGGCGGCGTATTCGGCAGGCGCCATGTGCGTGGCGTGCACCAGGCACCAGCGCGCGTCTACGGGCACGTGGTCCAGTAGCCACTGCACCGGGCGCTGGCCGCTCCAGGCGATGCAGTCCTCGACCTCTTGCGTCTGCTCGGCGATGTGGAGGTGGATGGGCGCGTGCGCATCCAGCGCGGTGATGCCGGCGACCGCCTCGCGCAGGCTCTCCGGCGGCACGGCGCGCAAGGAATGTGGAGCCAAGCCAAAAACAGCCCCTTGCGCATGTGTGGCGGGCGAAAGATGCTCCAATAAAGAGAGCATATTGCCGGTGCCGCGCAGGAATCGGGCCTGGTCGGCGCGCGGGGCCTGGCCGCCAAAGCCGCTGCTCTGGTAGAGCACGGGCAGCAGTGTCATGCCGATGCCCGCCGCGCGCGCGGCGCGCAGCAGCGCCAGGGAGAGCGCGGTGTCGTCGGCATAGGGCTTTCCGCCCTGGCCGTGGTGCAGGTAGTGGAACTCGCACACCGAGGTGTAGCCGGCCTCCAGCATTTCCACGTACAGCCAGGTGGCAATCGCCTCCAGGCTCTCGGGCGTGATGTGGGCGGCAAAGCGGTACATGAGCCGGCGCCAGCTCCAGAAGCTGTCCTGGCCACCCTCGGGATGGGGGGCGCGGTATTCGGTCAAGCCGGCAAAGGCGCGCTGGAAGGCGTGCGAATGCAGGTTGGGCATGCCGGGCAGCAGCGGGCCGGGCGCCACGGGCACGCCGGCGGGCGGGGCGGCGCCCACGCTGACCTGGGTGAAGCGCCCGCTGGCGTCCCACTGCAGCAGCACCTGGCGCGCCCAGCCGCTGGGCAGCAGGGCATCGTTTGCAAAGAGGTGGCCGCCAGCGGCGGGTTTAGACGCCATGGCGCGCTCCTTGTGGGGCAACGCTCGTCGCGCCCTGCACCACCTGCCCCTGGCGCACGATGGTGCGCGCGGGTTGGTGACCGAACCAGTAAGACAGTTCGGCTGCTTCGGCAAAGGGCCAGAGCACGAAGTTGGCTGGGCGGCCGGCGGCCAGCAGGCCATGCGTGTCCTGCAGGCCCAGCGCGCGCGCTGCGTGCGTGGTGATGCCCATCAGCGCCTCGGGCACCGTCAGGCGGAACAGCGTGCAGGCCATGTTGGCCATGAGCAGCAGGCTCAGGCAGGGCGAGGTGCCGGGGTTGTGGTCGGTGGACACGGCCATGGGCACGCCTGCGGCGCGCAGTTGCGCAATGGGCGGCAAGTGCGTATCGCGCAGCGTGTAGTAAGCGCCGGGCAGCAGCACGGCGACGGTGCCAGCGGCTTTCATGGCGGCGATGCCTTCGGCAGATAGATGCTCGATATGGTCGCACGACAGCGCGCCGTAGCGCGCCGCCAGCGTGGCACCGCCCATGTCCGAGAGCTGCTCGGCGTGCAGCTTGACGGGCAGGCCCAGCGCCTGGGCGGCGCGAAACACCTGCTCGGTCTCGGCCAGCGTGAAGGCGATGCGTTCGCAGAACACATCGACCGCGTCGACCAGCCCTTCGGCGGCCAGCGCGGGCAGCATCTCATGGCACACCCGATCGATGTAGTCCTGGCTGCCACCGGGCTGGCCGGCGTATTCGGGCGGCAGCGCGTGCGCGCCGAGGAAGGTGGTGCGCACCGTCACGCCATACGCTTCGCCCAGCCGCCGGGCGACGCGCAACTGCTTGCGTTCGTGCGCCAGCGCCAGGCCGTAGCCGGACTTGATCTCGATGGCACACACGCCCTCGGCCAGCAGCGCCTGCAGGCGCGGCTCGGCCAGGGCAAAGAGTTCGTCTTCCGACGCCTCGCGCGTCGCGCGCACGGACGAGGCGATGCCGCCGCCGGCCATGGCCACTTCCTCGTACGTGGCGCCAGCCAGGCGCATGGCGAACTCATGGGCCCGCTGGCCACCGTAGACGAGATGGGTGTGGCAGTCCACCAGGCCGGGCGTGGCCAGGGCGCCGCCGCCGTCCCACTGCGGCAGCGCGGCGTAGGCGGCGGGGACGGCGCCCGTGGGGCCCGCCCAGCGCAGCAGGCCGCCTTGCACCACCAGCGCGGCCAGCTCCCCGGCGGGCAGCGCCCTATCGCAGGCGGTGAGTTCGGGTATCGGGCGCAGGTTGCGCCAGACACCGTCGGCGGCGGTGGCATTGGGTTTCATACGGAGCTTTTGATATTTTTTTGATAGCTGCTCGCGCTTACTGCATAAGCGCTAGAGGCTAGTTTGATATATATTTTTACCTCGCTGCGGCCGCGCCTGCGTTTCCGGCAATGGGGTCAGCGCACGGGTTTCGCTGCGCGAAAGCGTGGTTCGACCCCATGGCCTGCATCGCTGGGCGCGCATCGGGCTCCAATCGCACGTGCAGGAGTACGTGGTCCGGCCCGCTGGCATCCGGCGCGGCGCGCCAGCCGCAATCCCCATCGGCCCACCACAGGCCGGTATGCGGCGCCAGCTCCAGCGACTCGCCCGGCGCAGCGGGCGCCACGGTCCAGTGGCCCTGGACCGCCAGCAACAGGCCGGCTGGCCGTGCCGGCAACACCGCCGGACCGCGCAGCACCTGCACCGCACCCTGC
>Ga0208516_100483_pt1 | contig 15725 bp, 15 predicted proteins | sample LakWasM117_HOW13_2_FD_183931 | JGI IMG/M metagenome (GOLD analysis project Ga0208516, IMG submission 183931) | Freshwater sediment methanotrophic microbial communities from Lake Washington under simulated oxygen tension - Sediment Metagenome... | ecosystem: Environmental > Aquatic > Freshwater >...
GGGCGGACATGCGGCCGTTGCCGTGGCGCAGGTTCACCACGCTCACGCCCATGGCATGCAGGGCCAGGTCGCCCAGCGGCGTGCCCAGCGTCTGCGCGCCGGGTGGCAGGGTGATGGTGGACATGCGCGCCTGGTCGCGTTCGTTCGCGGTGTCGTCGTCCGCGCCATGGAAGTAGCCGCGCAGCAGGTTGTAGCGTGCATCGCGCTGGTCCTGCACGAGCCGCAGCACGCGGCGCATGGGCACGCCCACCAGCGCCAGCGCATGGCTGGCGAGCATCAGCGAACCCTCGATGGCCTCGGGCACCACCTCGGTGGCGCCGGCCGTGCGCAGCTTGTCCAGGTGTAGGTCGTCCTGGGTGCGCACCACCACCGGCACCTGGGGGGCATGGGCGCGGGTGTTGGCCAGCACCTTGAGGGAAGACTGGATGTCCAGGTAGGTCACGACCACGGCGCTGGCGCGCACCAGGCCGGCGGCCACCAGGGCCTGCAGGCGCGAGGCATCGCCGTACACCACCGAGTGCCCGGCGGCGGCAGCCTGGCGCACGCGGTCCGGGTCCAGGTCCAGCGCCATGTAGGCAATGCCCTCGCGCTCCAGCATGCGCGCCAGGTTCTGGCCGCAGCGGCCGAAGCCGCAGATGATGATGTGGCCGCTCGTGTCGATGGTCTTGCGCGCGATGGTCGTCATCTGCAGCGACTGCTGCAGCCAGTCGCTGGCCACCAGTTTCATCACGATGCGGTTGCTGTACTGGATCAGGAAGGGCGTGGCCAGCATCGACAGCACCATGGCCGCGAGGATCGGGTTCATGAGGGCCGGGCGCACCAGGCCGTTCTGCTGCGTGAGCGAGAGCAGCACGAAGCCGAACTCGCCCGCCTGCGCCAGGTACAGGCCGGCGCGCAGGGCCGTGCCGGTCGTCGCGCCCATGCTGCGCGACAGCGCCAGGATGATGCCCAGCTTGAGCAGCATGGGCACGAGCAGCAGCAGCAGCACCATGGCCCACTGCTCCAGCAGGATGTGCCAGTCCAGCAGCATGCCGATGGTGATGAAGAACAGCCCCAGCAGCACATCGTGGAACGGCCGGATGTCGGTGCCCACCTGGTGCCGGTATTCGGTTTCCGACACCAGCACCCCGGCAATGAAGGCGCCCAGGGCCAGGCTCAGCCCCGCCAGCTCGGTCAGCCAGGCCAGGCCCAGCGTGATGAGCAGCAGGTTCAGCATGAACAGTTCGTCGCTCTTGCGCCGCGCCACCAGCGTGAGCCACCAGCGCATCAGCCGCTGCCCGCCCGTCAGCAGCAGGCCCACGAGCACGGTGGCCTTGACCAGCGCCAAGCCCAGGGCCATGAGCAGGTCATCCGGCGAGGAGCCCAGGGCCGGGATCAGCACCAGCAGCGGCACCACGGCCAGGTCCTGGAACAGCAGGATGCCCATGATCTGCCGGCCATGGTCGCTTTCGATCTCGGCGCGCTCGGCCATGAGCTTGACCACGATGGCCGTGCTGCTCATGGCCAGCGTGCCGGCCAGGGCCAGCGCCGTCTGCCAGCCCACGTCCCACGCACCGCCCAGCAGGGCGGCCAGCGCCAGCGTGCCGCCAAAGGCCACGCCCATGGTCAGCACCACCTGCAAGAGGCCCAGGCCGAACACCTGGCGCCGCATGGCGCGCAGCTTGGGCAGGCTGAACTCCAGCCCGATGGCGAACATCAGGAACACCACGCCGAACTCGCCCAGGTGGCGCACGCTTTCGGAATTCTGGGCCAGGGCCAGGGCATGCGGGCCGATGAGCACGCCGGCCGCCAGGTAGCCCAGCATCGGGGGCAGCTTGAGGCTGCGGCAGGTCACCACGCCCAGCACTGCGGCCAGCAGGTACAGCAAGGTCAGGGCGAGGGAGGACATATACCGATGCTATCCGACGCCGCCGCGCCCCCGGCCGATAGAATCGCCCCCATGCATGCAGCCACCGGCGATCCACGCCCTTTTGATGCCGACCAGGCCCTGCGCCTGGCCCGGGAAACCTTTGACATCGAGGCCGCGGCGCTCCACGCGCTGGGCCAGCGCATGGACCAGCGCTTCGCCCAGGCCGTGCAGCAAATGCTGCAGACGCAGGGCCGCGTCGTGGTCATGGGCATGGGCAAAAGCGGCCATGTGGGGCGCAAGATCGCCGCCACGCTGGCCTCCACCGGCACGCCGGCGCTGTTCGTGCACCCGGCCGAGGCCAGCCATGGCGACCTGGGCATGGTCACGGCCCAGGACCTGGTGCTGGCCATCTCCAACAGCGGCGAGAGCGCCGAGCTCACCGCCATCCTGCCCGTGCTGCACCGCCTCGGGGTGCCGCTCATCGCCATCACCGGCAACCTGCAATCCTCGCTGGCGCAGCATGCCGGCCTGGCACTGGACTGCAGCGTCGAGCGCGAGGCCTGCCCGCTGAACCTGGCGCCCACGGCCAGCACCACGGCGCAATTGGCGCTGGGCGACGCGCTGGCGGTGGCCTTGCTCGACGCGCGGGGCTTCCGCGCCGAGGATTTCGCGCGTTCGCACCCCGGCGGCGCGCTCGGGCGCAAGCTGCTGACCCATGTGGGCGACGTCATGCGCGCGGGCGAGCAGGTGCCGCGCGTGCCGCCGCAGGCCGCTTTCAGCGACCTGATGCGCGAGATGAGCGCCAAGGGCCTGGGCGCCTCGGTCGTGGTCGACGCCCCGGGCCGCGTGCTCGGCATCTTCACCGACGGCGACCTGCGCCGGCGCATCGAGGCCGGCGCCGACCTGCGCAGCGCCACGGCCGAACAGGTCATGCACCCCGGCCCGCGCACCATCGCCGCCGACGCGCTGGCCGTGGACGCCGCCGAGATGATGGAAACCCACGGCATCACCAGCGTGCTGGTGGTCGACGCCGAGGGCGTGCTCACCGGCATCGTGCACATCGGCGACCTTATGCGCGCCAAGGTGATCTGACATGGTGGCGCCCACCTTGCCCGTGCTGCAATTCCCCCCCGAACTGCTGTTGCGCGCCCAAGACGTGCGCGTGGCGTTCTTCGACGTCGACGGCGTGCTCACCGACGGCGGCCTGTTCTTCAGCGAAACGGGCGAAACGCTCAAGCGCTTCAACACTCTCGACGGCCATGGCCTCAAGCTCCTGCAGAAGGCCGGCATCGTGCCTGCCGTGGTCACCGGCCGCGACTCGGCACCGCTGCGCGTGCGCCTGCGCGCCCTGGGCGTGGAGCACGCCATCTTCGGCACCGAGGACAAGCGCCCGGCGGCCGAGCAGATCCTGGCCACGCTGGGCCTGACCTGGGCCCAGGCGGCGGCCATGGGCGACGACTGGCCCGACCTGCCCGTGATGCGCCGCTGCGCCTTCGCCTGCGCCCCGGCCAACGCCCAGGCCGAGGTGCGGGCCAGCGCCCACCATGTCACGCAGGCCCGTGGTGGCGATGGCGCCGCGCGCGAGTTCTGCGACCTGCTGCTCATGGCCAGCGGCCGCTACGCCGCGCTGCTGGCGGAATACTGCGCATGACCGGTGTGCTGCGCCGCGCCTGGGACCGGCTGTCGCTCTACCTGCCGGTGCTGCTGATGGGCCTGCTGGCGCTGGGCACCTGGTGGCTGGTGCGCAACGCCCCGCAGGTGCAGGGGCCCCAGCCCGCCGGTGCCGAGCGGCATGAGCCCGACTATTTCATGAAGGAGTTCTCGGTCAAGGGCTTCGATGCCAGCGGCCGCCTGCAGAGCGAGGTGCTGGGCGAGGTGGCGCGCCACTACCCGGACACCGACACGCTGGAGATCGACGCGGTGCGCCTGCGTTCGCTCGGGCTCAACGGACGCCTGGTGCGCGCCACGGCCGATCGCGCCCTGAGCAATGCCGACGGGTCGGAGGTCCAGCTCCATGGCAATGCCGTGGTGGTGCGCGAAATGCCGCGCGCACCCAATGGCGCCACCCTGCCGCAGCTGGAGTTCCGGGGGGAATTCCTGCACGCCTGGCCGAAGCTGGAGCGCGTGCGCTCGGACCGGCCGGTCACGCTCACGCGCGGCAAGGACCGCTTCACCGCCGACAACATGGAATACGACAACCTCGAACAGGTGCTGCAGCTGCGCGGCCGCGTGCGCGGGGTGTTGTTCCCTGTGAGAGGCACGCCATGATCGCCCCCCTCGTCTTCATCACCGGCGCATCGAGCGGCATCGGCCAGGCCCTGGCCGCGCGCTACCACCGCGCGGGCTGGCGGCTGGCGCTGGTGGCACGCCGTGTGGATGAGATGAAATCATGGGCTGATGCCCAAGGAATCAGCGCGTCAAGCTATGAAATATATAGCGCAGATGTGTCTGCCATCGACAGCATCGTGGCCGCTGGCCAGGCCTGCCTGCAGCGCCAGGGCGTGCCCGACGTGGTCATCGCCAACGCCGGTGTGAGCGTGGGCGTCGATACCGCGCTGCGCGAAGACCTCGACACCATGGCGCGGGTGTTCGCCACCAACACCGTCGGCGCGGCCGCCACCTTTCAGCCCTTCATCACCCCCATGGTGCAGCGGGGCAGCGGCCGGCTGGTCGGCATCGCCAGCGTGGCCGGCATCCGGGGGCTGCCCGGCCATGGGGCCTATTGCGCCAGCAAGGCCGCGCTCATTAGCTACTGCGAAAGCCTGCGCGGGGAACTGCGCGGTACGGGCGTGGGCGTGTCCACCATCGGCCCGGGCTACATCGACACGCCGCTGACGCGCCAGAACCGCTACGCCATGCCCTTTTTGATGCGCCCCGAGGATTTTGCCGACCGGGCTTTTGCCGCAGTCCAGGCGGGGGTGAGCTACCGCGTCATCCCCTGGCAGATGGGGGTGGTGGCCAAGCTGCTGCGCCTGCTGCCCAACCCGCTGTTCGACCGGCTGCTGGCCGGCCGGCCGCGCAAACACCGGCAATCCGAAGCGGGTTGACCGCTGCGTGGGCATGAAAAATGGCCCCCACGCTCCGCCGCTGCGCGGGCCGCTGCCCCCAAGGGGGCGCTTTTCATTTTGGGGCGGCCCGGCAATGAAAAAGCGCCTGCAGGCGCTTTGGGATGAGAGTGCAGGGGCGCCCACGGCGCCCGGCGCAGGCTCAGTAGCTGCTGCCGCCACCACCGTAGCCGCCGCCACCGTTGCCACGGCCGCCACCACCGCCGCCGCCGCGCGGACCCGAGCCGTAGGGGCTGCGGAAGCCGCCTTCGCCCCGGCCGCCGCCGTAACCGCCGCCGCCGCCTTCGCGGCCACCGCCGCCATAACCGCCGCCGCCACCTTCGCGGCCACCGCCGCCATAACCGCCGCCGCCACCTTCACGGCCACCGCCACCGTAGCCGCCACCACCACCACTGCGGCCACCGCCGCCGTAGCCGCCGCCGCCACCCCCAAAGCCACCCGTGCGGGGGGGGCGGGGTTCCATCGGGCGGGCCTCGTTCACCACGATGGCGCGGCCACCGAGCGACTGGCCGTTCATGCCATTGATGGCGGCCTGGGCTTCTGCATCGCTGCCCATTTCGACAAAGCCGAAGCCTTTGGAGCGGCCCGTGTCGCGTTCCATCATGACCTTGGCGCTGGTCACGCTGCCAAACTGGCTGAAAGCCTGCTCCAGGTCGTTGTCACGCACGCCGTAGGGCAAATTGCCCACATACAGTTTGTTGCCCATCGAGGCACTCCTCAAAAACACAATGAAAAAGCGATGGAGTCCCGAAAACGCAACCAGCTCATCTCAACGACGCCCTATGCGTGCAACTGAAGGATCACCGCAAACCAGAAGCGGGCCAATCCCGCTCGCACATTATGGACCCTGTCAAGGACGAAAAAGCAAGGGTTTTTACGACCTGTGGCAGAACGGTTGCGGATCGGGAAATAAAAAAAGGAACCCGAGGGTTCCTTTTTGTGTGCCGGGAGGCCGGAGCCTCGCGATACGGGTGCTTAGTAGCTGTTGCGGCCACCGCCGTAACCGCCGCCGCCGCCGTAACCGCCGCCACCGCTACGGCCACCGCCGTAACCGCCGCCGCCATTGCCGCCGCCGAAGCCGCCGCTACGGGGAGCGCGGGGCTCCATGGGGCGGGCTTCGTTGACCACGAGGTCACGGCCGCCGAAATTCTGGCCATGCACGCCTTGGATGGCGGCTTGGGCTTCGGCATCGCTGCCCATTTCGACAAAGCCGAAACCCTTGGAACGGCCGGTGTCGCGCTCCATCATGACCTTGGCGCTGGAGACGGAGCCGAATTGGCTGAAGGTCTGTTCCAGATCATTGTCGCGGAACGAGTAGGGCAGGTTGCCCACGTAAAGTTTGTTGCCCATGAGGGACTCCTGAAAAAACATAAAACGCGATGGAGTCTGACGCAATCAACAAACCTGTGACGACTTCAAAGACGCGAAACTGACCATTCACCGCTGACTCACTGCCTTTCCGTAAAGCGAAAAGGCGGGGTCATTATCAATCAAATTGGGGATGACTGGTGTTTTTATTTTGCACCCCCCATTTGTGCAGTGCCCGCTACCGGGCGCCGGGCAGGGGGCATTGGCTACAATACGCGGGTCTTTGGGGAGTAGCCGGCCCTGGCAGCAAGTGCCAGGGAGCGGATGTCAACAAACTTGGGGCCTTACGCACCATGGCATCCGCAGTCCACGGATTGGCGAGACCATTGACCGCACACCGTCCACAGAGCCGGAGCCGGGGTGCGGTCGATGTATTCGCACCACCGTCCGGCCAGAACACCGATTCCCCACCATGGAAGCCTTCCTCGTCTCCACCTCCATCGTTGCCCTCGCCGAAATGGGCGACAAAACCCAGCTGCTCGCGCTCGTGCTGGCCGCGCGCTTTCGCAAACCCTGGCCCATCGTGCTGGGCATCCTGGTGGCCACGCTGGCCAACCACGCGCTGGCGGGTGCCGCCGGTGCCTGGGTGACCACGCTGATCGGGCCGCAGGCGCTGCGCTGGGTGCTGGGCGTGTCGTTCATCGCCATGGCGGTGTGGATGCTGATCCCTGACAAGCTCGAAGACGGCGACACGGGCGAAGGCCCGCGCTGGGGCGTCTTCGGCACCACGGTCGTGGCCTTCTTCCTGGCTGAAATGGGCGACAAGACGCAGATCGCCACCGTCATGCTGGCCGCGCAGTACAGCGGCTGGCTGTGGGTGGTGGCCGGCACCACGCTGGGCATGATGCTGGCCAACGCGCCGGTGGTGTGGCTGGGCGAGCGCATCACGCGGCGCATTCCGCTGCGCACCGTGCACATCGTGTCGGCCGTGATCTTCCTGGTGCTGGGCATCCTGGCGTTGTGGGTAAGCGTCTGAGCCCGCCGGTTTTGCTATAGTTGCCAGACGCGCCGATTTGCCACAGCTTGCGGGCGCTTTATAAATTCTGCTAAAGACGTCCGACAGCCGACCCGGTACCGTTTTTAGCGTTACCGGGTTTTTTCATGTCGTTCATTGCCACGCCCCAGTCGATGCACTTCCCGGATGCGCTGCCGCTGCAGAGCGGCGCCTCCCTCCGCGACTACCACCTGGCCTTCGAGACCTACGGCCAGCTCAACGCCGACCGCTCCAACGCCGTGTTGGTGTGCCACGCGCTCAACGCCTCGCACCACGTGGCGGGCCGGTACGCGGGCCAGGACAAGAGCGAGGGCTGGTGGGATAACATGATCGGCCCCGGCAAGGCCGTGGACACCAACCGCTTCTTCGTCATCGGCGTGAACAACCTGGGCTCGTGCTTCGGCTCCACCGGCCCCATGCACGCGCACCCCGACACCGGCCAGATCTACGGCGCCGACTTCCCCGTGGTCACCGTGGAAGACTGGGTCCACGCCCAGGCCCTTCTGCTCGAACGCCTGGGCATCACGCAACTGGCGGCCGTGCTGGGCGGCAGCCTGGGCGGCATGCAGGCCCTCTCCTGGACGCTGCAGTACCCCGAGCGCGTGCGCCATGCCGTGGTGGTGGCCAGCGCGCCCAACCTCACGGCCGAGAACATCGCCTTCAACGAGGTTGCGCGCCGCGCCATCGTCACCGACCCCGACTTCCATGGCGGCCACTTCTACCGCCATGGCGTGATCCCCCAGCGCGGCCTGCGCATCGCGCGCATGATCGGCCACATCACCTACCTGAGCGACGACGTGATGAACGAGAAGTTCGGACGCCAGCTCCGGGAGGGCCTGGATCTGAAGTACAGCACCCAGGACGTCGAATTCCAGATCGAGAGCTACCTGCGCTACCAGGGTGACAAGTTCAGCGAATACTTCGACGCCAACACCTACCTGCTGATCACGCGCGCGCTCGACTACTTCGACCCGGCGCGCGCCTTTGGCGGCGACCTCACCCAGGCCCTGGCGCGCGCCACGGCGAAGTTCCTGCTCGTGAGCTTCACCACCGACTGGCGTTTCTCGCCCAAGCGCTCGCGCGAGATCGTCAAGGCCCTGCTCGACAACCGCCGCAGCGTGAGCTACGCCGAGATCGACGCCCCCCACGGGCATGATGCCTTTTTGCTCGATGACGCCCGCTACATGGGCGTCGTAAGCTCATATTTCGATAGCATTGCAAAGGAGCTGGCATGACCGAGACCACCACCATGCAAGCCCTGGCCCGCCTCGTGCCCGAAGGCTCGCGCGTGCTCGACCTGGGTTGCGGCGACGGCAGCATGCTGGCCTACCTGCAGCGCGAACGCGGCTGCAGCGGCTACGGCATCGAGATCGCCGACGCCAACGTGCTGGCCTGCGTGCGCCGGGGCGTGAACGTCATCCAGCTCAACCTCGACGAGGGCCTGGCCATGTTCGGCGACGCCTCGTTCGACGTGGTGTTGCAGATCGACACCCTGCAGCACCTGCGCAACGCCGAGGTCATGCTGCGCGAAACCGCGCGTGTCGGGCGCACCGGCATCGTCGCCTTCCCCAACTTCGCGCACTGGCCCAACCGCCTCTCCGTGCTGCGCGGGCGCATGCCCGTCACGCGCCGCCTGCCCTACCAGTGGTACGACACGCCCAACATCCGCGTGGGCACCTACAAGGACTTCGAGGCGCTGGCGCACAAGAACGATCTGCGCATCCTCGACGCCTTCGGCCTGCAGGAGGGCGAGGCCGTGCGCTTCCTGCCCAATGCGCGCGCCGGGACGGCGGTGTTCCATTTCGAGCGCTCTGCATAAAATCGCCCCCATGACCTTCCTCGACATGCTGCGCGACGCGGCCACCCGCAACCAGTCCATGCTTTGCGTGGGCCTGGACCCCGAACCCACGCGCTTTCCCGCGGGCATGCAGGGTGACCCGCACAAGATCTATGACTTCTGCGCCGCCATCGTGGACGCCACGGCCGACCTGGTGTGTGCCTTCAAGCCGCAGATCGCCTACTTCGCCGCCCACGGCGCCGAGGACCAGCTCGAACGCCTGATGCAGCACCTGCGCGCCAACGCGCCGCATGTGCCGGTGATCCTGGACGCCAAGCGCGGCGACATCGGGTCGACGGCCGAGCAGTACGCGCGCGAGGCCTTCGAGCGCTACGGCGCCGACGCGGTCACGCTCTCGCCTTTCATGGGCTTCGACTCGGTCGAGCCCTACCTGCAGTACCCCGGCAAGGGCGCCTTCCTGCTGTGCCGCACCTCCAACCCCGGTGGCGACGACCTGCAGAACCAGCGCCTGGCCAGCGTGGACGGCCAGCCCCTGCTGTACGAGCATGTGGCGCGGCTGGCGCAAGGCCCCTGGAATAAGAACGGCCAGCTCGGCCTGGTGGTGGGCGCCACCTACCCGGCCGAGATCGAGCGCGTGCGCGCCATCGCGCCGCAGGTGCCGCTGCTCATTCCCGGCGTGGGCGCCCAGGGCGGCGATGCCGCCGCCACGGTGCGCGCGGGCTGGCGGCCGGACGGCCCGATCATCGTCAACTCCTCGCGCGCCATCCTCTACGCCAGCAACGGCGCGGACTTCGCCGCCGCCGCGCGGCACGAGGCGCAGCGCACGCGCAACCTGCTGCAGGCCGCGATTCCTCTGCCCTGAAGTGAAACACCCCCTTGAGGCGCCTTCCCCCCGCTCTCGCTGCGCTACGCGCTGCGGGCAGGGGGACGCCGCCAGCGCGGCGCGGCGGCCCTAGCCTGGGGCGCGCCAGTTTCATGCGTCACGGGTGCAGCGTTCGTGGGATGGATCACTGACAAGTTATTAAAAACAGGAGCTGGTAGCGCCTGTGCAGACTGGTTTTTAGCATGATTTCATGCTCAAAACCAATACCAGAAATCGCTACAAGCTCCTGATTTGCTAGCGCAAGCGCCGGGGCGAGAGCCCTTCGGCGTCCACCCCCTCGGCCTCCAGCGACGCATCCAGCGGCTCGCCCAGGGCCAGGTTGCGCGCCAGCAGTGCGTAGCCCGGCGCGCTCTGGATGCCGTAGCCGCCCTGCGCGGCCACCCAGAACAGGCCCTCGACCTGGCCGTCCCAGCCGATCACCATGTCGCCGTCGGGCACGAAGGAGCGCAGCCCGGCCCAGCTGTGCGAGGGGCGGCGGATCTGGAAGTGCGTCCTCTGCTCGATGTGCCAGATGCCCGTGGCCACGTCGATCTCCTCGGGCACCACGTCGTGCGGGTGCATGGGATCGGCGTTGGCCGGCGAGCCCAGCAGCTGGCGCGCGTCGGGCTTGATGTAGAAGCTCTCGTCCACGGCAATGATGGCCGGCAGCGAGGGCAGGTCCAGCCCCTCGGGCGCGGGGAAGGTGAAGGCCGTGCGCCGGCACGGCGTGAGGCCGATGGGCGCGGCGCCGGCCAGCTGGCCCACCACGTCGGCCCAGGCGCCGGCGGCGTTCACCACGGTGCGCGCTTGCACGCTGCTGCCATCCTGCAGTTGCACGGTCCACAGACCGTCCACGCGCGCCAGGGCCGTGACCTCGGCGTTCATGCGCAGTTCGCCGCCGCGCTGGCGCAGGCCGTGCAGGTAGCCCTGGTGCAGGCCGTTCACGTCGATGTCGGCCGCGCCCGTCTCCTGCAGGCCCCCGCCCAGTGCCTCCAGGCGCAGGCAGGGCGCGCGCTCCACCAGTTCGGCGGGCGAGAGGCGGCGCAGGCCGGGCGAATGCGGGTGCAGCTCCTGCCAGGCGGCCTCCAGCAGGTCGAGCTGGTCCGGTCCGGCGATGTGGAGCACGCCGCGCGGCGCAAGCAGGGGGCTGTCACAGAAGCCCGGCGGCGGCTGGTCCAGGAAGGCGCGGCTGGCGCGCGTGAGCGCCCGGATGCGCGGCGTGCCGTAGGTTTCCATGTAGAGCGCGGCCGAGCGGCCCGTGGTGTGATAGCCCGGCTGCGCCTCGCGCTCGAGCAGCAGCACGCGGGATGTTTCGGCCAGCTGCCAGGCCACGCTGGCGCCGGCGATACCGGCGCCGACGATGGCGAAATCAAAGGGTTCCATGGTGAGGCTCCAGGGTGGGGGGTCAGCGGCTTGTGGCCGCGCGCCCGCGTTGCAGGAAACGGTCGTATTCGACCTCGGGCACGAACAGCCCGCCGGTGGTCCAGGCCAGGTGCGTGGCGCGCGGCAGGTGGGCCTCCAGCCCCTGCGCCTGCAGCCAGGCGCGGCCCTCCGGCGTGCCGGTGAGCAGGCCGGGGCCCGAGAAGCCGGCCGCCGCCGAGGGCTCGATGCGCAGCCCCTCGGTATCGTGCGCCAGCGCCAGGTGCTGGAACAGGGTGGCGTCCGGCACCGTGTAGACGCCCGAGAGCAGCGGGTGCATCAGGCTGGCGGCCAGCAGCGAGGCGCGCGGCACGGCCAGGCCGTCGGCCTCGGTCTGGTTGGTCAGGCCCCAGTCGTACACGCTGGGGTGGTCGTGCGGGCCGGCCAGCATCTGCGCCAGGAAGCAGGGCGACTGCACCGGCTCGGCAAAGAAGCAGTGCACCTGCGGCCCCAGCAGCTGGCGCAGGCCGAAGGTGATGCCGGCCGGCGCGCCGCCCACGCCGCAGGGCAGGTAGACGAACAGCGGGTGTTCGGCGTCCACGGCAATGCCGGCCGCCGCCAGCTGGCGCTGCAGCGTGGGGGCGGCGGCGCTGTAGCCCTGCAAGAGCGAGAGCGAGCGCTCGTCGTCGACGAAGTGGCAGAACGGGTCGCTCGCCGCCTGGGCGCGGCCGGCGGCCACGGCCTTTTCGTAGTCGCCGGCGTGCTCCACCACCTCCACGCCGCGCCGGCGCAGGCGTTCCTTCTTCCATTCCTTGGCGTCCGCCGACATGTGCACGGCGGCGCGAAAACCCAGCGCGGACGCCGCCACGCCGATCGACAGGCCCAGGTTGCCCGTGGAGCCCACGGCCACCTGGTAGCGGCCCAGCAGCGCGCGCGCCGCAGGCTGGGCCAGTGCGCGGTAGTCGCCGCCGGGCGCCACCAGGCCGTGCTGCAGCGCGAGCTGCTCGGCAAACTCCAGCACCTCATGGATGCCGCCCCGCGCCTTGATGGAGCCGGCCACGGGCAGGCTGTGGTCGCACTTCACCCACAGGGCGCCGTGGTCGGGCGCCAGCCCCAGCGCGCGGCCCAGTGCGGGCGCGGGCACCAGCGGCGACTCGATCACGCCGCCGCTGGCCTGCAGCTCCGGGAACAGTTCGGCCAGCAGCCCGGCGAAGCGGCCAAAGCGCGCCACGGCGGCGTGCATGTCGTCCACGCCCACCGTGGCGGTGCCGACCGACAGCTGCGGCGGCACCCCGGCCTGGCGCCCCGGGTTGGTCCACAGGCAGGGCTGGGCGGCGCGCAGGCGCTCTTGCACGGAGGGAAGCGAAGCGGTGTTGGACATAGCAATGCTCGATATGGTTTTGATAGCGTTTGGCGAAATGTGGACGGACGTTACAGGCCTATTTGATGCCGAAACGGGGCCCCAGCACCACGCTGCCCAGCGCGGTCACCACGCAGGCAATGCCGGCCCACTGCCACGGCGTCACCACTTCGCCCAGCACCAGCATGCCGGCCGCCAGGCCGACCACGGGCACGCCCAGGCTGAACGGCGCCACGCGGTTGGCCGGGTGGCGCTTGAGCAGGCCCGTCCACAGCGCGTAGCCCATGACGGTGGCGGCCCAGCCCAGGTAGGCGATGGACAGCCAGGCGATCAGCGGCACCTCGGCCACGGCGGACCAGTGCAGCCAGCGGCTGGCGCCCGGGTCCAGCCAGGCCGACAGCGCCATGAACGGCAGCACCGGCACCAGGCTGCTCCAGACCACGAAGGCCAGCGGGTCGTACTCCGGCGTGTGCGCCTGCGCCCGGCGCACGACGATGTTCGAGCCGGCCCACATGGCGGCGGCGCACAGCGTGAGGCCGAAGCCCGCCAGCGTGGTCACGCCCGCGCCGCGTGCCGAGGGGCCGATGAAATCCATGGCGAAGCACAGCAGGCCGAGCGCGGCCAGCGCCATGCCCATCTTCAGCGCGCGGCCCGGGCGCTCGTGCAGCAGCGCCAGGCCCAGCGTGGCGGTGAAGAACACCTGCGTCTGCATGAGCACGCTGGCCAGCCCGGCCGCCATGCCCACCTGCAGCGCCAGGAACAGAAAGCCGAACTGCCCCAGGCCGACGAACAGCCCGTAGGCCACCACCCACTTCCAGTGGATGCGCGGTGGCCGCACCAGCAGCACCATGGGCACGCAGGCGCCGAGGTAGCGCAGCGCGCCGAGCTGGAACGGGCTGAAGCTGCGCAGCCCGTACTTCATGGCGATGAAATTGAGCCCCCAGAGCACCACCACGGCCAGCGCGGTGAGCAGGTCGGCGGCGCCCATGGGGCGGGTGGTAGTCGTCATGGATTCACAGGGGGCTTCACGTCGTGCGCGAGGCACAGTACTGGCGCGGCCGAAGCCAGCGGCCACCGCGCAAGGGCCGCCCCGCCGCGCTGGTGGCGTCCCTCCTCCCGGCTCGCGCAGCGAGGCGAGAGAGGGGGGAGGGAGCGAAGCGACACAGGGGGGTGTTCTCTATCTCAAGCCGTGCGGACCGCGTTGACGTGGGCGCGCACGCGCTCGGCCAGGGCCATGTCGCCGGGGGTTTCGGGGTTCCAGGTGTCGACGGGGCGCGGGCGGTCGTGCTCGTCCACGGCCACGTACACGGTGGCGCAGTGCAGCACCTGGCGCAGTTCGCCGTCGGGGATGCGGCCGCTGTAGACCTCCACCGCGATGCCCATGCTGCTGGTGCCGGTGTAGGCCAGGCGGGCCTGCACCTCCACCAGGTCGCCCACCAGGATGGGGCGGGCGAAGCGCGCGCCGCTCACCAGCGCCGTCATGCACAGGCCCTTGGCCCAGCGCGTGGCGCAGGCAAAGGCGGCCTCGTCCACCCAGCGCAGCACCGTGCCGCCGCTGATCTTGCCGGCGAGGTGCTCGCCTTCGCTGTGGGAGGCCAGGAAGCGCAGGGTGATGGAATGCATGGCGTTCGGGGCGGTGGATGGTGCTGCGGACCATTATTCCGCAACTGCCCGCCGCACGGGCGGGGTGGCGGCCGTGTCCTGGGCGCGGCGGGGTGTTGACACCCGCGGCAGCGTGCCGGATAGTGCCTGTTGCCCGGGCTTGGTGCCGGCCCGGCGCTGTCGACCACGGCACCAGTGCATTTTTTTTTGCGCCGGCGCGGCGTGAAGGAGGCTGCGGGATGCTGAACTACCACACGCCGCACTGGCTCTACGAGACGCTGCCCTACCTGTACGTGGGCAGCGGCGTGGCCAGCCTCGCGACCCTGGACCACCTGCTGTCCGCCTTCAGCGGCCTCATGCTGGTATCGGCCGGCATCGTCGTCTGGAAGCTGCGCTACAACCACCGCCACTGGGCCAAGAGCACCCCGCCCACGGCGCGGCGCACGCGGCGCAAGCGCTAGCTTTTTAATAGCTTCTGGCGCCCGCCCCATGGGCGCTGAAGGCCCAAAACACTACAAATACCGCTGCAGGTAGCGCCCCGTATGGCTGGCCGGGTTGGCCGCCAGGTCCTCGGGCGTGCCCGTGCCCACCACGGTGCCGCCGCCCGCGCCGCCCTCGGGCCCCATGTCGATGAGCCAGTCGGCCGTCTTGATGACGTCCAGGTTGTGCTCGATGACGACGATGGTGTTGCCCGCGTCGCGCAGCTGGTGCAGCACCTTGAGCAGCAGGGCGATGTCGGCGAAGTGCAGGCCGGTGGTGGGCTCGTCCAGGATGTAGAGCGTGCGGCCGGTGTCGCGCTTGCTCAGCTCCTGCGCCAGCTTCACGCGCTGCGCCTCGCCGCCCGACAGCGTGGTGGCGCTCTGGCCCAGGCGGATGTAGCTCAGCCCCACGTCCAGCAGCGTCTGCAGCTTGCGCGCGATGGTCGGCACGTCCTTGAAGAAGGCGTGCGCGTCCTCCACGGTGAGGTCCAGCACCTCGGCGATGTTCCTGCCCTTCCACTGCACTTCCAGCGTCTCGCGGTTGTAGCGCTGGCCGTGGCAGATGTCGCAGGGCACGTAGACGTCGGGCAGGAAGTGCATCTCCACCTTCACCACGCCGTCGCCCTGGCAGGCCTCGCAGCGGCCGCCGGCCACGTTGAAGGAGAAACGTCCGGGGCCGTAGCCGCGCTCCTTGGCAGTGTTCACCTCGGCCATCAGCTCGCGGATCGGCGTGAACAGGCCGGTGTAGGTGGCCGGGTTGCTGCGCGGCGTGCGGCCGATGGGCGACTGGTCCACGTTGATGACCTTGTCGAAGTATTCGATGCCCTCGATGGCCTCGTGCGGCGCCGGCTCGTCATGCGCGCGGTAAATCTGGCGCGCCACGGCGGCGTACAGCGTGTCGTTCACCAGCGTGCTCTTGCCCGAGCCCGACACGCCGGTCACGCAGGTGAGCAGGCCCACGGGGAAGTCCACGCTCACGTTCCGCAGGT
>Ga0208516_100484_pt1 | contig 15659 bp, 14 predicted proteins | sample LakWasM117_HOW13_2_FD_183931 | JGI IMG/M metagenome (GOLD analysis project Ga0208516, IMG submission 183931) | Freshwater sediment methanotrophic microbial communities from Lake Washington under simulated oxygen tension - Sediment Metagenome... | ecosystem: Environmental > Aquatic > Freshwater >...
CGCTCGCACGGTCGTGCCGGCGGATCCATTCCCTGAAAGGACTTCTCCATGGCTTCCCCCCTGACCCGCCGCTTCGCCACCACCGCCCTGCTGGCCGCCCTGGCCCTGCCGGCCCTGGCGCAGAACGCTCCCTTCCCCGCCGTCGGCGAGAGCAGCGCCCCCACCGCCCAGCAGCGCCCGCCGCGCGACCCGGCCCGCATGCGCGAATCCATGCAGCAGCGCATGGAACAGCGCCACGCGCGCCACTTGGCCGAGCTCAAGGCAAGCCTGCAGCTCACGCCCGCGCAGGAAACCGCCTGGGCCGACTTCACCAAGACGATGCAGCCGCCGAAGCGCCCCACCCCGATGGACCGCGAAGCCATGGCCCAGCTGACCACGCCCGAGCGCATCGACCGCATGCGCACCCTGCGTGCCGAGCACGCCGCCGAGGCCGACCGCCGGGGCGAAGCCACCAAGGCCTTCTACGCCAGCCTCTCCCCCGCGCAGCAGAAGACCTTCGACCAGCACACCCTGCGCCAGCACCGCGAGGGCGGCCCGCGCGGCGGGCGTGACGGCAAGGGCGACGGCCACCACCACGGCATGCGCGGCATGCACTGAGGCCGGCGCCTGCAGAGCGCAGGCACCCTGGGAGTGCTGCGCGGCAGAAGGATCATCGGTACACTCAAAAAACGGCGACTGTTCGCCCGCGAGGTACCTGCCATGTCCCCAGACCACCCTCTGCACCGCTGCGCACCACGACTCGCCGCCTGCGCCCTGGCCTTGCTGGCCAGCGGCCCGCTGTACGCCCAGGCCAGCGCGGACAGCCCCAGCCTGTACCTGCAGGCCGGCCTGGCCCGCCAGGACACCCAGGCGTTCGCGATCGGCGCCACCCTGCCCTGGAACAACGGCTGGCAAAAAGAATGGTGGGGCGGCGTGGTGCGCGGCCACTGGGACTTCTACGCCAGCCAGTGGCAGGCCGACGGCGCCACCGGCCGCGTGCACAGCACGGTGCTGGGCGTCAGCCCCACGCTGCGGCTGCGCCACGGCGGCGGGCACAGCGCCTGGTTCACCGAGGCCGGCCTGGGCATCAACTACGCCAGCCCGCGCTATGTGACCCTGCACAAGGCCTTCAGCACGCGCTTCAATTTCGCATCGCACCTGGCCGTGGGGTTCAACCACGGCACGCAGCGCCAGCACGAGTGGCAGCTGCGCATCCAGCACACCTCCAACGGCGGCGTCAAAAAGCCCAACCCCGGGCAGAACTTCGTGCAGCTGCGCTACGCGCTGCATTTCTGACCTCGCCCCAGGGGCGGTCATCCCTCCGTCCATCCCCCCGCATCCTGCAGTGGCACGCGCACGCCCGCACGGCCTGTGGATAACCCTGGTGGAAAAACTGGTATAACAAGCAGGTTATCCACACAAAAGGACGGCCCGCCCAGGTTGTTCATTTCCCCGGCCGCCAGAAACCGCCCTGCGCCCACATACTTTCAGGCCGCGCAAGTGCTTGCCAGCGCAGGGGAAAAGCCGCTTGTCCACAAAAAACGGCGCCTTCTACTACTACTGCTATTTAAATAAAGAAGTCTTAGAAGAACAACCAGGGGCCCCGTCCGGACACTGAAAAACGCCGAAAGAGGGGCACGGCCGAGGGTTGTGCGGCAAAAAATGCCACGGCCCTTGCCCTGCCCTGTGGGCAAAGGGGAAGCGAAAGGCCTTTCCGGGCCGCCAGAAGGCCCAGGAAGGGCGGTCAAGCCCCTGGCGGACGGGGTTGCGGGGCCATGGGGCCGGTGATGGCCTTCTCCGCCCCCCAAATACCGAGGCAGGCACCGGCCCGTGGCGCCTGGGGGGTAGCGGGACCGGAAAAACCTGGGGACAACATTGGCACAAGCCGCACCTTGTCCACAGCCCGGGGAGCGATCGCGGATTTATCCCCGCCGAGCAGACAGCGGGAAAAGGGCTCCACCCACAGTCTCTGCCGCGCCGCAAGTGCATGCCCTGTCAGAGAAAAACGCAGTTATCCACAGAATCGTGGGGGGCTTACTACTACTACTATGTATTTATAGAAAGAAAAGGAAGACAGTGGTTCCTTTCCCATGCCGGGCGCAATGCTCGCAGCGGACGGGCCCCAGGCCAGCGACCGCCGCGCAAGGGCCGCCCCGCCGCGCTGGCGGTGTCCCCCTTCCCACGCGAAGCGTGAGAGAAGGGGGAAGCCGCACAGCGGCTCAGGGGGTTGTGCTCTATTTCAAGCCCAGCAATGACTCGATGGCGTCCGAAGGCAGGGCCGGGCTGAACAGGAAGCCCTGGAAGGCTGTGCAGCCGGCCTGGATCAGCAGCGCGTGCTGCTCGGCGGTTTCCACCCCCTCGGCGATCACCTCCAGCCCCAGGCTGCGGCTGAGCGCGATGATGGTGTCCACGATGGCGGCATCGTTCGGGTCGGTCAGCAAGTCGCGCACGAAGCTCTGGTCGATCTTGATCTGCTGCAGCGGCATGCGCTTGAGGTAGCTCAGGCTCGAATACCCGGTGCCGAAGTCGTCCAACGAGAAGCACACGCCCAGCGTGCGCAGGGCGGTCATGGTGGCAATGGTGATGTCCATGTCCTCCACCAGCAGGCTCTCCGTCAGTTCCAGCTTGAGCAGGTGGGCCGGCGCTTCGTTGACCGCCAGGGAGTGCGCCACGTCGTCCACGAAGCCGGGGCTGCGGAACTGGCGCGGGCTCACGTTCACGGCCATGGTCAGGTGGCGCAGGCGCGGGTGGGCCTGCCATTGCGCCAGGGTCTTGCAGGCCCTGTGCAGCACCCAGCGCCCGAGGGTGAGGATGAGCCCGGTTTCCTCGGCCAGCGGAATGAACTGCGTGGGCGAGACCATGCCGCGCTCCGGGTGGCGCCAGCGCACCAGCGCCTCCACGCCCAGGTACTGCCGCGCGGTGTCCACCTGGGGCTGGAAGTGCAGCTGGAACTGGTCCTGCACCAGCGCGGCGCGCAGGTCGGTCTCGAGCGCGGCGCGGGCCGTCACCACGGCCTGCATGTGCGGGTCGAAGAAGCGCAGGGTGTTGCGCCCGGCCGTCTTGGCCTGGTACATGGCCAGGTCGGCCTGCTTGAGCAGGTCGAGCACGCTGGTCTGCTCGCCCATGAACGGGGCGATGCCGATGCTGGGCGTGCTGCGGTAGAGGTAGCCGGGCAGCTCGTAGGGAATGCTGAGCGCGGCGAGCACCTTCTCGCCTACGGCGCGCGCCTCGATGGCCAGCGCGTCGGGGTCGGGCTGCAGGCCTTCGAGCATGACCACGAATTCGTCCCCGCCCAACCGCGCCACCGTGTCCACGGTGCGCACGCAGCCATGGAGGCGCTGGGCCACCAGTTGCAGCAGCAGATCGCCCTTGTCGTGGCCCAGGGTGTCGTTGAGCGTCTTGAAGTTGTCCAGGTCGATGAACAGCAGCGCCCCGCCCTGCTGCTGGCGCTGCGCGTTGCCCAGGGCCTGCTGCATGCGGTCGAGCAGCAGGATGCGGTTGGGCAGGCCGGTGAGGGTGTCGTAGAACGCCAGGCGCTGGATTTCGCGGTCCGTGGCCTTGCGCTGGCGGATGTCGGTGTTGATCTCCAGGATGGAGTCGGGCTCGCCGGCTTCGTCGCGTACCAGGGTCCAGCGCCCCTCGATGTCGATGGCCTGGCCATCGCGGTGCTGCTGCACGATCTCGCCCGCCCATTCGCCCTGGGCCAGCACGGCGGCGCTGGCGCGCTGGAAGGCGGCCAGATCGGGGTAGAGCAGCGGGCCGATCGGCTGGCCCAGGGCCTCATCCCGGCTCCAGCCGTAGACGCGCTCGGCGCTCTGGTTCCAGTAGGTGACGCAGTGCTGCAGGTCGCGCACCACGATGGCGTCCTGGGCCTTGTCCAGCAGCGAGGCCTGGTGGCGGATGCGTGCATCGGTCACCTGGCGCTCGATTTCCGCCGCAGCGCGCGTGGCGAAGATCTGCAGCGTGGTGGAGACGAAATCGGCGTTGGCCAGCGGCTGGCGGAACAGCACGAAGATCAGGCCGATGGGCTGGCCCGTGCTGTCGCACAGCTGCTGCCCGGCATAGCCCTGGGCCTGCAGGCTGGTGACGATGGGCGACACTGGGTAGCGCAGTGCCAGCCCGTGTGTGACCACGTACTGGCGCTGCGTCAGCAGCAGCTCGCTGGGCGTGTTCTCCAGCGCGTATTCGATGTTGGGCAGCAGTTCGCCATTCATCACCAGCGCGAGCGGGGCCACGGTCCGGCACTGCCCCTCCCGGGGCGGCAGCAGCCGGGCGACCGCGCCCACCTGCGCGCCCAGCGCCTCGGACATGTTGCGCGCCAGCTGCACGAAGAATTCGGTGCCGGTGGCCGCTGAGACGGCCGCCGCCATCTTCAGCACCGAGGCCTGCAGCTGCTGCTGTTCCTTGCGTGCGCGCAGGCTCATGATGCCAAAGGCCAGGTCGTTGGCCAGTTCCTGCAGCAGCGCGCTTTCCTCCGGGCCGATGTTCAGCACCTCGGGCGCATACAGGGACAGCAGGCCGAAGGTCCGCTGGCCCGCGTTCAGCGGCAGCGCCACCATGCCCTGGAAGCCGTGCTCCTGCAGACGACCGGCCAGCCCGGCGTAGGACGGGTCGGTGCGCACATCGCGCACGATGGTGGGCCGACCCGAGCGGATGGTGGCGCCAGCGGGGCCGAGGCCGCCCGGTTCGACGTTCGACCAGGACAGCTGCAGTGATTGCAGGTACTCGGCCGGTTCGCCGGCATGGGCCACGATGTCGATGGTCTTGCCGGCATCGTCCTGCGTGAAACCTACCCAGCAGAGCCGGTAGCCGCTAATGTCCACGATGGTGCGGCAGATGGACTGCAGCAGCGCCGGCTCGGAGGTGGCGCGCACCAGGAGTTCGTTGCAGTGGCTCAGCATCTGCTGCGCCCGCGCCAGGCGGGCCAGCTCGCGCTGGGCGCGCAGTTGCTCGGTCACGTCGGTGGCCATGACCTGGCGCGCGAGCAGGCCATTGAACAGGGTGCCGCGCGAGGACATTTCCACGTCCATCACCGTGCCATCGCGGCGCCGGTGGCGGCCCATTACGTCGTCGCGCCGCAGCGTGTGCGGCAGGGCGGTGATCTCCTGGTGCAGGCGCTCGCGCTGCCGGGGCAGCCACAGGTCCTGCAGGCCCATGCCCAGCAGCTCCTGCGCGCTGTAGCCGTAGAGTTCCTGCATGGCCTGGTTGACGGCGAGGAAGCGCAGGCTGTCATCGAGCGCATACACCCACATGGGCTGCGGGTGCGCATCGAACAGCAGCTTGTACTGTTGCTCGGAGGTCTGCAGCCGCGCCGCGATCTGGCGCAACTGCACCATGGCGCCCAGCGATTCCGACAGGATCTGCAGGTGCGCCAGGTCGCGCGGGCTGAAGGCATCGGTGTGGTCCGAGGTGAGCTTGATCGTGCCGACCACGGTGCCGTCCACGCGCAGCGGCACGGCCAGTGCCGCGCGCATGCCTGCGCGCTGGTGGCCGCTGCCCAGCGGCCAGCCGGCACCCTGGATGTCGTTGCACAGCACGGTGCGGCCTTCGCGCAGGTCGGACCACAGCAGGCTGTCCTGCAGCGGCAGGGCCGTGCCCGGCGCGCGCACCAGCTGGCCCGCAGTGGCCTGCGACACCAAGCGGTCGCCATCGAGCATTTCCACCATCGCGCCCGTGGCGCCGCCCGCATGCAGCGCCGTGCGGGCCACCAGCGTGAGCGCCTCGTCCAGCGGCATGGCCAGCGAGGAGATCTTCTGCTGCACCTGCACCAGCTCGGCATGGATGCGTGCCTCGTCGTGGGCTTCCCGGTCGGCCTGTGCGCGCTCCTGGGCCAGGCGCACGGTTTGGTGCTGCTGGTGGCGCAGTTCGACCTGGGCCATCACCTGGCTGGCCAGTTCCCGCAGGGTCTGCAGCTGGTCGGGATCGGGTGTCCGGGGCTGCGTGTCCATCACCGCCAGCGTGCCCAGCACATGGCCATTGGCGGTGACCAGGGGGGCGCCAGCGTAGAAACGGATGTGCGGCGCCCCGGTGACGAAGGGGTGGCCGGCCCAAAGCGGGTCTGCCGTGGTGTCGGAAATGACCACCGGGTCGTGCCGGCCGTCCTGCCCGTGGGCGCAGAAGGCAAGGAAGCGTTCCGCCTGCGGCGGGGCCAGGCCGACCGAGGCCTGGCTCCCCGGGCGCTCGGGGTCGGTGAAGCCGATGGCCGCCATGGGCGCGCCCAGGAGGCGCGCTGCCCACCGGGCGAGCTGGTCGAAGGCCTCTTCGGGCGGCGTGTCCAGGAGGGCACGGGAATGCAGGGCCTCCAGCCGCGCCGGTTCGGACGGGGTGGGTATGGAGGCCATGGTCAACGGGCTGCCATGATAGGAACGCGGGGGGTGCTGGACAGCAGCAGGGAAGGCCGGGGAATGTGCATCAGTCCGTGGTTCTGGCGATCGGCGTCGGCATGGCGTGGGGCATGCCCTTGTTGGCGATCCATCCTACACCCATGCCCGGCGGCCGCCCATGTGGTTTGTCCCGATACCGGGCGGGCCTGGCCCACCGGATACCGTGGGCCGCCGCTACGCCGCCGCAGCCCGGCGCGCGCGCACGGCGGCGGCCAGGCCTTCGAGCACCGGCACCGTCTGCGCCATGCTGATGCAGGCGTCGGTGACCGACACGCCGTGCGCCAGCGGCTGGCCGGGCACGATGTCCTGGCGGCCCTCGTTCAGGTGGCTCTCGATCATGAGGCCGGTGATGCGCGCGTCGCCCGCAGCGATCTGCGCCGCCACGTCCTGGGCCACCACGATCTGGCGCTGGTGCTGCTTGCTGCTGTTGGCGTGCGAGACATCGACCATCACCTGCGGGCGCAGCCCGGCGCCCTGCAGCAGCGCGCAGGCGGCGTCCACGTCGGCGGCGCTGTAGTTGGGCTGCTTGCCGCCGCGCAGGATGACGTGGCAGTCCTGGTTGCCGCGCGTCTCGAAGATCGCGGCCTGGCCCATCTTGGTCATGCCCATGAAGGCGTGCGAGGCCTGGGCGGCCTGGATGGCGTCCGAGGCCACCTTCACGCCGCCGTCGGTGCCGTTCTTGAAGCCCACCGGGCAGCTCAGCCCGCTGGCGAGCTGGCGGTGGCTCTGGCTCTCGGTGGTGCGCGCGCCGATGGCGCCCCAGCTCACCAGGTCGCTGATGAACTGCGGCGAGAGCAGGTCGAGGAACTCGGTGCCCACGGGCAGGCCCAGCGCCAGCACGTCGAGCAGCAGCTCGCGCGCCATCTCCAGGCCCTCGTTGATGGCGAAACTGCCGTCCAGGTGCGGATCGTTGATGTAGCCCTTCCAGCCCACGGTGGTGCGCGGCTTCTCGAAATACACGCGCATCACCACGAGCAGGTCGTCCTGCAGCGCGTCGGCCTGGGTTTTGAGCTGGCGCGCGTATTCCATGGCCTGGCCGTGGTCGTGGATGGAGCACGGCCCCACCACCACGATGAGCCGGTCGTCCTGGCCCTGCAGCACGCGCGAGAGGGCGGCGCGGCTGCTCTCCACCAGCGCCTGCGCGGCGGCGGGGGCGGGCTGCCATTCCTGCAGCAGGGCGGGAGTGATCAGGGGACGCACGGCCTTGATGCGGGTGTCGTCGATGCGGGTGGTGTCGAGCGTGGACAGCGGGGTGGCGGGGCGGTGGGCGTGGGGTGTCATGCCCCCGATTGTCGCCGGAGCTCAGGGGCGCAGGAAGGCGACGTTCTGGCGCGCCCAGTGGCGCGACTGCAGGTGGTCCAGGCGCACATCGCCGCCGCTGGAGGGCGCATGCACGAAGCGCCCCTCGCCCACATAGATGCCCGCATGCGTGGGCGCGCGCGCCGCGCCGAACACCACCAGGTCGCCGGTGCGCAGTTCGCTGGCCGCCACCGGCTGGCCCCAGCTGCTGAGCTGGGCCACGGTGCGCGGCGGCGCCGTGCCCACGCGGTGGCGGTAGACGTAGCCGATCAGGCCGCTGCAGTCGAAGCCCGTGTCGGGCGTGTTGCCGCCGTAGCGGTAGGGCGTGCCCACCAGGCCGAGCGCGTGGATGGCGATGTCGTGCGCCTGTTCGTCCGACAGCGGCGAGGCCACGGTCCGTGCCGGCAGCGCGCCGGGCGCGGGCGGGCGCGGCCCCGCGCAGCCCGCCAGCAGCAGCGCGCCGGCCAGGGCCAGCACCCTTGTTTCAAGGGTGAAAAAGGCCTTCAAGGCAATAAACATAAGCGCTAAAAGCTATCAAAAAAATAGCATTAAGGCCGCGTCATTTCTTCGTGCGATCGGGCGTGAGGAACATGCCCACGCCCACCGCGATCAGGATCAGCGGCCACCAGGTGCGCAGCAGCTCGCGCAGGCTGATGTCGATCACGCCGAGGTTGGTCAGCAGGAAGAAGATGCCGGTGGCCACCAGCACGATGGCCGCGATATTGCCTTTCATGGAAACCTCCGGGAGAGCGTGTGGAACCGCATGGTATCAACGGCCCATGGGCGAGACGCCGATCAGCAGCGCATGGGCCCAGAAGGCGAACGCGGCCCAGGCCACCAGGCCCGCCACCACGGCACCGGCCGTGCCCGCCGCTGTGCCGGCGGGGTACTGCGTGCCCTGGGCGCGGTCGCGCTGGCGCGCGGCGCGGAAATCCAGGATGGCCCAGAGCAGGAAGCCGCCGAACAGCGCCACGTCGGCCAGGTTGCCGTTGGAGATCAGGTGCGCCAGCGCCCAGGTCTTCACGCCCAGCACCATGGGGTGGTGCAGTTTGGCCTTGAGCGCGTTGCGCGGCACGTAGGCCGCCGCCAGCAGGATGAAGGCCAGCAGCGTCAGCAGCGAAGCCGCGTGGCGCGTGGCGAAGGGCGGGTTCCACAGCACCACGGGCTGCTGGCGCGCCAGGCCGTAGCCCCAGACGATGAGCGCCAGGCCCGCGAGCGAGACGAGCGAATACAGCCCCTTCCAGGCACCCTCGCCCAGGCGCTCCCGCATCTGCGTGCGCCAGCCGTCGGCCACGATGCGCACCGAATGCGCGCCCAGGAAAAGAACAAGTCCGAGGATCAGGATCGACATGGGTAAATAGCCTTGTGGGTGGTGTCGGGCTGCACATTATCGACAGATGGCGGGAATTTGCAGGACATACAGGCACCCGGCGCATAATGGCCGCCCGACCCGCCCCCCCTCGAAGCCCCTCAAGCAGGCTTCGCTCCCCCGACGATGCCCGGCTATGACACCAAGCAAGAGAGCATCGCCGTGGCTGGCGTTGACAACCTGCACATCCGCTCGCTGCTGGACCGCCAGCAGTTCTCCGATCCCCTGGGCCTGGCGCTGCGCCTGGGCATCTCCTCGGCCACCTGGCCGCTGTTCGGCCTGCTCTGGCCCTCGGGCGCGCAGCTGGCCGCGCGCCTGGCCCTGCGGCCCGTGCGCGCGGGCGAGCGCGTGCTGGAGATCGGCTGCGGCCTGGCCCTGCCCAGCCTGGTGGGGCACCGCCGGGGCATGGACGTCACGGCCAGCGACAGCCACCCCCTGGCCGCGCGCTTCCTGCGCAACAACCTGCGCCTGAACCACCTGGCCCCGATGAAATACCGGCATGGCGCCTGGGACGCACCCCGGCCCGCCGCCACCACGGCCGCCACCGCGCATTCCACCACCGTGCGCGAGCGCTACGACCTGCTCATCGGCAGCGACCTGCTGTACGACCGCGATGCCAGCGTGGTGCTGGCCGGCTTCATCGGCCGGCACGCCGAGCGCACGGCCGAAGTGTGGATCGTGGATCCCGACCGGGGCAACCGCCCGGCCTTCACGCGGCTGATGGCGGAGCACGGCTTCGGCCTGACGCAGCACCGGCTCGACACCGCCGCCACGGCCGCCGCCCCGCTGTACAAGGGGCGCCTGCTGGCCTACCGGCGCGCGGCGTAGGCGCTGGCGGGCGGCACTGCCGCGCCGTGCTTCTGCAGAAAAGCGGGCAGTTTGGCCTTGCTGCATTCCTGCAGCGCCAGGAGGAAGCCATGCCCCGTATCCTGCACGCCCCAGCGCTCGGCCAGGCTCTGCTGCATGCGCAGCAGCAGCGCCGCCGTCACTTGCGCGTCGGCCAGCGCCCGGTGCGCGCGGCCGGCGCTGGGCAGCTGGTGAAAGCGCGCCAGCGTGCCGAGCTGGTGGTTGGGCGCCTCGGGGAACAGGCGACGCGACAGCCGCACCGTGCAGGCGAAGGGGTGCGCCGCATCGCAGCCGGCGCGCGCCAGCTCGGCCTGCCAGAAGCCCCGGTCGAACGGCGCGTTGTGCGCCACCAGCGGCGTGGCGCCGACGAAGCGGTGTGCCTGCGCCATGACCTCGGCCGCCGGCGGCGCCTGCTCCACCATGGCGTTGGTGATGCCGGTGAGCTGCGTGATGAACGGCGGAATGCGCACCCCGGCGTTCATCAGGCTCTGGAACTGCTCCACCACCCGGCCACCCTCCACGAGCACGATGGCCACCTCGGTGGCGCGCGCGCCCTGGCCGGGCGAGCTGCCGGTGGTCTCGAAGTCGATGACGGCGATGCGGGAGGACATGGCGGGTTCGTTCACTTCATCTCAAATTTTCATGGTGCATGCACCACCCGCGACGCATGAAACTGGCGCGGCCCAGGCCAGCGGCCACCGTGTAAGGGCCGCAGCACCTCAGGGGGTTCAGGCCTTCTTGAGGAACTCGGATTTCAGCAGCATGCTGCCCAGGTCGGTCTTGCAGTCCACGTTGTGGCCGTCGGCGCCATCGACCAGGCGGATGCTCTTGATCTTCGTGCCCTTCTTCAGCGTGGACGACGAGCCCTTGACCTTGAGGTCCTTCACCAGGATCACGGCGTCGCCGTCCTGCAGCGGGTTGCCGTTGGCGTCGCGCACCACGCCGTCGCCGGCGGCCTCGTCATCCGGGCTGGCGGCGGCCGACTGGGGCCACTCGTGCCCGCAGTCGGGGCAGATGAACTGGTCGGCGTCGGGGTAGGTGTTTTCCTGGCCGCATTGCGGGCAGGCGGGAAGGGTGTGGGGCATGGGGATTTCCTCCGCTGTGTTGTTCTGTGGGCCGCTATTGTCCCTGCACGGCGCGCCGCTCCAGCGTGAACGGCGGCAGGCCCTTGAGCAGGCGCTGGCCGTAGCTGGTGCGCGTGAGGCGCTTGTCGTAGCAGTACACATGCGCCTGGTCTTCCTCGGTGCGGATGGCGCGGCCCGCCCATTGCGCCAGGCGGATGGCGGTGGCCGGCACCACCAGCTCGCTGAACGGGTCGCGCCCCACGGCGCGCAGCCATTCGGCGCGGGTCTCGCCCACGGGGTCGTCGGGCGGGGCGAAGGGCAGCTTGGTGATGAACACCGATTCGCACAGCCGCCCGGGCAGGTCCAGCCCCTCGCCGAACGATTGCATGCCGAAGATGATGGAGGGCTCGCCCGCCGCCACGCGCTCGCGGTGGCGCGCCAGCAGCTGCGTGCGCGGGATCTGGTTTTGCACCAGCACCACGCCGCGCATGGCGGTGGCGAGCGCGTCCACGGCCTGGCGCATTTGTTCGCGCGAGGTGAACAGCACCAGGGCGCCGTATTGCACGCGCGCCAGGTCGGTGAGCAGGGCGTCGACCATTTCGGTGGTGAACTGCGCGGCGTTCTTCGGGTCGGCGCGCGTCTCGGCGGCGATCAGGGTGCCCTGGGCGGCGTAGTCGAACGGGCTGGGCACTTCGAGCGTGGTCGCGGCTTCATCACCGTGCAGGCCCGATTCGCGCAGGAAGAAGTCGAACTGCCCGCAGCTCGTGAGCGTGGCCGAGGTCAGCACCGCGCCGCGCACGCTGCTCCACAGGTGGCCGCGCAGCGTGCTGCCGGGCAGGATGGGGCTGGCGTGTGCCCGCACCAGGATGAAGTCGCCGTCCACCTCCAGCGTGAACCATTTGGCGTTGGGCACGAAGCCCGTGGCCCCGCCCTCGGGCGCCTCCTGCAGCAGCAGTTGCGCCGTGGCGTGTACCTCTTCGAGCCGGGGCGCGAGCGTGCCGATCTGCGCATAGAGCTGCGACAGGCGGCGCGCCTCGTCGGGCTTGTCGCGCATCTCGGCGCGCAGCGCCTTGGAGATGGCGCGCAGGCATTCCAGAAAGCCCGCCGCGTGGTGCGCGAGCTGGGAGAGCGGCTCGTGCAGCGCCCCGGGCAGCACGCCGCGCGGCACGCGCACGCGCGCCGGGCCCCAGGCGCTGTTCTGGCCCTTGAGCGCCTCGCCGTACAGGTCCATCACCAGGCGCTCCAGCGCCTGCAGGGTTTGGCGCAATTGGCTGGCGTGGCGCGGGATGTCGGCCACCTCGGTCACCTCCACCAGCGTGCCGATGCGCAGCGCGCGGCTGGAGAGCCGGTCGATCCAGGCCAGGCGGCTCAGGTCGGCGCTGCAGGCGAACTGGTCGAGCGCGGTGGCGGGCAGGTGGTGCGCCTCGTCGAGCACCAGCAGGCAGTTGTCCAGCTCGGGCAGCACGCGCGCGCCCAGCGAGGACAGCAGCAGGTCGTGGTTGGCCACGATCACCTGCGCGCCCACCAGCGCCTTGCGCTGGTCGTAGTACACGCACTGGCTGAAGGCCGGGCAGTGCCGCCCGGTGCACGAGCTGCCCTCGGCCGCCACGGGGCTCCAGGCCTCGGGCTCGGGCGGGGTGTCGAGGCTGTCGCGGTCGCCGTCCCAGGCGCCCTGGGCCAGGGCCTGCGCCATGCCGGCGTAGAACTGCATGCGCGCCTCGGTCTCCTGGTGGGAGCGCTTGGGGCGCGCGGCGGCGGCCTCCTCGGGGAACAGGTCGTCATCGTCCTCGGCGTGCGCCTCGCCCGTGCCGGCCAGGCGCTCCAGCTTGAGCTTGCACACATAGCGCCCGCGCCCCTTGGCCAGCACGAAGCGGAAGGGTTGCTCCATCTGCGCCGCGAGCGCGGGCAGGTCCTTGTGCACCAGTTGCTCCTGCAGCGCCACGGTGGCCGTGGAGATCAGCACGCGCGTGCCGCGCGCCAGCGCGATGGCAATGGCCGGCGCGCAGTAGGCCAGCGACTTGCCCACGCCCGTGCCCGCCTGGATGACGGCGATGGCGCGTGTGGGCTCGGCCTCCTCTTCGTCCACCTTGCCCAGCTGGGCCTCGCTGAAGGTGCGCGCCACCTGCTCGGCCATGCCACGCTGCCCCGCGCGGCCACGGAAACCCTCGGTGGACTGCACCACCGCATCGAACGCCTGCAGGCCTGCCTGGGCCCATTCTGTGGAAGACATAGGGGCGGGAGTGTGGCATGGACGCGCAGGGCTGGCCTGGTGTGGGCCCATTGACTGCAAAATTGATAGCTAGTGGCGCCTTATGGGTAAGCGTTAGCGGCCGATTTTCTTCACATCTGCATGCCCGTGGCGGCGGCAAAGCGCGCCAAAGTCCAGCCGCGCCCCAGCAGCAGCATGCGCGTGTGCAGCTCGCCCAGCACCTCGGGCGCCACCGTGGGGCCGAGGTAGCGCAGGGTCTTGTCGCGCAGCTCCACATGGCCCAGCGGGTAGTCGCGGCCCAGTTTGTGCCACAGCGCGTGCGCGCCCTCGGACTGGCGCGCTCCGGTGACGAGGCACAGCCCGGCGTCCAGCCCCCAGCGGTAGATGGCGCTGGCCAGGCCGCGCCGCTGGTAGGGCGTGTCGAACTTGGAGTGCGGCGCGCGCACATGGCGGTCGGCGCGGCGGCTGACCTCGATGAGGCGGTTGAACACCGTGTAGCCCGCCAGCCGCCGCTGGTGCAGGTCTTCCACGTAGACGTAGAACTCGCCGTCGGCCTCGCGCCAGCGCAGCGCCAGGCAGGGGTCGCCCAGCGGGATGCGCGGGATGCCGTGCAGGCGGTCGCCCGGTGTGCGCAGGCGGTCGTAGATGGACGCGAACTCCTCGTCGGGCTGGCGCGCAACGCCCGGCTGCACGTCGATGCGCAGGCCCATCGGGCGGTGGAATCCTGCGGCCCACGGGCCGGCCAGGGCGAAGGCCATGGCAACACTCCTTATCGCTTGGCGCCCCGGGGCCCTCCCCCGGCGGCAAAGGCCGGCATGCTAGCCCGGAGGGCGCGTGAAAGGCCCGATGTCGCACTGCGCCAGTGCGGTACTGCGGGAATGTCAGCCGCCGTGCTGCGCTGCGGGCGCGGCCTGGGATGGCGCGGGCAGCGCGAGGGGCTTCTGGCCGCGCGTCTTCCACAGCGACACCAGCACGCCGCCCGCGATCAGACCCGCTGTGATGCCCAGGCTCACGGGCGAGGGAATCTTGCCCACGAGGTTGACCAGGAAGATCTTGCCGCCGATGAACATCAGCACCAGGGCCAGCGCGTACTTGAGGTAAACGAAGCGGTGGATCATGGCCGCCAGCGCGAAATACAGCGCACGCAGGCCCAGGATGGCGAAGATGTTGCTCGTGTAGACGATGAACGGGTCGGTGGTGATGGCGAAGATGGCGGGCACCGAATCCACGGCAAAGATCAGGTCCGCGAACTCCACCGTGCACAGCGCAAGGAACAGCGGCGTCACCCAGGTCACGGCCTGGCCGGTGGCCGGGTGCGGCGCGCGCACGAAGAAGGCCTTGCCCTGGAGCTGGGGCGTGACGCGCAGGTGCCCGCGCAGCCAGCGCAGCAGCCGGTTTTTCTCCAGGTCGGGCGTGTGGTCAGCCATCCAGAGCATCTTGATGCCGGTGACCACCAGGAACGCGCCAAACAGGTACAGCACCCACGAGAACTGCGTGACCAGCGCCGCGCCCAGGCCGATCATCAGCGCGCGCAGCACGATCACGCCCAGGATGCCCCAGAACAACACGCGGTGCTGGTACTGGCGCGGGATGGCGAAGAACGAGAAGACCATGGCGATCACGAACACGTTGTCCATGGACAGCGATTTCTCGATCAGGAAGCCGGTGAAGTAGTCGATGCCGCTCTGGCTGCCAAGCTGCCACCACAGCCAGGCGCCAAACAGCGTGGCGGCACTGATGTAGCCGGCCGAGAGCCACAGGCTCTCGCGGATGCCGATGGCGTGGTCGTCGCGGTGCAGCACGCCCAGGTCGAAGGCGAGCAGCGCCACCACCACGGCGGCAAAGACCAGCCACAGCCAGAGGGCCTGGCCGAGGAAGGGGGTGTGCAGGAGTTCAGTCATGGAGGGAGGGGCAGGGTGGGTGGAATGTGGCCAGGGTGGCGTCAATCGAAGATGTCGCTGAGCCAGGAGGACTTGCGCGGCCGGCGCGCCGGGGCGCGTTCGTAGCCCTCGCTGCCATGGGGGGGTGGCGGCTCGCGCAGCGAGCGCGCGATCAGCTTGTCGAGTTCGCCCCGGTCGAGCCAGACGCCCCGGCAGTGCGGGCAGTAGTCGATCTCGACGCCGCTGCGCTCGGTGATGACGAGCGTGGACGAGGGGCAGTTCGGGCACTTCATGCGGTGACTCCTTCAGTCGTTGCGATACGGCACTGTAGGTTCTGCATGCTGCGAAAAAAATCAGAAAATCATCACAAACATTCGAAAAAACCGAACAATTTGGAATGGCCATGAACTACAAGCATCTGTACTACTTCTGGACCGTGCTGCGCGCCGGCGGCATCGTGCGCGCCAGCGAGCAGCTGCACCTGACGCCGCAGACGCTCAGCGGCCAGATCAAGCAACTGGAGGAGCGCATGGGCCAGCCCCTGCTGCGCAAGGTGGGGCGCGGCGTCGAGCCCACCGACGCGGGCCGCCTCGTGATGCGCTATGCCGACGACATCTTTGCCCTGGGCGC
>Ga0208516_100486_pt1 | contig 15595 bp, 10 predicted proteins | sample LakWasM117_HOW13_2_FD_183931 | JGI IMG/M metagenome (GOLD analysis project Ga0208516, IMG submission 183931) | Freshwater sediment methanotrophic microbial communities from Lake Washington under simulated oxygen tension - Sediment Metagenome... | ecosystem: Environmental > Aquatic > Freshwater >...
CGCACTGTTCCGCAAGATCGCGGGCGAGCGCCTGGGGCGCGAGGATTTCCACGCCATCGTGCGCGACATTGCCGGCCATCGCTATTCCAAGATCGAACTCACCGCCTTCGTCGTGGCCTGCAACCGCGACGAACTCGACCGCGAGGAGGTCTTTTTCCTGTCCGACGCCATGGTCCAGACGGGCCAGCGGCTCGACTGGCACGAACCCCTGGTGGTCGACAAGCACTGCATTGGCGGCATCCCGGGCAACCGCACCTCCATGCTGGTGGTGCCCATCGTCGCGGCGCACGGCATGCTGTGCCCCAAGACGTCCTCGCGCGCCATCACCTCGCCCGCCGGCACGGCCGACACCATGGAGGTGCTGGCCAACGTGGAGCTACCGCTGGAGGACCTGCAGCGCATCGTGCGAGACCACCGGGGCTGCCTGGCCTGGGGCGGCACGGCCCAGCTCTCGCCGGCCGACGATGTGCTGATCTCCGTGGAGCGGCCGCTCTCCATCGACTCGCCGGGGCAGATGGTGGCCTCCATCCTGTCGAAGAAGATCGCCGCCGGCTCCACCCACCTCGTGCTCGACATTCCCATCGGCCCCACGGCCAAGGTGCGCTCCATGCCCGAGGCACAGCGCCTGCGCCGCCTGTTTGAATATGTGGCGCACCGCCTGGGGCTCTCGCTCGACGTGGTCATCACCGACGGGCGCCAGCCCATCGGCAACGGCATCGGCCCGGTGCTGGAGGCGCGCGACGTGATGCGCGTGCTGGAGAACGACCCCCGCGCCCCCAACGACCTGCGCCAGAAAGCCCTGCGCCTGGCCGGCCGCCTGATTGAGTGCGACCCCGACGTGCGCGGCGGCGACGGCTTCGGCATCGCCCGCGACATCCTCGACTCCGGCCGCGCGCTGGCCTGCATGCAGGCCATCATCGGCGCGCAAGGCAGCAAGGACTTCGACCACAACCACCCCCAGCTTGGCGCCCTCAGCTTCGAGGTGCAGGCGCCGGGCGGCGGCGTGGTGGCCGGCATCGACAACGTGCAGATCGCCCGCATCGCCCGCCTGGCAGGCGCCCCCAAGGTGCAGGGTGCGGGCGTGGACCTGCTGTGCAAGCTGGGCGACGCCGTGCAGCCCGGCCAGCCGCTGTACCGCGTGCATGCCGGCTTCCCGGCCGACCTCGAATTCGCACGCCAGGCCTGCGCACGCGCCAGCGGCTACCGCATCGGCACTGCAGACGAGGTGCCCCATGTTTTCGTGGAGTTCTAAGAAGGTGTGAACGAACCCACCATGCCCGCCGGATTCATTCACACCTTCTGATCATGACCGAACCCACTGCCTCCACCGCCTGCCTGCTGCACTTTGACGACGAACGCGCCGCCGCCGAGCGCCTGGCTGCCGCCAGCGGCTTGGACGCGCGGGAAATCCAGCGCCACCGCTTCCCCGACGGTGAACTCAAGCTCACCCTGCCCGTGGACGCCGCCGGCCGGCTGCCCGAGCGCGCCGTGCTGCTGCGCAGCCTGCACCAGCCCAACGACAAGCTCATCGAACTGCTGCTCGCCGCCCGCACCGCGCGCGGCCTGGGCGTGCGCCACCTCACGCTGGTGGCGCCCTACCTTGCCTACATGCGCCAGGACATCGCCTTCCACCCCGGCGAGGCCGTGAGCCAGCGCATCGTTGGCCCCTTCCTGGCCGAATTGTTCGACGCTGTGGTCACCGTGGACCCGCACCTGCACCGCGTGGCCACGCTCGAAGAGGCCGTGCCCGCCGCGCGCACCGTGGTGCTGAGCGGCGCGCCCCTGCTGGCCGACTGGATCGTGCAGCAACGCCCCGGCGCGCTGCTCGTCGGCCCCGATGGCGAATCCGCCCAATGGGTGGCCCAGGCCGCCGCGCGCCACGGCCTGGATCACGCCGTCTGCACCAAGGAACGCCACGGCGACCGCAGCGTCACCATCCACCTGCCGCCCATCAACGTGCAGGGCAGGGCGGTGGTGCTGCTCGACGACATGGCCAGCACCGGCCACACGCTGGCGCAGGCCATGCGGCTGCTGCTGGCGGCCGGCGCAGCCTCCGTGGATGTGGCGGTGACGCATGCGTTGATCGACGCCGACGCACTGGCGGCGCTGCACGCGGCCGGCGTGGGGCAATTCTGGAGCACGGACTGTGTGGCGCACCCGAGCAATGCGGTGGCGATGGCAGCGGAGTTGGCGCGGGGGGTTGCAGAAGTCGCGGTGAGCAATGGGGAGATTTGACTTTCTCGTTCATTGGGGTATTCAACCAATGCGTATCTCAGTCACTCCCGAATGACCTGGCAATCGCTGGCTATGCAATACGGCGCTTCGATCGGCGGCAATCGACCCTGAGCAGCCAGTTAGAGCAAAGCCACAAAGCCGTCATCTGATGATGTACGGAGCCATGGCGTGGCCCAGCCCCGTGCGCAAAGCTATAGTGGTCGGAACGAATTTGCTCACGGACCTGATCCAGCAACCGTGTGGCGCGCAATACAGGAAGGGCGGCGGGTTTCATGGCTGAATTTAGTAATGCATTTTCATACAGCTCACGTGCCACAAAGCTTGCTACAAGCCCCTTGCAGCGTTTTCTGCGTGCCAGTTTAGACCGCAAGCGCAAGATATGGCCTGCGGCTTAGTGCGGTCTACATTACGTTAAGGCGCATATCCATGGCTCGCCTACTTCCGCTGATGTTCGCAGTTTGCGCAGTGGTGGATGCGTCCGCCTGCTCCTGCATCACTCGAACGACTTTGGACGAGCAGTTCTCTCACGCAAGGTACGTGTTTGTCGGCCGGGTCCTCTCAAGAGAGGAAATTGCGTCGCGCGACGAGCCAAAGGGGTGGCCCGGAGTTGTGGCCAAGTTTCAACTGCTTGAAGTCCTGAAGGCAAAGCATCCGCCGCCGCCGAAGGTGGTTACCGGCGTGGGTTCGGGAGATTGCGGAGTGCCAATATTCCTGGGTATGTCTTATGTGTTCTTTGTAGGGCCACAAGGTGAAATCGATATCTGCTCCGGTACTCGCCCATACGTCAGAGGTAATGAAGACCTTGAGCGGTACTTGGCTGAGGTCAGATCGCTTGCGAAGAAGAATTCGCCTTAACATGTCGCTCCATCGGATCGCCTGCGGCGCCCGCTGAGCTCCAACGTTGAGCCTCACCATGGACGAACTTCGAACTTCGATGGATCGCGAACTAAAAGGGGCGGCCGTGCCGTTGTTACGCGAGGCTGGCTTCACTGGCTCGTTTCCCCATTTCCGCAGACGTCGAGCAGAAGCACTGGACTTGCTAACCTTTCAGTTCGATCGAAACGGCGGTGGCTTTGTCGTCGAGTTGGCGCGCTGCTCCGCAGAGGGCTGCACCACTCATTGGGGCAAGCATATCCCTGCCACCAAGGTCACGGCATGGGATCTTCATCCTTCTGCCCGCCATCGCATACAGCCGCGCTCTGGTTCCGGTACTGATAGTTGGTTCCGTTTCGATCATGGCCAGGTTGCTGCTACCTGCGAGGAGCTTTTGGCGAATCTCTCCCGCGTAGAGCAGTGGCTGCGTGAGGCCCCACCTTTCGCTCAAGCGGACGACCTACGGCCGTCGCTGAGCTAGCACGTTGAGTGGCTGCTTCTTCCAAAAGTCATCGACTGCTCCTGGCCGACAAGAGTCGTCAGAAATGACCTCCGGCCAAAAGAAAACTGCCGCTTGATTCAGGGTCGAGCGGAATAATTACCGTCATTGCAACGACGCTAGCGGTCGTACAAGCTTGTATGCCCTTTCTCGCACGCACGCTCTTTCTGATAGCCGCCATCGTCACGTTCTGCATGGCGGCCCACGCGACCTCGTCCCTGTCGTTCGATGGCGGCGGCTACAGCCTGGAGCTGGAAATCGGTGATACCGGTCGCCCCGTGGTGGCCAGCGTCACGTTCCACAAGCCGGGGGACGCGCAAGGCGTCGTTCTGCGCGGGAATTTCCAGGTCAAGGCGTTCGACCCGCGCCGCAAGGAACTGGTGCTGGTGTACGACGGTGGTGACGAACGGGTGGAACCGTTCACCCTGAAAGTGCACGGAAACCGCGCCACGCTGGAGGTGGCCGGCACCCGCATCGAGGCCGCCTTCCGCTGGTCCATGTAGGGTGCGCGGCCGCAAGGCCACTGGTGCAGCACCGTGGCTGCGACAATCCTCTCATTGCACTTACAAGACAGAAAGAACCCGCCATGCTGCTAGACGCCTCCGAATCCCAGCTCGTGCTGGTGGATTTTCAGGAAAAGCTCATGTCCGCCATCTTCGAGGGCGCGGCCGTGTTGGAGAATGCGCGCCGCCTGGCCCAGATCGCCCGGATGGTGGAGGTGCCCGTGTGGGGCACGGAGCAGAACCCCTCGCGCCTGGGCGCCAACGATGCGGCGCTGCGCGCGCTGTGCCGCAAGACGCTGTCCAAGATGCACTTCAGCGCCGCCGAGGAAGGCCTGGGCGAGTGGCTGCGCCCGCCGGCCAAGCCCCCGGCCGGCAATGCCCGCAGCCTGCCCAAGCACCTGCAGAAGACGGCGCAGAGCGGCCCCGAGCGCGCCACCATCGTCATCGCCGGCTGCGAGGCGCATGTCTGCCTGCTGCAGACGGCGCTGGACCTGATCGAGGACGAGTTCGACGTGTGGGTGGTGACGGACGCCTGCGGCTCGCGCACCGAGCGCAACCGCGATGCCGCCTACGACCGCCTGGCCGGCGCCGGCGCCGAGCTGGTGACGACCGAGATGGTGGCCTTCGAGTGGCTGCGCTCGTGCGAGCACCCGGCGTTCAAGGACATGCTGGCGCTCGTGAAATAGCCTCTTTTCTCCCTATCGCATCCGGGGGCTGGCGCATACACTGGGTCTTGGCACCGCCCATCGGCGGCTTTCAACTTTCCAGGGGTATCCCGGCATGGCAGGCTTGGCAACGGTTCTGACGGAGCAGGGCATGGAAGGCATCACCGCCTTTACCCCGCCGCCAAAGCAGTTCGCCAAGGCGGCGGAGGCGCCCGTGGTGGTGGCCGTGGAAGACGAGGAGACCGAAGCCAGCCGGGGTATCTGGATCGTGGCCGGGGTGGTTCTGGCCGTCCTGCTGGTGTTGGCGGTCGGCTTCTGGATTGCTTCGCAGTTCTCCGCTGCACCGCCGCGCCCGGCGGCGGCCGTCGCGCGGCCCATCGTGGAAAAGTCGGAATCCGCCTCGACGCCACTGTCCAAGGCGGCGGAGCAGGGCACACCACCCGCGTCAGCAGCATCGTCCATGCAGCCGGCGGCCTCCGAGGCGAAGCCGCCACCGCCACAGTCTCCCCGCACCAGCCGCGTGCCCAGCGCGCAGGCGTCCAAGCAGCAGCCCAGTGTTTATGTCGCCAACCCCGAATGGAAGAGCCAGGTGCGCCGCATCGGCAACGTCGATGCCGAAACCGAGCGATCGACCATGACCGTGCTCGATGCCATCCACCAGGCCCAGGAGCGCGAGCGGGAGCGGCCGCCTCCAACCCAGCCCCGCTCGTCTGCACCCGGGGGGGAACGATGAGCACCGAACCGACCGTCCCCCTGCGCTGGTCCGTTGTCGAGCCGTGGAATGGCGTGCGCGTGCATGGCTATTTCTTTGTCCAGCACATGTTCGCCACCCACGATGCGGTGCGCAAGACGCTGCCGATCTTCAGCTCCCGCCTGCCCGAGCCGGTGCACCTGGGCGAATCCGAATTTCGCATCGGCTGCATGATTGCCCGGCCCATGGGTCTGTACGTGCATGGCGAGGGCCTCATCTGCCTGAGCCAGGCCAGCGAGTCCGTGGACCATACCGCCAGCAACTGGCGCGAGTTGCTCCAGCCCGCCGACATCTGGAGCGCCCTGGCCAACGCAGCGGCGGTCAGCGTGGCCATGCGCAAGCCGGCGGCGGCGATGCTGCGGGCCGGAGGCGCGCTGTATTTCCTGGCCCCCACCGATGAAGCCATGGACAAGCTCCTGCAGGCCCTCACGCCCACCGAGGAAACCCCCTCGGAGCCGTTGAGCGCCTCGGATGTGGCACTGCTGTGCCTGGGGACGCCCTAGGAGTCTGCCATGCCTTATCCTGCGGGCTGTACATGCACTGCAGGAGAACCATGTGACTGTTCCGATTCGACGCATCGCCTTGAGCACTGGCGGCGGTGATGCGCCCGGCCTGAATGCGGTGATCCGGGCCACGGTGTCCGCCGCCCTGAACCGGGGCTGGGAGTGCGTGGGCATCCGTGACGGGTTCAACGGGCTGCTGGAGCCCGGGCGCTACCCGCAGGGCGGGCTGGTGCAGCTCACCCGCGAGCGCGTGCGCGGCATTTCGCACCTGGGGGGCACCATCCTGGGCTCCACCAACAAGGGCGACCCCTTGCACTACCCCACGCGCCTGCCCGACGGCTCCATGGGCGAGAGCGACCGCTCCGACGAGTTGCTGGAGTGCTTTGCCCGCGAGGGCATCGACGCCCTGGTGACCGTGGGCGGGGATGGCACCCTGTCCATCGGGCACGCGCTGTGGGCCAAGGGCCTGCGCGTGGTGGGCGTGCCCAAGACCATCGACAACGACCTCGACAAGACCTTCACCACCTTCGGCTTCGATACCGCCGTGTCGTTCGCCACCGAATGCCTGGACCGCCTGCACAGCACGGCCGAGAGCCACCAGCGCGTGATGGTGGTGGAGATGATGGGGCGCTATGCGGGCTGGATCGCGCTGCACGCCGGCATCGCGGGCGGCGCGCACGCCATTCTCTTGCCCGAGATTCCGTTCGACCTCGAACCCGTGGCCGAAAAAATCCGCCAGCGCGATGCGCTGGGGCGCCACTATTCGGTGGTGGTCGTCGCCGAAGGAGCCCTTGCCCGCGATGGCCAGCGCGTGCTGCAGGCGCCGGCCGAGGGGGGGCATGCGGAGCGGCTGGGCGGTTTGGGTGAAAGAGTGGCCCGCGAACTGGGCCAGCTCACGGGCAAGGAGTCGCGCGTCGTGGTGCTGGGCCACCTGCTGCGCGGTGGCAGCCCCACCTCGTTCGACCGCCTGGCGGCATTGCGTTTTGGCGCGGCGGCCGTGCGCGCGCTGGACGAGGGGCAATCGGGCATCATGGTCTCGCTGGCTTTTCCCAACGTGGAATACGTGCCCCTGTCCGAAGTGGCCGGCCGCATGAAGACGGTGCCCGCTGACAGCGATACCGTGCTGACGGGGCGTGACCTGGGCATCTGCTTCGGCGACTGAGCCATCTACCGGCGCCGCCGTTCCGGGCCGCTTGGCGGCGATGGATGTGCTGTCCGTCAGATTCCCGCAAGCCCATCATGAATAATTATGAATTCAAAACCTGCCCGGACGGCAGGGAGAGAGGCCAAGGAGACCCCCATGAGCAGCTACGCCGACTTTTACCGCCAGTCCATCGACCACCGCGATGATTTCTGGGCCGAGCAGGCCCGCCTGATCGACTGGCAGACGCCGCCCCAGCAGGTGTGTGACTACAGCAACCCGCCGTTCGCCCGCTGGTTCGTGGGCGGCACCACCAACCTGTGCCACAACGCGGTGGACCGGCACCTGAAGGACCGCGCCAACCAGAGCGCCCTGGTGGCCATTTCCACCGAAACCGGCAACGAGCGCAGCTACAGCTTTTCAGAACTCCATGCCGAGGTGCAGCGCATGGCCGCCAGCCTGCTGTCGCTGGGCGTGAAGAAGGGCGACCGCGTCCTCATCTACATGCCCATGATCGCCGAGGCGGCCTTTGCCATGCTGGCCTGCGCGCGCATCGGCGCGCTGCATTCGGTGGTGTTCGGCGGCTTCGCCTCGGGTTCGCTGGCCTCGCGCATCGAGGACGCCGAGCCCGTGGCCATCGTCAGCGCCGATGCCGGCTCGCGTGGCGGCAAGGGCGTGCCCTACAAGCCGCTGCTCGACGAGGCCATCCGCCTCTCCAGCCACAAGCCCGCCAGCGTGCTGCTGGTGGACCGGGGCCTGGCGCCCATGGAGCTGGTGGCCGGGCGCGACCACCTCTGGGGCGAGCTGCGCGAACAGCATCTGCACACCACCGTGCACTGCGAGTGGGTCGAATCCACGCACCCGAGCTACACGCTCTACACCAGCGGCACCACCGGCAAGCCCAAGGGCGTGCAGCGCGACACGGGCGGCTACGCCGTGGCGCTGGCGGCCAGCATGAAGCACATCTTCGACGCGCAGGCCGGCCAGACCTACTTCGCCACCAGCGACATCGGCTGGGTGGTGGGGCACAGCTACATCATCTACGGCCCGCTGATCGCCGGCATGACGACCATCATGTACGAAGGCCTGCCCATCCGCCCCGACGCGGGCGTGTGGTGGAGCATCGTCGAGAAGTACAAGGTCACGCACATGTTCTCGGCCCCCACGGCGGTGCGCGTGCTCAAGAAGCAGGACGCCTCCTGGCTCAAGAAATACGACGTCTCCACCCTCAAGGCCCTGTGGCTGGCCGGCGAGCCGCTTGACGAGCCCACGGCGCAGTGGATCAGCGACGCGCTGCAGGTGCCCATCATCGACAACTACTGGCAGACCGAGACCGGCTGGCCCATCCTCACGCTGGCCAACGGCGTGGAGAAGCAGACCGCGCGCTTCGGCAGCCCCGGCAAGGCCATGTACGGCTATGCCGTGAAGCTGATCGACGAGGCCACGGGCGAAGAGCTGACCGGTGCCAACCAGAAGGGCGTGGTCGCCATCGAGGGGCCGCTGCCCCCCGGCTGCATGCAGACCGTGTGGCGCGACGACGACCGCTTCGTCAACACCTACTGGAAGAGCATCCCCGGCCGCCTGGTCTACAGCACCTTCGACTGGGGTATCCGCGATGCCGACGGCTACCACTTCATCCTGGGCCGCACCGACGACGTGATCAACGTCGCCGGCCACCGCCTGGGCACGCGCGAGATCGAGGAATGCATCTCCTCGCACCCCAACATCGCCGAGGTGGCGGTGGTGGGCGTGGCCGACCAGCTCAAGGGCCAGGTGGCCATGGCCTTCGCCGTGCCGCGCGATGCCACGGGGCTGGACAGCGATGCCGCGCGCCTCAAGCTCGAAGGCGAGGTCATGAAGGTGGTGGACAGCCAGCTGGGCGCCGTGGCGCGCCCCGCGCGCGTGCACTTCGTCAACACCCTGCCCAAGACGCGCAGCGGCAAGCTGCTGCGCCGCGCCCTGCAGGCCGTGGCCGAGCGCCGCGACCCGGGCGACCTCACCACCATGGAAGACCCGGCCGCGCTGCAGCAGGTCAAGGCGCTGGTCGAGGCCTGAGACGGTGTGAGTAGGGGCGCGCAAGCGCTCCTGAAAAAATAGCTTGTAACGCCCATTCCACGGGCTTTGCAGGCTATTTTTATATGAAATCAGGGGCGTGAATACGCACGGCGGGGCCGGCGCATTCAGCCTTGGCGCTGGCGCGGCCAGCCGGTGGGGGCCTGCCAGTTCGCCACCCAGCCAACGAAATCGTCCACCGGCATGGGTCGGGCGAAGTAGTAGCCCTGCGCGAGCTGGCAGCCCATCTGCAGCAGCATCTGGCCCTGGTCGGCGGTTTCCACCCCCTCGGCGATGATGCGGTAGCCGAACGAGCGCGCCAAGCCGATCACGCCCTGCACGATGGCCAGATCGCCCGCGTCGCCCATCATGCCGTGCACGAAGCTCTGGTCGATCTTGAGCGTGGACAGCGGCAGGCGCCGCAGGTAGGTGAGAGACGAGTAGCCCGTGCCGAAGTCGTCCAGCGAGGTGCCCAGGCCCAGGGTCCGCAGGGCCTTGAGCGTGCTCGCCACATGGTCGATGTGGTAGAGCGCGGCGGTTTCGGTGATCTCGATTTCCAGCCGGTCCGGCGGCACGTCCGGGTGGTGGGCGAGTTGCTGCTCCATCCAGTCGGCAAAGCCCGGCTGCTGCAGGTGCGGGGCCGAGATGTTCAGGCTCACGGGCAGGTCGATCTGGTGCTGCCGGAGCTTGCGCACCAGTGCCAGGCCGGCGCCGACCACCCAGGCGCCGAACGGCACCTCGAAATCGGTGCCCTCCAGTTGCGGCATGAAGGCGCCGGGCGAGAGCACGCCCTTCTCGGGGTGGCGCCAGCGCGCCAGGGCCTCGGCGCCGACCACGGTGCCCAGGCGCATGTCCACCTTGGGCTGCAGGAACAGCTCGAACTGGCCCCGGGCCAGCGCCTCGCGCAGCTGCGCGATCTGCTCGCGCAGCTGGCGCGTCTGGCGCTCCTGCGTGGCGTCGAATTCGTGGAAGCGGTTGCGTCCGGCCTGCTTGGCGGCGTACATGGCCTGGTCGGCATGGCGCATCAGGGTGTCGGCGTCGGCATCGTCCTGCGGGTAGAGCGTGAAGCCGATGCTGGCCGTGACCGACACCCGCTCGCTGCCCAGTTGGTAGGGGGAACCGATGCTTTGCATCACCTGGCCCAGCGCATGGCGGCAGTCGAGTGCGCTGGAGAGGCCGGGCAGCAGGATGACGAATTCGTCGCCCCCAAGGCGGGCCACGCAGTCGGTGGGGCGCAGGGCGCGCGTCAGGCGCTGGGCGGCCACGACGAGCAGGCGGTCGCCGGCGTCGTGGCCCAGGCGGTCGTTCACGGGCTTGAAGCCGTCGAGGTCGAGGTAGGCCACGCCCAGCAGCGAGCCGCTCCTCTGGGCCTGCTCCATGGACTCGGCGAGCTTGCGCGCCAGCAGCACGCGGTTGGGCAGGCCGGTGAGGGTGTCGAAATGGGCCAGCCGGCGCAGCAGCATCTCCTGCTCGCGCTGGCCCGTCACGTCGATGGACACGCCCAGCATGCGCTGGGGCTGGCCGCTCTCGTCGAAGCTGACGATCTTACCCAGGCTGCGGATCCAGCGGTCCTTCTCGTGCGGGCGCGAGATGCAGTAGGTGGCGTCAAAGGGGGTGTTGGGGTTGGCGATGTGGCGCGTGACCTCGGTGGTCATGCGCAGCACGTCCTCGGGGCCCAGGGATTCGGTCCAGGCCATGGTGGGGGGCGTGCCACCGGTCATATGCAGGCCGCGCATGGCCATCCAGCAGTGGTCGCCCGTGATCATGCCGGTGTGCAGGTTCCAGTCCCAGCGGCCCAGCGAGGCCGCCGAGAGCGTGAGCGAGAGCAGGGCCTCGCGCTCGCGCACCTGCTCCTCGTCGCGCTTGCGGTCGGTGATGTCGTTGAGCGCGAACAGCCAGCAGGGCTGGCCATTGAACTCGGTGGCGCGCATGGACTGCAGCAGCGTGCGCGGCTCCCCGGCGCGCGTGGTGGCGATGATCTCGTAGTCCTGCAGCAGGTCGGTGACCCGCGCGGCCTGCACCATGCGCTCGCGCGCGGCCGCCGACAGAATGCCCAGCTCCATGACCGACTGGCCGACGGCCTCCTGGCGTGTGTAGCCGAACAACTGCTCCCAGGCCGGGTTGACCTCGATGTAGCAGCCGGTCTCGCGGTGCGACAGACCCATGGGGTAGGGCATGAGCTGGAAGAGGCGCGAGAACAGCGCCTGCGACTGCAGCAGGCGCTGCTCGGTGCGCTTGAAGTCGTCGATGTCCTGCATCACGCCCAGGATGCGCGTCACGCGGCCGTCCACCACCACGGGCTCGCCGTGCGCGCGGCCCCAGATCGTGCTGCCGTCCGGGCGCAGGATCTCGACGTCCATGCTCCACTCGGTGCGTTCGAGGATGCAGCGGCGGATCTTCTCGCGCATGGTCTCGCGCCACTGCGGCGCCACATGCTCCTCGATGTAGTCCTGCGGGAGTGGCGCGCCGCGCGGCAGGCCGTGGATGTCATAGCAGACATCGGACCAGTACACCAGGCCCTTGCCGCGCTCATCCTCCCAGGCGCCCAGGCGGGCCATGCGCCCGGCCTGGCCGAGCACGGTGTTCATGGCCACCAGCTCATCGTGTGCCTGCTTTTCGCGGGTGGTGTCGTGGAACACGAACACCAGGCAGTCCTCGCCGTCGATGTTCACCGGGCGGGCCGACAGCACGCCGGGAATGGTGCGCCCGTTGCGCTGGGCCAGCATGGGCAGCTTGTCCGCGAAGCCGTCGCGGCGCAGGACGTTGACCAGTTTGGAGCGCTCCAGGTCCGTAGCCCAGATGCTCAGCTCGGCCGAGGTGCGGCCCAGGATGTCCTCGCGCGTACGCCCCGCCATCGCGCAGAAGGCGGGGTTCACTTCGATGTAGAGGCCGTCGGAGACACGCGAGATGCCTGCCGGGTCGGGCAGCGCCTCGTAGATGGCGTGCATCTTGGCCTGCGTCGTGCTCAGCGCATGCCGAACGGCATCGAAGCTGGCATCGTCGGCGCCTGGTTGAGCCGTTCCGGGGCCGGCTTCGTGGCTCTGATCGGAAGGGGGGCGGCTGGGCGCTGCGAACATGCTCCAAGTGTAGACTTGTTACGCCATGTTTTTTTCTTCCGAGCGTGTTCTGATAAGCCCGGTTGACAACAAAGTGCCGCCCACGATGATGGCGGCGCAGCCCACCATCCAGGGCGTGATGGCCTCCTGCAGGAACACCGCGCCGTAGAACACGGCGAACACCGGCGCCATGAAGGTCACGGCCAGCGCCCGGCTCGGCCCGGCATGGGCGATGAGCCGGAAATACAGGATGTAGGCGATGCCCGTGCACAGGATGGCAATGGCGATGATGGCCGCCCAGGCGCGCGGCCCCGGCATGGCGGCGGGCCAGAACCAGACCATGGGCACGCACAGCCCCAGCGCCGCCCCGAGCTGGCTGCCCGTGGCCGTGGCCAGCGGCGGCACGCCCACCAGGTAGCGCCGGGCGAAGCTGGCCGCGATGGCATAGCAGGTGGTGGCCCCCAGGCAGGCCGCGATGGCCCAGGGCGCGTGCTCCGACTTGAGGCCCGCGCCCCCGGGCGCGCGCCAGGCCAGCAGCGCCACGCCCACGAAACCGATGCCCAGGCCCAGCCAGCGCAGGCGGTTGATGCGGTCGCCCAGCCACACCCAGGCCACCAGCGCGCCGAACAGCGGCACCGTGGCGTTGAGGATGGAGGCCAGGCCCGTGGTGATGTGCAGCACGGCCCAGGAATACAGCGCGAACGGGATGGCCGAATTCACCAGCCCGGACAGCAGCGCCGGCTTCCAGTGCTGGCGCAAGGCCTGCCACTGGCCCTGGTAGAGCAGGATGGGCCAAAGGAACACCGTGGCCAGCAGCACGCGCAGCCCGGCCGTGGGCAGGGGGCCGAATTCGGATGCGCCCATGCGCATGAACAGGAATGAAGCGCCCCACAGGGCCGAGAGCAGGATGAATTCACCGATCCAGGCGGAAACCGGTTGGGTGGCGGGGGTGGTGCTCATGCAGGAACCTTTGTCTCCAGGGCGCCTTCGAGGCGCAGCAGCGCGGCCTTGCGTTCCAGCCCCCCGGCATAGCCCGTGAGGCCACCGTCCTGCCCCAGCACGCGGTGGCAGGGCACGACCACGCTCAGCGGGTTGCGCCCCACGGCAGCGCCCACGGCGCGCACGGCGGCGGGCTTGCCGATCTGCCGGCCCAGGGCACCGTAGCTCACGGTCTGCCCGGTGGGAATGCCCCGCAGCGCCTGCCACACGGCCTGCTGGAACGGCGTGCCGCCCGCCAGGTCCAGCGGCAGGTCGAAGTGCTGGCGTTCGCCGCGCAGGTACTGCTGCAGTTGCGCGGCGGCCTGGCGCAGCACCGGGTGCTCCGGCGTCTCGGGCCAGGCCTGCGGGCCGTCGAGCGGGGCGGGCAGGTGGCGCTGGCCATCGAACCACAGGCCGCACAGCCCGGCGGGCGAGGCGGCCAGCCGCACGGTGCCGAGGGGGGTGTCCGTGCGAGCCTGCACGGTGGAAGGATGGAATTGCATGGTGAAAAGTCGATTAGAAGCGATTTCGGGGGTTTGTGCAGAAGGGGCCTGCGCCATCAGCTACGCTTTTGATAGTGAATGGTTCGTAACGGAGCCCGCCGCCCAGGCCCGCAGCACGGCATAGCCGCGCCAGGGGCGCCAGGCGGCGGCCACCTCGGTGGCGGCGCGGGCCGGGTGTTTTTGCTCCTGCACGCCCAGCGCCTTGTGCAGCGCCACGTCGCCGGCCGGGAAGGCGTCGGGCCAGCGCAGCGCGCGCAGGGCGATGTACTGCGCCGTCCAGTCGCCGATGCCGGGCAACGCGCACAGTGCCGCCGTGGTGGCGGCCACGTCGGCGCCCGGGTGCAGGGCAAGCTGGCCGCCATCCACCGCCCGCGCCAGCGCCACGATGGCGGCCTGGCGCTGGCGCACGATGCCCAGCTGCCCCAACGCATCGCCCTCGGCCCGGGCCAGCACGGCGGGGGCCGGGAACAGGCGGCGCAGCTCCGGCCAGGGCGTGGCGATGGGTTCGCCATAGCGCTCCACCAGCCGCTGGCCCAGCGTGCGCGCCGCCGCCACCGTGATCTGCTGGCCGAGCACGGCGCGCACGGCCAGCTCGAAGCCGTCGAACACGCCGGGCACGCGCAGGCCGTCGCCTTCGGGAAAGGCGCCGTGCAGCACGGCGTTGATGGCGGCCGGGTCGGCGTCGAGGTCCAGCATGGCGCGCACCCGGGCGATGACCTGCGGCAGCACGGGGTGGAGGCTGTCGCTGGTCTCCAGCAGCACCAGGTGGCGCGCGGTATCGAAGCGGGCGCCGAGCCAGCCGGTGGTCTCCTGCCCGCCCACCCGCAGGCGCACCGTGCGCCGCAGCGCCATGGCCTCGCCCGGCTGGGCCCATTCCACGCCCTCGAACTGGCGCTGTGCGAAGAAGGCCAGCAGCGCCGCCGCATCGAAGGGCGGCCGGTAGGCCAGCCGCACGCAGCCCCCAGGGGCCGCGCCCTGTGTGGAGCCGGCATGGCGCAACTGCGTGGGGTTGAGTCCGTAGTGCCCGGCAAAGGCCGCGTTGAAGCGGCGCACGCTGCCAAAGCCACTGGCCAGCGCCACCTGCGTGATGGGCATCCGCGTGTCGGTCAGCAACTGCTTGGCCGTGAGCAGGCGGCGCGTCTGCAGGTACTGCAGGGGCGAGACGCCCAGCGCCGCCTCGAAGATGCGGCGCAGGTGCCGGTCGCTCACGCCCAGGCGCCGGGCCAGGTCGGCCGCGCTGGCGCACTGGCCGCCGTCCCAGGCCTCGGGCGCGTCGAGCAGGCGCACGGCCTGCTGCACGAGGATGGCCGAGGCGTCCTGCACCGACCAGGCCAGCGCCTGCCCGGACCCGCTCAGCGCCTGCGGCGCCACCTCGGGGCGGCAGCGCAGGCAGGGCCGGAAGCCCGCGCTCTCGGCCTGGGCCGCCAGGGTGAAAAAGCGGCAGTTCTCGCGCCGGGGCGTGCGCACGGCGCAGACCGGGCGGCAATAGATGCCGGTGGAGGTGACGCCGGTAAAGAACTGCCCGTCGAAGCGCGCGTCCCGCGTCCGCAGGGCGAGGTAGCGGCCGTCGTCGCTGGCGGGGTCGGCGGGCAGGGGGGCGGTGGAGGCGGGCATGGACAGGATGATAGGCACCCCCGCAACGAAGGCTGGCCGTTTCCGGACATGTGCCTGAACGCTGGCCGGCCGTCGGCCCCCTACAATCGGCGCCGGTTCCATGCCCCCTTGAAAGCGACATCCGTGCAACTCTCGCCCGCCATCTTCAAAGCGTATGACATCCGGGGCATCGTGCCCGCCACCCTTGACGAGAAAGTCGCCCGGGGCCTGGGCCGTGCCTTC
>Ga0208516_100488_pt1 | contig 15514 bp, 14 predicted proteins | sample LakWasM117_HOW13_2_FD_183931 | JGI IMG/M metagenome (GOLD analysis project Ga0208516, IMG submission 183931) | Freshwater sediment methanotrophic microbial communities from Lake Washington under simulated oxygen tension - Sediment Metagenome... | ecosystem: Environmental > Aquatic > Freshwater >...
CCACGCGATGCTTGCCGCAGCGCTCGCCCAGGTCGCGCATGTCCAGCGTGAGCTTGCGGTAGCCATAGACACCGCCGCTCTCCAGCCATGCCTGCTTGAGCAAGCCCAGCAGCCTCTGGTCGTCCTTGGCCCGTAGGCTCTGCGGCGCTGCCTTCCATGCGTAGTAGCCGCTGGGGTGCAGCTGCATCACCTTGCACATGCGCCGCACGCTGTGTTCCTGCTCGTGCTGCTTGATGAATGCGTACCTCACCCGGACTGCCTGGCAAAGTACGCGGCGGCTTTTTTTAGGATGTCGCGCTCCTCGGTCACGCGCTTGAGTTCAGCCTTCAGCCGCCGCAGCTCCTCGGTCTGGGACGTCTGCATCTGTCGTTCTGGCGCGGGCACCGCATAGGCCTTGATCCACTTGTACAGGCTGTGCTGGCTTACGCCGATCCGGGTGGACACATCAGCCACCCGGTGGCCTCGTTCCGTGATCTGCTTGACCGCTTCGATCTTGAATTCTTCGGGATATGGCTGCTTTGTCATGGCACCTCCTATTGGGCCTCAGGTTTGAGGCTCAAAGGTGTCTAGTTCAGCCGGGGCGATTCACAACGACCGACGCGACCAGACCATCGTGCACACCGTGATTCAGCTTGTGCATTCTGTTCGCCAGGCCAATGCCGGCGGCGGCATTCGCCGTCTTCGTCAATCAACGATTCGCTGCTGTGACCTGCCCGGCTCACAAGGTGCCTGTCGAGACCATGGGCTGCCCACTGCCCACCTTTGACCCGACCGGCAGCGATGGCGATACGCGGTCCCACGAGCGGATTTCATTGCCACAACTTGAGCCAAGGCTCACACCCAAGCGCAGCTGCTTAAACCAAGCTGTCCTTTGCTAACCGATGGAATTTGATTGATGGAGCGCGGCAACGCGAGCACCGCGCAGCAGCCTCAGCCCATTGCCGACCACCAAGAGGCTGGCTCCCATATCGGCGAACACAGCCATCCACATGGACGCGTTGCCGAGGATCGCGAGGACCAGGAACACGGCCTTAATACCCAACGCCAAAACGATGTTCTGAAGAAGGATGCTCCGAGTGCGCTTGGAGAGTTGGATGACTTCGGGGATGCGGCGCAGATCGTCGTTCATGATGACGATATCGGCGGCCTCCATTGCGGTGTCCGTCCCTGCAGCACCCATCGCAATCCCAATGTTGGCTCGGGCCAGTGCGGGAGCGTCATTGATGCCGTCACCGGTCATTGCGGTAGGACCGTACTGCGCTTGCAGCTGCTCGATGGCTGCCAGTTTGTCTTCTGGCAGCAAATTCCCTTGGGCCTTGTCGATGCCAGCTTGGCTGGCGATGGCCTCGGCAGTGGACTTGTTGTCTCCCGTCAGCATGACCGAGGTGACACCCAGCGCGTGCATCTGAGCGATAGCTTCACGGGAACTGTCCTTGATGGTGTCGGCGACGGCAAAGATGGCGAGCACTTCGCTGGTGTTGGCCAGCAGCGTGACGGTGCGGCCCTGGGCTTCCTGTGCCTTCAACTGAACCTCTACGGCCGGAGTGCAGAGTCCCCGCTCTTCAATGAGCCGGTGGTTACCCAAAATGAGGCGTTGGCCCTCCAATTGGGCCTCCACTCCTCGGCCCGCGAGTGCCTTGAAGTCGCTCACGCTGCCTCGACCAGCCCTCAGTCCTTGCGCGATGGCTTTGGACACTGGGTGATCAGACTGCCCAACCAGATCTGCCGCCCAGCCCAATATCTGGGCCTCGGCAAGTGATGTGGACAGCACGTGTTGGGCCACCAGCTTGGGCTTACCCTCCGTGATCGTTCCGGTCTTGTCAAGTGCGATGGCCTTGAGCTTGTGAGCATCCTCCAGGTACACGCCGCCTTTGATAAGAATGCCGCGTCGAGCCGCAGACGCCAAGCCACTGACCACGGTGACGGGCGTTGCGATCACCAATGCGCACGGGCAAGCGATGACCAGCAACACCAGTGCTTTGTAGAGCGCTTCCATCCAGGTCAAACCCATGAAAACCGGGGTGAGCATCGCCACGAGGACGGCCATCGCGAACACGGCCGGAGTGTAGATGGCGGCAAACCGGTCCACGAACTGCTGCGTGGGTGCGCGTGAGCCCTGCGCCTGCTCCACTGAGTGGACAATACGGGCCAACGTGGTGTTGCTTGCCTCCGCCGTTACAGTCAACTCCAGTGTCCCTGTTTCGTTGATGGTGCCTGCGAACACCGGGTCTCCCGGGGCCTTGTCCACTGGAATGCTCTCTCCTGTGACAGGTGCCTGGTTGACTGCGCTGGTGCCACTGGTCACGGTGCCGTCTAGCGGCATACGTTCACCTGGCTTTACTCTGACGATGGCGTTGAGCGGAACCTGTACGGCAGCCACCGTTTTCCAGCTACCGTCAGGTTGACGCACATCCGCCATCTCCGGCGTGAGATCCAGCAGGCTTTTGATGGCGTTGCGTGCGCGGTCTACTGCACGGCTTTCGATCAACTCAGCGATGGCATAGAGGGCCATCACCATCGCGGCCTCGGGCCACTGGCCAATGAGGAAAGCGCCGGTCACCGCCACAGTCATCAACGCATTGATGTTCAAGCGCCCCTGTAGCAATGCCGCGAATCCCTTGCGATAGGTGGAGAAGCCCGCCAACCAAATGGCGGCAGCCGCCAGGGTCATCCCCAAGCCCTTGAAAACAAGCGCATCCGGGGAAAAAAATGCCACGGCCTCAGCAGTAATGGCGAAGCCCAAGGCCAACCCCATGCGTCCGAGCCCTTCGGCGACTTGTACTTGTCCAGGGACATCATTCGAGGCAGCAGTTGCCACCGACTGCGGGTCAAACCCTGCCGTGCGAATGGCCGCCACGGCTTGAAGAATCACGTCGTCGGGCGCGTCAATGGTCAGCGTGCGAGCTCCGAGCTGAAATCCCAGGCCGCGTATCCCGGAAACAGGCTCCAATGCGCGGCGAATCTCGCTTTCTTCGGAAGCACAGTCCATAGCAGCAATCCGAAACATGGTGCCCTTTGAACCACGTTCAGCCGCTGGTGAAGGCACAGCGGCTTCTACCGACGCTGGGGTACAGCAAGTATCCGAGGGATGTGCATCCCCGCTGGCGCAGCAGGAACCAAGTTGGGTTGCGGTGGTCGCGGCTGGGCCGCAGCATAGATCCTGGGAAGTGGGGTTCCCTACGTCGTCGCAGCATCGTTTCATAAATTCTTCTCCTTGGCGAACCGATTAGAAACCTTGAAGTTGCTTCAAAGTCAAGCCGAACTACCAATTTGGTTGGCAAGGTCTCGGACGTTTCGGGCTTCACCGCTACCTAAGGCCGTACTGACCGCTCTACTTGGGTGTGCGACTCAATTCCAGGCCAATCCTCGTAACGCCTTCGCTGCTGCTGGCGGTGGGGTGGCCGCCGTGCATGCGCGCGATCGCTGCCGTGATGGCCAAGCCCAATCCGTGGTTCTTCTGGCTGTGGGATCGCGATGCAGAGGCGCGAAAAAATCGATCGAAGATGCGATCCAAGACTTCAGGGGGGATGGTCTGCCCGACATTGGAAACCACGACTCTTGCCCGCTCGGCAGAAGCCGCCTCGACACTCACGAGCACAACGGTATCCCGCCGCGCATACTGGGTGGCGTTGCCAATCAGGTTTGACAGAGCGCGTCTCAACAAAGGCTCATCAAAGTCCCCCGATGCATCCCCTGAGATTCTGAGTTCCAACCCCGCCTCCGATAGCGCGGCTTCATGGTATTCCGCCACCTTCTGCACGACGAGAGCCAGGCTGGGCGTGTGCGTGCGCCGCGCCACAGCGCCTCGATCAGCCTGGGACAGGAACAACATGTCGTTCACAATCCCTGTCAGGCGATGGAGTTCTTCCAAATTGGAGGCCAAAACTTCGTGTAGATCAAAACTGGCTGGACGGCGCAGTGCCAGTTCATTGCTGGCGAGCAGCGTAGCCAGTGGAGTACAAAGCTCATGGGCCACATCTGCATTGAACCCCTCCAGTTGGGTGTAGGACTGATCGAGCCTGCCGAGCAATCCATTGAACTGCTCCACCAGAGGAGCCAACTCAGTGGGCTGGCCCGAACTGTCCAGTCGCTGGTGAAGGTTGTTCGCCGACAGGGATTGCACTTGACGGGCCAGTCGGCGCACGGGCGCAAGCCCGATGTGGACGATCGACAGACCGCCTAAGGAAACGACAATGGCCCCCACGATTGCGGCCACTGCCAAGGTCAGCGCGAGGCGCCGAAGATGCTGGAGATCATCGGTCACATCCATCGACAACGTGACTTGCAGTGCATCGTCTCCCTCGGCCTGAGGAGCCACTTCAAACACCCTTGAAACCAGCCTGGCGGATTCCGTGGCTGGCCCGGCCACAGGGAACACTTGTTGTCCGTTCTTGATGCGAACGATCAGCCGAAAGTTCTCGTGGCCAATAAGGAAGTCGCTCAGCGAATGCTCTTCGGACGCATCTTGCTTGTGCTGCCCGCTGCCCAGCATGTGCCGGACGATAGTTTCCTTCTGCGCCAGTGTCTCGTGTTGGCGCTCGGACAGATTCATGGCTGTCACCATATAGACCACCAGACAAACGGCTCCGAGGCCGGCAAGGCTTTGCGCAGCCAGCCACCACGAAAGGCGCTGTCGCAACGACCAGGGCCGTTGGGCGCTCATTCGCTTCGCGCTTCCAGGATGTAGCCCATACCCCTGACGGTATGCAACAATGTTCGTTCAAAGGGGGCATCCATCTTGCTTCGCAAGCGCCGGACTGCGACTTCCACGACGTTGGTCTCGCCATCGAAGTTCATGTCCCAGACCTGCTCGGCGATCTCTGTGCGCGAAAGCACTTCGCCCTTTCTTCGCAGAAACAATGTCAGGAGCAGAAACTCCTTGGCCGTGAGATCAATCCTCTGTTCCGCCCGCGTCGCCGTGCGCCGCACCAAGTCCAATTCGAGGTCTGCAATCCCCAACAAGGTCGGCTCTCCGGCATCTCTGGCGCCGTGTGTTCGTCGCAGCAGCACCTGGATGCGGGCAAGGAGTTCAGAGAACGCGAACGGTTTGACCAGGTAATCGTCGGCCCCTGTCTGTAGCCCGTGCACCCGGTCTTCCACGCTGACCCGGGCCGTCAGCATCAGCACCGGCGTTTGCTTGGTCTTTCGTAATGCTGTCAGCACCGTGAACCCATCGATTCCGGGAAGCATGGCGTCCAGGATCACCAGATCGTACGATCCTTCAAGCGCCATGTGCAGGCCATCGACACCGTTGTGGACAACATCAACGCTGTAGCCCGCTTCGCCCAGGCCCTTGCGCAGGTACGCCGAGAGCTTGACCTCGTCCTCAATGAGCAGGATTTTCACAATGGTGCTTTCGAAGGCGCAGACGGTTTGATGGATTGCAAATTCGGCATTTCCTTGCCTATGGGATATCGAGAAAGGGTGAATCGGCGAGCGACTTAAGGTTCGCCCTCTCAGGCATGAGATAGCGAGCCAGCGGCCCCGGCTTCAATCACGACCACGCGTCTCCGAACTGCGCGGGGGCTTGGATTTCAAGCGCGCTGCCTGCTGCTCCCGTAACCGCCTGGCCAGACGCCGTGTGTACTTCGTCCCCTTGTCCAGAGGTTGGTGGTGCCTGAGCCAAACCTGCCGCAGCTTCCAAAAAACGAAGATGCACAACAGCAAACCGACCCATATCAAGGTCAGCTTTGCAGACAGATCTCCTGCAGGGATGCGCTGAGACATGGGCCGTTCCTGTAGCTATGGCTCCCAATCTCGTCGGGAAGCTGGCAAGTGCCCAGCCATCACCGCTGCCTGACAACCGCCAAGCGACCATGGTTAATGACTAGGGACACTGGCGCTTGGTGTTACTTCAATACGAAACGCACGGAAGCTACGGCTTTGCCGGCCTTGGACACCGCGACAACAGCTTTGGTCCCTGTGCCGACCTTGAAGCTGCCTGTTGCCTCCAGCTTTCCATCGACCGGTTGAAGCTGAACATCCTGCTTATCGCCACCCGACAGCAGCGTCACCTTGGCGGACATGCCGGCGGGATCCAGCGGTTTGCCGTGATCGCGCATGTAAAGCTGCAGCTTGTCGGGCTTGGTCACCAGTTCGTAGTCGATGTCCTTGGCTTCGGTGACCGCACCACCGTGCATTGGCTTGATTTCGTGGCCATCGGCGTGCTTGTCTGCAGCGAAGGCGGCGCCCGAAACAGAAAGCGCCAGGGCAATCAAGAGCTGAGAGGTTTTCATGAGACGTCCTTGGTTAAGAGGTTGAGGTAGAAAATTCGTAGGTCCATGGTCGTACGCCAGGACCTGCGGCGTTCACACCGATGAGGGCGCATTCGGGTGAGAGGGCTCGGCGGAGACATCCTCGGCTTGCTCGTCCGGCTTGTGTGCCAAGCGATAGAGGATGGGCAACACCAGCAGGGTGAGCAGTGTTGAAGAAAGAATCCCGCCGATCACCACCGTGGCCAAGGGACGCTGAACTTCGGCACCAGTACCTGTGGCGATGGCCATTGGAATAAAGCCCAAAGAGGCCACCAGCGCGGTCATGAGTACCGGGCGCAGGCGCGTCAAGGCACCTTCTCGAATGGCTGTGTCCAAAGGAACACCTTCTTCTCGCAGGCTGCGGATGTAGGAAATCATCACCAGCCCGTTGAGCACTGCCACACCAGAAAGCGCAATGAAACCGACGGCTGCCGAAATGGACATGGGGATGTCACGCAACCACAGCGCCAGGATGCCGCCAGTCAGCGCGAACGGAATGCCGGTGAAGACCAGCAGGCCATCTTTGACATTGCCGAACATGGCAAACAGCAGCACGAAAACCAGCAGAAGAGACGCGGGAACGACGACCTGCAGACGCTGGGTTGCAGATTGCAGGTTCTCGAACGTGCCACCCCAACTGGTCCAGTACCCGGAGGGGATCTTGATCTGGGCCAGTCCTTGCTCAGCATCCGAGACAAAAGAGCCAACATCGCGTCCTCGTACGTTGGCGCTCACCACAATGCGGCGTTTTCCGTTCTCGCGGCTCACCTGGTTCGGGCCTGGAGCCAGTTCGAAGCTCGCAACTTCGCCCAAGGGGATGAAGTTCGTCCGGACTTCCGTGCCACCCGCAGAACGTGGCAGAGGGATGGGCAAACGCTTCATTCCCTCCAGATCATTGCGCAGGGACTCCGGAAGGCGGACCAGGATGTCGAAGCGACGATCACCCTCGAACAAGGTGCCAGCCTCCCGCCCACCAATGGCCGTAGCAACCGTTTCCTGGACATCCGCCACATTCAGCCCATACCGCGCGGCCTTTTGCCGATCGATGTTCACAGTGAGCATGGGCAATCCCGTCGTCTGCTCGACTTTTACCTCCGAGGCTCCCTGGATTTTCTGCAGCATCGTGGCGATCTCCCCGGCCGTCTTATTCAGCACGTCCATGTCGTCGCCAAAGATTTTGACCGCAACGTCGCTGCGCACACCTGAGATCAACTCATTGAAGCGCAGTTGAATCGGCTGAGAGAACTCGTAGTTGTTGCCCGGGATCTTCCCGATCACCCCCTGGATGGCCGCAAGCAACTCGTCACGGGTCTTGCGAGGCTCGGGCCACTCGCTCATGGGTTTGAGCATGATGTAGCCATCGGAGATGTTCGGTGGCATGGGATCAGACGCGATTTCCGCCGTCCCCGTCCTCGCAAAGATTCGTTCGATCTCAGGGAATCTCGCCTTCAGCGTGTTCTCGATTTGCTGCTGCATCGCCACCGATTGCGACAGGCTGGTGCCGGGAATTCGCAGCGCCTGAATCGCAAAGTCACCTTCGTTCAGGTTAGGCACAAACTCGCTGCCCATGCGCGTGGCAATCAGGCCGCACAAAATAACCGCGACCGCTGCGGTGCTCAGAACCACAGTCTTGGCGTTCATCACTCGATCAAGCAAGGGCGCGTACAGGCGTTTGGCCTGACCCAGCAGGAAGTTTTCCTTTTCGCTGACCTTATTGCCAATGAAAAGCGCGACCGCAGCAGGGATGAAGGTCACCGAAAGGATCATGGCGCCCACGAGAGCTGCGACCACCGTGAAGGCCATCGGGTGGAACATCTTGCCTTCGACGCCCGTGAGTGCAAAGATGGGCAAGTAAACCACCATGATGATGAGTTGCCCGAACAGCAATGCGCGACGCGACTCCTTGGATGCCAGGAACACCTCGTGGAAGCGTTCGGCACGTGTCAGCGGGCGGCCATAGTGCGCCTGGGCGTGGGCCAGGCGACGGACACAGTTCTCAACGATCACCACGGCTCCATCAATGATGATCCCGAAATCGAGTGCCCCAAGGCTCATCAGGTTGGCGCTGACCTTGTAGGAAACCATGCCCGTGAAGGTGAACAGCATCGACAGGGGGATGACCGTGGCGGTAATCACTGCAGCCCGGATGTTGCCCAGGAACAGGAACAGGATCACGATCACCAGGATCGCCCCCTCCAGAAGATTTTTCTTGACCGTGCTGATGGCCTTGTCCACCAAAACCGTGCGGTCGTAGACGGTGACCGCACGCACGCCGTCCGGCAGGCTGCGATTGACCTCCACCATTTGCTTGTCCACGGCTTGCGACACTGTGCGGCTGTTCTGGCCGATCAGCATGAACACCGTGCCCAGCACGACCTCCCGGCCGTTGTCAGTGGCAGCACCGGTACGCAGCTCGCGGCCCAGGCCCACATCGGCGACATCACGGACACGCACCGGCACGCCGTTGGCGCTGCTCAGGATGACGTTGCCAATGTCCTCCAGCGTCTTGACTTGGCCAGGTGCACGGATAAGGTACTGCTCGCCACGCTTTTCAATATAGCCTGCACCGACATTGCCGTTGTTGCGATCGATGGCCGTGACGATGTCCTGCAGCGTCACCCCCAGCGAAGCCAGACGCTCAGGACTTGGAGCAATCTGGTACTCCTTGGCAAAGCCTCCGATCGAGTTGATTTCGGTCACTCCAGGCACGTTGCGCAATTGCGGCTTGATGATCCAGTCCTGGATCTCGCGCAGATCGGTGGCGGTATAAGGTGTGCCATCGGGCTTCTTGGCGCCGTCCTCGGTCTCCACCGTCCAGAGGTAGATCTCCCCCAGCCCCGTAGAAATCGGCCCCATGGCTGGCGTGATGCCCGCTGGAAGCTTGTCCCTTGCCTCCTGGATGCGTTCGTTGACGAGTTGACGGGCAAAGTAGATGTCGGTGCCATCCTTGAAGATCACCGTCACTTGCGACAAACCGTAGCGCGACAAGGAGCGGGTCTGCTCCAGGTTGGGCAAGCCCGCCATGACTGTCTCGATGGGATAGGTTACCCGTTGCTCTGTCTCCAACGGAGAGTAGCCTGGCGCCTGCGTATTGATCTGGACCTGGACATTCGTGATGTCCGGCACGGCATCGATCGGCAGCTTTTGATAGTTGAGCACGCCCAGCGCCGCCATGGCCAGCACGGCAAGAAGCACCAGCCATCGTTGCTCGATCGAGAATCGAATCAGTTTTTCAAACATGTAGAAACTCCGGCATCAGTGCGTGTGTTCGGCGGAACCCTTGCCGAGTTCTGACTTCACAACAAAGCTGCCGGAGGCCGCGTAGGGCATGCCGGCCTTGAGACCCTGGAGAACCTCGATCCGCTTGCCATCGCTCCGACCCAATCGCACTGGCTGCGCGACAAAGCCACCGTTGACCTTGAGGAAGACCACGGGCTTTTCTCCAACGCTCTGAACTGCATCGGCTGAAATCGTCACAGGCACGGAAGCCTCGTCAGACACGACTTCCACATTCACGAACAGACCGGGGCGCCATGCACCCTTGGGGTTCTCCAGGACCACACGGGCCTTGGCGGTGCGCGTCTGTTCGCCGATGAGCGTGCCGACGAAGGCCACCGTACCGGTGGCGGAGGCATCAAATGCGGTAGCCTTGATAGTGACCTTTTCACCCACGCGCACCTGGGGCAGGTCCTTGGCTGGAACATTGATCTCGGCCCACACCTTGGAGATATCCGAAATGGTAAAAACCGCAGCGTCTTCCTTGACGGCTTCACCGAGGCTGATGTGCTTTTCGATGACCACGCCATCAAAGGGTGCCCGCAGCTCCAGCCGATTGAGCCCGGATGCGGACGATCCCGACAGGCCGAGTGCGCTTAGTTTCTGCTGGGCATTGGTGACTGCGACTTCCGCTTCGCTCAGGGCCTGCTTGGCTTGGAGATAGTCCTGCTCTGCAGATACCTTTTGTTCCCAGAGTTTCTTTTCCCGTTCATAGGTGGTCTTCGCCAGCGCCAAGCGCTTTTGCGCGGTGTGCATATCGCTGCGCTGCTCGGAGGCGGTGGGACTGGCAATCGTGGCCAGAATCTGTCCCTTTTTGACGACCTGACCTAGGTTTGCGGTGACACTCTCAACGACCCCACCCAAGCGCGGCACCACGTGGGAGGTGCGATCGTCATTGAGTCGGATTTCGCCTGGCAACAGAAGTGCCGTGTTGATGTTGGCCGGAGACGCAGTGTCCACGCTGATCGAAGCGGCTTTGATCTGAGCATCCGTCAGCTCTACCTTACCTTCTTCCTTGCTCATGACGAACATGAAGGGCTCGGTGGCCGTCTGCGCGATGATCTCGATCTCGAAAGAGTGAGGTTCGGCGACGATCTCACGGCTCACCCAGCTTTCCTTCTCTGGGGTGAAGGTGAGTTTCTGCTTCTCGTTCGTCAGCCGTGTAATGGTTGCGGTCACCGTGGCGGCACTCATGGACAGCGGCTTATCCTTGTCAGACAGCCACACACGCAGCCGAGGCTCGCCCCCGTCTTCTACAAGCAAGGCCTCCAGGCTGAAATCACCTTCTTTGAAAAGGCTTCCGCCATGAGCACCCTTGGCCTCGGTTTGCTCGTGGTGCTCGCCATCCGCATGGTCTTTGTCATGGTCGTGACCGTCGCCTCCGCCTTTTCCGTGGTGCTCACCGTCTCCATGGGCCTTGGCCTCGGTGTGTGTTCCGTGGCCATGGCCATCATCGCTCGCGCTCTTGGGCTTGCCGCCTTGCAGGATGAATGCTCCCGCGCCAACACCTATGGCGATGATGACGGCAATGGCGATGAGGTGCTTTTTACTGATAGTGGTTTTGCTGTTGCTCATGATGTTTCTCCGTGCTGGGTAACGCTCTAGTCGGAAGAGATGGGGCCGCCGAGAAGGCGCTCCATCTCAGCTCCCGCACGGAGGGCCTCGGCGATGGCTTTGAGATACTGGGATTTGGCGGAGAAGTAGGTGCGCTGAGCATCCAAGACCTCCAGAAAGTTGAACTTCCCGTTCTCGAAACCGATGGATGCTGCGTCATAGGCCGACTTGGCGCCTGGAAGCACCTCTTGCTCCAGCGACTGGATCTCGGCTGCAATAGAGACAAATCGCTCCTGGGTCTGTGCTACTTCGCTGTGAAGACGGACGATGGCGGCCTGCAGATCTTCACGAGCCTTGTCCTCCAGCTTCAAGGCTTCGAGCAGATTGCCCTGGTTGCGATCAAATACAGGGAGCGGTATCGACAGTCCGATGAGGGCAACATTGCGCTGTGTCTCGCCGGCGCGCTTTACACCAAAACTCACAGTGACATCCGGCACTCGTTTGCTTTGCTCCACCTCGGTCAAAGCGCGGCGGCGATCCACTTCCAAGCGGGCCCGCGTAATGGAAGGGGACGAAGAGACCAGCGATTGCAAATCTGCCCGACTGGGAAGCACTGGGAGAACGTCCGCCTTACGATCCAGTGAAGGGGATGCCATCTCGGTCTTTCCGAGCAAAGCCGACAAGCGGGTCAGGGCGTTGCGTTCCTCGCTCATGGCCTGTGCCAGTTCGACCCTCACGCCCGCTTCAGCCACCTTGGCCTTGGTTTCCTCGACGGGGGACACTTTGCCTGCCGCGACCCGCTTGCCAACAGTATCTGTGGATGACCGTGCAAGCGCAACGCTGTCCTTGGCAAGGTTCAGCCGTTCCTGTGCCGTCAGCGCGTCAAAGTAGGCAGCGATGACATTGGCTCGTACCGTGGCCTTCAGTTCGGCGAGTTCCGCCTGCGCTTGTTCACGGGCTTTTTCTGCGGCTTTGGTTCGTGCAGCCTGCTTACCGCCCAGTTCGATGGGCAGGTTAATCTGCCAGCTCTGCGTGCGTGTCTGAGAGCGAGTGTCTTCCAACGAATACGCCAATTCGGGGTTGGGGCGTGCTCGACCCTGCAGGACCTGGCCTTCAGTCGCCTCGTACTGCCTCATGGCTGCTGCCACCTCGGGGTTACCCGCCAAGGCCAAGGCAATGGCCTTGGACAACGATAGTGATGCCGAAGGCGCTATGGCGGCGTTTTGTGGCGAGACTGTCTGGCCAGCACCGGGCATATGTACTGTGGCTTGGGCAAATACCCCACTGCATGCGGTCAGCAGCACGAGGGCCGCACAGGCCGCACGGCCTGTTTTCTCTCGGCCGCGCCAAGCGCCCGGCCTTTTCTGATCGTAGATACCCTTGAACATCCAATTCTCCAGTGATTTCAAACACGAGGGAATCGGCGGGGCGGAGCCTGGAGGGCCAGGCTACCGGTCAATCATTGGTGGCAAACACAACCGAGCCTGCTCTTAGCGAGCGGGCATGAGTGACTGAAGCAAGAGAAGATGCCCCCGCCGATCAGGCGAGGGAGCGCCACTGAGGGCGTTCGGGCGGACTTGGTGCGATACCCGAAAGAGGCAAGGAAGACTGAATCACCACGCTGATGGGGGCCGTGGAGGCCTTCATGCCGACGAAGAAATGGGTCACGCCAATACCCAAGCCATGGCAAAGGCAGCAGTCCACATCAAAAGCATCTGCCGCCTGCAGACCGTGCCCATCTTTATCAGGCAAGCTGGACGCCTCATGCTTGTGCTCATGGTGCCCCACATGCTGCACCTGGGCCGAGGCGCGCTCATGCATGCAATAGCTCGCTACCGCAGCCCAGCTGAACTGGAACGGTAGCAAAACAAGCATCAATACAGCCAACAAGCGGTGCATTTTGTTAGTCTAGCATGTAGGCACAAATCTTCCGTGGGAGGCATGGCTCTAGTTGCAAGCCATAAAGCACAAACCTAGTTGCCTACGCCGTACAACTCCGTCACTCGCTGTTTTTCAGCGGCAGACATGGTCAAGTATTCCTGCTGAACCTGCTCGCGGGTCTTGGAGGGACTGACTGCCTTTGAAGGAAGAACCCCACCTCGTTGGAGGATTGCCAGAGTCCCGTTTTTACGGGCTTCGAGTACCGATCCATTGACGTCTGCACGAGACAAGGAACTGTTGATGTGGTCGGGATGCATGGTCGCCCCTACCTCGCCACCGACATCATGAAAAAAGGCAGAGGCGGAAGCCACGCCAGGAGTTGCAATCGCCAGCGCAATCAGCGAGAGAAGGAGGGGTTTGCGAATGGTCATATGGTTTTCCTGCAGTTGGGGTGAGCCTTTGGCGGCTTGCCTCGGCTATGCCTTTCGACACGGAATGAACTTTAAAAAGCAGCCCGCGACATTGCACCAACAGCCAAATGACAAATTCGTAATTTGCTGCGTATCCCGGTCCACTTGAACACTCCGTCTGGCTACGCGAGTAGCTTGACTGTTGATCATGAATGGCAGTGAGTGGCCATCAGTGGCTATGTGATCCAGTCAGTCGAGTGATCCCGCGCCAGGCGACGAAAACCTCTGAAAGGACCGTTCCGGTTCCGCGTCGAGGGCATTCTGAAATCAATCGCGCCAAGTCATTTATCGGGAATTATCCAGAACCCGATAATTCGTGCCCAGATGCGAACGTCCCATCAGGGCCCAGAAGATGGAGGGCCTAGCTTGAGCTGTATGTACCTCGACCCCTGACCGAATCCGTTTATTGTTTCGACCGCCAAATGAGACTAGTTGGTCGTGGTCTTTTTGGTCTCGCTGGGCGGAAATCGGGGCAATGCCTCGAAAGAATGTTCCGCCCCAAGCCGACTTTGGACGTGCGCTGCAGACGCTGCGCGCAGCCCGGGGTGCGACCCAGGAGGACATGCTCTTGGCGACCAGCCGGCGGCACATGAGCCGCATCGAGCAAGGCCATCAAATGCCGAGCATTCGCACCATTGAGAGCCTGGCAGCGGGCTTGCAGATACATCCTCTGACCCTCATCGTGGCGGCGTATTGCCCGGGCTTAGATACAGCCGCGGTCAATGAGCTCCTCACGGCGGTGACAGCCGACTTCGAGGAACTGAACGCCGACTAGGCTTTTCATGGCCGTCGCTTGGCCAGCAAAACCAGCTCCTTGAGGCCTTGCATCAGCTCTGGACCAATGGCGTCATCCGGGCGCACAAGCATCCGATTCACGATCTCGCGATCCACGGTGACGCTGAGCAGGGTCATGGCTTCATGCAAGGTCACCATCTCAATTTCCAAGCCCTTGGCTTGGCGCGTAAAGCCGGCCTTGCACAGTAACAACAAGCTCATGGGCAATGCCGCACTTCCTGGCCCCTGCGTGGTATCCCATCCCTGACCAGACAGCAGATCCCGGAGTTGACCAGACACCAACAGGAGCTGCTGGTCATCCAAGGCATCGGGAAGAACCGATCGCCACCCCAGCGAGTTGATCAGATCCGCCAGTTCTGGCTCTCCGAATTTTCCGAGAGTCGCTTTGTCCACACGCAGCATGATTTGCCATCCAAGTTAATATGAGACCAGTTGGTCCCGTTGGCCATGGGTGCAAAGATAGCTGAACATGGCAGGCGATTACGTGCCTTATGTCTCCCAGCCCACCAATGGAAAGCTTCAGGTTGCCCAAAGCTCTTGGCATGGGCAACCGAGCCGTTGCCCTCTCTGATTCGTCTGACGTCATTTGAAGAACCGACTAGACCTCACCCGCTTGGCCGAGCTTGATCGGCAGTTTTGCGAGTTCGCAAAACTGCAGCATGACGCTACGCCCAGATGTGGCTGGACAAAGACCGTCCGACTGGCTTTAGGCATGAGTTCCAAGGCCCTTGGCGGTCGTCTGGGTATGACTGCACAAGGAGTGCGCAAGTCAAGGTGAGGCGGATGGAACTATTTCGCTCAACACCCTTACCCGGCTGGAACATGGTTTGGATTGCGAGGTGCAATACATGTTCGTGCCTCGGACCAGCTTGGTGGAACAGGTACTTCGGCGAACGCACGAGTTGACTGGCAACCCGGTTCCGATGCCCCCCAAGGTCAGGGAGCTTCTCAGCGAAACGGAAGCGCTGGAGGCACTGTCCACTCTGCTTGCCCAGGTGAATAAGCGGGGACTCTGGTAACGGACGCACATACTCGCCGACAAACTAAGGACGGGACTTCACCTGCGAGAGGGTTCATGCGCCGGAATGTCTGAATCGCCCCGGCATTCCTAGACACTTTTGAGCCGTTGGGAATGTCGCTGTTCGAACTCTACAGGGGATAGTCCTGCCGCCGATGAATGACGGCGCTGTGAGTTGTAGAACATTTCGATGTAGTTGAAGACATCCGCTCGCGCATCGTCACGGGTTGCATAGACCCGCCTGCGGATGCGTTCGCGCTTGAGCA
>Ga0208516_100493_pt1 | contig 15378 bp, 16 predicted proteins | sample LakWasM117_HOW13_2_FD_183931 | JGI IMG/M metagenome (GOLD analysis project Ga0208516, IMG submission 183931) | Freshwater sediment methanotrophic microbial communities from Lake Washington under simulated oxygen tension - Sediment Metagenome... | ecosystem: Environmental > Aquatic > Freshwater >...
AGCCTTCATCGGTTCGTGCATGACCAACATCGGCCACTTCCGCGCAGCTGCCAAGCTGCTGGGCGGCCAGCGCGACATTCCCGTCAAGCTGTGGGTGGCACCGCCCACCAAGATGGACGAGAGCGAGCTGATCAAGGAAGGCCATTACGCGGCGTTCGGCACGGCCGGTGCGCGCACCGAAATGCCCGGCTGCTCGCTGTGCATGGGCAACCAGGCGCAGGTGCGTGAAGGCGCGACGGTGATCTCCACCTCGACCCGCAACTTCCCGAACCGCCTGGGCAAGAACACCAACGTGTTCCTCGGCTCGGCCGAGCTGGCCGCCATCGCGTCCAAACTGGGCAAGATCCCGACCGTGGCCGAGTACCACGAAGCCATGGGCATCGTGAACAAGGACGGCGCTTCGATCTACCAGTACCTGAACTTCGACCAAATCGAAGAGTACGCCGAGAAGGCCAAGGGCGTTGCCGCCTGAGGCGCTTGCCGCGCAAAGTAAAAAACCCGCTTCGGCGGGTTTTTTTTATGGGCGGAGTGAACGTGGAGGCTGCTGTTCAAGCACTTGTGGGCGGTGGGGTGCTGCCCTCGGATGCAGCCTCGCCTTCGGCGGAAGGCGGTGCCAGCTTGGACGCCAGGAAGTCGTCATAGCCCTTCATCACCAGCTCGTAGGTCTTCTGGATGCCCGCAGCCACCGGGCTGCCCTCGCCGAGTACGCCCAGGCTGTCGAGGATGCCGTGCGCCTCGTTGAAGCCCGTCTCGAAGCCGCCCCGGATCAGCGCCACGAAGTCGCGGGCCAGGGTTTCGGGGTCTTCGCCGGGGTGGCGGGCGGCGTAGGCGTCGTAAAGCGCGGTGGACAGCGCCAGGATGCGCCCGGCCGTGCCCTCGGCGGAATTGTCCTGGCTGCTCGCGCCAGCGATGGCGTTGGGCCCCAGCTCTGGGCCGAGAATTTCGTTGATGCGGTCGATGGCCGTGCGGTAGAGCAAGGTCAGGGACGAATCGCCCGACTGGATGGACACGTCCATCGACGCCTGCAGGATCTGCACGTTCTGCTGCTGGCGCAGGCTGGGCTCGCCCTGCGCCTTGGCGGCCCGGGTTTCGTCAGTGGATGGGGCGCGGTGGGTGCGCGAGGCCTCCTGGGCGGGCGGGGCCGCGTGGGAGGGGAGGGTTCCGACGGAAGAAGTGGCCATGGCAGTCTCCTCAGAGGGGTTGATGGCTTGGCGTACCTTCTTTAATTATCGGCAGGGTGCGGGTGAAAGTTGAATCTGGCGGGTGAAATGGGGTCTGTTCGGGCTTTAGAAATCCGCAGGGTAGCCGGGGCTCGGGGTTGCGGGCCTCTACGGGTCTACCGCCACACGATGAGCGGTGTATACGCCGGAAAGGGAGCGCAGAATTCTTGGTGGCAGCGCGAGTGTCTGCGATGGCCTGCAAGGGTGTTCGGGCATTCCACGGTCACAGCGGAATTCCCGGCCCCGTCCACACAGCCCTAGACTCTGGAATTAGATCAATGGTTTGCGCCGCTTTGCTTCATAGGGGCGCGTGCTTTTTTGGGAGTACTGGCAAATGAACAGTGGTCTATCGAACCCGTGGACCCGGAGCCGAGGATTTGTCTTCCTCTTTGGGCTTTTGTTCGGAGTGGCTGCGGTAACCATCTGGTTCAGCACGAACCCGTCAAGTGTGTGGGGTACGGTTACAGCTTCCGTTTTCTCGGCAGGAACGTTGGGTTTTGCGTTCTGGGGACCAGACCGCGCCTGCGAAGTCGTTACTTACTTCCTGTTCGTTTAGTGGATGGCTGATGCATAGGTGATACCACCACATCGCCGATTGGACATGGTGCCAACAGCGCCCCACGCCGGCCGCGAGACCTACGAGCAGCTGAATGCGAGGTACGGCGATCCATCGAAAAGAACGGGGGGAGCGCAGCAGATTGTAAAAGAGGAGCTGCTAGCGCATGCTGAACAAGGGTTTCAGATGTTTTTTGTACGGAAAACAAATGTATATGAGCGCTAGAAGCTATCAATTTAATAGCGATAAAGAACCTCAAAGGAGTCGAGCAATCAGCGCCCCCTCCGCCGGCCCCTCCAGCGGGATGCGCACGCGCAGCGGGCTGCCCGAGGCGACCTGCAGTTCCTCGCCCTCCAGGCCGCGCATCTGCTCCAGGCGCACCAGGCGGTTGCCCTGGGGGTGGATGATTTCCAGCGTGTCGCCCACGGCAAAGCGGTTTTTCGTTTCCACCTCGGCCCAGCCGTCCTGCACGGCCTTGACCTCGCCCACGAACTGGCTGCGGTGGGCTTCGGAGCTGCCGGTTTCGTAGTTCTGGTAGTCGTTGGCGGGGCGGCGCTCCAGGAAGCCGGCAGTGTAGCCCCGGTTGGACAGGCCTTCGAGCTCGGTGATGAGTTCGGGGTTGAACGGTCGGCCGGCCACGGCGTCGTCGATGGCGCGGCGGTAGATCTGGGCCGTGCGCGAGACGTAGTACTGGCTCTTGGTGCGGCCCTCGATCTTGAGCGAATCGACGCCGATTTCCACCAGGCGCTGCACATGCTCCACGGCGCGCAGGTCCTTGCTGTTCATGATGTAGGTGCCGTGCTCATCTTCCATGATGGGCATGAGCTGGCCCGGGCGTTCCTTCTCTTCGAGCAGGTACACCTGGTCGGCCTTGGGGTGGCGTTCGCCGCCGCCGCACGAGGCGAAGGCGGCGTTGTCGTCTTCCTGGGCCTTGTTGAAGTTGAAGTCGCCTTCCATGCGCACGGCCATGGCCTCGCCGGTGTTCGGGTCCACGGCGGCTTCCTGCGTGGCGTAGTTCCAGCGGCAGGCGTTGGTGCAGGTGCCCTGGTTGGGGTCGCGCCGGTTGAAGTAGCCCGAGAGCAGGCAGCGGCCCGAGTAGGCGATGCACAGCGCGCCGTGCACGAACACCTCCAGCTCCATGTCCGGGCATTCCTGGCGGATCTTGGCGATCTCGTCGAGGCTCAGCTCGCGCGAGAGGATGATGCGCTTGACGCCCACCTTCTGCCAGAACTTCACGGCCGCGTAGTTGGTGGTGTTGGCCTGCACCGAGAGGTGGATTTCCGCCTCGGGCCACTTTTCACGCACCATCATGATGAGGCCGGCGTCGGCCATGATGAGCGCGTCGGGCTTGAGCGCGATGATGGGCTCGATGTCGCGCAGGTAGGTGCGCACCTTGTCGTTGTGCGGCAGCAGGTTGCTGGTGAGGAAGAACTTCTTGCCGCGTGCGTGCGCTTCGCGGATGCCCTGCTCGATCTGCTCCTGGCGGAATTCGTTGTTGCGCGCGCGCAGGCTGTAGCGCGGCTGGCCGGCATAGACGGCGTCGGCGCCGAAGTCGTAGGCGGCGCGCATCTTGTCGAGCGAGCCGGCGGGCAGCAGCAGTTCAGGGCTTTTCAGGGTCATGGTGCGTGATTGTCCGCCAGGGTGGGCGGGCCGTGTGCGCGGCCGCCATGGAGCACCCAGCGGTGAAAGGGTCAGTCTTTGGGGCGGAACCCGATGACCAGCGAGGAGGGCACGCGGCCGTCCACGTCGCGGGGCAGGGTTTCGGTCTTCTGCAGGGCGCGCAGCACGGCCTCGTCCCAGGCCTTGTTGCCGCTGGACTGGATCAATTTGAAGCCGGTGATGGTGCCGTCGGGCGCGGCGCGCACCTCCACCTCGGCGCGCGGGTTGCCCGACACGGCATCGGGGTAGACGATGTGCGGCTTGACCTTGGCGGCCACCCGGCCACCGTAGCTGCCCGAGGGGCCGGAATCCTGCTTGGCCGTGCCCGTGGCGTTCTCGCCGCCGGTGGCTCCGGCCAGGCCCTGCATGCGGCGCAGGTTTTCCTGGCGCCGGGCTTCGGCGGCCTTGGCGTTGGCTTTTTCGATGGCCTCTTGCTTGGCTTCCTGCTTGCGCTTGTCCTCGGCGTCTTTCTGCTTTTTCTCTTCGGCCAGGCGCTTGTCTTTTTCCTGCTTTTCCAGGCGTTCCTTCTCGCGCAGCTTTTCCTTCTCTTTTTCCTTCTGCAGGCGTTCTTTCTCCTGGGCGCGGCGCTCTTCTTCCTTGCGTTCGCGCTCGCGCTTCTCGCGTTCGAGCTGCTGCGCGCGTTCTTTGTCTTTCTTTTCCTTCTCGATGCGCTTTTTCTCCAGGGCGATCTCGGCCTCGCGCGGGTCGGGCTCGGCCTGGCGCGGCGGTGGAGGCGGCGGCGGGGGCGGTGCCGGTACGGGTTCCGGGGGCTGCGGCGGTGTGGGGGGAGGCTCGGGCTGCGGCTCGGGTTCGGCGCGCGGCGCGGCCTGCTGCGGCACGGCCGACCACAGCTCGGCCTGCACGGCGGGCTGGTCGGTGTGGGTCTTCCAGTTCACGCCCCAGGTCAGGGCCACCACCAGCAGCACATGCGCCAGCACCGCCAGCGCGATGGCGCGCACGCGCGCCGGCGGGCGGGGCGGTGCGAATTGGTCGCGGTCGTCTTGGGCGTGCATGCGCGTGGGGGCCGGTCGTCAGCCGCCGCTCTTCACGGCCAGGGCAACGCGGGAAACGCCGGCACGCTGCAGCTCCGACATGGCTTTCATCACCGAGTCGTAGGAGACGTTCTTGTCCGCGCTGATGAGCACGGGCGTGTCCTCCGGCTGGCCCTTGAGCCAGTTCTTGGCCGTAGCGCCCAGGCTTTGCAGGGGCACGGTGCGCTCGTTGCCATCGGCCTTGAAGCGGATGCTGCCGTCCTTCTCGACGATGACGTCCGCCCGCGTCTTGGGCACCTTGGTGCCCTTGCCGACGGAAGGCACGTTCACCGAGCTGGGCGTGAGCATGGGCGCCGTCACCATGAAGATGATGAGCAGCACCAGCATCACGTCGATGAAGGGCACCATGTTGATTTCGTTCATCGAACGGCGGCGTCCGGCGCCGCGGGAGGCCATGGCGGGCATGGGTTATCTCCTCAATGCCCGGAGGCCGAGGTGGCGGGGTGCGCGCCCAGGTTGCGCTGCAGGATGTTGGAGAACTCCTCGATGAAGGTCTCCTGGTGGATGGCCACGCGGTCGATGTCGCGCGCGAAGCGGTTGTAGGCGATCACGGCGGGAATGGCGGCGAACAGGCCGATGGCGGTGGCCACCAGCGCCTCGGCGATGCCCGGGGCCACGGTGGCCAGCGTCACCTGCTCCATGCCGGCGAAGCCCGTGAAGGCGTGCATGATGCCCCACACCGTGCCGAACAGGCCCACATAGGGGCTGACCGAGGCCACCGAGCCGAGGAAGGAGAGGCTGGATTCGACCACGTCCATCTCGCGCTGAAAGCTCGCGCGCATGGCGCGGCGTGCGCCGTCGAGCAGCGTGCCGGGGTCGGTAATGCGGCGCTCGCGCAGCTTCTGGTATTCGCGCATGCCGCTGGCGAAAATGCGTTCCATGGGGCCGGCGTTCTTGGCGTTCTGCGCGGCGCTGGCGTACAGGTCGTTGAGGCTGGTGCCGGACCAGAAGTCGCGCTCGAATTCGTCGTTGAGCGACTTGACGCGTTTCAAGGCAAACAGCTTGCGGAAGATGGCGGCCCAGCTGGCGATGGAGACGCCCAGCAGCAGCACCATGACCAGTTGCACCACCCAGCTGGCGTGCAGCACCAGCTGGAGGATGGACATTTCTTGGGAATTCATGAAAGTTGTTCCAGGATGTGGCCGGGGATGCGGGCCGGGCGCAGGGTGGCGCTGTCCACCCAGCCGATGCGGATCGTGCCTTCGCTCAGCAGGACGGGTTCGCCAGGGTTCATGTGCTCTTGATTTAATAGCGCCTGCTGCACGATTGTCAAGGATGCGCGGCCTTTTTCTTCGAGCTTGGCGGTAACAAGGAGTTGGTCATCGAGGCGCGCCGGGCGCAGGTAGCGCAGGCGGGCATCGGTTACGACAAACATGCCGCCGGTTTGTTCCCGCAGCCGCTGCTGGCCCAGGCCGAGCGAGCGCAGCCACTCGGTGCGCGCGCGCTCGAAGAACTTCAGGTAGTTGGCGTAGAACACGATGCCGCCGGCATCGGTGTCTTCCCAGTAAATGCGGACGGGGAACTGGAAGGCCATGTCAGCCCAGCAGGGTGCGCAGGCGGGCCACCGACTCCTGCAGCTGTGCCATGGAGTTGGCCGTGGAGAAGCGCACGAAGCGCTGCGTGTCGGCGGTGCCGAAGTCGCGCCCCGGTGTGATGGCGATGTGGGCGCGGCGCATCAGCTCGAAGGCGAAATCCCAGCTGCCGTTCACGCCCAGGCGCTCGCAGGCGGTGCTGCAATCGGCCCAGGCGTAGAAGGCGCCGTCGGGCATCACCGGCACAGACAGGCCCAGGCGTTGCAGCTCGGGGATGAAGTAATCGCGCCGGGCCTTGAACTCGGCGCGGCGGCGCTCGTATTCGGCGATGCTCTCGGGCTCGAAGCAGGCCAGCGCGGCGTGCTGCGCAATGGTGCTGGCGCAGATGAACAGGTTCTGCGCCAGGCGCTCGACCACGGGCACCAGCGCCTCGGGCACCACCATCCAGCCCAGGCGCCAGCCCGTCATGTTGAAGTACTTGCTGAAGCTGTTGATGCTGATGATGTTGTCGTCGATGGCCAGCGCCGTGTGGCCGAACTGTTCTTCATACGACAGGCCCAGGTAGATCTCGTCGACGATCGTGATGCCGCCGTGCTCCTGCACCACGCCGTGGATGCGGCGCAGCTCGTCGGGCGCGATGGAGGTGCCCGTGGGGTTGGAGGGCGAGGCCAGCAGCACGCCGCGCGTCTTGGGCGTCCAGGCCGCGCGCACCTTGTCGGCGCTGAGCTGGAAGCGCTCGGCGGCCGTGGTGGGGATCAGCACCGCCGTGCCCTCGGCCGCGCTCACGAAGTGGCGGTTGCAGGGGTAGCTTGGGTCGGGCATGAGGATCTCGTCGCCCGCGTCGATCAGCGCCAGGCAGGCCAGCTGCAGCGCGGCCGAGGCGCCTGCGGTGACGACGATGCGCCGCGCTGGCACGTCGACGCCGAAGCGCTGCGCATACCAGCCGCTGATGCGCTCGCGCAGCTGCTCCAGGCCGAGCGACTGCGTGTACTGCGTGGCGCCGCTTTGCACGGCGCGCTGGGCGGCTTCCTGCACCAGCGGCGGCGCGGTGAAGTCGGGTTCGCCGATGTTCAGGAAGATCATCGGCTCGCGCGTGCCCGCCACCTCGCGCGCCAGCGCCTGCGCGGCCTTGGCCACTTCCATCACATAAAACGGTTCGATGCGGCCGGCGCGGGTGGAGATTTTCATGGGGGAGAGGTTCAGGCCCGCGGGTGGCGGGGCAAGGGACAGAGCGAGCGGGTGGCTCGCCAGGAACAAGGCAGGGCGGTGTCAGCCCTGCGGGGACGCGTCGCCGTCGGCGGCCTTGGCGCGCTTGCCGGCCGGCGTGGCCTTGTCGGTCGCGACCTCGTCGGCGCGCAGTTTCGGGGCCAGGCCGCCGAGCACGCCGTTGACGTACTTGTGGCCGTCGGTGCCGCCGAATTCCTTGGCCAGCTCGATGCATTCATTGAGCACCACGCGCCAGGGCACGTCCAGGCAGTGCTGGAATTCGTACACGCCCATCCACATCACGGCATGCTCGATGGGCGAGATCTCGGCCATCTTGCGGTCCAGCAGCGGGGTGATGAGCGCGTCCAGGTCGGCGGCGGTGGCGATGCAGCCGTGCAAGAGCGCGTCGTAGTGCGCCGCGTCGGCCTTGTGGAAGCCCGCCAGGTCGCGCGTGAAGGCGTCGATGGCCGTGGCCTCGTTGCGGCCCACGAGGTGCTGGTAAAGCGCCTGCAGCGCGAACTCGCGCGCGCGGCTGCGGTTGGACTTGGAGGCCGCCTTGCGCGCGCCCGTGCTGGTCAGGCCGGTGCGCTTTTGCCGGGAGGGCGGCGTGGTGGGGGTGTGCTCGCTCATGACAGTTCGTCCAGCAGGTTGGCCATTTCGACGGCCACGTAGGCGGCGTCGCGGCCCTTTTCGGTTTGGCGCGCCACGGCCTGGTCGAGGTTCTCGGTGGTCAGGATGGCGTTGGCCACGGGCAGGTGGTAGTCCAGCGCGATGCGCGAGACGGCCGCGCCCGATTCATTGGCCACCAGCTCGAAGTGGTAGGTCTCGCCGCGGATGATGCAGCCCAGCGCGATCAGCGCGTCGAACTCGTCGCGCTCGGCCAGGGCCTGCAGGGCCACGGGCACTTCGAGGGCGCCGGGCACCAGCACGTGGGTGATGTGCTTTTCCTGCACGCCCAGGTCCAGCAGTGCGGTGCGGCAGGCCGTGGCCAGCGCGTTGGTGATGCTCTCGTTGAAGCGGGCCTGCACGATACCGATGTGCAGCTTCTTGCCGTCGAGCCTGTCGCCCGTTCCTTTTTCTGCGCCAAACATGGTTGTTCCTTTTATTCCTTGGGGATGTAGCCGGTGATTTCGAGCCCGTAGCCCGCCATGCTGGGCATGCGGCGGGGCTGGCCCATGAGCTGCATCTTGTGCACGCCGCATTCGCGCAGGATCTGCGCGCCCACGCCGTAGGTGCGCAGGTCCATGCGGCCGCGCTCGGGTGCCTGGGCCGCGCGGGCCGTGCCCTCGAATTGGGCGAGCAGTTGCGCGGCGCTTTCGCCGCAGTTGAGCAGCACGGCCACGCCCTGGCCCTGCTGGGCGATGTAGTCCAGGCTGGTGTCCAGGCCCCAGGAGTGCATGGAGCGGTTGAGCTCCAGCGCGTCCAGCACCGACAGCGGCTCGTGCACGCGCACGGGCACCACGTCGTCGGCGCCCCACTGGCCCTTGGCCAGGGCCAGGTGCACGGCGCCGCTGGGCTTGTCGCGGAAGGCGTGGGCGGTGAACTCGCCGTAGCTGGTGTTGAGCGTGCGCTGGCCCACCTTCTCGACCAGGGATTCGGTGCGGCTGCGGTGCTCGATCAGGTCGGCGATGGTGCCGATCTTGATGCCGTGCTCGGCGGCGAAGACCTGCAGGTCGGGCAGGCGCGCCATGGTGCCGTCGTCCTTCATGATCTCGCAGATCACGGCGGCGGGGCTGCAGCCGGCCATGGCGGAGAGGTCGCAGCCGGCCTCGGTGTGGCCCGCGCGCATGAGCACGCCGCCGTCCACCGCCTGCAGCGGGAAGATGTGGCCGGGCTGCACCAGGTCGCTGGCCTGGCTGCCCGGGGCCACGGCCACCTGCACGGTGCGCGCGCGGTCGGCGGCCGAGATGCCGGTGGTCACGCCCTCGGCGGCCTCGATGGAGACCGTGAAGGCCGTGCTGTACACGGTGCCGTTGCGCGTGGCCATGGGCGGCAGCTTGAGGAACTCGCAGCGCTCGCGCGTGAGCGTCAGGCAGATCAGGCCCCGACCGAAGCGCGCCATGAAGTTGATGGCCTCGGGCGTCACATGGTCGGCGGCCAGCACCAGGTCGCCTTCGTTCTCGCGGTCTTCCTCGTCGACGAGGATGACCATGCGCCCGGCGCGCATCTCGGCAACGATGTCTTGCACCGGCGAAATGGGTGCGGGGGTGAGGGGGGTGTTCATGGGAGCTTTCATCGGTGGGCCGCAGGGAGAGGGCAGTCTGCAACGCAGGTTCCCCGGTGCCGGCGCTGGGCGGGGCAGAGCCCGCTGAGCGTCCCAAAGAACATGCGATGCGGCGCTGCCGCACGGCGGACCCGTGTGCGCTGGCGCACGCGGACCCAAAGCGGGGATTTTAGTCCAACCCGGTGCGGTTGCAGGGTCAGATGGCCGGAGCTTGGAGCACCACGTCCGACGCGGGGTAGGCCACGCAGGGTAGCACGCAGCCGCTGGCCAGCTCCTCGGGCGTGAGGCCGGGCCACTCGATGGCGTAGCGCACCTCGCCCTGTACCAGGTGGCCGATGCAGGTGCGGCAGGTGCCGTTGCGGCAGGAACTGGGCCAGTCGATGCTGCCCTGCTCCATCGACAGCAGCAGGGGCTGCTCGGGCCAGGCATCGCATTGCTGGCCATGGGGCTCGATGGTGGCCGTGAAAAAGGGGACGATGGGAGTGCTCATGGAAGGGGTCAGGTGGTGGTTGGCAGGCGTGTCCATGCCAGCAGCAGGTTGTTGGCCGGCAGGGCGTGGCGTGCGGCGAGCTGCAGGCCCGCCGCAGCGGCCACCTGGGCCACGTCCTCCAGGCGGCGAATGCCCCAGGCCGGGTTGCGCTCGCGCAGGCTGGCATCAAAGTCCCGGTTGCCGGGCGCGGTGGGCACGCCGTCTTCCAGGTAGGGGCCGTAGGTGACGAGATGGCCGCCCGGTGCCAGGTGCCGCGCTGCGCCCTGCATCAGCCCGGTGCAGCAGGCCCAGGGCGCGATGTGCAGCATGTTGGCGCAGTACACCAGGTCGAAGGGCGTGGCGAAGGTGGGCCCGTTGCCGGGCCACTGGGGTGCCAGCACGTCCAGCCGCACGGGCGGGTGCACGTTGTGCACGGCGGCATCGGCGCACCAGGCGCTGATCGAGTCGAAGTGTTCGGCCTGCGCGTCGCTGGGCTGCCAGGTCCAGCCCGGCAAGGCAGCGGCAAACCAGGCCACATGCTGCCCGGTGCCGCTGGCCACCTCCAGCGCGTGGCCGGTGGCGGGCAGCAGGGCGCGCAACACCTGCAGGATGGGCTGGCGGTTGCGTTCGGCGGCAGGACTGTGCAACGGATGTGGCATGAAAACGGCTCCAGCCTAGGCGGAGTAAGCGCTAGTAGCTATCAATTTAATCGTTGATTGGAGCGGCCGTGGGGGTGGGGAAAAACGTGCCGTGCCTGCCACAAAAAGAGGCAGTGCAGGGATTGTTCAGGAAAATCAAGGACTTGGCGCGGCCATACAGGGCTTGTCCGGATTTATCCACAGCATTGTCCAGTGGCGGCCGGGATAAGTGGCATGCGCGGTGCGATGTCCTGCACAAAAAACGGGCAATCTGCAGAAGGCCCTTATCAATCAAGCACTTGCGTGGCCCATACAGGGCTTGCCCGGAGTTGTCCACATGATTGTCCAGTGCGGACCGGGATAACCCTAGGCGACGGTCACGCCCTTCCAGAAGGCCACGCGGCCACGCACGGCCTCGGCTTCGGGCTTGGGGTCGGCGTAGGTCCAGGCGGCCTCGGGGTTGAGCTCGCCGTTGACGAGCAGCGAGAAGTAGGTGGCCTGGCCTTTCCACGGGCACATGGTCTTGTGGTTGCTGAAGGTGACGAACTCGGGCTTGAGCGCGCTCTCGGGGAAGTAGTGGTTGCCTTCCACGAGCACGGTGTCGTCGCTCTCGGCGACGACCACGCCGTTCCAGATGGCTTTCATGGGGGACTCCTTGAAGAATGAAAATGGCCTTGAAGGCAATGAGAATAAGCGCTAAATGCTATCAAAATTATAGTGCAAAGGTACGTGGGGCTCAGAGGAACAGCGCCTCGAACCCTTCCTCGGGCAGGAAGTGCCGCGCCTGGCGGCGCAGCCGCGTGGGGCCGGGCAGGGCGCGCTCGCGCACCGAGTGCAGCGGGTCGCCGGGGTAGCAGATGGTGCGCACGCCGTCCTGGTCGAACGCTTCGGGCAGGATGGTCGGCGGGGGCTGGCGGCGCGCGGCCGCGATCACGTCCTGCACCGTGGCGTGGCGCGCCAGTTGGGCCAGGCTCATGATCTGCGGCGGCGCCAGGTCGATGCGGCCTGCGTGGTATTGCTCCAGCGCGGCGCGCGGCGCGAGCCACACGCTCTCGGTGGTTTCCTCGTTGTCGTGCAGCGCGGTCTGGCCTGCGGGCGCCGGGGCCACGAAAAAGCGCGTGTCGAAGCGCCGCGTGCCCATGGCGGGCGCCAGCGGGGTGATCCAGCGCGACCAGGGGGCGAGCTGGCGCGTGGCCAGGCGCAGCCCGAGCGCAGTGAGCACCTGCGCCAACGGCTGGCCTTCGCGCAGCATGGCGCGGGCGCGGGGGGCATCGAGCACGGCCTGCGGCTGCGCGGGCTCGGCCAGCAGCAGGCCGCATTCCTCCAGCGCCTCGCGCAGCGCGGCCACATGCAGGCCGGCGGCGATGGCGGCCGGGATGTCGCTCTCGCCCAATCCGCTGTGCAGCGCGGCTGCGTCCTGGTCGAGCAGGGCCAGGCTGGCGGGCTCGCTGTCGGCGGCGTCGAGCTTGCCGCCCGGGAATACGTAGACCCCGGCCATGTTCGCCATCTGGGCATGGCGGCGCAGCAGCAGCGTCTCCAGGCCGGCGGGGGTGTCGCGCAGCAGCACCACGGTGGCGGCGTCGCGGGGTGTTTCGGGGTGGGTGGGGGTGGCTGGCTGCACGGCGTCTCACTTAGGGGGCAGTCACTAACTGTACTGGCAAGCGCCGGTTTGTGGCTTACAGTGCTGCGCGCAGGCGGCCCCGGACAGTCCGGTGCGCGACTGGATTCTTCAACCATCGAAAACAGGAGTGGATGCACCATGGGTATGGACTTCAAGGGCCGCGTGGCCATCGTGACGGGCGCCGGTGGCGGCCTGGGCCGCCTGCATGCGCTGGCGCTGGCACAGCGCGGCGCCAAGGTGCTGGTGAACGACCTGGGCGGTGCGGTGGACGGCAGCGGCGGCTCGGTCTCGGCGGCGCAGGCCGTGGTTGATGAAATCCGCGCCGCGGGCGGCGAGGCGCTGGCCAATGGCGCGTCGGTGACCGACTTCGCCGCCGTCGAGGCCATGGTGCAGCAGGCCGTGGACGCCTGGGGCCGCGTGGACATCCTGGTGAACAACGCCGGCATCCTGCGCGACAAATCCTTCGCCAAGATGGACATGGCGGATTTCCGCCTCGTGGTGGAGGTGCACCTCATGGGCGCGGCGAACTGCTGCAAGGCCGTGTGGCCGCACATGGTGGCGCAGCAGTACGGCCGCATCGTCATGACGACCTCGTCCACCGGCCTGTACGGCAACTTCGGCCAGAGCAACTACGGCGCGGCCAAGCTGGCCCAGGTGGGCCTGATGCAGACCCTGGCCATCGAGGGCGCGAAGAACAACATCCGCGTGAACGCCCTGGCCCCCACAGCGGCCACGCGCATGACCGAGGCATTGTTCCCGCCGCAGATCCTGGACGCCCTCAAGCCCGAGGCCGTGGTGCCCGCCATGCTGGTGCTGGCGCACGAGAGCGCGCCCACGCGCACCATTCTGTGCGCCGGAGGCGGCTCGTTCGAGGCCGCGCACATCACGCTGACGCAGGGCGTGCACATCGGCCTGGGCGACGATGCCCCCGAGCAACTCGCCGCGCGCCTGGCCGAGGTGACGGAGCGCGCGGGCGAGCAGGTGCCCCAGAGCGGCGCCGCCCAGGGCACCGTCGAGGTGCAGAAGGCCATGGCGGCACGCGGCTGAGCGTGCGGCGGGCTTGATACCCGTCATACATGACCCGGCGCCGGGCAGGCTTGTGCCGGGCGTGCTAAGTTCCGTGCCGATCCCGATTGATTGGCACTGAACTTATGAAAACACTGCAGGAACGCATCAGCGCGCAGTCCTCTGAGCGCCTGGCGGGCATCCGCCGGGGCATCGAGAAAGAGGGCCTGCGCGTCCTGCCCTCGGGGGCGCTGGCCCTCACGCCGCACCCGCTGCCGCTGGGCTCGGCCCTCACGCACCCGCACATCACCACCGACTACAGCGAGTCGCAGATCGAGCTGGTCACCGGCGCGCACCAGGGCGTGCAGGCGTGCCTGGACGAGCTCACCGACATCCACCAGTTTGTCTACCAGACGCTGCGCGCCCAGGGCGACGAGATGCTCTGGGTCTCCAGCATGCCGTGCGGCCTGCCCACGGACGAAACCATCCCGCTGGCGCGCTACGGCGGCTCCAACATCGGGCGCGCCAAGAGCGTCTACCGCATGGGCCTGGGCCACCGCTACGGCCGGCGCATGCAGACCATCTGCGGCATCCACTACAACTGGTCGATGCCGGGGGTGACGAGCGAGCAGTATTTCGCGCTGATCCGCAACTTCCGCCGCCAGGCCTTCGTGCTGCTGTACCTGTTTGGCGCCTCGCCCGCCATGTGCCCGTGCTTCGCACAGGGCCGGCCGCACGCGCTGCAGTCGCTCGGCGGCCAGGCGCTGTACCTGCCGCACGCCACCTCGCTGCGCATGGGGCGCCTGGGCTACCAGAGCGACGCCCAGGCCACGCTGGCCGTGAGCTACAACGGTCTGGAGGGCTATGCCAACTCGCTGCAGGAGGCGCTCACGCGGCCCTACCCGGCCTACGAGGCGGTGGGCGTGCGCAACCCCGGCGGCGACTACAACCAGCTCGGCACCAGCCTGCTGCAGATCGAGAACGAGTTCTACGGCACCATCCGCCCCAAGCGCGTGGTGCGCACGGGCGAGCGCCCGCTGCATGCGCTGCGCGAGCGCGGCGTGGAATACGTCGAGGTGCGCCTGATGGACCTCGACCCCTTCGTGCCCGTGGGCATCACCGCGCAGACCATGCGCCTGCTCGACGTGTTCCTGCTGCACTGCCTGCTCTCCGACAGTCCGCCGGACACGCCCGACGAGATCACCGAACTCAAGCGCAACCAGCACCTCACGGCCGAGCGCGGGCGCGAACCCGGCCTGTGCCTGCTGCGCCATGGCCAGAGCGTGCCGCTGGTGGAATGGGCGGCGCAGATCCTGGGTGAATGCACGCCGCTGGCCGCCGCGCTGGACGCCAGCAACGGCACGCGCGACTACGGCGACGCCCTGCGCGCCGCCCAGGCCCTGGTGAATGCGCCGCAGGACACGCCCTCGGCCCGCGTGCTCGCGCGCATGGCGGCCGTGCATGGCAACAATTTCACGGCGTTCTCGACCAGCCAGTCCGCCCTGGCGCGCGAGGCGCTGCTGGAGCGCCCTTGGGGCGCCGACCAGCAGGCGCGCAGCGAGGCCCAGGCGCGGCAGTCGCTGGCGGAGCAAAAGGCCATCGAGGCCGCCGACACGCTGCCGTTCGAAGAATGGCGCCAGCAGTACATGTCACCCGAAGGGTTGAGGTAACACCCCCCTGAGGCGCTGCGCGCCTTTCCCCCGCTCTCGCAGCGCTGCGCACTGCGGGCAGGGGGACGCCGCCAGCGCGGCGGGGCGGCCCTTGCGCGGCGTCTGCTGGTCTGGGCCGCGCCGGTTGCGGCGCGTGCAGACGCAGCGGAGTTGTCGTGGAAGACTCTCAGTCTTTCAGTGCTTGCCCGAGAGCGACGCCGCCACCAGCCGCTTGAACGGCGGGAAGTTCTGCGCCAGGCGCAGCGCCGCGTCGCGCAGCAGGCGCGCGGGCGGGTGGTCGGTGGTGTAGAGGCGCGCGATGAAGGTCGTGGCCAGGTACAGCGGCAGCGTGGCGCGGCGGTGCGCACGCTCGTAGCGCGCCAGCAGGTCGGGGGCGGCGATGTCGCGGCCCGCCGCGTGCGCGGCGCGCAGTTCACCGGCCAGCGTGGCGATGCCCAGCAGGCCGAAATTGAAGCCATGGGCCGTGACCGGGTGCATGCCCACGGCCGCGTCGCCCACGCAGGCGAAGTGCGGGGCCACCAGGCGG
>Ga0208516_100495_pt1 | contig 15342 bp, 14 predicted proteins | sample LakWasM117_HOW13_2_FD_183931 | JGI IMG/M metagenome (GOLD analysis project Ga0208516, IMG submission 183931) | Freshwater sediment methanotrophic microbial communities from Lake Washington under simulated oxygen tension - Sediment Metagenome... | ecosystem: Environmental > Aquatic > Freshwater >...
GAAGAGTTTGGCGTGCTGCTGCCGGGCACCCACAGGGAGGCGGCCTGGCTGCTGGCGCAGCGCGTGCGCGCCGCCGTGGCCGCCTGCGCGATCGAGCACCGCCATTCGCTGGCGGCGCCGGTGGTGACGATCAGCATCGGCATGGCGGTGCTGGAGCCGGGGAGCGCCGAGGATTTCGAGGCCCTGTTCCAGCAGGCCGACCAGGCGCTGTACCGCGCCAAGGCGGCCGGCCGCAACCAGGTGGCGGGGCCCATCCAGGCCAGGCATGGACAGGGCGAAGAGGAGGCGGCGGCACCATGACGCTCGGGCGCTGGACCTTGTGGCTCTGCCTGGCCTGGCTGGCCGTGGCGCCCGCGCGGGCACAGGCCGTGCGGGCGGTCACCGAGACCACGCCCTACACCTTCGTGGCCGATGGCAAGGTGGCCGGCACGGCCGCCGAGGTGGTGGAGCTCACGCTCCAGCGCGCCGGGCTCACGCCCTACGCCGTGCACCTCTACCCGTGGGCACGGGCCTACGACATGGCGCTCAAGGAGCCGAATGTGCTGATCTTCCTGATCGCCCGCACGGCGGCGCGCGAGGACCAGTTCCACTGGGCGGGCGAGATCATGAAGATCCAGTACCACCTGTTCCGCCTCAAGGGGCGGGGGCCGGGCGTCGCCGATCTGGCGTCGGCCCGGTCGCGCACCATTGGCGTGATGCGCGATGACGTGCGGCACCAGTACCTGCGCACCAAGGGGTTCGAGAAGCTGGTCGTGTCGGCGCAGCCCATCGACAATTTCCGCAAGCTCCTGAGCGGGCAGGTGGAGATGGTGCCCCTGACCTCCGACGATGCCACCATGCTGTGCCGGGAGACGGGGTTTGACTGCGCGGGCCTGGAGCGCGTGCTCACGCTCGACGAGGCCTCCACCGGGCTGTACATGGCCTACAGCCGGCAGACCCCGATGGACGTGGTCGAGCGCACGCGCCAGGCCTTCGAGCGGCTCCGGGCCGAGGGCGTGGTGCGGCGCACCCTGGCGCGCACCCCCTGAGAACACCGCCGCAGCAGGTGCTCAGGCGAAATGGTCGAATGAGGCGTAGCGCCGCGCCACGGGTGCGCCCTGGGCGTCGATGAGGCGCAGGCCCGGCGCGGCCTCGGTGCGGCCGATGCGCGTGACCGGCGTGCCGCTGGCGCGGCCCGCGGCCTCGACGGCGGCGCGTGCGGAGGGTGGGGCGGTGAAGACCAGTTCGTAGTCGTCGCCACCGGCCAGCGTGCACTGGTGCAGTAGTTCAATATCAAATCGTGCCTCAGCGCTTTCTGGATAAGCGCTGGCAGCTATTAATTTGATAGTTTCCGAGGTGTCGATGCAGGCGCCCACGTGGGACGCGCGCAGCAGGTGGCCGAGGTCACCGAGCAGGCCGTCGCTCACGTCGAGGGCGGCGCTGGCGATGCCGCGCAGCTGCAGCCCCAGCGCCACGCGCGGCGTGGGGCGCTCCAGGCGCTGGCGTGCGGCCTGCAGCACGGTGGGGGGCAGGGCGGTGCGGCCCAGCAGCGCCTCCAGCGCCAGCCGGGCATCGCCCAGCGTGCCGCTGACCCAGATGTCCTCGCCCGCCCGGGCGCCGCTGCGCAGCAGGGCCTGGCCCGGGGGCACCTCACCGAAGATGGTGATGCAGAGATTCAGCGGTCCCTGCGTGGTGTCGCCGCCCACCAGTTCGCAGCCGTGCGCGTCGGCCAGTTGCAGCAGTCCGCGCGCGAAGGCCGCGAGCCAGGGTTCATGTACCCGGGGCAGGGCCAGCGCCAGCGTGAACGCCAGCGGCCGGGCGCCGCTGGCGGCGAGGTCGGACAGGTTCACGGCCAGCGCCTTGTGGCCCAGGGCCTCGGGGTCCACGTCGGCAAAGAAATGCCGGCCCTCGACCAGCATGTCGCTGGAGACGGCCAGCTGCATGCCCGGCGCGGGCGCGAGCAGCGCGCAGTCGTCGCCCACGCCGAGCGCGGCGCGGCGCACGGGGCGCGTGAAGTAGCGTGCGATCAGATCGAATTCACCCATGGGAGGGATTGTCACCGGAGCGTTCAGGCGGGCGCACCGCGAAAGCGCTGCGCCGCCTGGCGGCTGACCTCGGCGAGCAACTGCTCCTCGCGCTGGCATTCACGCAGCCAGCGCGCGTCGTTCTGGCCGGCGGCGGCCTCGCTGCGCAGCAGGTGCAGCGCGCCCGTGGCGCCGTGCGCGGCGGCGTGGCCGGCGATGCGGTCCATGGTCTGCAGAATGTGCTCGCGCAGCGGCATGTGCGCGCCCGTGGCCGGGTCTACGTACACCGCGTCCAGGCCGAAGCGGCAGGCCTGGAAGCGGTTGTAGGTGTAGACGAGGTAGTCGTCTTCTTCGGGCATGAAGGGCTGCTCGGCCAGGAACCAGGCGCCGAGCGACTGCACGAAGCCGGCGAGCGCGGCGGCGCGCTCGATGGTGAGCGGCGTGTCGAACACCCGGATCTCGATGGTGCCGAATTCGGGCTTGGGACGGATGTCCCAGTAGAAGTCCTTCATGCTCTTGACCACGCCGGTGCGCGTCATTTTGTCGAAATACGTGCCGAAGTCCTGCCAGGTCAGCACGCTGGGCGCGCGGCCCGACAGCGGGAAGGCGAACACCGAGTTGAGCCGCGCCGAGTCGAAGGCGGTGTCCTGCCCCTGCACATAGGGGCTGGACGCCGACAGCGCGATGAAGTGCGGGATGTAGCGGCTCATGCGGTGCAGCATGAGCAGGGCCGCGTCGGCGTCGGGGCAGCCGATGTGCACATGCTGGCCGAAGATGGTGAACTGCTTGGAGAGGTAGCCGTAGAGCTGCGACAGTTCCTGGAAGCGCGGCTTGTCGTAGATGCGCCGCTCGTGCCACTGCTGGAACGGGTGCGTGCCGCCGCCCGCCACGGCGATGTTGAGCTTGTCGGCGCTCTTGACCAGCGCGTCGCGGATCTGGCTGAGCTGGCCCAACACCTCGCTGCTGCTGTGGCAGATGCCGGTGGAGATCTCGATCATGCTGTTCGTCATCTCGGGCACCACGCTGCCGGGCAGCGGCACCTTCTTCATGAGGCGCAGCATGTCCTCGGCGTAGGGCGCGAGGTCGTAGTCGTGCGTGTTGACGAGCTGCAGCTCCAGCTCGACGCCCAGCGTCAGCGGTTCGGAATGGTGGAAGGCTTCAAGACCCATGGTTTTCTCCTCCGTTGCGGTTGCGGGCCAGCGGCGCCCAGGGCTTGGAGCTTTCGCCCGCGCGGTAGATGGCCACGGTGGCGATCACCGCGCCCAGCACCTCCATGAGCAGGATGGCCGGCAGCGCCACGCGCGCGATCAGGTGGCCCGTGGAGGGCGAGGCGAGCACGAACTGCGAGGCGATGAGCAACGCGATGGAGGACATGGGCGTCATCGCGCAGCCCGTCCACAGCGCCTGTTGCCAGCTCGCGCCGCTGCCCACGTTGCCCAGCGCCACGCCCACCGCCTTGGCCAGCAGGCGCACGGCGATCAGGGCCAGCACCACGCCGGCCACGGGGGCGCTCCAGTCGGCCTGCGCGGCCACGGTGGAGACGAGCACGAACATCAGCATGGTCAGCAGCGACGAGGCGTTGCCCAGCTGGCGCGGCCAGGCCCAGGGGCGCGGGTGCATCTGCTTGAGCAGCATGCCCGAGAGCAGCGCTGCCAGCGGCGCCGAGCCGCCCATGTGCGCCGCCACGGCCGCGGCGGCGGCCACCAGGGCCAGCAGCAGCATGGAGGTGTTTTCGCTGGTCGGGCTCATGAAGCGCAGCGCCATGCGCAGCGCCAGCGCCAGCAGCAAGGCCACGACGATGGAAACGCCCAGTACCACCATCACGGGGTAGACCGTGTCCAGCACGGCGATGGAGCCGCGGTTGATGAGCTCGGCGCGCGCGCTGCCCAGCGTCAGCGCATACAGCGTGGAGAGCGTGGTCAGCACGATGGCGCGCTCGGTCACCGGGCCGGCGGCGCGCATGTCGCTCACCACGCGCGTGAGCACGGCGGGCGAGGCCGCCAGCGCCACGATGGCCAGCGGGCCGGCGGCGCGCTCGGGCACGTCGAGCCACAGCAGCACCCAGTACACCGCGAAGTAGGTCAGCGCCGATTCGGCGATGCTCTGCACCAGCACCATGGGGTTGTGGCGGAACCAGCGCAGCGGGATGCGCCCGCCGCACTCGAACAGCACGATGGCGATGCCCAGTTCCAGCAGGAACAGGCCGATGCCCTGCAGCGGCCAGACGGCGCCGCTGAAGCCCGCCAGGCCGGCCACTGTGCCCACCAGCGAGTAGCCCACCACCTTGGGCAGGCCGGTGTGGCGCTGGACCAGGTAGCCGGTCATGGCGGCCACGGCCAGCAGCAGCGACCACTGCACCGTGGGCAGGCCGGCCGAGGGGCGCAGCCATTGCGCCCAGAAGCCCATTATTTCGTTCATGTCTGTGTCCTCTCCGTCGGTCGGGTAGGGCCCGGGGGGGCGGACAGGCAGTCCCGCCGGCAGGCCCATGGTGGCGGGCTGGGGCGAACCGCCTGGGCGGTCCCCTGAATCTACGGGCGGATGCCAGGGTGCCGCTGTAGGACAGCGGGCCAATCTGGGCGTTAGAGCGGCGAATAAGGCTCTTTTGGCGTCATTGCTGCGTTTTATCGTACGAATCGTTCTGCCTGCGACGCGGCGCCTCGCCAGAATCGCTGCGCTGGGTTTTGTTCGCTGCGCGTTCAGGGCGCGCGGCGTGCAGGCATGAAAAAGCCCAGGGGCGCGGTGCGCAGGCGCGCACGGATGGCCGTGTAAATGCGCGAACGGTCCACGCCGCTCACGCTCCGGGCGCGCAGCGCCAGGCTGAACGCCAGGTAAAAGCTGACCGCGACATTGAAGGCACCCAGCAGCGGCAGGGTGACCATGGCCCACCAGAAGGCGGGCAATTGCAGCACCGCCAGCCCCAGCGTGGCGCTGGCGGCCCCCAGCTGGCCGGATGAGAGCGTGACGTGGCGCACGTCCAGCCCCAGCCCGAAGAAACCCGCGAAAGCGGGAACGAGCCCGAGCATGAAGCCCAGCGAGATGTTGGCGGCGAAGCCCGAGATGTTTTCGCGCAGGAACAGTGCCCAGCGTGCCGCGCGCGCGCTGCCCAGCCAGAGCGTGATGCGCGGGTTGTAGCGCAGGGCCGAATCGAGCCGGTGCAGCACGAACCAGTTTTCCACCCAGCCCGCGATGATGCTGGATGTGAACAGCAGCACCCCCGTGAAGGCCGCGAACAGGACCGAAGGGCCCAGCAGGTGCAGCGATTCCAGAACATGTTCTGCCGTCTCGGGGCTGATGGCGGGTGTCCCGCTGGCCCGGGCGAAGAGCAGGGACAGGCCGAGCACGGCCGGAAACACCACCAGCACGTTGCCGAGCACGGCCGCCACCTGGGAGCGCACGAGGTGGGTGACCTCGTCCACGAACGACTCGACCGCGCCACCCGCGTCGAGTTCCTTGAGCCGTGCCGCCATGGCCGGCGCCGTCATCGCGGGCTGCTTGGTGGCCACGGTGAAGTGCAGCAACTGGATGAGCACGAAGCTCGCGGCGTAGTTCACGCCGGCCCAGAAGCCGCCCCAGAAGGCCGACAACGCCAGCCCATAGAGCGCGAATTTAAGCAAGGTCGTGAAGGCCATCACCGCGCCGCCGCCAGCGGCCTTGGCCAGCATGGCGCGGTATTCCGCCGCCGTGCGCGTGATGTAGTGCTCGCCGGTCTCGGCGCTGCGCTCGGCCACCTTGGCCGCCAGGAGGGACGAGTTGGCCGCCAGCAGCACGCGCAGGCTGCGCCGCTCCTGCCCCACCAGCACCAGTTGCGCCAGCAGCTGGGCCGCGCTCGTGGCCGGGGTGGGCGAGAGCACGCAGTCGAGCAGGGCGCGCACGCGCAGGATGCGCTCGCGCAGCTGGCGCAGCAGGAACACCAGGCCGACGGAGATGCCGTTGTCCTCGAAATGCGGGTACACCGTGGCCGCCGCCGCGCGGCAGGCCTCCAGCCGCGCGCGCAGGCGCTGCGCGGCCTCATCCAGGCGCTCGCGCGTGCGCAGACCGTGCAGCACCTCCACGCGCAGGCCCTCCACATCGCGGATCAGCGCGTGGAAGGGTTGTGCCTCGCGCGCCGCCTCGCTCATGCGCAGGCGCAGCTCGGGAGAAAAGCCGGTGGAGAGGATCTGCCCGGCGCAGTAGGTGATGGCGTCGAGCAGGATTTTTTGCCAGAGCGTGCTGTGGCCACTGTTTTCCGAGAGCAGGGCTGCGAGCCGCTGCAGCTCGGGCTCCTGCAGCGCGGCCAGCCACTGGGCATCGAAGGCCGTGGGCAGCGCCAGGCTGAACAGTTCGGACGCGTCAATGGTTTCCGGGCTGCTGGGCAGGAGCTTGCGGCGCAGGCGCTCGGCCACTTCGCTCACGAGCGCCGTGCGCGGCGCGAAGCCGAAGTCGGCCAGCAGGGTGGTCATGTCCACGGTGTCCACCAGTGCGGCCCACCAGGCGCGCAGCCGGAGCTGGCAGTCCGGCTGCGCCTCGGCGGCATCGAGAAACAGGCGAACCCGCTCCAGCGATGCGGGCACCGACGCCTGGCCGCCACGCACCCATTGCAGCAGGTCGACCAGCCACAGATGGCGTTGGGCCAGGTCCGCCTGCGGGTCCAGGGCCGCGAGCAGGCTGGCCAGATCGGTGCCGGGGCGGCTCAATGCAGCACCCTCGCACCCGGCACGGAGGCCTCCAGCAGGAAGAGCGGTATGGGCGCGGTGAACATTTCGCCATCCTCGGCCACGCAGTGGTAGCTGCCGTGCATGGTGCCGGTGGCGGTGCGCAGCCGGCAGCCGCTGGTGTACTGGTAGGACTCGCCGGGCTGGAGCAGTGGCTGCTCTCCCACCACGCCCAGGCCCTTGACCTCTTCGGTGTGGCCCAGCGCATCGCTGATGGTCCAGTGGCGCGAGATCAGCTGGGCCGCCACCGTGCCGCCATTCGTGATGGTGATGGTGTAGGCAAAGCTGAATACGCCATCGCCGGGCGCCGACTGGTCGGGCAGGTACTCGGGCTGCACCACCACGTCGAAATGGTACGGCGGACGGTTTTCCGATCTTTTCATGGGGCGCATGGTAACTGCGACAATGGCGGCATGAGCCCTACCTTCCGCATTGCCCCTTCGATCCTGTCCGCCGATTTCGCCCGCCTGGGCGAGGAAGTGCGCAATGTCGTCGCCGCGGGTGCCGACTGGATCCATTTCGATGTGATGGACAACCATTACGTGCCCAACCTCACCTTCGGCCCCATGGTGTGCCAGGCCCTCAAGCCGCATGCCAAGACGCCGGATGGCGTGGCCGTGCCGATCGACGTGCACCTCATGATCCAGCCCGTGGACGCCCTGGCCGCCGCCTTCGCCGAGGCGGGCGCCGACTACATCAGCTTCCACCCGGACGCCTCGGGCCATGTGCACCGCAGCATCCAGGCCATCCGCGCCAAGGGCGCCAAGCCCGGCCTGGTGTTCAACCCCGCCGAGCCGCTCGACGTGCTCGACTGGGTGATCGAGGACATCGACCTCATCCTCATCATGAGCGTCAACCCCGGCTTCGGCGGCCAGAGCTTCATCGACTCGGCCCTGCGCAAGATCGAGGCCGTGCGCAAGCGCATCGACGCCTGCGGCAAGGACATCCGCCTCGAAGTCGATGGTGGCATCAAGGTAGACAACATCCGCCGCGTGGCCGATGCGGGGGCGGACACCTTCGTGGCGGGCAGCGCCATCTTTGGCAAGCCGGATTACCAGAGTGTGATCGACGCGATGCGTGCGCAATTGGCCGGTTGAAAGCGGTTCTCTGGACCCCAATGAAAAGGGCCGACGGTTGTCGGCCCTTTGCTTTGCTGCAGCGGAATGTTTAGCGGGCGTTTTCCTGGTACCAGTAGCGGCGCTTGCGCGGGGCGCTCAGGGATCCTGTGGACTTCCCGGTTTCAATGGCGGACTTCTTGGAGTTCGGGGCGCCGATGATGAAGTCCTTTTGCTTGGTGACGGTGGTCGTCGTTCCATCGGGGTTTGTCTGCTCATAGGTGATGGTGACGAAGCCTGCCACGGGGCTGGGTGGCAGGCCGCCGCCTTCCAGCTTCTCCGAGTAGGGCGTCCGGCAGAACAGGGGGGCGGCGTAGGTGCGTGCTTCGCCTAAATTTGCCTTGCACACATTGGGTGCGGGTGGGGTGGGCTTGTTGGTGCCGAAATATGTAGTCCCCCGGAACGTGGTGGATGCGTTCACCACCTTTTCACCGTTGGCCAGTTCGATATAGCAGCCTGCATCCATGTTCTGGTTTGTCCCCACCTTGCCCAGCGTGGTGGTGGGGGTAGGCACCGGGGACGGGGTTCCCTTGCCCATGCGGTCGTCATATACCGTGAAGAAGGCGTCGGAACTTGTGAGTTGCAGGGGTTTTTCCCGGTCACCGGAGCCCACCAAGATGGCGGTGAATGTTGGTGTTGGCACCACATCGGGCGCGAAGAAGAACTTACGCTGGGCGCCTCCGTCCAATGCTGCTAGTTTGTAGATGTCCCAGACGCTGGTGTCATGGGACGCACTGGTTTCAAGGTCGATTCGGTAGATGCTGCCACCAGTGTCCACCACGTAGGCGCGGTCGGTGTAGCCGTCCAGGTCGGAATCCATCAGGCCGACGTCGGCGGTGACGCTGCGGTCGGTGTCGAAACGCTTGATGATCGAGCCGTCAAAGGCGTCGAGCACGAACACGGCATTGCCCATCGTGGTCGTGCCGGGTGTGACCAGATCCTCGGCGGCAGCGTCATAGCCGCCACCCATGATGAGCACGGGATTGGTGCGCCCCTTGAGCTTGGCCACGCGGGGCTCGGACCAGGTCTGGCCCAGCTTGGCGAAGCCTGTGTCCGTATGGGCGCGTCGCCACAGGTACTTGGGTTCATTGGGGTTGGTGACGTCCAGGGCGTAGAGGAAGCGTCCTCCCCGGCGCATGGTGGAGTACAGGTATACCTTGGTGTTGCTGCCATCGGCGGCGATCTTCTGGTAGATCGTGATCGGGCCATCCATGAAGTAATCACGCGGCTGGGGCTTGCTCGGGGAGACTTCGTTCACGACGACGGTGGTCGAGAGGCGGATTTCCGGGGAGTTGCTGCGCTGCCGCGAAAGCTTGGGGAAATGCTCCTCGGGGATAAAGCTCCACAGTTCCTGCCCGGCGCCGGTGCCGGACTGGTTGCCGTTAATGGCGCGCAGCATCCCGTCGTTGGTGCCATAGAACACCACGATGTTGGGGGTGGCTGCGGTGCCGTAGTTCACCACGGCCGGGCGGGAGTGCAGCACGTCGCCATGCACGCTGGGACGGATGGTGGTGGGGGCTCCGGGGCCTGTTTCATCGCCAGCGTTGTCCGCGCCACGCACCCAATTGATGATCAGGTCACGCTGCGTCTCGTTCGATGCAATGGCCGCCATGCTGCTGCTGTTGGCGGTGGAGAACTGGGCGGTTGCGTTGGTGGCCAGGTTGGTGTTGGCGGCACAGCTGAGGCAGGTGTACACATGCCGCGTCGCCTGGTTTGTGGCATAGACGGTGCGGATCTGCTGGGCTGCTCCGCCTTTTTCCACCACTTCACCGTCGGGCGAATCGGAAGAGCTGAGGGGCGTGCCCATCTGCTGGTTGATCCAGAAGGAGCTGGTGCCTGTCCAGTAGGAAATGGCAGAGGGTGAGATGAAGCCGGTTGCCCCGCTGATCGCGGGGGTGCCAGCGGAGTCGGCCAGGAACAGCACATCGTTGCCCACGTCATAGCCAAATTTGTATTGCTTGAGGTTGCCGCGCCAGCGGGGCTTGGCGTCGGCGTCCGGCCGGAACATGCCCATGAACACCTGGTTCAAATAAGTGCCCCGCGAATTCACGCTCACCGGGAGGCTGGCAGACGAGAACACGCTGTTAACGGCCTGGATCTGGTTGAAGATTGCAGCGAGCTTCTCTGCCAGCTGCGTGCCGCTGGAACTGACCTTGAAGTATTCGCCGCCGCTTTGCACGGCCATGCTGCTGAGCAATGTGCTCCAGCCGGGACCCTGGCCCGTAGTGACGGGGTCGACGTCGAGCGTATAGGTCGTGATGTTGGAGGACGAGGCTTTCATGAACCGCGCCCACTCGTCAGCCACGTTGCTCTGAGAACCGTTGGGCGTGATCACGAGGTCGGCCGGACGGGTCAGCCCGGCGGCTGAATATGCGGCGTTCAGTCGGGTCGATGCATTGGCGTTGTCGCTGTTGTTGTCCTGTGCTGCGCCATTGCTGATGTAAATGATGTAGTTACGCGCGCAGCCATTGAGGACGGGGCTGTTGTAGGGTGAGCCGGCGAAGGATCCCAGGGCGTTGTTGGGCTCCAGGTAGATTACATTGGATGCGGCGGTCGGTCCGTTGACGTTGCCGGTGTAGTCGGTCTTGACCTTCTGGTTTCCAGAGTTGGGAGGTGCGCCGGTGAAGTAGTAGTAAGACTCGGCCATGGTCAGGCCAGCCTTGCCGCCGTTGGACTTGTCGTTCAGCTTGTGCAGGCTGTTGAGCAGTGCGATGAACTTGGGCTTGTAGGCGTCGTCCATGTTGCGGATGGCCGCGCGCATATAGGCGCCGTCGATGTTGTTGTTCGGGTTGCCTGTTTCGGTGAACAGCATCAGGCCGACGCGGAATTGGTTGGCAGGCAGGCCATTGATGGTGCTCACCAGGGCCGCGATTTCGTTCGTGAATGCGGTGTTCCAGTTGGCCGTGTTGTCCACCAGCAGGAGTACGTTGGGTGGGTCGGAAGCCGATACGCCGCTGTAGATGTCGATGTCGCTGGTGTACTGCGCCAGTGCAGGTAGCGCGGCGGCCAGGCCAAAAACGCAGGCAGCCCACTGGCGCAGGCGGCGGAAATATGTGCTGGACATGGCGTTACTCCTGGTTCATTCGCAAAAGCTGGAGACTTCGTTGCCGAAAACGATCACGGCGACGCCCTGGTTCACGGAAACCTGGGTCTTGGTAGCGGCATCCTTGACCTCTGCCCGCACATTCCATTCGCTGTTGGCGCAGCTTTCCGGGTCTGTGCCCGTGACGGGTGCGTCGGAATCGATGAACGTGCCGCCGGACCGGACGGGGGGCCTGCAGGGCGCCCAGACATCCGCCGTGGCCGCATTCTTGGGAGCAGCCGGCAGTTCGCCCGGGAGGATCGGTTTGGCTCGATAGCAATTGGGTGCGGGTTTCAGCCACGCGGTGTAGTCCGGCGTGCCATCACCGTTCATATCTACTGGGATTGGGGAAAGCGCCACGCCGTCGGGGTTCTTGTGAAACTCCGGCGTGCTGATGGTGGCCTCTACCGCCATCTGGGCCGCAGAAAGGCTTTCCTGAACTGCCTGGCTGTTACCCACGATGCGCAGATTGCTACTGGAGCTGTTGAACGCGCTGATGGCAAAGAGGCTCATCAGCACCAGGAAGATCAGTGCCACCACCAGGGTGGCTCCGCGTTGGGATGCGTGGGTTTTCATGATGAGGCAGGGGGAGCTGGCGGGGGCGCCTCGCGCCGACCGGCGATGTTGATGATGCGTGCTGTGCTGGTGTAAACACGGCGCTTGAAGCCGGTGGTGTCGCCATTGATGCTGACGGGGCCGAGGGCATAGGTCTTGCCAGCGTCGTCATAGCCTCTGGACCGCTCGGTGGTGCGCGACAGCAGATGGATGCGCATGGCGACGACATTGGTCCAATCGTTGTCGCGTGCGCCGGCTGTGCCGCTGAGTCCGGTCAGGAACACCTCCGGCACGCCCTTGCTGGCATTGGTGGCAGGGTCTGGGTCCAGCGGATCGGTGGTGTCGAACCCGTATTCAAGAACCATGTTTTCGATGCCTTCGGCCAGGGGAATGGTCGCCAAGGCGCCGCCGCGCAGTTCCACCATCTTCAGTGTGGGAACCGTGTCTGTGCCGCATTCATTGCAGCTGGCGATGTAGTAGATGCGCGAGACATATTTGCGGGCGGCGCTCAGCGTGGCGCAGTTTTTGTCCCTCAGGATCATTGCGCCGGAGTCTGGCGATGCCACAAAAGGCGATGCCGTCGGATCGGAGATGCAGCGGGATGTCTGGACGTAGACCGTATCCGTGCTGGTGATGGAGGCGGGTGCCACGATGTCTGTATCCAGTCTGTGCACAGCAAAAGCACGCGTACCGGCGAGTCTGTTGGGAAGGCAGGCGAGCGCCGAGGCTTCACTGTCTGTCAGCCCCACGACCGGGAGCGGGGCCTTGGGGGCACCGGGAACCGATGTATCCCAGCCAAGCGTTGCGCCGCTGGTGGCGCACAGGTTGGGGCTGACCATGGTCAGAGCCTCTACCGGTACTTCGCCATAGAAGCCTGCCAGCATCAGGTCCTCATGCAGCAACTCCACGGCGTAGCGTCCGTTTTCGATCTGGCGAATGCTTTTTTCCAGCTCGTTGCCCGATTGGCTGGTGTTGGCGAAAAGCAGGGAGAGACCGGCGATCAGCACCAGGCCGACGGCCATGCCCACCATGAGCTCGACCAGCGAGAAGCCCCGTGCCCGGGCGGAAGCCTGGCGCCTGGGGGCAGAGCGGTAGGGGGCTGGGAGGTGTGTCATGGTGCCGGAGGGGACAGGTTGGCGATCTGGACGACCACGGTGACCACGCGGCGCATGTCTTCGCTGCTGAAGGCGTCCTTGCCGCAGATGTTCACGGGCGCTCCGCTGGCCTGGACGCCTTGCCAAGCCACGGCGAGCAGGTATTGGTTGGCGGCGGGATTGGTAATGCAGCCCCGGGCATTGAGCATGGCGCCTGTCTTGGTGCTGCCTTGCGTCTCTGCGGCGCCCTGGATGAGCTTGGACCACTCGCAGAGGTCTTTCTGGACGGCTGTCAGCGCTGCGCCGGTGCAGTCGCCAGGATCTGTGACGCCGATGTTGTTGCTTACGTACGACAACGCATTGGCGCGGTTGAGGTTCATGCGCTCGGCCATGTCGTTGACCAGGATCAGCGCCTGCGAACGCTGGTAACCCTCCAGGTTGGCCACGGTGGTCCGGGCCTGCAGGCCGACAAAGCCCAGCACGCCAAAGGCGACGATCAGCATGGCGATCAGCGCCTCAATCAGGGCGACGCCTCGTTGGGGTTGGGTCAGTTTCGTCATATCGGGCACTCCGTGGCTGCGCTCTTGGGGCGGCCGGAGGGGTCGATGGAGATGCAACGCTTGCGGTTGCCGCTGGTGTTGGTCAGCGCGAACCGTGCCACGTCGGTGGTGCTGGAAACCCGTCCGTTGCGGTCGAAGGTGAGCGTGGCGGGGCCTGTCAGTGTTACGCCCGATCCCACCTTGTTTCTCTGGCTCAGCACCTCGACGCCTACCGTCATGCTCCAGCCCGATGCCCAGTTGGCAGAAGCCGGGGTGAGGGTCACGGGTGCCGGGATGGCGCCGCGTTTCAGGGCTTCGTTGCGGGCCAGGGTCAGGTCCGCCATGAGGTCGAAGGCTGCGGCACGCATGCGCTGCGATTCAAGGATGTCTCTGAAGGAGGGGGCGGCGATGCCGATCAGGATGGCGAGCACGGCCACCGTGATGACCAACTCCACCAGCGTGAAGCCTCGTTGGGCGGCGCGGGAGTGCGTGGCATGCATGGCACGGCTCCTTGCTACCAGCAGGTGGTTGGCGTCTTGGCGCCGGTGTTATTGAGCGTCATCACTGCGCACTTGTCCCCGATTTGGGCGCCCTTGGGGGTGGCCGTGGCGGTGAACGTTGGGGGGGTGACCGCCGGTGCGGTCATGGTCAGGGTGTAGTACGGCACCAGCTTGGTTGGCATGGCGACATTCAGGTCTGCATCCGATGCCGCGTAATTGCGCACATCCAGCAGGCGTTGCTGCTGCCGGGTACCGATGTCCATGAGCAGGGATTGCGCTTCCGCACGGCGTGATTTACGCACCTGCTCCTGGTAAGAGGGGTAGGCGATCGCGCCCAGGATGCTGATGACGGCCACCGTGATCAGCATTTCGATAAGAGTGAAACCAGCGTCGCGCTGCATGGGGTACCTCCAGTGGGGTGTGGCAACAGGCCTGCATCCCAAGGTTCGACAAAATGTACATGGGAAAAAATCACATATCAAGAAAGTGTAGTCCCAATGAAGACGAGTGGCAGTTCTGGGTGGATGAGTGGTGTTGCTGAAATTCGTAGGTCCATGGCGTCCATGTTGCTTTTGTGACCAAAAGGAAAAGGGCACTGCCCGCTGTACGTAAAACCACGGACAATTCGCTCTTTTCTGACCTTCCATGCACGATCGTTTGTCCTGGACCCAATCGGCCATTGCCCGGATACTGCGGCCCGCGGTACGGCTGGCCCTGGCCATGGGGCTCAAGCACGCGCAGCTGGAAGACATCCTGCGGGCGCTGCTGCTGGAGGAGGCCCGGCATCTGTGGCAGGCCAAGGGGGTGCAGCGCGCCAATCTGAGCCAGCTGTCGATGACCACGGGGCTCAACCGCAAGGAGGTCACGGCGCGGGTGAGGGAGACGCGCGATACCCTGCCATCGACTGAAGGATCGGCTGTGACCAAGGCCTATACGGCCTGGCTTCAATGGGCGACGGACGACCCGAAGTTGCGCCAGTTGCCCATTCTGGACAGTGGCACCGGCCCCTCGTTCGAGTTGCTGTCGCGCTTGGCCGCGCGGGGAGATGTCCATCACCGCGCGGTGCTGGAGGAACTCGTGCGCCTGGGCATGGTTTCTTTGCAGGGCGAGACCGTGGAGCTGCGCGGAGATGCCTTCATTCCAGCCGAGAGCCTGCGCGACATGCTGGCGTTTGTGGGGGACAATGCCAGGGACCATCTGCTGGCGGCCGTGGGCAATACGCTCGGCCACGAGCCCCGGATGCTGGAGCGCGCCGTCTTTGCCTCGGGTCTGCCATTGCAGGAGTGCGAGCGGATACACCAGTTGACCCGGCAGCACTGGGATGCCGTGCATTACAAACTGGTCCGGGAGATGACGCAGGCATACGAGCAGGCCGAGGGCTCGGGCACTGCCCGGATCCGGGTGGGTGTGTATACCTATTATGAAAATGAAGACGGGCGCATCCCGGTAGCAGCCCCGAAGGCTGAGAAACTAACTGCTGAGGCGCATCCTCAGGAAAAATCATGAAAGTCTGGTTGTATTCCATCCTCTTGTCCGCCGTGCTGGGCTTGACCGGCTGCGGTGGCGGGAGCGAGCCTGCAACTGTCACGCCTCCTGGAGCTACCGATACGGGAACGGGAACGGGAACGGGAACGGGAACGGGAACGGGAACGGGAACGGGCGCCGATGCCGGGACTGGTACAGGAGGCGATACAGGCACAGGCACAGGCACAGGCACAGGCACAGGCACAGGCACAGGCACAGGCACAGGCACAGGCACAGGC
>Ga0208516_100496_pt1 | contig 15325 bp, 14 predicted proteins | sample LakWasM117_HOW13_2_FD_183931 | JGI IMG/M metagenome (GOLD analysis project Ga0208516, IMG submission 183931) | Freshwater sediment methanotrophic microbial communities from Lake Washington under simulated oxygen tension - Sediment Metagenome... | ecosystem: Environmental > Aquatic > Freshwater >...
GCAGTGGCTGCCGCAGTTGATACACATAAGGATTCGCCATGAAAGAAGGCATTCACCCCAACTACCGCGAAGTTTGCTTCCAGGACATGTCCAACGGCTTCAAGTTCGTCACGCGCTCGTGCGTGAACGCCAAGGAAATGATCGACATGGAAGACGGCCGCAAGCTGCCGCTGTTCAAGCTGGACACCACCAGCGAATCGCACCCCTTCTACACCGGCACGCAAAAGTCGGTGGACAACATGGGTGGCCGCGTGGAGCGCTTCCGCAACCGCTTCGGCAAGACCGCTGCCAAGTAAGCCAGCGTCTTTCCGCCACAAAGGCAGCCCGGGCAACCGCGCTGCCTTTTTGTTTGCGTTTATTCTCGAAGGCCTACCCTTTCCTGCTGCAGCGTGAACCAGCCGACCCCTGCCATCGTCCCCCAGAGCGCCGTGCGCCCCCTGCCTCGCTGGGCGCTGTGGCTGCTGTGCATCGCCTACATCGTGCCGGGCTTCATCGGCCGCGACCCGTGGCGCGGCGCCGACATGGCGGCCTTCGGCTACATGCAGGAACTGGCACAGGGACACACGGACTGGTTCGCACCCCTGCTGGGCGGCATGCCGCCCGAAACGGGCGGTCTGCTGCCCTACTGGCTCGGCGCCTGGGCCCTGCAGGCCACCGGCACGGTGCTTTCACCGGAGATGGCCGCACGCACACCGTTCATCCTGCTGCTGTGCCTGACCTTGCTGGCCGCCTGGTACGGCATCTACTACCTGGCGCGCAGCCCGGGCGCGCAGCCCGTGGCCTTCGCCTTCGGCGGTGAAGCGCAGCCGGCCGACTATGCCCGCGCCATGGCCGATGCCGGCCTGCTGGCCCTGCTCGCCAGCCTGGGGCTGGCCCAGCCCTCGCATGAAACCACCTCCTACCTGACCCAACTGTGCTGCACCACACTGGTGTTCTTCGGCCTGGCGGCGGCGCCGCACCGCACGGTGGCACCGGGGCTCGCCCTGCTGGCGGGTCTGGCCGGGCTGGTGCTCAGCGGTGCGCCCGCCCTGGCCCTGCTGTACGGCCTGGGCGGGGCCGCCATGGGCTTGGCCGACACCACCGACGCCAGCACGGGCCGGCAGCGCAGCCGCGCTGTCGCCGTACTGCTCCTCGTGGGGGGGCTGGCCGCCACCCTCCTGGCATGGCAATTGGACCTCTGGCGCTGGCGCATGGCCTGGCCGCAAGACAGCGGCAAGGAATGGAGCAGCCTGCTGCGCCTGCTGGCCTGGTTCACTTGGCCCACCTGGCCGCTGGCGCTCTGGACCGTGTGGCGCTGGCGCCGGCAGATCCTGAACCGGCAATTGCACCGCCACCTGCTGCTGCCACTGTGGTTCGTGCTGGTGTCGCTGGGTGCCACGGTCTTCACCCTGCCTTCGGACCGCGCCCTGCTGCTGGGCCTGCCGGCCCTGGCCGCGCTGGCGGCCTTCGCCCTGCCCACGCTGCGGCGCAGCGTGGCCGCGCTGATCGACTGGTTCACCCTGCTGTTCTTCTCCGTCTCCGCCATCGCCATCTGGGTGGTCTGGATCTCCCTGCAGACCGGCGTGCCCGCCAAGCCGGCCGCCAACGTGGTCAAGCTGGCCCCCGGCTTCACCCCTTCTTTTTCCGCCGTGGCCCTGGCCATCGCCCTCGCAGCCAGCGCAGCCTGGTGCGCTCTGGTGTGGTGGCGTGCGGGCCGGCACCGCACGGCCATCTGGAAGAGCCTGGTCCTGCCGGCGACGGGGGCGACGCTGAGCTGGCTGCTGCTGATGACGCTCTGGCTGCCCATGCTCGACTACGCACGCAGCGACGCGCCGCAGATGCAGGCGCTCGCGGCCAGCGCCGACCGGCCCGCCTGCATGCACATGCATGGCCTGGACCGCAACCAGATCGCCGCGCTGCAGCACCACGGCCAGTTGCGCCTGCTCCCCCTCACGGCCTCCAGCGCGGAATGCCCCTGGCTCGTGGTGGCACCGGACGATCCCGAGCAGAAGACGGCCCCCGAGCCGCCGCCCGATCTGGCATCCTGGAGCCTGCACGCGCGCCAGGCCCGCCCCACTGACCGCAAGGACCTCCTGACGCTCTCGCTCTACCGCCGCGATGAGCCTTGAGCAGGAGCGCTCCCTCATCGCCCGCCATGCCGGCACCGTGCTGGCGGGGCAACTGGCCGTCATGGCCTATGGCGTAACGGACACCATCGTGGCCGGACGGCATGCCCAGGCCTCGCTGGCCGCGTTGTCCATCGGCTCGGCCTTCTTCATCAGCGTCTATGTCGCGCTGATGGGCCTGCTGCAGGCATTGCTGCCCGTCTGGGCCGAGCAGCGCGGCGCCCAGGACCATGCGGGCATTGGCCGCTCCGTGCGCCAGGCGTTGTACCTTTGCGGTCTCACCAGCCTGCTCGGCATGGCGGCCCTGCTCTGCCCCGATGCCGTGCTCGAATGGACGGACATCCCGCACGATCTGCACGCACCCGTGCGCCAGTACCTGGGCGTGCTGGCCCTGGCACTGCCACCAGCGCTGCTGTTCCGGATGTACAGCACACTCAACCAGGCCCTGGGCCACCCGCGGCTGGTGACCTGGCTGCAGGTGGCGTCGCTGCTCGTCAAGATCCCGCTGTCGATCTGGTTCACCTTCGGCGGGGCGGGCCTGCCGGCGCTCGGCGTGGTGGGCTGCGCCTGGGCCACCCTGGTGGTGAACTACCTCCAGCTCGGCCTGGCCCTGTGGCTGCTGCGCACCCAGGACATCTACCAGCCCCTGCGCCTGTGGCGCCCCCTGGAGCGCCCCGACGGGCGCCAGCTCGCCGCCTTCGCGAAGCTGGGCGTGCCGGCCTCGCTGGCCATCGCGGTGGAAGTGACCTCGTTCACGCTGATGGCGCTGTTCATCGCGCGCCAGGGCACGCTGGCGGCCGCCAGCCACCAGATCGCCTCCAACCTGGCCGCCGTGCTCTACATGGTGCCACTGTCACTGGCCATCGCCACCAGCGCCCGCGTGAGCTTCTGGCGCGGCGCGGGCGACGAACGGCGCGCCCGCCAGGTGGTTTTTATAGGTTTTTGGCTCGCAGCGCTTTCCAGTATTGCGCTATCAGCTATGTTATTGATAGCAAAAATACCGCTGGCCGGCATCTACACGAACCAGGCCGATGTGGCACGGCAGACCGCCGGGCTGCTGGCCTGGGTCGCCATCTACCACTTGGCCGATGCCGTGCAACTGCTGTGCATCTTCGTGCTGCGCTGCTACCGCGTCACCCTGGCACCGCTGCTGATCTATGGCTGCATGCTCTGGGGCATGGGGCTGGGCGGCGGCTACTGGCTGGCCTACCGGGGCCTGGGCCCGCTGCCCGCGCTGCACTCCCCCACCCCGTTCTGGGCTGCCAGCACCGCAGCGCTGGCCGTGACCGCAGTCGCCTTCGCCTGGATGCTGGCGCGCACCCTCCAGGGCCCGCACGCCACCCCCAGCACCTAAGAACGTGTTTACGATCTCGCAGGGGTCGCGCAGCGGTCTTTGCGGGATGGGATGCAAGGCGCGGTGCGCAGTGGATAGCCCGGCTATCCACAAGCGCCGCAACGCCGCAGACCGCCCGCAAAGACCACTGCCCTTCGGGTTGGAGCGAAATCGGGCGATTGGACGCCCCGGCTGCTTGCATGGGCACGAGCCCATGCGGCGCATCCGAAGCATCCACTCATCCCGATTGCGCTCCAACGTGACCCCTGCGAGATCGTAAACACGTTCTAAGCTGACCGGCGGCGCAGCCGGCTGGCCGGCAGGCGCACGCTGAAGGTCGAGCCCTGGCCCAGCACGCTCACGATCTCCAGCGCCGCGCCATGGCGCTGCAGCACATGCTTGACGATGGCCAGGCCCAGGCCCGTGCCCCCCGTCTCGCGCGAACGGCTGCGATCGATGCGGTAGAAACGCTCGGTCAGCCGAGGAATATGCTCCGGGGCAATACCCGGACCGGTGTCGTGCACGGAGAAAACAGCGCCGCCGTCGTCCTGCAGCTGCCAGCGCACCTCGATGCGCCCCCCTGCCGGGGTGTAGCGCACCGCATTGCTGACGAGGTTGGACAAGGCGCTTTGCAGCTCAGGCAGCGAACCGGCGATGTCCAGCGCCGCCTCCGGCGCCGACAGATCCGGGAACCGCAGTTCATGGGGGCGCTGCTGGCTCTGCGTGAGCAGGGCCGACAACGCACGCCCCTCGTCCTCGCAGCGCTGCAGCAGCACGGGCATGGCGGTCCACTCCCCCATGCCGGGCAAGGGGCTGCCTTCGAGCCGCGAGAGCGTGAGCAGGTCCTGCACCACGCTCTGCATGCGCGAGGCCTGCTGCGCCATCATGCCCAGGTAGCGCGAGCGCTCCTCGGCATTGAGCGGCAACGTCTGCAGGGTCTCCACGAAGCCCATGAGCACCGTCAGCGGCGTGCGGATCTCGTGCGAGACGTTGGCCACGAAATCGCGCCGCATCGCCTCGGCCTGCTCCAGCGCCGTGATGTCGCGCGAAAGCACCAGGCTGCGGCCATCGCCATAGGGATGCAGTTGCACCGAAATGCGCACGGGCCGCGACGGCGTGCTGGAGCGCCCCTCGATCACGACATCGTGCGCATAGTCCTGGGCCGCGTAATAGGCGCTGAACTCCGGATCGCGCACGAGGTTGCGGATGGACTGCATCGCATCGCGCTGGGCATCGAAGCCGAACTGGGTGGCCGCCATCTGGTTGCACCACTCGATGCGCCCCTCGCGGTCCAGCAGCACCACGCCGTTGGGCGAAGCCTGCAGGGCCGCCAGGATCTCCTGCAGGCGGTCATGGCTTTCCTGGGCCAGGTCCTCCTGCCGGCGCACCAGGCGCCGGGTGCGCTCGACCGCCTCGCCCCACATGCCGCGCATGGCCGGCGCATGGCCCATGTCGCCCAGGCGCAGCCAGCGCAGCATGCGCACACCGCGCAACAGGTCGATGAAGAACCAGAACCACGCGGCCACCGCCGCGCCCACGGCGGCGCCCCAGGCTCCGCCCTGCCACCAGCCCAGCCCGCCACCGGCCAGCTGCCAGGCCAGGAAAAAGGAAAAACGCCAGAACATGCGCCAAGCCGCTGTGCACGCCTTCAGGCGCGCAATGGCACCTGCGGTTGCGCCGTGAGCCGGTAACCCGCGCCCCGCACCGTTTCCACCATGGCCCCGGCCTCGCCCAGCGCCTCGCGCAGGCGCTTGACATGCACGTCCACGGTGCGCTCCTCGATGAACACATGGTCGCCCCAGACCTTGTCGAGCAGCTGCGAGCGGCTGTGCACGCGCTCGGGGTGTTTCATGAAGTAGTGCAGCAGCTTGAATTCGGTCGGTCCCACCTTCAGCGGCTGGCTCTGGTAGGAAACGCGGTGCGTGGCGGCATCGAGCGCCAGGTCGCAGATGGAGACACTGTCGCTCACCTGCTCCGGCGCACGCCGGCGCAGCACGGCGCGGATGCGCGCCAGCAGTTCCTGCGTGGAAAACGGCTTGGTGATGTAGTCGTCGGCACCGGCATCGAGGCCCGCGATCTTGTCGGGCTCGTCGCCGCGCGCGGTGAGCATCAGGATGGGCACAGGCTTGGTGCGGCTGTCAGCGCGCCACTTGCGCGCCAGTTGCAGGCCGCTCTGGCCCGGCAGCATCCAGTCCAGCAGGATGACATCGGGCAGCACGGCATCCAGCTCGCGCTGGGCACTGTCGCCATCTTCGGCCCAGAACGGCTGGAAGCCGTTGTGGCGCAGGTTCACGGCGATGAGCTCGGCAATCGCCGGCTCATCCTCGACGATCAGGACTCGGGGGAGTTTTCTCATGTCTTTGCACAGGCCCTAGAGGACAGCCGATTCGATTTCACCCACAGAGGTATGGCGCACGTCCATGCCCTTGACCAGGTAGATGATGAGTTCAGCGATGTTCTTGGAGTGGTCGCCAATGCGCTCGATGGCCTTGGCCAGGAACAGCAGGTCCAGGCTCGGCGAGATGGTGCGCGGGTCTTCCATCATGTAGGTAATGAGCTTGCGCACGAAGCCGTCGAACTCCTTGTCGATCAGGTCGTCCTCCTTGAGGATGGCCACGGCCATCTTCGTGTCCAGGCGAGCGAAGGCATCGAGCGCCTTGCGCAGCTGGCCCGAGGCGAGGTCGGCGGCCACGCGCAGGTCGTTGGATGGCAGGGAGCGCGGCGCGCCGCCCTCGATGATGGAGCGCACCATGCGCGCCATGCGGTTGGCCTCGTCGCCCATGCGTTCGAGGTTGGCCGTGGCCTTGGAGAAGGCCAGCAGCAGGCGCAGGTCGCGCGCGGTGGGCTGGCGGCGCGCAATGATGGTGGAGAGATCGTGGTCGATCTCGACCTCCATGGCGTTCACGCGGTTCTCGATAGCGCTCACCTGGTCGGCCGCCTCGATGCTGAACTGCGACAGCGCATAGATGGCCTGGCGGATCTGGGATTCGACTAGGCCGCCCATTTCCATCACGCGGGTGGAGACATCGTTGAGTTCGCTGTCGAACTGGGAGGAAAGATGCTTGTCGGACATGGCGTGCTCCTCAACCGAAACGGCCGGTAATGTAATCCTCGGTTTCCTTGCGCTTGGGCTTGAAGAAGATCTCTTCCGTCTCCCCGAACTCCATCAGTTCGCCCAGGTACATGTAGGCGGTGTAATCGCTGCAACGTGCCGCCTGCTGCATGTTGTGGGTCACGATCAGGATCGTCACCTTGTTCTTGATTTCGGCGATCAGCTCCTCGATGGCGCCCGTGGCGATGGGGTCCAGCGCCGAGGTGGGCTCGTCGAACAGGATGATCTCAGGATCGGTGGCCAGGGAGCGCGCAATGCACAGGCGCTGCTGCTGACCGCCCGACAGATTCACGGCCACCTCGTCAAGGCGGTCCTTCACCTCGTTCCAGATGGCCGCGCCCTTAAGGGCCGCTTCCACCTTGTCCTCGATGTAGGTCTTGGATCTTTCGCCGCGCACACGCAACCCGTAGGCCACGTTCTCAAAAATGGATTTGGGGAACGGGTTGGGCTTCTGGAACACCATGCTCAGGCGCATGCGCACCTCGATCGGGTCCACGGAGGGGTGCAGCAGGTCGATCTCGTCAGGCAGCAGGTCAATCGAGCCGCCGTAGCGGTGGCCCGGATACAGGTCGTGCATGCGGTTGAAACAGCGCAGAAAGGTCGACTTGCCGCAGCCGCTGGGGCCGATCAGGGCCGTCACCTTGTTCTCGTAGATCGGCATGCTGATGGATTTCAGCGCCTTGAAATCGCTGTAGTAGAAGTCCAGGTTCTTGGACTGCGCCTTGATCTTGGGCGCCTTCAGGGAGGCTTGTGCGGTGGATACCATGTTCATTCCAGGGTGGATGCGTTCGTGACTTACCACTTGAGGTTCTTGCGAAGGCGGTAGCGCAGCCAGATGGCCACGGCATTCATGCTCAGCGTGAGCACGACCAGCACCAGGCTGGCGGCGGCGGCATTGGCGTGGAAGGCCGGATCGGGGCGCGAGGTCCAGTTGAAAATCTGGATCGGCATCACCGTGAACGGCGAGAAAAGCCAGTCGAACATGCCCGCCGGGACATCCCCCGTGAACGGCACGGGCGGCAGGAAGGCGATGAAGGTCAGCGCGCCGATGGTGATGATGGGCGCCGTCTCGCCAATGGCGCGCGACAGGCCGATGATGATGCCCGTGAGGATGCCGGGCATGCCGTAGGGAATCAGGTGGTCGCTGCACACCTGCCATTTGGTGGCACCGCAGGCATAGGCCCCTTCGCGCACCATTTGCGGGATGGCACGCAAGGCCTCCCGGGTGGAAACGATGACGATGGGAAGAATCAGCAGCCCCAGCGTCAGGCCCGCCGACAGGATGCTCTGGCCAAAGCCGAAGGTGTAGACGAACAGGCCCAATGCCAGCAGGCCGTACACGATCGACGGCACGCCCGCCAGGTTGGTGATATTGATCTCGATGATGTCGGTAAACCAGTTCTTGCGCGCGTACTCTTCCAGGTAGATCGCGCTGGCAACCCCGATCGGAATGGCGAACAGTGCCGTCACCAGCATGACCAGCAGCGAGCCGACCCACGCCGACAGAATACCGGCCTGGCCCGCACGGCGGGAGGGAAAGTTGGCGAAGAAATCCACCGTGAGGCGGGGCAGGCCATCAACGGCCATTTCCACGAACAGGGCCACCAGGGTCAGAATGCCGACCGACATGGCCAGCAGGCCGACCAGGCCGAAAATAACGTCCCAGCGCTTGTGCGAGCGGATGACGGCGCGCAGCTTTTCGGTTTTTTCAATGTCGCGGCTCATCAGTAGACCTCACGGAATTTGCGGCGCAGCCAGTAGCCCAGCAGGTTGAAGGACAGCGTCATGAGCATCAGCGTCAGGCCGGCGGCAAAGATGGTCTGGTAGCCGATGCTGGCGTGCGGCAGATCCCCCAGCGCGACCTGCACGATGAACGAGGTCACCGTCGCGGCGGGCTCCAGGGGGTTGAGCGTCAGGTTGGGCTGCATGCCGGCGGCCACCGCCAGGATCATGGTCTCGCCCACGGCGCGGGAGATCCCCAGGATGTAGGCCGAGGCAATGCCCGAGAAGGCCGCGGGCACCACCACCCGGGTGGCCGTCTGGAAGCGCGTCGATCCCAGCGCATAGGCGCCCTCGCGCAAACTCATCGGCACGGCGCGCATGGCGTCCTCGGACAGCGACGACACGTAGGGGATGATCATGATCCCCATCACGATGCCGGCCGACAGCACGTTGAACGTGGGCAGGTCCGGGTAGACCTTCTGGATCAGCGGCGTGACCACCAGCAGGGCGAAAAAGCCATAGATGATGGTCGGCACGCCCGACAGCAACTCCAGCACCGGCTTGAGGATTTCACGCGATTTGTGCCCCGCGAACTCCGACAGGTAGATGGCAATGATGGTGCCCAGGGGGATGGCGATGAGCAGCGCCACGGCCGAGCTGGAGACCGTGCCGGCCAGCAGCACGCCAATGCCGAAATGCGCATCGTCGAACAGCGGTGTCCACTGCGAGTCCGTGAGGAATTGCCAGACCGGCACATGTGTGAAGAAAAGAATCGATTCCTTCAGCAGGATGTAGACGATCGCCAGCGTGGTGAACACGGAGACGCAGGCCGCCAGGAGCAGGACGCTTTCGACCAGCTTGTCCTTGCGCTTGCGGGACGCCTTGGACTTGGCCAGCTGGGCAAGCCGGGCCTCTCCCGTGAGGGGTGGATTCGACATGATGCGATCCGGGATGGTGGTGGACGCTGTCATTTTAGGAATAGATGGGTTTTCCGGCTCGTCCATGGTGCGCGGCAGCCCGTTACGGAGCGCAGCGCACCATGCCCTGCCCGCCGTTACAGGGAAGCTTCGCGCTTGAGCAGTTCACCGATGGTGATGCCCACTTCGTTCTTGCCACCGAACACGGTGCCCTTCTTGCCCTTGGCCAGGTGCTCCAGGGCGGACTTGTAGGCGTCGGCCGGCAGCGGCACGTACTTCACTTCCTTGGCCATCTGCGCGCCTTCCTTCATGAAGAAGTCGACGAACTTCTTCACCTCGGGCTTGGCCAGGGACTTGGCGTTCACATAGATGAAGATGGGGCGTGCCAGGGGCTGGTAGGTTCCGTCGAGCACGGTCTTCTCGCTCGGCGAGACGGCAGGCTTGCCGTCCTTCTCGACGATCGGCAGCGCCTTGAGCTTGCCCATGTTCTCGGCATAGTAGGCATAGCCGAAGTAGCCGAGGGCGTTCACATCGCCGGCCACGCCCTGCACCAGCACGTTGTCGTCTTCCGAGGCCGTGAAGTCACCCCGGCTGGACTTGGCTTTGCCCACGATGGCTTCGGTGAAATAGTCGAACGTACCGGAATCCGAACCCGCACCGAACAGCTTGATCGGCTGGTCGGGCCAGGCCGGGTTGATCTGGTTCCAGCGCGTGACCTTGCCCTGCGCCGCAGGCTCCCACATCTTCTTCAGCTCGGCCACCGTCGCCTGCTTGAGCCAGGTGTTCTTCGGGTTGATGACCACCGTCAGCGCATCGAAAGCCACCGGCAGCTCGTAGTACTCCACCCCGGCAGCCTTGCAGGCATCCATTTCCGACTTGGAGATGGGACGCGAAGCGTTGGAAATATCGGTTTCAGCGCGGCAGAACTTCTTGAATCCGCCCCCGGTACCCGAGACACCCACCGTGACCTTGGTGCCCTTGCTGGCCTTCTGGAATTCCTCGGCCACGGCCTCGGTCACCGGGTACACGGTGCTGGAGCCATCCACCTTCACCACCTGTGCCATGGCGGACGTGCCCAGCAACGCCAGTGCAGAGGCTGCCAGCAGGGTTTTGAGATCAGACGTTTTCATGTATTTCCTCGCAATATGAAGGGATTGCTATGACTTTATGTAGCTTGTGTGACTCTTTGATGACACGGCCAATCAGCTGGCCCGGCAATGGCGCGCCATCACCTTGCCGTGGTGCCGCAGCTCCATGGCGCCCTGGGTGGTGAGCTTCCAGCCCTCGCCCTCATAGACACCCGCACCCTGGTGGTCCAGCTCATAGCCGCCCTCATGGCGGATGCGCACCGAACTGCCATCGGCCGCAAGGCGTGCCTGCAGGCGCTTGCCGCCCTCGCATTCGTAGGTCACAAAACGACCTGCCTGCATGCCTGCGGGGACAGACGAGCCCGACGCGCAACCCGCCAGCACGGCAACACCCATCAGAGAAGCAACAAGAACGAATTTCATCGGTTTTCCAGTCAGAATGAACACACCGGCACTATTCCCGGCGAACGTGACACAACGATGAAAATTGCGTGATGATTTCATTTCAAACCAGGGGGATCCCTGCGACCGGCGGCATGACAGCATCATGAAACCGTCAAAGAAATCCGGCACACTGGGCCATTCCACCCGCACGCCAGCCCCCGGCGATCGGGCCTGACCGGCCGCCCTCCCTTCTGCCTCTCACACGCATCCATGCAAAACGGCACCCATCTCGCTGCAATCGACCTGGGCTCGAACAGCTTTCGCCTTGAAATCGGCCGTTTCGAGCACGGCCACATCCAGCGTGTGGAATACCTCAAGGAAACCGTGCGCCAGGGCAACGGCCTGGACAAGGACCACAACCTGAGCCTTGAAGCGATGCAGCGGGGCTGGGACTGCCTGGCGCGCTTTGCCGAGCGGCTGGCGGGCTTCCCGCGCGCGCAGGTCCGGGCTGTGGCCACCCAGACCCTGCGCGAAGCGCGCAACCGGGATGTGTTCCTGCAGCGCGGCAGCGAGGTGCTGGGCCACCCCATCGACGTGGTGTCCGGCCCGGAAGAGGCGCGCCTGATCTACCAGGGCGTCTCCCGCCTGCTGCCCCAGTCGGACGAGCGCCGGCTGGTGGTCGATATTGGCGGGCGTTCCACGGAACTGATCCTGGGCGAGCGTTTCTCGGCCCACGCCGTCGCCTCATTCCGCGTGGGCAGTGTGGCCTGGTCGGCCCGGTATTTCCCGGAAGGCCTTTTTTCTGCCGCCGCGTTTGCCTCAGCAGAGATCGCCGCCAAGGCCGTGCTGGACGAAGCCCTGGAAACCTACCGCCCCGAAACCTGGGAGGTGGCCTATGGCTCATCGGGCACGGTGGGCGCCGTGGGGGACATCCTGGCGGCCGCCGGCCATGCGCCCGGTGCCATCACCCGCAGCGGCCTGGACTGGCTGCGCGAACGCCTGTTGCGCGCACAAAGCGCCGACCGCCTGCGGCTCGAAGGCCTCAAGGAGGACCGCCGCCCCGTGATTGGCGGCGGGCTCAGCGTGCTGAGGGCCGTTTTCGATCTGCTGGACATCCAGGAAATGCATGTCGCCCAGGGCGCACTGCGCCAGGGTGCGCTGTACGATCTGCTGGACCGCGAACAGCCCGAGACCGATCTGCGCAACTCCACCGTGCAGGGGCTGGTGCACAGCTTCGCCGTGGACCGCATCCATGCCGAACGTGTCGCCCGCACCGCCTGCACCCTGTTCGCGCAGGCATCGCTGTCGCCCCCTGGCTCCGCCCTGCGCAAGCTGGGCTGGGCGGCCCAGCTGCACGAGATCGGATGCCGCATCTCCCACAGCGACTACCACCGGCATGGCGCCTACATCCTCGACAACACCGATGTCGCCGGTTTTGCCCAGCACGAACTGCACCGCCTAGGCTCCCTGGTCCTGGGCCACAGGGGCAAGGTGCGCAAGCTCGAGACCGACCTGAACGACGCCACCTTCGCACTGCAGCTCATGTGCCTGCGCATCGCCGTGGCCCTGTGCCATGCGCGCCGGGACCCCGACATGGACGGGCTGTCGCTGTCGGTCCGGAACAAGCGCTTGTGCCTGCGCACCCGCCCGGGCTGGGCCACGGCCTACCCGCAGTCGGCCCACCTGCTGCGCGAGGAAACGATTGCGTGGCAACGGACGCCCTGGGAACTGGAATACGAACAGCCCTGACCAGCAGGCGGTCCCAGAAAATGAACGGTATATACTGTTTATATCGTTTTGACGGAGAACACCGCCATGGCCAGAACGCAAGGCACCACCCCCACCGCACCGGCAACCCCGGCAACCGCCACGCCCGCCCGCAAGGCCGTGCGCAAACCCACGGCGCCACGCCAGCCATCGAAGGCGGCGCCCGCTGCGCCCAAGGCCGCCGCCCCCGTGGTCCCCGAGAAGGAAGCGAAGGCCAAAAAGCCCAAGCTCGTGCGGGACAGCTTCACGATTCCCAAGGACGAATACGCGGTCATCGAGGCGCTCAAGCTGCGGGCCGTGGGGCTCTCCCATCCGGCCAAGAAAAGCGAAATCCTGCGTGCCGGCCTCAAGGCGCTGGCGGGCCTGTCAGACGCGGCCCTGCGCAACGCACTCAAGGCCGTACCCGCCATCAAGACGGGCCGCCCCAAAGCCGACAAATAGGCGCTGACAGCCCGGGCCACCGGGCTTTATCTTTTCACCATCTCAAAGCAGCTCGGGCGACTGGACAGCGAGCAGGATGGTCTCGCTGTGCTCCATACGCTGGCGCTGGCGCAGCCACCACACGGCGCCCTTGCGCACGGCGCACTCACCGGCCGGCATGCCCAGCAGCTTGGCCACTGTCTGCCCCAGCACCGGCTGGTGTCCAACCACCAGAACAGCCCCGCGGGTTCGCGGCCACTGCACCAGCTCCAGCAGGTCCTGCGCGGAGCCATCGGGCAGAAGTTCGGCGCGCAGCTTGTATTTGCGACCCAGGGCGCGCACGGTCTGCTCGGTGCGCAGCGCCGGGCTGCACAGCACCCTCAGGCCCTCGGGGAGCTGCCGATCCAGCCATGCCGCCATGCGCGCGGCCTGCTTTTCCCCACGTGCCGTCAGGGGGCGCAGCAGGTCGTCCTGGCCTTCATCGCCTTCTTCGGCCTCGGCATGGCGCCACAGGATCAGGTCCATCCTGCGCCCCTGCTCATCCGTTGCGCGCGCCGGCCGCCGTGACCCCATACCGCGCCATGAGCGCGTTCTGCGCCCCTTGGCCCGTGATGGGCTGGCCTACACGGGCATAGGCGCCATCGGGCTGGAGTTCCCAGGCGTCCCGGTCGTCGTGCAGATAGGCCAGCAGGCACTCGTCGATGATGCGCTGGCGCAATGCGGGGTCCGTCACGGGCCAGGAGATCTCCACCCGGCGCAGCATGTTGCGGTTCATCCAGTCGGCGCTGGAGAGGTACAGCTCTTCCTCGCTGCCGCAGCGGAAGTAGAAAACACGCGAATGCTCCAGGAACCGGCCGATGATGGAGCGCACCCGGATGTTGTCCGTCAATCCCTGAGCCTGCGCAGGCAGGATGCAGGCTCCGCGCACGATGAGGTCGATGCTCGCGCCGCGCTGCCCCGCCACGACCAGCGCGCGTGCCAGGGCTTCATCGGTCAGTGCGTTCATCTTGGCGACGATGCGGCCGCCCTCGCCCCGGCTGGCGGCCAGCCCCACCTGCTCGATCTTCTCCAGCATGCGCCGGTGCAGGTGGAACGGTGCCACCAGCAGGCGCCGCATGCGCGGCAGGCGGTTCTGGCTGGCCAGGTGGTTGAACACGTTGTCCATGTCGGCCGTGGTGTCCTCGTCGGCCGTGAGGTAGCTCAGGTCGGTGTACAGGCGCGCCGTGCGCGGGTTGTAGTTGCCCGTGGACAGGTGGCCGTAGCGGCGCAGATTCCGGCCCTCCTTGCGCGTGACCAGCAGCATCTTGGCGTGGGTCTTGAGCCCGACGACGCCAAACACCACCTGCGCCCCCACCGACTCCAGTGCCTCGGCCCAGTTGATGTTGGCTTCCTCGTCGAAGCGCGCCTTGAGTTCCACCACGGCCATGACTTCCTTGCCACGCCGCACGGCCTCGCGCAGCAACTCCATCAGCTCGGGGTCCGACCCGGTGCGGTAGATGGTCTGCTTGATCGCCACCACCTGGGGGTCGTGCACGGCTTCGCGCAGAAACGCGAGCACGCCGTCAAAACTCTCGAAGGGCTGGTGCATCAGCAGATCGCGCTGGCGCATCTGCGCCATGATGGACGCCCCCGAGGGCATCTGGCGTGGCCAGGACGGGCGCCATGCCGGAAACAGCAGCTTGGGATCGGCCACCAGATCCACCAGTTGTGCCAGCCGCACCAGGTTGACCGGGCCATGCACGCGGTACAAGGCCCCCTGCGGCAGATCGAACTGGCGCAGCAGGAAGTCGGACAGGTATTTCGAGCAGCCGGAGGAAACCTCCAGGCGCACGGCCTGGCCATAGTTGCGCTGCTGCAGGCCCTGGCGCAGCACCATGCGCAGGTTGCGCACATCCTCCTCGTCCACCGCCAGATCGGAATGGCGCGTGACGCGGAACTGCGAAAACTCGGTCACCTCCCGGCCTGGAAACAGGTCCGCCAGATGCGCCCGCACAACGCTGGAGACACTGACGAACTGCTGGCCCTTGGGCGCGACGCTCGCCGGCAGGCGGGTGAACCGTGGCAGCACGCGCGGAATGCGGACGATGGCGATCTCGTTTTCTCGCCCGAACGCATCGGCCCCCTTGAGCCGCACGATGAAATTGAGCGACTTGTTCGCCACCTGCGGAAACGGATGCACCGGATCCAGGCCCACGGGCACCAGCAGGGGCTGCACCTCGCGCACGAAATATTCCCGGACCCAGCGGCGCTGCGCGGCACTGCGCTCGCCATGGGCAACGATGCGGATGCCCTGTGCCATCAGCGCAGGCACCAGGACATCGTTGTACAGGGCGTACTGGCGCTGCACCAGACCATGCGCCTTGGCCGACAGGGCCGCGAACGAAGCAGCGCTGTACGGCCCCTTGGTTTCCCCGTTGGTCGCGGCCGTGATGTGCGGCTCGGCACGCACCTCGAAAAACTCATCCAGGTTCGACGAG
>Ga0208516_100497_pt1 | contig 15304 bp, 9 predicted proteins | sample LakWasM117_HOW13_2_FD_183931 | JGI IMG/M metagenome (GOLD analysis project Ga0208516, IMG submission 183931) | Freshwater sediment methanotrophic microbial communities from Lake Washington under simulated oxygen tension - Sediment Metagenome... | ecosystem: Environmental > Aquatic > Freshwater >...
ACCTTCCCCACACCCAGCCGCCGGCCGGCACCTTCCAGAAGGGCATGGCCGAGGACGGGGGCCGCCAGCTTGCCGACAAGCTGCTGGACGTGATTGCGCTGCACGACGCCAGCAACATCGCCGCCGTGATCGTGGAGCCGTTCTCGGGCTCGGCCGGCGTGGTGATTCCGCCCGTCGGCTACCTTGCGCGCCTGCGCGAAATCTGCACGCAGAACAACATCCTGCTGATTTTTGATGAAGTCATCACCGGCTTCGGCCGTTGCGGCACCTGGACGGGCGCCGAAGCCTTTGGCGTGACGCCCGACCTCCTCAACTTCGCCAAGCAGGTCACCAACGGCGCGCAGCCGCTGGGCGGTGTGGTCGCCAGCAAGGAGATCTACGACACCTTCATGGCCCAGGGCGGCCCCGAGTACATGCTGGAGTTCCCGCACGGCTACACCTACTCGGCCCATCCCGTGGCGTGCGCGGCCGGCAACGCGGTGCTCGACATCCTGCAGAAGGAAGACATGCCCGGCCGCGTCAAGGCGCTGGCGCCGCACTTCGAGAACGCCGTGCACGGCCTCAAGGTCGCCAAGCACGTGGCCGACATCCGCAACTACGGCCTGGCCGCCGGCATCACCATCGCCGCCCTGCCCGGCGAGCCGGCCCGGCGCCCCTACGAGATCGCCATGCACTGCTGGAAGAAGGGCTTCTATGTGCGCTACGGCGGCGACACCATCCAGCTCGCGCCGCCCTTCATCAGCACCCCGGCGGAGATCGACCGCCTGGTCAGCGCGCTGGGCGACGCCCTGCACGAGACTGTCTGAACTCCTTTTTTGATAGCTGCCGGCGCTTGATGATTAAGCGCTAGCGGCACTTTTTTCCTAAATTTCCATGCAGCACGACAAGAACGTCACCCGCACCGTCGGCCACCTGATCGATGGCCAGATCGTCGCCGATACCGAGCGCACGCAACCCGTGTTCAACCCGGCCACGGGCCAATCGACCACCAGCGTGGCACTGGCCAGCAAGGCCACGGTGGAAGCCGCCATCGCCTCGGCCGAGGCAGCCTTCCCCGCCTGGCGCAACACGCCACCGCTCAAGCGTGCGCGCGTGATGAGCAAGCTGAAAGTCCTGCTCGAAGAAAACGCCGACAAGATCGCCGCCCTGATCACCGCCGAGCACGGCAAGGTGCTGGCCGACGCGCACGGCGAGCTGCAGCGCGGCATCGAGAACGTGGAATACGCCAGCTACGCGCCCGAACTGCTCAAGGGCGAGCACAGCCGCAACGTCGGCCCCAGCATCGACAGCTGGAGCGAATTCCAGGCGCTGGGCGTCACAGCGGGCATCACGCCCTTCAACTTCCCGGCCATGGTGCCGCTGTGGATGTGGCCCATGGCCGTGGCCTGCGGCAACACTTTCGTGCTCAAGCCCTCCGAGCGCGACCCCAGCAGCACGCTGTTCATCGCCCAGCTGGCGCTGGAGGCCGGCCTGCCGCCCGGCGTGCTCAACGTGGTCAATGGCGACAAGACGGCCGTGGACACGCTGCTGCAGGACCCGCGCGTGAAGGCCGTGAGCTTCGTCGGCTCCACGCCCATTGCCGAATACATCTACGCCGAAGGCTGCAAGCACGGCAAGCGCGTGCAGGCCCTGGGCGGCGCCAAGAACCACGCGGTGCTGATGCCCGACGCGGACGTGGGCAACGCCGTGAGCGCCCTGATGGGCGCGGCCTACGGCTCGTGCGGCGAGCGCTGCATGGCCATCCCGCTGCTGGTGGCCGTGGGCGACGAAGTGGGCGACGCCGTCATCGCGGGCCTCAAGACCGAGATCGCCAAGATGAAGGTCGGCCCCGGCACGGACAACAGCAACGACATGGGGCCGCTGGTGACGCAGCAGCACTTCGAGAAGGTGAAGGCCTATGTGGACAGCGGCGTGGCCGAGGGTGCCACGCTGGTGGTCGACGGCCGGGGCGTGAAGGTGGCCGCGGGCCACGAAAACGGCTACTTCCTCGGCGCCTGCCTGTTCGACCACGTGAAGCCCGGCATGAAGATCTACCAGGAAGAAATCTTCGGCCCCGTGCTGGGCGTGGTACGCGTCAAGACGCTGCAGGAGGCCATGAAGCTCATCGACGACCACGAATACGGCAACGGCACCTGCATCTTCACCCGCGACGGCGAGGCCGCTCGCTACTTCACCGACCACATCCAGGTGGGCATGGTGGGCGTGAACGTGCCCCTGCCTGTGCCTGTGGCCTACCACTCCTTCGGCGGCTGGAAGCGCAGCCTGTTCGGCGACCTGCACGCCTACGGCCCGGACGCCGTGCGCTTCTACACCAAGCGCAAGACCATCACCCAGCGCTGGCCCTCGGCCGGCGTGCGCGAAGGCGCGGTGTTCAGCTTTCCGAGCAGCCGCTGACCTATATGCGCTGGCATGTGGCCCGTCTGCCGGGTATCTCACCGGCTCCTCACGACCAGAACCCCTATGGCAGCGTTGGCGGTGGCTTCGGGAAATGTCCTTGTTTGGCCATTCCGCCGCATGCTCGCGGTGCCATCAATCGCATAGGTTTTGCTTTGGCGCCACATTCCAGCGGAACTGTTCTAGTGAAACAGCAGCATTCCGATACACTCCGCTGATATCACTATGGGGAGGGCTCGCGCAGGCTTCGCCCAATCCTCATCGCGGCACCCATTTTCAGCAAGGGTTTCATCATGGCAACAATCAACGGCACAGCGGCCAATAACTCTCTCAGCGGCACGGCGCTCAACGACGATATCCACGGCTTCGATGGCAACGATACGCTCTACGGCCAGGCTGGCGATGACATTCTTGATGGCGGCAATGGCAACGACCTTCTGAATGGGGGTACCGGCGCCGACGCGATGAGCGGTGGCGACGGCAACGACACCATCGTCGTGGACAACGTGGGCGATGCGGTGAGCGGTGGCAATGGCATTGATCTGGTGCAAGTTACGTTGGCAGCCGGCGAGTACGACATGAGTGTCGTGGCGACTGACGTTGAAAACGCCACAGCAATGGGCGCGACCCTTGTCAATATCAAAGGCAACGGGCTTGACAACGTGCTGACGGGCAATTCGGCCGGTAACCAACTTCGAGGCGAGGCCGGCAACGACACGCTTGATGGCGGCGCCGGTGTCGATTACATGGCTGGCGGAGTCGGCAACGACACTTATGTTGTGGACAACATCGGTGACACCGTCAGCGAAGTAGGTGGTGGCGGGATCGACTTAGTGCAAGTCAAGTTCGCTTCGGGGATCTACACCCTGGGTACGGACATCGAAAACGGGCAGATCATGGCCTCCAGCGCAGCCGGAATTACCGGCAATGATCTCGCTAACTACCTGACGGGCAGCAGTGGCGCCAACACCATTTCTGGTGGTATCGGTAACGATACGCTGGATGGCGGCTTGGGGAACGACAAGCTCACTGGCGGCGTAGGCGATGACACTTACATCGTGAATGCGGCAGGCGACGTCATTGTGGAAGCCGCCGGCGAAGGTGCTGACCACGTGCAGGTGGCCTTCACGACAGCGGGCACCTACGTGCTGTCGGACAACATCGAAACTGCCGCCATCACGTCTTCTGCCCAGGGCGTCAACATCACAGGCAACTTCCAGGCGAACCTGCTGACGGGCAGCGCGGGCAACAACGCGTTGGCGGGTGGTGGCGGCAACGACACGCTGGACGGTGGCGCAGGCAACGATACGCTGGACGGCGGCGCCGGTATCGACCGGGCCATCATCAGCGGCAATTTCGGCGACTACGTTATCACCGCCGCAGCCACCAGTACCACAGGTGACATCCAGCTCAAGGGTAACGGCCAGACTCTTATCATCCGTGGACTGGAAATTCTCCAGTTCAGCGATGGCGACAAGAATGTTGCTGACCTGAGCATTCCCACCAACGGTGATGACTACCTCACCATGACCGGCGGGACCATCAATGCACTGGCAGGCAACGATATCGTCATCGGCTCGGCTGGCAACGACACCATCGACGGAGGGAAGGGTAATGACTTGATGGTGGGGGGGCTTGGCGACGACACCTACTACGTTGACTCGCTGCTCGACAGTCCGGTGGAAAATCCGGCCGGAGGGGATGACAAGGTTTATCTTTCTGTCGCATCGGGGACTTATGTGCTGCCCACGGAGGTGGAATGGGCCCAGGTGACATCCACGGGCGCCGTGAATATCACCGGTCACAATGGAGCGAGCAACCATCTGATCGGCGGCAGTGGCACCAACGTCCTCAAGGGCGGTGACCAAAACGATACGCTGGATGGAGGTTTGGGCAACGATACGCTCGTTGGTGGCGCTGGTGATGACACTTACTGGGTGAGCGCTGCGGGCGATTCCATCGTCGAAAACGCTACCGAGGGTACTGACACCGTGTTTGTCAAATTCACAGCAGCGGGCACCTATGCGCTTTCCGGCAATGTCGAGAACGCCTTTGCCGACACCGGCGCCGTCAACGTCAGCATCACGGGCAACAATCTGAACAACACCGTACAAGGTAACGACGGGAACAACCTGCTGAACGGTGGTGACGGCAATGATACGTTGCTGGGCAGCTTGGGCAACGACACGCTGGACGGTGGTGGGGGCTCCTTGGATATGGTCGATCTGAGTGCGTATGGCACGTCTGCCAACTGGACTGCGGCACGCATCAGCGCCACGGATATCAAGCTCACGTACACCGGTGCCCCCAATACCTCCGTTACCCTGCGCAACGTGGAATTTGTGCATTTTAGTGACGTGGACACATCCCCGGTGGAGCTGCTGGGCAACGCGAGCACCCAGTTGGCAGACAACCTGTATCTCACGATCCAGGGATCTCTGGACGGTGGTGCTGGCAACGATACCCTGCACGGCAGTGCGGCGGGAAATGACACACTGATCGGTGGGACAGGCAATGATTTGATGTTCGGCCTGGGTGGCAACGATACCTACTATGTGGACTCGGCTGCCGACATAGTGGTGGAGAACGCCGACGATGGCGGTGCCCTTGACCGGGTGTTCGTCACCATGACCACGGGCACGTATGCGCTGGGTGTCGGCAATCACGTGGAGATCGGTATTATTCAATCCACTGGCGCAGTGAACCTTACAGGCAACGAACTGAACAACTCACTGATGGGTGGTATTGGCGCCAACATTCTTGTTGGAGGCGCTGGCGATGACACGATCTCCGGAAGCCTTGGCGCGGATGTGCTCACCGGCGGCGCAGGCGGCGACGAATTTGTGTTCGACACTACGTTCAGCAGCGCCAACGTGGACAAGATCACGGACTTCGTGCAGGGCGAAGATCACATCACGATCAATCTGTCTGGCACTCCCTACGGTGGCGTGCTGGGCGGAAGCGATTTACTGATCACGGCCAGCACCTATTTCCGCTACAACCCCGGTACGGGCGCATTGATGTTCGACGCGGACGGTTTTGGCACCGGCGTTGCCAGCGTAAACATCGCCGTCCTGGGCACCACCACGCACCCGGCGTTCCTGCTCGACGGCGACGTGACCATCCTCCCCTGATACTCGTTGGGCTTTGTCAGCAGCAACAAAGGCCGCCCAAGGGTGGCCTTTGTTTTTTGGCGCACGTTATGCGTACTTGTCTGGCGACAACTTACCGAAGTAACCCGTTCACTGCAGCGATCCCCACCCCTTCATCACTGCCCGCCAGCGCGTGCAGGCGAACGTAAGCGACAAGCATCTCGTAGCGCGCACGAGCCAGGTCGCGCTGAGCCTGGGCTTTTTTCTGGTCGGCGTTGAGCACGTCCACCAGCGTGCGTGCCCCACCTTGCATGGATTTCCGGCTGGAGTGAGCCAACTGGGCAGCCGAGCGCTCGGCCTGCTCCAGGGCGCGCACGCGCAGACGGCCTTCGGTAACGTTGCGGTATTCGGTGGTGATTCGCAGTGCCAGATCGCGGCGCGTGGCTTCGAGTAGTTCCTCGGCCTGGATCTGGCGCGCCAACGCCTCGCGCTTGGAGGCATTCACGGATCCACCGGCGTACAGCGGCACGTTAAGCTGCACACCAATGGTGCGGTTGAGATAGCGCGTTGCCGGTGAGGTAACGTTCTCGCTGGCGCTCCGGCTCCACTGGGCCACGACGTCCAGCGTTGGCAAATGCCCTGCTTGGGCTTTCTTCACGTCCAGCCGCGCGGATTCGAGGCGGGCCTGGAGCTGGCGCAATTCGGGGCTGTGCGCCTCGGCTTGGGCCAGCCATGCTGCCGCCAAGCGGGCTCCAAGTAGTCAGGCGGACCACTTCCAATGGATGCAGCGCTACCAGATCAACGGGTGAGTTGATGAGCAGGGCCAGCTGGCGCTCAGCAAACCCCTGCTGCTGGCGCGCTTCTAGTTCCTGGGCCAGAGCCATATCGAGTCGCGCCTGCGCTTCGTCGATGTCGGTGCGAGTGCCGTTGCCACCAGTGAATTGTTTACGCGCGGCGTCGAGCTGGGTGGTCGTCGCAATCTTCTGCGCTTCGATGAAACCCAATTGATCGCGCGCCAACAGTATTTGGGTGTAAGCATCGGTGACCCGCACGGCCAGATTCTGCGTTTCTTTTTGCAGCCCAGCTTGCGCATCGTCGCGCTGCGCCCGGGCTTGCTGGATGAGCACAGCAATCGCCTTGCGGTACAGAGGCTGGCGCACCGTAAGCGTGGTGTTCTTGCTGGGATAGCGATCATTGACGGTGGACTCCTGGCCCGGGAAGTCGGGCTGGTTACGGTCCAGATTGTTGCGCAAGTAGCCTGCACTGATGCTCACGTTGGGGTAGAGCTGGGCTGTAGCCTGATTGATGCGTTCTTCGCCCACCTGCAATGCAGCACGCGCTGCCCGGGTAGTCGCATCTTGCAGCAATGCGGATTGGAAGGCCTCTTGCAAGTCCATGCCATGGGCCGCCGCCGTTCCGAGCAGGATCGCACATGCAATGGCGACCGAGGTCGAGGGTCCCGTCATCTCATTCTTCCTTCAACGAACTGGCCATGCGCTTGAGCAACGGAGCCGCCAGATAGGTGAGCAAGCTGCGTTCGCCGGTCTTAATAATGACTTCGGCCGGCATGCCAGGTTGCAGCTGGCGGCTGCCGAGTGCCTTCATGCCCTGGGACGTTAGCTTAACGCGTGCGAGGTAGTAACTGACATTGGTTTGTGTGTCAGTCAGCAGGTCACCAGACACGGAGGCCACCTGCCCCTGCACCACCAGTTGCGGCGAATGTGCGAACGAGGTGAACCGCACATCTGCTGCCAGACCTGCATGTACGCGATCCACGAGGTGGGGCGCCACCCGGGATTCCAGCACCAGGGGTTCGCCCGGCGGGACGATGGACATGATCTGCTGCCCCGGTTGCACCACGGCGCCCACAGTCTGCACGGCCAAGCCCACCACCTGACCAGCTACGGGAGCACGGATTTCAGTGCGCGCCAGCTCGCCCTGCAGCGCGGAGTAGCGCATTCCTTCGGGTTCTACGTCGCGCACAGTCTCGGCTAGGCTAGTTTCGGCTTCCTTGCGATATTCCTGCTTACGAGAGAGGATCTTCTGGCGCAGCTCGGCCACGGTGCGCTGGCCGCGGGCAGTGTTGCCGAGTAGTTCGGCGATGGCGACATTAGTGTCGGCACTCTGGCGCTCCAGTTCAAGTTGGCGGTTGCGTGGGGCATAGCCTTCCTTCACCAGTTCGCGTGTGTGGTCCAGTTCGTCCATTAACAGCGCGTGTTGGGTGCGGCGGCTTTCCAGCATGCCGGCATAGGACTGCATCAGCCCGTTCTGACCTTGGATGTTTTCCTCCATGCCCTGCACATCCGCATGTAGCGATGCGCGGCGCGATTGAAGCAACTGCGTCTGGTTGTTCACTAATTGGCGAATTTGCGGTTCCGACTGGGCGGCTGCCAACAGATCCGGCGCAAAACGCGGCATGTCGGAGCCGGCAATTTCGGCCTCCAGTCGACCCAGCATTGCGCGCAAGGTGAGGTAACGTAGGCGCGAACTTTGGTAGTTGGCACGGGTAGTGGCATCGTCCAGTGCTATGAGGGGCTGGCCTTCCCGTACGGCTTCGCCCTCGTGCACCAGCACCTGGCGCACAATGCCGCCCGAGAGGTGCTGTACCACCTTGCGTTTGGTATCTAGCGCCACCATTCCCTGGCTGGGCACCCCCTCATCAAGCGGCGCGAACGCGGCCCAGAGCAGAAAACTACCGAGCCCGACACCCAGCGTCCTCAGGCCAATGCGCGCGACGCGACCAGTATCGGTGGGAGGCTCCAACGGAGGGGTTGTCGTCAACAGGGTAGACATGGCTTCTATCTGAAAAAGGCTCACACAGGCAGCGCTTGCGGTGCAGCAGAGACAGGCCGCAATTGCGCCTGCACTACTTCGGGTGAGCCGTGCAAGCGCAGGCGGCCCTCGTGCAACACCAGCAGTTGATCTGCCAGCGCGAGCACGCTTGGCCGGTGCGTGATGAGAAAAACAGTGGCCCCGCGCGCTTTGAGCTGGCGCAGCGATTGGAGCAGTGCGGCTTCGCCTGCGTCGTCTAGATGGGAGTTGGGCTCGTCAAGAACAATGAGACCGGGATCGCCGTACAGTGCGCGCGCTAAAGCGATACGCTGACGCTGGCCTCCCGACAATGAACGAGCGTCCTCGCTTACGGGCGTGTCATAGCCATTGGGCAGGCGCAGCACCATGTCGTGCAAGCCAGCCGCCTGCGCGGCAGCCACCACCTGCGGGGCATCGACTACGCCGTACTCGGTGTGAAAACGCGCGATGTTTTCGGCCACTGTGCCGTTGAATAGCGCAGTTTCCTGCGGCAGATAACCAATACGCAAACCGCCGGTAACAAGCAGGCCTCCTGTTACAGGCCAGGCGCCCGCCAGTGCGCGCGCCAGCGTGGACTTGCCCGAGCCAGATGCCCCCAGCACCACGGTCAACATGCCAGGTTGCGCTGTGAAGTCCAACTCGTGCAGGATGTCTTGCGCACCCCCCGGTGCCGCTACGCGTAACCCGCGCGCCGTGACGGGGCCGGTGAGGCCGACAGCTTGCTGCGCATGAGGTGCAGAAGCGTCGGCAGAATGGTCCGCCAACAGCCTTGATAGTCGGGTGTAAGCTGCGCGCGCGCCCAGCAGGCCGCGCCAAACGCCCACCAAATGGTCGATGGGTGCGAGCGCGCGAGCCATCAGCACATTGGCCGCAATCATTGCGCCGGGCGTGAGGTCGCCATGGATGACAAGCATCGCACCTGCAGCCAGCGATGCGGTCTGCTGCGCGTAGCGCACATACTTGCTCCACGCCGTAACGCGGTGCGTAAGCCCCTGTAGCTCTGCATGGCGCTGGGCAGCATGGGCGTGCAAGCCTAGCCATCGCTGGCGCAGTGGAGGTACCATGCCCAGTGCCTCCACAGCCTCGGCATTACGCAGCTTGCCTTGCAGGTAGCCGTTCGATTCGGCCTGTGCTTGCGACAGTGCCTCGGCGGGCGCGATGGTGCGGCACTGGCCCATCCATGCCAGCGCGGCCTGGATGAGCGCGAAGCCGATGGCTACAACGCCCAGCAGCGGGTGCAGCAGGAACAACGCAGCCACGTACACTAGCGCCCAGGGCAGATCGCAGAAGGCGAGGATGCCCGGCCCGGTGAGGAACTGGCGCAGCTCCGTCCAGTCTGCAAAGGGCTGTACCCTTTGTGCCTCGAGTTCGCGCGCGCTGCGCACGAAGGCGGCGGCGCATATACGCTCGCTTAGGCTGACGTCCAGCCTAGCTCCCAAACGCACTAGCAGGCGTGCGCGCATCGCATCGGCAAAGCCCATTGCGACGAACAGAAACAGCGTGACCAGTGACACGGCAAGCAGCGTGAACTCGCTTTGGCTGATCATGACACGGTCGTAGACTTGAAGCATGTAGAGCGTGGGTGTGAGTAGCAACACACTGACCACCATGCTGAAGAAGACCACCACGGCCCAAGACCGACGCTGGCTCCACAAAGCCTCGGCGATGTCGCCGCGCAGCGGATTGTTGAAAAAACTCATGTCACGCGGGCCATGGAGGTGTTGTTCTGATTGACCTTCTGGAGTGCTGCTAGCACCTCGTCGCGCGGACCAAACGCGCGCTGTGCGCCGCCATACAGCACTAGCGCCTTGTCGGCCACAGCCAGCACGCCGGGCAGATGAGTCATAACGACCACCGTGGCGCCACGAGCCTTGGTGTGTGCAATTGCCTGGACCAGAGCGTGATTGCCTGCTTCGTCCAGACTGGAATTTGGCTCGTCCAGCACCACAAAGGCCGGCAAACCGTAGAGCGCTCGCGCCAGGGCTACGCGCTGGCGCTGTCCACCGGATAGCATCACGCCCTCGTCTCCGACCGGCGTATCGTAACCTTGGGGCAGTGCGACGATCCAGTCATGCAGTCCCACGGCGCACGCCGCTTCGTGCAGTGCTGCGGTATCGGGCTTGCCAAAACGAGCGATGTTTTCGGACAGCGTGCCCGCCAGCAACTCCACGCTTTGGGGCACGTAGCCCAGGTGCGGGCCTAGTTCGGCCTTGTTCCAGGCGCTAACGTCGGCGCCGTCGAGTCGCACTTTGCCTGCCAATGGGGGCCACAGACCCACGAGCATTCGTGCCAGCGTGGTCTTGCCCGAGGCGGAAGGGCCAATCACCGCGAGTACTTCGCCCGGCTGTAGACCGAACGCGAGATGGCGCAGCATGGGCGGACCGCCGGCTGATGCTGCTGCTGTCAGCCCTTCCACCGACAGATAGCCGCGGGGCGCTGGCAGAGACATTGCGGGTCTTCCGCTAGGCATACGCTCCAACAGTTCACACAGGCGCTGCCACGCAAGCCGGGCCTGCACCACATTGCGCCATTGCGACACCAGGAGCACCAGTGGCGAAAGCACGCGTGCACCCAGAACGGAGCTGACGATGAGCATGCCGCCGCCGCCAGGCAACTCGTCCCGCAGCAATAGCCAAGCGCCTAGGCCCAGCAGTGCGGACGAGAGCGTGGTTTGTAGGCCGCGTCCCAGCGCTTGGTACAGACCCGCGTTGTCTGACGCGAGAGCCTGTAGCGCCAATGTTTCCCGGTGCAGGCGCAACCAGCGCGCCTTCATGTTGGGAGCCATGCCCAGCGCAGCCACTACATCGGCGTGGCGCAAGGTGCCGTCCACATTGGCGCGTGCTTGGATCTCGGCTTGGTTGGCGCGCGCCAGAAGTTCTGCGGTACCGCGTTCGTTGAGCCAGGAGAGCAGCGCCTGCACGAGTGCAAGGGCAAGCGCCACCCAGCCCAGCATGGGCTGGATCAGGAACAAGATCAGGAGCGCTATCAGTGCGACTGGCGACTCAAGGGCCGCCGTCAGCGCACTGCCGTGAAAGGTATCGCGCAGCGTGCGCAGATCGGCGAGGGGTTGTCCGCCCAGGGCCTGGCCAATTTTGAGGTGTGCAGCGTGCGTGGCCTCGAATACGCGCGGGGTTAATTGAGCATCAAACGCACAACCCGCTTCGCGCAAAGTTTCGGCGCGAGCCCACTCTAGTATCTCCATTACGGCCAAGGCCATTAGCGCCATCAGAGTCAACATGGCAAGCGTCATGAGGTTGCGGCTGTCTACCACGCGGCCATACACCTCAAACATATACACCGTGGGCACTAGTATCAACAGTCCTGTTAGCACGGAAAACGCAAACGCCCGCCGTAAGGCAGGTATCTGACGCGCAAGGGCCTGCGCGGCGTCGGCGGGAGCGGTCATTGCAAATTGCCTAGAGAGAAACAGTACTACACCCACGCTCTCGTCCGCGCTGGGGCATGCCACGGTGAGCGCTTCTAGCAGCGTTCACTGTGGGAATGCTGTTGTACTAGGTGGTGACGCCATTGGAACAGCCTTCTTTTTGACGATCGCAGTATAGGCGCTGGCGTTGGGCATCGCGCCGCACACCGGCGACCGGTGATTTGGAGGCCCGACATGTCGCCGGAGATCGCCAATGTTGAGGTCATGGCCTGCATGGGCACCGGCGTTGGTCGTCGAAGTGCCTGCGACGCCGATCCGCGTTATTGAGGGCAATGCTTCGGTTTGTGCGAAGGGCAGTGTGAGATCGCTAGGTCGGCCGGGGCGACGGATGGTGAAGTAGTGGGCCAGAAAATGTGTGGCCAATTCAACGTGCATTTCAACGCTGACCGGCTTCTACAGCATCACCCCTAGCGCCTCAGTTGCGTTAATCGCTGATCGACAGCGTGCTAATAAGGTCCAGCCTTGGGCATCTATCCATGTCTCATTCATCAAACCGAAAAGATGTCTCGACACGGTGCTTCTAGTGAAAAGCCTAGGCGTGACAGTATCGACGTAGAGGCGCGCTTGTGAGCAGGGGTCAATGTTGGCATTTTGTGCAGCTGCAATGCTCCGAAGACCTATGCGAGTGGAAGGAGTGTCGCTTCTATCGCTGCCAGCGCATGCACTTGCCGATTGTGTACCGCCCAATGCATGGCTGGTGGGGGTGCCGTAGTGCATGCTCACGCATTCAAAATGCTTCGAGGACTGGCCTCATCGGGGGTAGTGGGCGCTCGAATCGCTGGAATCCTCGCGTGAAGAATGAATGTGACCATACCTGGAACAAGTAATTTGAATCTTCTGGTCCTGTAAACGCAGGCTTGCATGTCGCCTCCTGTGGTTTGTATTCGTGAGTGAACATCGATCTCTTGCTTGTGCGAATGATTGCCAAAGACGCTACGCCTTTCTGTCGGCGCGCAACCTAAGCCCACTGGTCTTTTGTATTTCTGGTGGCAACTGAAGATCTTGAGCTTCTTATATAGAGAGTGTACTATTAACCGCAGCATCAAATTAGTCGCGAGTGTTTGATATGTCTTCGCGCAGACTTTGGAAAATTGCGCACAATTGTAGTATGCGAGTTGTCTTTATCCATCAAAATTTCCCCGGTCAATTTAAACATTTGGCTCCGAGGTTGGTTGCCGATGGTCACGAGGTCGTGGCTTTAAGCATAAATAAGCCATCGATACAAGTGCCTGGTGTAAAGGTTTTTCTGCATTGTCCACGCGGAGTGGCGGGAGAAAGTGGGGTGACACCAGAGCGAATTGCTTTGGCTGAGTTCCGAACAAAGATGCTGCGTGGTGAATCAGTTGCACGTGTTCTAATGGGCTTGAAACAGGGTGGCTTTACTCCGGATGTGATTTATGCTCACTCTGGTTGGGGGGAGGCTTATTATGTCAAGGATATTTTTCCTGATGCAAAACTGCTTGTGTATGCTGAATATTTTTATCAGGCAAGCGATGGTGACTTGGATTTTGATCCAGAGTTTAGTTCTCCTGCTGTAGGCAGTTCACAACGTTTGCATATTAAGAATTTGCACCTCATGCATGCTTTAGTTAATGCTGATCGTGGCCTCTCTCCGACAGAGTTCCAACGCGATCGGCACCCTAAACTACTGCGCAGTCATATCGAGGTAGTACATGACGGAATAGATACCAGTCGGTTTGCACCATCAAAAACCGCTCGGATAACGCTGAAAAAGGCGGGCGTTGCACTGACTGCAGACGATGAGGTGGTTACTTTTGTTTCGCGTGAGTTGGAGCCTTATCGCGGCTATCACATATTCATGCGTGCTTTGCCTGAGCTACTTGCTCGGCGTCCTAAAGCGCATGTTGTTATCGTCGGAGGAAATGGAACAAGTTATGGTGCTCCGCCGCCGCCGGGAGCTACTTGGCGCGAAATTTTCCATGCAGAGGTGGCTCATCGAATCGACCATCGGCGTGTGCACTTTGTAGGCAAACTCCCCCATGCACTATTAACAGAGCTAATGCAGATATCCACGGCGCATGTTTATTTGACCTATCCTTTCGTGCTGAGCTGGTCAATGATGGAGGCGATGAGCGTTGGCTGTATGATTGTTGCCTCGGATACTGCTCCGGTACGAGAGCAGATCAAGCACAATGAAAATGGAGTTTTGGTGGATTTTTTTGATTTTCATGCACTTGCCGCTGCCATAGTGAAGGCTATCGAAAATAGGGAAGAATGCCGGAGGCTTCGCGAGGCCGCGCGCGCGTATGTTATGGCACGTCATGATTTGTCCAGTATTTGTTTGCCGGCCCAATTGGCTTTGCTTTCACAGATGGCTGAAGTTAAGTCATAATATATTATGTCTATCTTTTTGCATGTTGGCTGTGGCCATAACAACAAATCACGTACAACGCCTGCTTTTAATACAAGTGAGTGGATGGAGTGTAGACTGGATGTCGATCCAGTAGTAATGCCGGACATTGTAAGTAGTATGACGGACATGAAGGCTGTCCCGGATCAATCGATGGATGCGATTTATTCGTCACACAATATTGAACATTTATATCCTCATGAGGTATTTGGTGCATTAACAGAATTCTTCCGGGTGTTAAAACCAGAGGGATTTGTGGTTATTAGCTGTCCTGATCTTCAGGCAATAGCAGAGCTGATAATTCAGGATAGATTAATGCAGCCAGCCTACCAATCGCCGGCGGGGCCAATTGCGCCGCTGGATATGCTTTATGGTCACCGCCCCGCGCTTGCGCGGGGCAACCTGTATATGGCGCATCGCACGGGTTTCACTTTGACTAGCTTGATGAACATGTTTCGGACTGCCGGTTTTGGCAGCAGCATAGGACGTCGCCAACCGTCCCCTGCCTATGCATTATGGGTGATTGCCGCACGCGCCAGCATGCCCGAAGCGGCCCTTAAGATGTTGGCGGCGGCACACTTCCCCTGATTTGGCAAGGGCTGCCCAGGGGTCTTTGCTTACTACATGACATCAGATCAGCAGGAAATCGTTGCCTAATACGGCTGGGTGTGTACTCGCACCTAATATAACGATCTGCACCGCAGCCCCTCCTCCTGCGCCATCGGCGTCATAAGCCAAGGCTCCGGTTATGCTGTTATATGTGAGATTGGCGCTAAGCCCCACATGATCACCCACCGCACCCAGTCCGGTAAACAATGCGGAAGACAACCCGATCGTGTCAACCCCTGATTGAAAATCGTTGATCGTATCCACGTTGCCCACCCCGGGTGAGGTATCAAAGATGAATAAATCCGCGCCGGCACCTCCAGTGAGCGTGTCGTTGCCACCCAATCCGTTAAGTGTGTCATTACCTATGCCGCCACTGAGAGCAGTGTGGCCGTTTCCACCGATGAGCAGGTTGTTGCTGGAATTTCCGGTGAGGCCAACGCCATGTATTCCCGTGAGAATGAATGCATTCTCTACATTGGCCGACAGGATGTATGTTCCCGCTGCCGTGAAGGCTACGTTGACCTGATCGATGCCGTCGCTGCCGGCGACCGTCTCGTTGATGACGTCCCCGGCCATATTGAC
>Ga0208516_100503_pt1 | contig 15136 bp, 16 predicted proteins | sample LakWasM117_HOW13_2_FD_183931 | JGI IMG/M metagenome (GOLD analysis project Ga0208516, IMG submission 183931) | Freshwater sediment methanotrophic microbial communities from Lake Washington under simulated oxygen tension - Sediment Metagenome... | ecosystem: Environmental > Aquatic > Freshwater >...
ATGTGGCCGGCGCTCGCGGCTTCCACGACAACATCGAGTGGCGCGTGCCCACCGAGGACGATCCCGAGTTCGCCGAAATGATGGTGAACCCGGTCAAGGCCCCGACCAAGAACCGCCACTACATGGCGGACGGCACCAACGGCATCAAGGGCTTCACGGTCAATGCCGGCGAGGCCTCGCTGGCGACGACGGACGACCTGAACATGACGGTGGTGGATTCCATCCGCACGCTGATCGAGTCGCTGCCGCTGCCACCGCCCGCTGTGAAGCTGCCCGGCGATGCCGCCGCCGAAGACGAGCCGTTGCGCGCGCTGATCCTGTCTCCCGCGCAGTACCACGCCTTCGCGCAGGACGATGCTTTCCGCAAGTTCCAGGTAGCGGCCCTCAACCGCGCCTCGAATGCGAAGGGTCACGCCCTGTTCAAGGGCGAGGCCGCGCTGTGGAACGGCATCCTGCTGCTCAAGCAGCCCAAGCCGGTGCGCTTCTACGCGGGCAACACCATCCGCTACGCCAACAGCTTCACCTCGGAAGCCGAAAGCTCCTGCCTGGTGCCCGCCTCGTTCGGCACCACCCATGCCGTGGACCGCGCCATCCTGCTGGGCGGCCAGTCGCTGATGCAAGCCTTCGCGGCTTCCGGCCTGTCGGGCATGCCGTTCTTCTGGAACGAAGAAACCTTCGACCACAAGGACAAGCGCGAGCTGATGATCGGCGTGATCCAGGGCCTGCAGAAAGTCCGCTTCGCGGTGGACCAAGGCAACGGCACCAAGCACTGGACCGACATCGGCGCCATGGCCATCGACACGGTGGTCAAGCTCATCCCGGGCGAGCGCACCTAAGCGCCAGCGGGGCCTTCTACGGCCCCGCCTTCTTCTTCCCCCTCAATTCAAGTACGGAGGCCGACCATGGCAACCATCAACAAGAAGACCTCGGGCAACGGCGTGCAGATTGGCAATACGCCCTGGGGCAACCTGTCCGCACTGCGCTACACGCTCAAGACCGACGCCGCCGGCAAGGTCATCAACGGCGACTCCACCGAGGCCCCGGCCGCGAACGATGTCATCAACCTGGGCCACCTGCCCGCCGGCTTCCGCTATGTGGACAGCCAGGTGTCGGTGGTCACTGGCATGAAAGCCACGGCCACGGCCGACCTGGGCTTTGCCTACCAGGACGGCGTGGATGACGCGAGCGTTCCCCAGGACGCGGACTACTTCGGCGCCGGCCTGAACGTGGCCACCGCTGCGCGCCTGCGCAACGCCACCACGAACGCCAGCCTCGTGCTGCCGAAGGATGCCAATCTGCTGTTCACCTTGAAGACGGTGGGCAACGACAAGGCTTCCGACATCGAAGTGGTGATCTTCGGCATCGCCGAGGGCGTCAAGTAAGCACGAGCGGGCCGGGCAACCGGCCTGCGCGCTGCCAGGAGGCAACCCCATGAAGTTCATCACCATCCGCTACGAGGGCATGGCCCCGTACACCGACCGCACGGCCTTGCGCAACGCCTGGGAGCCCGGCGACGAAAAGCCGGTGTCCGAGCGCGACGCAAAGCAGCTCCTGGGCTACCTGGAGTTCAAGCGCGTGGACGACCCGGCCAAGAAGCCCGCCAAGGCGACCAAGGCCGCAGGAACCAGCGCCGACACGGACGCCGCAGCCGCCCAGGCCGAAGCCCTGGCGCTGGCGCAGCAGGCCCAGGCCGAGGTGCTGGAGCGCGAGAAGAACGAAAAGCGCGCGACCGAGGAAACGCTGCTGGAGGTGTCGCGCATGACCAAGGGCGCGCTGGCGGATTACGCCAAGCAGAACTACGGCGTGAATCTGGACACCAAGGCCAAGGCGGATGACCTGCGCAACCAGGTCACGGCGCTGGTACAGGGCGGGCTCGCCTGATGACGCTCGAAGACCTGATCCGTCGCTTCCGCGTGCTGGCTGGCGACACGGAGCAACCTGTCTTCTGGTCCGACGAGGCGGTGATGGACTGGCTCAACGACGCCCAGTCGCAGGCCTGTGTGCGTGGGCGCCTGCTGCGCGAGGACGCGAACCCGGCCGTGTGCCAGATTGCTCTCGCTCCAGGCCAGCACACCTACACGCTGCACGCATCGGTGTACGAGCTGATTTTCCTGCACATCAAGGGCGCAGACACGGAACCGCCGCGCATCATGGAGCTTCGCTCGCGCGAGTGGCTGGATGCCAACGTGCCGCAGTGGCGTTACCTGGACGAGCCCAGCCCATGGGTGATCCAGGACGACACCCGTGTGCGCGTGGTTGGCGCCATCAAGGCCGGCGATGTGCTGCACCTGGAGTGCCAGCGCCTGCCGATCAAGCGGCTCGCCAACGACATGGACAAGCCGGAAATCCACGCTGCGCACCACGAGCACCTGATTGATTGGGCGCTGCACAAGGCATTCGGCGTGCCGGACGCTGAAACCATCGACCAGCGTCGCGCGGAGGACGCCGAGAAGGCATTCACGGCCTACTTTGGCCCGCTGCCGGACAGCGACATGCGCCGCATCACGCGCGAGGACGCGGCGCACCACAACGTGGCGATCCTTCCATAGCCACGAAAGACCGACGCGCACAGCATAGGGTTGGACGGTGGACGCACCAGCATGGAGACTGCCACGCATGCCCAGCGACGCCACGATAGACGCCATTTTGGGCCTGAACAACAGGCTCAAGCCAACGCGCATGGAGACGGTGACACAAAACCGTTCCGCCGCGTCGTGGCTGCGCGTGGCCAGCAATATCGACTTGTCTGCCGACGGCTTCATTCGCCGTCGCCAGGGGTTTTACATGGCAGCCGCTGGAGGCTGGCATTCCATCTGGGCCGACGAGAATTGCGCCTACGGCGTGTGCAACGGCGATCTGGTGCATATTGACACGAGCCTGGCTGCGACGGTTGTTGTCCCAGGCATTGGGCGGGTCCGCGCGAGCTTCGCCAGACTGCCCGATGGCATGGTGTACTGGACCAATGGCGCGCTCATCGGCCGAATTGATGGCAAGAGCGCGCGCGCGGTGGTCACTCCGCCGCCAAACCCTGTGCCCATTGCATTCCCTGTAGCGGGCAGCCTGCCGCCGGGGAGCTACCAAGTGTGCTTCACGGGCCTTGGAGCGGATGGGGAGTCCGCCAGCACAGAGCCGCAACAGATCAGCCTGCGCATGGGTGGCGGTATCGCTTTTGCTGGCCTGGCGCAAGACACCCGCGTCTATGCCACCGGCCCGGACGGCGCGGCGTTCAACGAAATCGCTCCCGGCGCTTACCTGAGCCTGGGCAACCTGGGGGCAGAGTGCGCGACCTTCATGCGCAGCCCCATGCCCGCCGGCCACGCGCTGGCGCATTACCGTGGATCGCTGCTGGTGGCACGCGGCCAGTTTCTCTACCTGAGCGAGCCCTACCGTTACGGCCTGACCAACGCGGGCCGCGCCTTTATCCCATTCCCTGCGCAGATCAGCGTTGTGCAGCCCTGCGAGGACGGTATCTACGTCTGCGCGGACAAGACGTACTGGATTCCCGGCGACCCATTGAACACCCAGCCCGTGGTGGTGTTGCCATATGGCGGGCTGCCCGGGACGGCGCTGCTCGACCGCTACACCCAGACCGCGTACTGGCAGGGGCCGCAGGGCGTGGTGGTGGCCAAGCCAGGCGGTGTTGTGGAGGCCCCCCAGGACGATGCGTTGATTTTTAACCCTGCTCGAAGCGGCGCCAGCTTGCTGCGCGAGCAGGACGGCGAGCGGCATGTCATCGCCGCTCGCTTCGATGTCGAAAGGACTGAGCCATGAGTTTGCATTTCACCGCCGAAGGGCGCGACTACCTTATGAACGTGGCGCTGCGCGGTGGCGCGCAGATCGCGGACTGGTATGTCGTGATGTTCGAGGGCGACTACACGCCCCAGGACGACGACACCGCCGCCAACATCGGCGCGCGTGCGACCGAAATCACTGCTTACACAGAGTCCACGCGCCAGGCGCTGGTATTGGGCGCTCCAGTGGGCGGCTCCTCCGACAACGCCGCAAGCGTCGCAAAGTTCACCCTCAACGCTACCAAGAGCGTGCGCCTTTTCGGGATCGTCTCCAGCGCGGGCAAGGGGTCCGCGACGGGGGTGCTCCTTGCCATCCAGCGCCTGCCTTCTGCGCGTACCTACGGGCCTGGTGATGAGGTCAAGGTGCCAGTCCCAATCGCAATTACCAACGCTCCCTGAAAGGAACCGCCATGCTGAATTTTTCCACGGGCTACCGCAACGCGGCGGCCAACGCCGCACTGTCTGCCGCTCCCGCAAGCCCCCTTATGAACGGCTGCGTGCTCATGCTGTACGCCGGCACCGAGCCTGCGGGCGCTGACAGTGCGCTGGGCGGTGCGACGCTGCTGGCGACCTACAGCGTGAACAACGCCGGCACGCCTCTGGCCTGGTCCGCTGCATCTGGCGGCAGTGCGTCGAAGGTGCCTGGCGCGGTGTGGAGCGCCACCGGCGTCGCCACGGGCACGGCCGCGTTTTTCCGCTACCAACTTCCAGCCGACGCTGGCGCGGCTAGCACGACGGCCGTGCGTATCCAAGGCAAGGCTGGGCTGGTGTCCGACGAGACGGCCGACCTGGCGCTGTCGTCGCTGGCCATCGTGAACGGCGCACCGCTGACGATTGACGCCGCCAGCGCCACCGTCCCCGCAAGCCTGTAAGGAGGCCGCCGCGTGGCCGACTACGTTTTCGACACATTCACGGGAGGCGGCGCCGTCAACGTGGACAGCCACGCCGGGGAGGTGGGGGCGACTTGGACCACCGACCCGGCTTTCGGCGCAGGGTACCCAGAGCCGGCTTTCTACGTGACGGGCGGCGTCCTGCGCCGCGTGAAGAACTCCGAAGTCCCCGGGTCGGCCAATGGTGAAATGCGGTGCTCGCCCAGCGGGTCGGCCGGCCTGCCTGCGGATGACTATTTCATCGAGGTCGGGTACAGCCTCGCGGCGCTTTCCAACACCCAGATGATCCTGTTCGGCAGCAACTGGGGCGGGGCGGGAAGCAGCTACGAGGCGCTGGCCTATGTGGACGGGTATTCCGGCGGCGACATCAGCATCCGCACCAACCCGTCCATCCTTGGCAGCCCGTGGTACACGACACCAGCGAACAACGTCGCGGGCACGTCAAGGGTGCTGCGGCTTGAGTTCGCCGCAGGGCAAATCACCGTCAAGGTCGATGGCGTGTCCAAGCACACGGCAGCGACAGGGGCGTTCGTTGGCCCGGTATGGATCGACCTGTTCGACTCTGCGGGGAACGGGCATTTCCAGATTGAGCACTTCCAAATTGGGGATCTGGTGTCGGAAGCGCCGCCAGTCGCATTCTGGGCAGAGTTTCAGAAGTGCAGCGAGATTGTCTGATGGACTACGACAAGTTCCCCCGCCAGCGGGGCGCCCCAGGGAGTCATCAAGGCGAGCGTCAGGCGCGCTTTCTGGACACCATCGGGACGCCTGCGCTACGCCGACAAAACGCCGACGGCAGCGTGTCGCGCAAGCAGGGGGATCGTTTGTGGGTGGAGCCAGGAGAGCCGCAGGCAGGTTCCTTGCCTCTGTTCGAGTTCTACACCAGCGGCCTGCCCGTCTCGACCTACACCGTCACGCAGGGTGGCTACTCCTTTGAGGCGTACGACGTCGGCATTGTGTCGGCGCGGCTGCGTGGCGGGGGCTTGCGGGCGCGTTTCGTCGGGGATGAGCGTCTGAGCCTGCACCCGGATAAGCACGGCGCCGAAACTTACCGCCGGCATGGCTGGCAGGTCCAGCTTGGGCAAACGCCGCACATCGACGTGATCGAAGTCGGCGCGAGCAACGGGAAGCGCCGATTCAAGTACACCATTTCCCACGTCAACCTGCCCACCACCGGGCACACCTTCGCCCACGTCCTGATGCCATTCTGGAGCGGGTACGAAGGGCATGGCATGGCGTGGTTCAGCGACATCGGGCCGGCGCCCATGTCCTGGTGCTTCTCTGCACGGGACGTGGGTTACGACGTGCTGAACTGGAAACTCCCTGGCGGCTCGCCTGAGAAGACGGACAAGGCCCTTGCCGCCGACTCTGACTGGCCCCGCTTCTGGGGCATTCAGGAGGTGGCGCAGGGCGATTCCACGCATCAGTACGGCGTGTACGTGGATGCCTCTGGGAGCTGGTACGCATTTCCGCTGGGCGCCATGGGCGATATAGACCTTGACGCGGGTTCCGTGCCGATCCCGAACCTCACGGCGGCGAACCACAAGAAGGTCTCCCCGACCTACCCGTCGTGGGTGTGGCGCGGCGACAGCGCGGCCACGAAGATCAAGGACCAGCCGACCGACCACATCGCCACGGGCACCAAGAACCCGGAGTTCCGCTGGGAGTTCAACCACCTGGGCACTCGCGCCTGCACTATCGCCTACGCCCGCGCCAACTTCGGCGCGTTCGAGACGGCCTGGTGGACGGCCATGTACCCCTCCGGGACCCCGATGACGTCGGGCGAGTACGAGGGCTACGCCCAGTACAACAACCCCTGGCCTGTGCCCACGGGGATGTCGCCGTTCTCGGGCGGCTTCGGCAACGCCTACGAGAGCTTCGGCCTGCCCCGTAACTTCGCCGGCCCGGGGGTGATCGAGGCGGTCATCAACGTGACGAAGGGGGAGGGCGCCGGCCCCAATGACTTCGACTTCTCAGTCACCATCAACTCCATCATTGACCCGATCAACGATGCCGCCAATCTTCCGCTGGCCGCCGGCTACCTGTGGCACGAAGTCGAAGGTGCCACCGCGGCTCCCGGCGACATGCTGGTGCTGGAGGCCGAGGTCTATTCGGACATCGACGCGCCAGGGCTTGAGTATCTAACCTCCAAGGTTCTGCGACTGCGCAACGCATCGACCGGGGCGGCGGTGTTCTCCAACATGCGCGGCTGGGTGCGTGGCATGGACCTGCGCACGCTGTCGTTCCACATGCAGAGCATGATGTCCTCGGTCAACGGGCCGAGCCACACCATCGCCCGTGGCAGCTACTTCCCCGGCGAGACCGTCCCCGCCTGGTACGAGGCCCAGTACACCGACCAGTTCATCACGGCGCGGCCCTACAACTACGTCATAGTGAAGGGCAAGCTCGAACGGGTGTTCGTGCCCGCCGACATCCCTTCTGAACTGGCGGCCATGGCCGCAGCCACCCAGGCGCGCACCTTGGATGAGATGGTCAATGCCCCCCACAGCGTTCCAGACGCCGCCGCGAAGGTGGCGATCAACACGCGCTGGACGCCCGCAGCGATGCGCGCCGAGCTGCACCCCGACATCACGACCGCAGCGGAGCAGCCGATGCGCGGCAAGGCACTCATGTGGTTCGGCGAAGGCGCGTACCTCTCCATGCTCTGGGCCGCAGCGCCCAGCGGCCTGAGCGGCTACCCCATCGGCTGGCTCGTGGCCGCGCAAGAAGTCCTCAACTACCTGCGCCTGCCAATGGTGGACTCGACCTTCTATGTCCATCCCAACGGGAGTTGGGCAGTGTTCGACACCAGCACCTTTTACAACACGCTGGGTGTCCCCAAGCCCGACTCCACGGTGGGGCGCTGGTGCGACACAGGAGCATTACTTAGCGCGAACCACTTCAAGTGGTCACCGGTGGATGCTGTGTGCATCCGGCGTGGTGAGAACAAAACCGAAACGACGTTTGTTGACCTTTACAACCAGGCCCAGGCCGCCCATGCGGAGCGCGCGGCTGCACAGGGGAAGGCGGTGCAGTTCGCGCCGCTGGCTTTGCACGACACCCTGCCGACATTCTCGCTACACACGCAAAGCGTGGAGAACTACACCGCCCCAGCATCCCTGAGCACGACCGAGTACACGCTGGGCATCACCTGGAAGGACGGGAGCGTGCTGTACCGGCGCCTGCCGTCGTACCACTCGGGCGGCATGCTGTTCCCGGACAACACCATCCTTAACCGCCACCAGGCATGGCCAGGCTGGTGCCTGCTGGGTGATGCCGGCGACATGATGTTTGAGGACGCTGGCTGCACCACCATTAACCCAGACGGCGGAATGCATGAGCGTTACACCTTCCGCATTTCTTCTCCGCGTCTGATCGCCGAACCAAAGGAAGGCGCCGCATGACCGACAGAAATCGCCTCATCAAGGGAAAGACCTTCACTCCTGGCGTCGCCGGCCAGGCCTATATCGCCCCGCGCCCGGAGCGCACGGTGATGGAAAAGCGCCGCGTGTGCGGCTACTACCCGGCAGATGGATCAGCAGATGGCCGTTTTGTTTTTGCGCCTGCAGATCCATCAATAGGGCGCTATTGGGAGGAATGGATCTGGGTCACGGACGGACCCGTGCAAACGATCTATGTTTGCCGCGACCAGTTGGTGCCGGTGAAGTACCCGGCGACCCCTGGCCAGCCCTATATCGCCGAGAAGCCCGCGAGTTGGGACTATCAGCTGGGCTGGAACAGCGGGGCGCGCTCGCAATGCTTTATCAGCGGAGACGGAAAGGCCAGTTTTCAGGCGCGCGCGTCGGACGTTGGCGCCATTGCCGGGCTGAACAGCTACGAATCCCCTCTGGATGCCGGGGGGCTGACCATCGACTTCGGCTGGTACTTCACCCACGGCACGGCCCGGGTGTTCGAGTCTGGCGTGTTCAATACCGGGACATGGCCCTATACCGACGCCACGGTGTTCGCCGTGCGCCGCGTAGGGGCCAGGGTCCAATACCTGATCGACGGTACCGTCGTCTATACCAGCACGGCATCCAGCAATGGACCGCTCTGGCTGCAGGCCGCGCTGTATGCCGGCGATGACGAGGTTTTCAACCCGGTGTTGACGGTTGGTGCGGACCCTGCGCTTACCGTCACCGGCAGCCTGAATCTCACGCTACCGCAGCCGAGAACGGCGCTGGGGAATGCGCTCGGGCTGCTGCGCCTGCGCCTGCCGCAACCTTCGGTAGCGCTGTTGGCGCCGCCCTGGGGAAGCGGCGGCTACCGCATGGGGCAGGGCGGCGGTGCGCTCACGCTGCGCCTTCCGGCGCCTCGCGTGGCCGCACGGGAAGGCATGGGGGGCGTGCTGCGCATGAAGGTGCCTTCCGCCGTGCTTGGGCTGCGCAGCGGCGGACTGGCCGCGCCCAGCTTCTCGGCGCTGAACCTGTTACTTCCCGCGCCACTGCCTGGTTTTGCGGGGCTCATCGGCGCGGTCGGGCAGCTCCACCTGAAGCTGCCGCAACAGCGCGTGGCGGCAAGCGACCGGCAGATCGGCCGCCTGCGGGCACGCCTGCCCGTTGCGGTGTCGCGCATGCGGGCCTGGCCCTATGATGAACTCCCAGGCACGGATGGCCGCATGATGCTGGCGGGCTCTGCTGTCGCCGCGGGCGTCGTCACGCTGCCAGTACAGCCCATGGAAATTGCGGTGGCTGGAACGATCACGCCCTATGCGTCCGTCACGCTTGGGTCCGTCACGCTGGCAGGAATGCTCACTGGAAGCATCGTTCCGGCCGCAGTAGTCACGCTGCCAACGACGCCGCTCGTTCTCATCCCAACGGGCCGCATTGCGATCCTCTCGGAGCTCAATGAGCTGTTTGTGATGAACACCAAGGGCGGCGGAACCACGCAGTACGAGAACTACCCGTTCAACAGCTTCGCCAAGATCGGAGGCCGCTATTACGGCGCTGGCGAGGATGGCCTGTACCTTCTCGAAGGCGACAACGATGCGGGGAAGCCCATCGACGCCTGCTTCGGGATGGGGCAACTCAACTTTGGCAGCCCGCATCTCAAGACCGTGACTTACTGCTACCTTGGGGCGTCTGCGGGGGGCATGCGCCTGGAGCTGCAGGCGTTGCTGAACGGCAATCCGGCGACGTACAGCTATTCGGCGCGCGGCCATGGGGCCAGCATGCGCGAAGTGCGCTTTGACATTGGCCGCGGCCTGCGCAGCACCTATGTGATGCCCACTTTCTACAACTGCAACGGCGCTCCCTTCGAGGTGGATGCCGTGCGCTTCTTGATCGCCGAATCGGCGCGGAGGATTTGATATGCCTATCGTTACCCTGCCAGATGGAGTCACCGGCCCGGCCCTGCAGACCACGCAGGTCATCAACGCGAAGTGGGATGCCGCCACCGAATGGTTCAACGACGCAATCAGCCTGAGCAATAAATCGCTGGCGTCTGTTGGCACGGCGCCTACGATCCCGGTCCCTTCGGTGAGCCGCGAGGATATGGACCTTCAAGACCGTGCCGACCCAATCAAGAACCTGAGCTTTGACGACCCGAACGCCGCGCTGGCGTACTTCAACAGCACAAACAGGGAATTGGCGGCAAGGATTGACGACGCTTTCCACGAAATCCTGCAGGTGGCATTCCCGGACATGGCCGTATTCGGAGCGACGCTTGCGTGGTGCAACAATGCGCTGCGCCAGGGCGGGACGGGCATCAATGCCGCGGTGGAAACGGCGCTGTGGGAGCGCGGGCGGGCGCGCATCGCCACGCAGGCAGAGCGCGACATCGCAACCACAACGGAGCAGTACGCGCGCGCGGGCTGGCCGTTGCCACCCGGCGCGATGCTGCACGCCACGGCGATGATCCGCCAGGATGCCCGCGACAAGCTGGCAGAGCAGAGCCGCGACATTGCCATCAAGAGCTTTGAAGCGGAGGTCGAGAACGTGCGTTTCGCCGTCAAGTCGGTTGGCGATCTGTTCTCGCAGGCGCTACAGGCCGTTGGCGATTACGTCAAGACCGTGATGCTGGGGCCGCAGACGGCAATGCAGCTCGCCAACAGCATGGCAGGCCTCAAGAACGAATCCGCGCGCACTCTGGTGTCGCTGTACCAGGCGCAGAACGCAGCCATTGACCCCATCGTGCGGATGAACATCGCAGACGCCGAGCTGAAAGAACGCGCCGCCGAGGCCAGCGCGCGGGCGAGAACCGACACGGCGCAGTTGCGCGTGCAAACCGTGCTGGCGAATGTGAAGATGGTCGGAGACGCGGCGGCAGCGAGCTTGAACGGCATCGCATCGAACGTCGGCAACTCGATGAGTACCAGCGTGGCAATGTAGCGCCCCCGTATAGGGTTGGACGTTGCGCCCTGCTGTTGGAACACTGCTGGGCATGACCACCCCGGCCAAGCTCAAGTTCACCATCTACCAGGGCGCGACGTTCCGCAAGCGCCTGACGTGGGAAGCGCCCAGCGGCACGCCCATCGACCTGACGGGCTGCACGGCGCGCATGCATGTGCGCTCCGAAGTCGAGTCGGCCGTGGTGCTGCTGAACCTGACCACGGAGAACGGCGGAATCACGCTTGGCGGCGCAACAGGCGTCATTGAGCTCCTGTCGGCCCCCACTGAAACCGCCACGATGGCTTGGGATGGCGGCGTCTGGGACTTGGAGATCGTCCACCCGAACGGCGATGTGACGCGCTTGGCCCAGGGCTCCATCAGCGTGTCGCCGGAGGTGACCCGTGGCTGACACCGTGGTGGTCGAGGAAATCCAGATCCTGGCCCAGCAGCCCGACGACTCGGTGCTGGTGGACGAGGTAGAGGTGGTCGATGTCATCGCAGTGGCAGAGCAGGGGCCGCGGGGTATTCAGGGCATCCCAGGACCAGCAGGCGGCGCGACGCTCGTTACCGTGGGCGCAGTGCCTGTCAGCGGGCACACCGCCGTGGCACTCGACCCCGCGGGCCTGCTGATCTATGCCGACTGCACGAACCCCGCCCATCTCGGCGCTGTGCTCGGGATCGTCGCCAACGCCTACAGCTCCGGCGACCAGGCCGAGGTGAAGACTGGTTTCGATCTAGCCCATGCCGGCTGGACGCTCGTCCCAGGCCCCGTCTTCGTCGGAGCCGGTGGCGCGCTGGTTCAGGCGCTGCCGTTTGGCGCGGTGTTCGCGCAGGTCGTCGGCTATGCGCTGGCGCCGACCCGAATCCGCATAGACGTTCAACCCCCCATTGCTTTGACTTGAAGGAGCCCGCACCATGGCCGCTAAAAAATTCCTCCGCCTCATCAACGGCGTCATTTCCGAAGTGTTCGGCGTACAGACCAGCGCTGGCGCAGCGAACGCGGGCGACATCCCCGTCCTCGACGACACCGGGCGCCTCGACAACAGCATGATGCCCGTGGGTATCGGTGCCGACACTGCCACGATCACCGCCAGCGAAAACCTCGGCGACGGAGATTGGGTGAACGTGTGGAACGACGCGGGTACGGCAAAGGTGCGCAAAGCTGACGCCACCACCGCAGGCAAAGACACACACGGTTTCGTGCTGGCGGCGTTCACCAGCGGCAATCCTGCCACCGTCTACTTCGAGGGTACGAACACCCATGTGACAGGCCAGGCGCCGGGTCCGGTGTTCTTGCAGACCACTGCCGGTTCGGGTGGCGCAACCATCCCCAGCGCTTCGGGCAACGTGGTGCAACAGATCGGTGTTGCGGTTTCCGCTACCGCCGTGAACTTCGAGCGCGGCACGCCCGTCACGCTGGCGTAAGGAGCCTTCGTGGCAGAGCGCAAGCCAATAGTGATGGTGAACGGGCAGCTCAAAGAGCTGCCTGGAGGAGACGCGCTCCCTCCGCAACCCCCAGCCTCGCACAGCCATGCCGTTTCGGACGTGGCCGGCTTGCAGACCGCTCTGGATGGAAAGGAGCCTGCGCTCGGGTTCAAGCTCACCGTCTCCACCACAGCGCCTACATCCCCAGCGGTCGGTGACATCTGGATTTCGTACTGAGCAATAGCATGAAAAACATCACGCCTGCCGTGGCGTTCGACCACGCCACAGCCATCCACACCAAGGAGCCGGCATGACCGTCCGCACTTACTACTCGACCGACTCCGGCGCGCCAGTCTACTCTGGCTCTGTTGGTGCGTTCATTGCTGTTCTGAAGGCCTGCCTGGTCGATGGCTATGGCAGCAAGGCTGCGGCAGGCTGGACACAGGAATTTTCCGGCACGAACCTGTCTGTGCTTCGCCCCGCCGCCGGCAACCGTCGCCCCCTGTGGATCGATGACACGAATGCGCAGTATGCGCGGGTGCGCGGCCATGAGGGTATGACGGCAGTCAGCACTGGCACCGGACCGTTTCCCACGGACGCGCAACTCAGCGGCGGGTGCTACGTCGTCAAGTCCAATGCAGCGAGTTCGGCCGCGCGCGGCTGGGTGGTTGTGGCCGACGAAAAGCGGTGCTGGGTCGTCAGCGCGCAGGTCGCAGACACCATTGCGGGCTCTGCCGCAGCGGGGTTCGGAACGTTCTTTGGCGACTTTATCAGCGCTAAGGCCGGGGATGCATTTAACACGTTACTGATCGCTGGAAACACATCGACAACTAGCGGCAACCAAATTGGAACACTTTCCAACACGATGCCGTCTGTTGGGCCTGGGCACTTCATCCCACGCTCATACACGCAGACAGGAGCCTCTATCACTGCAGGCAAGCACACCGATCACGCCAAGGCGGGTGGCGTGGCAGTTGTGGGTACGGGGGGCAGCTCATTTCCGGACCCTGTGACGGGGGGTATCGGCATCGCGCCACTGTTCGTACATGAGCCCGTTGCCGGAGTTGTGCGCGGCATTATCCCCGGGGGTTGGTGCCCGGCGCACAACCTGCCCGGCAACCCCGGCGACACGTTCCAAGGCAGCGGCGCATTGGCTGGAAAAGAGTTCCTTCTGGTCGATGTGTCGAGCGGCGGCACACGGGGCCGCATGGCACTGGAAACCAGCAACACCTGGGAGTGACGCATGGCGAACCTTGGTGCTATCGGCGTTGGGGTGGATTTTGGCGCGGTGTACTGCCTGTTCGACATCGCCTTGGGCTGGGACATCACGGTAAACCCCATCCGATGCCACGAAATCACAGGCGCCTACCGGCCGCTGCCCAGGCGCGAGAGCTGGAAGATCGTGAGCGGCACGGTGCTGGACGCTTCCGGCAACCCGGCAGCACGCGAAGTGCGCGTTTCTGTTCGTGACACGGGTGAGGTGCTTGGGCGCACCACCAGCGACGCCACCACGGGCGAGTATTCAGTATCCGTCCCCGTGGACTCCCAAGCGCACGCCGTTTGTCTCGATGATGCGGCCGGGACCGTCTACAACGACCTCATATTGCGGATCACGCCCGTATGAGCTACATACCGCCACCTGGTAACGCCGCAAACTTCTCCTGGGCGGGCGCTGCGGCATACACGCCGCCAGGTGGCGCCTCGGCCAATTTTTCCTGGGCATCGACGGGTCCGTCCACTTCCGTAAAGGCGTTCAACGGTACGGCCTGGGTCGCAGCGGCGCTGAAGCGCTGGAACGGTAGCGAATGGACTGCAGCAACAGCAAAACGATACGATGGATCGGCTTGGCAGGTGATGTGACGGCAGTCCGGCGGCGCCTGTCAGCACCGCCGGAATCATTCACCCCGTATAGGGCTTCCCGATAAGCCATGGGCCAGAAAGAATCGCGCAACGTGATTCAAAGGAGGCTCCATGCGAGGCTTTCAACCCCAAAACTACGCAGACGGCGGCCTGGTCCAGGGCGCAAAACGGTTCTTCGGCATGGACGAGGAACACAATGCGCGCATTGCCGCCTACCGAGCCCAGCAGGCGCAGGAGAAGGCGCAGCAGCAGGCCGCACAGCAGCAGGCCAAGCAAGCCGTACAGCCGGCCGCACCTGCCGTCAGCGACTATGCCAGCATGGGCGCTATGAAGCGCCGCGAGAAGGCGGCAGGCCTGGATTACGCCGATGGCGGCATGGTGCGCGGCCCCGGAACCGGCACTTCCGACGAGGTGCCCGACGAGGTGCCCGATGGCACTTACATCATGCCCGCGGACAGCACCCAGGCCGTGGGCGCGGACAAGCTGGCCGGCATGGGCCGCGAGGTGCCGGTGAACCTGTCCAACGGCGAGTTCAAGATGCCTCCCGAGCAGGTGCACGCCATCGGCGTGCAGGCCCTCGACCAGGTGAAGGAAGCCACGCACCAGCCGGTGCGCGGTTTCGCGCCGAAGGCCCAGCCCGAGGAACCGCGCCAGTTTTTTTCCAATGGCGGCTTGGTGGAGGACGAGAGCACCAAGCGCCCCAGCAGCTTCGGCGATGCTGCGGCTGCGGCACAAAATGCCGGCGTCACCCAGGTGGGCGGCCTGGCCAACAACGGCGGCGCAGACGCGGCGCGGTTCGCACAGGTGCCAGCGCCCATTGGGACGCAGCCCAACAGGACGCCAG
>Ga0208516_100510_pt1 | contig 14860 bp, 13 predicted proteins | sample LakWasM117_HOW13_2_FD_183931 | JGI IMG/M metagenome (GOLD analysis project Ga0208516, IMG submission 183931) | Freshwater sediment methanotrophic microbial communities from Lake Washington under simulated oxygen tension - Sediment Metagenome... | ecosystem: Environmental > Aquatic > Freshwater >...
CAGGCAGCTCATGATGTGGGTGATGGCCGGGTAGTTGCCATGGGCCTTGCCGTTGGCCATGGACGGCGCGATGGCCAGCATCTGCACCACCGCCGGGCTCTTGCTGTCGCCGCCGGGGATGCGAAAGCCCTTGGCGTCCCAGGGCTGCACGGGCTGGGGGTGGGCCAGGCACCAGGCGCGGGCCTTTTGCAGCAGCTCCTCGCGCGATGCAGCCAGTTCGGTCACCAGCCCCAGGCCCTGCGCCTTGGCCGGGCTCAGCTCGGTGCCCTGGGTGATCAGCTCAAAGCTCTTCTGGATGCCGATCAGGCGCGGCAGGCGCTGCGTGCCGCCGCCACCGGGCAGCAGGCCCAGCTTGACCTCGGGCAGACCGATCTTGGCCTTGGGGTCGTCGATGGCGAAGCGCGCATGGCAGGCCAGCGCCAGTTCCAGCCCGCCGCCCAGCGTGGTGCCGTTAAGGGCCGCCACCACGGGCTTGCCGCATTTCTCCATGCGGCGCAGCAGGGCCTTGAGTTCCTCGCCGAGCTGGAAAGCCTGCTCGGCGGTCGTGATCTGGCTGAGCTGGTCGATGTCGGCGCCGACGATGAAGCTGGGCTTGCCCGAGGTAAGCACCAGGCCCTGGAGGGTGTCGTCCTTTTCCAGCCGTTCCAGCAGGGTGGCGAAGCCGCCCAGCAGGCCAGGGCTGAGCACGTTCATGGCGCGGCCGGGCTGGTCGAAGGTGACCAGGCCGATACCGCTGGCATCCACCTCGAAAGTGACGGAGTCTTGCTGTGTCATGTTGCGGCCTCGGTTCAAACGCGTTCGATAAGGGTGGCGATGCCCATGCCGGCACCGACGCACAGGGTGGCCATGGCGGTGGATTTGCCGGTGCGCTCCAGCTCGTCCAGCGCCGTGCCCAGGATGACGGCGCCCGTGGCGCCCAGGGGGTGGCCCATGGCGATGGCTCCGCCGTTGACGTTCACGCGGTCGAGCGAGACGCCCAGGTCGCGCGCCGTCTTCATGGGCACGGTGGCGAAGGCCTCGTTGATCTCCCACAGGTCGATGTCCGAGGGCGCCATGCCCACCTTGGCCAGCGCCTTGCGGCACGCAGGTGTGGGGCCGGTCAGCATGATGGTGGGCTCGGAGCCGATCACGGCGCACATGCGCACCCGCGCGCGGGGCTGGAGGCCCGCCTTCTCGCCCGCCGCCTTGCTGCCCAGCAGCATCAGCGCCGCGCCATCGACGATGCCCGAGGAGTTGCCCGCGTGGTGGTGATGCTGGATCTTCTCGATGGTGGTGTACTTGTCAAGCGCCGTAGCGTCGAAGCCCATGGTGCCCATCATCTCGAACGAGGCATTGAGCTTGGCGAGCGATTCCACCGAAGTGCCGGGGCGGATGGTCTCGTCGCGGTCGAGCATCACCATGCCATTGATGTCCTTGACCGCGACCACGGAGCGGGCGAACCGCCCCTCGGCCTGCGCCTGCGCCGCGCGGCGGTGCGACTCGGCCGCAAAGGCGTCGAGATCGGCCCGGCCAAAGCCTTCGAGCGTGGCGATGAGGTCGGCGCTGATACCCTGCGGCACAAAGGCCGTACCGTGGTTGACGCGCGGGTCCATGACCCAGGCGCCGCCGTCGCTGCCCATGGCCCAGCGGCTCATGGACTCGACGCCGCCAGCGACCACCATGTCCTCCATGCCCGACAGGATCTTGGCCGTGGCCAGGTTCACGGCCTCCAGACCCGAGGCGCAGAAGCGCGACAGCGTCACGCCCGCCACGGTTTGGGCCCAGCCGGCGTCGAGCACGGCGGTGCGGGCGATGTCGGCGCCCTGCTCGCCCACCGGCGTGACGCAGCCGAGCACCAGGTCGTCCACCAGCGCGGTGTCGAGCCGGTTGCGCTGCTGCAGCGCCTGCAGCAGCGTGCGCAGCAGCCAGACGGGCGTGGCCTGGTGCAGGCGGCCGTCTTTCTTGCCCTTGCCGCGCGGCGTGCGCACGGCGTCGTAGATATAGGCTTCGGTCATGGGGGGGAAGCTCCTGGATGGATGGGATGGTTTCGAAGTGCAGGCCTTACAGGAAGCGCGAGGCCAGCTCCTTCATGATTTCGTTGGTGCCGCCGTAGATGCGCTGCACGCGCGCATCGGCATACAGGCGGGCGATCGGGTACTCCTTCATGTAGCCGTAGCCGCCGAAGAGTTGCAGGCATTCGTCGATCAGCTTGCACTGGTTGTCGGTGATCCAGTACTTGATGAGCGCGGCGCGGTCCACGCCCAGCTCGCCCCGGAGGTGCGCGACCATGGCCGCATCGACCAGCGCGCGCGAAGCCAGCAGCAGCGCCTGGCATTCGGCCAGCTTGAAGCGGGTGTTCTGGAACGAGAAGATGGGTTTGCCGAAGGCTTGGCGCTCCTTGGTGTAGGCCAGCGTCTCCTGCATGGCCAGTTCCATGGCGGCGATGCCGCCGAGGGCGACGATCAGGCGTTCCTGCGGCAGCTCCTGCATGAGCTGGATGAAGCCCTGGCCCTCGCGCTCGCCCAGCAGATTGCCGGCTGGCACTTCCACGTCATCGAAGAACAGCTCGGAGGTGTCCTGCGCGTCCATGCCCAGCTTGTCGAGGTTGCGGCCGCGCCGGAAGCCCGGTGCCTGGTCGGTCTCAACCACGAGCAGCGACATGCCTTGCGCGCCCTGGTCCTTGTTGGTCTTGCAGACCACGATGACGAGGTTGGCGAGCTGGCCGTTGGTGATGAAGGTCTTGCTGCCGTTGATGCGGTAGCTGCCGCCCTCCTTTGTGGCCGTGGTGCGCACGCCCTGCAGGTCGGAGCCGGTACCGGGCTCGGTCATGGCGATGGCGCCGATCAGCGCACCCGTGGCCAGGCGCGGCAGCCAGCGCTGCTTTTGCTCCTCGGTGCCGTGGTGCAGGATGTAGGGCGCCACGATGCCCGAGTGCAGCGAGCCGCCGAAACCCGCAATGCCCGCCGCGCCCTGGGCCAGGATCAACGCGGCCTCGTGGCCGAAGTCGCCGCCCGCGCCGCCGTAGGCCTCGGGCATGGCGGCGCACAGGAAACCGTTGGCCCCGGCTTCTTCCCAGGCCTGCCGGTCCATCATGCCGGCCTGGCGCCAGGCTTCATCCTTCGGAGCCCACTGCTCCTTGAAAAAACGGCTGGCCGAGTCGTACAGCATCTGGTGCTCTTCGGTCATCCAGGCGGGGGCGAAATTTTGAATAGCCACAGGTCAGGTCCTCAAGTGATAACGGTCGAAGGCCGGCATGCCATCGAAAGAAATGGTAATTTCAATTACCACTCTTGCCGGCATGGATTGTCCTTTCCGCATCTTGGCCACAATAGGTCTCCAAGACAAGCTGACGCAGCCGTTTTTTGCTGCCAGTCAGTGCATTTGGTAATATCAATTTCCATGTCGGCTCCATCCACCCCCACCCCGCCGCCGCAGGACCACAGTGCCCGGCTGGCACGCATGCGCGGCGACACCCAGGCGCGCATCGAGAAGGCCGTGCTCGACCTGTTCTCCCGCCGCGACTTCCATGAAGTGGGCCTCATCGACGTGGCGCGCGCCGCCAATGTGTCGCTGCAGACCATCTACAAGTATTTCGGCAGCAAGGAAGCGCTGGTCTACGCCATGCTCGATGTGATGCTGGGCCGGCTGGCCGAGCGCATGATCGACCACCTGCAGGGCATCGACGACGCGCGCGAGCGCCTGCGCAAGACCTGCTGGGTCACGCTGGACTACATGGACAAGCACCCGGCTGTGATGCTGCTGATGTTCACGGCCGTGCCCGTGTCGCGGCACAAGAACATCGGCATCTACGAAAGCCCGGAACTGATGGGCGCCTTCCTCGGCGTGTTCAAGGACGGCCAGGCGCGCGGCGTGCTCAACAGTCGGGTGTCGAGCAAGGTGCTGCTCGACGTCTTCATGGGCATGATGGGGCGCGTGGTGCTGATGCACATCGTACGCGGCGAGAAGCGGCCCCTGACCGAGCAGTTCGACGAACTGTTCCACATCCTGTGGCGGGCCATGTCGGCCGACTGAATACCACCGGCACCAACGAAAACAGCCCCGAAAGGGGCTGTTTGGAATTGGTGGGTGATGCAGGGTTTGAACCTGCGACCCCTGCCGTGTGAAGGCAGTGCTCTACCGCTGAGCTAATCACCCGTCGCGCACCTTGGAGAGGCTTGCGAGGCTGTCGGCAAACGTGGTGGGTGATGCAGGGTTTGAACCTGCGACCCCTGCCGTGTGAAGGCAGTGCTCTACCGCTGAGCTAATCACCCTTTGCCGTTGCGACAGCCTTCTATTATGGCACAGCTTTTCAGCCCGATTGAACGGTTCGCCAAATTGTTTTGCCGCCCGAGGCCTTGTCGAGCTGTGCCAGGGTCTGCTCGTGGGCGGCCTGCTCCTGTTCGTTGGCGCGCAGCACCTGCAGCACGATGCGGCTCAGGTCCACGCTGGCGGTCACGGGGCCGGTGGAGCCGTCAGCGGCATCGTCGGCGATCAGCAGCGCGTCCTGGCCGCGCGTGAGGTTGATGTAGACGTCGGCCAGCAGCTCGGCGTCGAGCAAGGCGCCGTGCAGGGTGCGGCTGGAGTTGTCCACGCCCAGGCGGTCGCACAGGGCATCGAGCGAGTTGCGCTTGCCCGGGTACAGCTCCTTGGCCATGGCCAGGGTGTCGGTGACCTCGGCGACGAAGCTGCGAAACGGTGCGCGGCCCGTCAGCTCCAGCTCCTTGTTGAGGAAGCTCACGTCGAAGGCCGCATTGTGGATGATGATCTCGGCGCCCTGCAGGTAGTCCAGCAGCTCGTCCGCCACGGCCTCAAACTTGGGCTTGTCGCGCAGGAATTCGTTGCTGATGCCGTGCACCTTCAGCGCGTCCTCGTGGCTGTCGCGCCCGGGGTTCAGGTAGTAGTGCCGGTTGTTGCCGGTGAGCTTGCGCGCCACCAGCTCCACGCAGCCGATTTCGATGATGCGGTCGCCGCCCTCGGCCGAGAGGCCGGTGGTTTCCGTGTCCAGAACGATCTGGCGCATCAGTGGTTTTCCTTGGCGTGGTTGATCGTGTACTTGGGGATCTCGATGGTCACGTCCTTGGCCGCCAGGATGGCCTGACAGCTCAGGCGCGACTGCGGCTCCAGGCCCCAGGCGCGGTCCAGCAGGTCCTCTTCCTCTTCCTCGGCCTCGTTCAGCGAGGCGAAGCCCTCGCGCACGATGACGTGGCAGGTGGTGCAGGCGCAGCTCATGTCGCAGGCATGCTCGATGTTGATGCGGTGCTCCAGCAGGGCCTCGCAGATCGAGGTGCCGGCGGGCGCGGTGATTTCGGTGCCCTCGGGGCAGTACTCGGCGTGGGGCAGTATCTTGATGACGGGCATGGCTCGCTCGGGGGTATTCGTTGTCAAAGGGTCTGCACGTTCTTGCCCGCCAGCGCCTGGCGGATGCCCCGGTTCATGCGCTGCGCGGCGAAGGGCTCGGTGTCCTTGGCCAGCGCCTGGGTGGCGGCCTCCAGTTCGGCGGCCTCCGTCGCCGTGGCGATCAGGGTGCGCAGGGCCTCCATGCGCACGGCGATCGTGGCGCGGTCGTCCTCGGTCAGCAGGTCGCCGTCGGCATCGAGTGCGCTGTGCGTGGCGATCAGCATGCGGTCGGCGTCCACGCGGGCCTCGACCAGCGCGCGTGCCTGCATGTCCTGCGCCGCCGTGGCGAAGCCTTCCTGCAGCATGCGCGCGATCTGTTCGTCGCTCAGGCCGTAGGTGGGCTTGACGTCGATGCGGGCCTCGACGCCGCTGATCTGCTCGCGCGCGTTGACGTTCAGCAACCCGTCGGCATCGACGGTGAAGGTGACGCGGATGCGCGCCGCGCCCGCCGCCATGGGCGGAATGCCGCGCAGCTCGAAGCGCGCCAGGCTGCGGCAGTCCTGCACCAGGTCGCGCTCGCCCTGCACCACGTGGATGGCCAGGGCGGTCTGGCCGTCCTTGTAGGTGGTGAAGTCCTGCGCCTTGGCCGTGGGAATGGTTTCGTTGCGCGCCACGATGCGTTCGACCAGGCCGCCCATGGTCTCGATGCCCAGCGACAGCGGGATCACGTCGAGCAGCAGCAGGTCGCCCGCGGTGTTGTTGCCGGCGAGCTGGTTGGCCTGGATGGCGGCGCCCAGCGCCACCACCTCGTCGGGGTTCAGGTTCGTGAGCGGCTCGCGGCCGAAGAATTCGGCCACCGCCTGCCGCACCTGCGGCATGCGCGTGGAGCCACCGACCAGCACCACGCCCTGCACTTCGTCGCGCCCGAGCTGGGCGTCGCGCAGGGTGCGGCGCACGGCCGCCAGCGAGCGCGCGGTGAGTTCGGCCGTGGCGGCGTCGAAATCGCTGCGTTTCACATCAAATCGAACGTCAACGCCCGCCAGATGGGCGCTGTAAGCTACTTTTTCTGTAGCAGTCAGGGCTTCCTTGCAGGCCCGCGCCGCGAGACGGGCCGCCGCCTTGTCGCCGGGCGTTTCTACCGCCAGCCCGAGCTGGACCAGCACCCAGTCGGCCAGTGCGGCGTCATAGTCGTCGCCGCCCAGCGCGGAGTCGCCACCCGTGGCCAGCACCTCGAAGACCCCTTGCGTCAGGCGCAGGATCGAAATATCGAACGTGCCGCCGCCCAGGTCGTACACGGCGTAGATGCCCTCGCTGGCGTTGTCCAGCCCGTAGGCGATGGCCGCCGCCGTGGGTTCGTTGATGAGGCGCAGCAGATGGAGGCCGGCGAGCTGCGCGGCATCCTTGGTGGCCTGGCGCTGGGCATCGTCGAAATAGGCCGGCACGGTGATGACGGCGCCGTACAGGTCGTCGTTGAAGGTGTCCTCGGCGCGGTAGCGCAGCGTGGCCAGGATTTCGGCGCTCACTTCCACCGGCGATTTGACCCCGCCCGCCGTGGCGATGCTGACCATGCCACGGTCCGTTTCCGCGCCCACCAGGTCGTAAGGCAGCTTGCCGGCCTGCGCGATGTCGGCCAGGCCCCGGCCCATGAAGCGTTTGACCGAGGCGATGGTGTTGCGCGCATCGGCGTGCTGCGCGGCCGTGGCATCGTGGCCGATCTGGCGCCCTCCTCCGGCAAGGTAGCGCACCACCGAGGGCAGCAGCACCCGGCCATCGCCGTCGGGCAGGCACTCGGCCACGCCGTTGCGCACGGAGGCCACCAGCGAATGCGTGGTCCCCAGGTCAATGCCCACGGCAATGCGCCGTTGGTGCGGGTCGGGGGACTGGCCGGGTTCGGATATCTGCAGCAGCGCCATGGATTCTTGTCTTCTCAGGGATGTGCCTGCACGCGCAGGGCACGCAAAAAGCGGGTCTAGGGTCGCTATTGTCCCAGTTGATCGAGCCTGCGCTCGATATCGTCGGCAAATCGCGCAATGAACATGAGGGCTCTGACCTGCTGCGCGGCGGCGGCGTAGTCCTGCCGCCCGTCGATGCATTCGGCGCAATGCGCAAGGGCGGCGCGCCGGGCCTGCTGGACCTCGGCGTCGAGCGCATCGACCTCGGCGGCGCTACCGGCCTCTTCCAGCGCCTCGCGCCACTCCATCTGCTGCATCAGGAAGGCCGCTGGCATGGCCGTGTTGTCCTCGGCGCGGATGGGGGCACCGTGCAGCTCGCACAGGTAGGCAGCGCGGCGCATCGGGTCCTTGATGCGCTGGTAGGCCTCGTTGATGCGCACGGACCATTGCATGGCTTGGCGCTGCGCAGCGGCACCGCTGGCTGCGTGGCGGTCGGGGTGCGCCTCGCGCTGCAGCTCCTTCCAGCGCGCGTCGAGCGCGGCGCGCTCCTGGGCGAAGCGCCGGGGCACGCCAAACAGCTCGAAATCGTCAGATTGCAGGTTCATATCAGCAAAAAACCGCCAGCACGGTGCGCGATGGCGGTTTTGTTGGGCTCAGGGGAAAAATATCAGATGCGGAAGCTCTCTCCGCAGCCGCAGCGGTCGCGCTCGTTCGGGTTGCTGAACTTGAAGCCCTCGTTCAGGCCCTCGCGCACGAAGTCGAGCTCGGTGCCGTCGATGTAGGCCAGGCTTTTCGGGTCGATCAGCACCTTGACACCATGCTGCTCAAAGATGATGTCTTCGGGCTCGGCATCGTCCACATATTCCAGTTTGTAGGCCAGGCCCGAGCAGCCGCTGGTCTTGACGCCCAGGCGCACTCCGAGGCCCTTGCCACGCCGCGACAGGTAACGGCTGACATGCCGGGCTGCCGCTTCGGTGAGGGTGATTGCCATGGTTTCAGGCGGCCACTGCGGTGCCGTGTTTGCTCTTGTAGTCGTTGACGGCGGCCTTGATGGCGTCCTCGGCCAGGATGGAGCAGTGGATCTTGACGGGCGGCAGCGCCAGCTCTTGCGCGATCTCGCTGTTCTTCAGCGCCGCGGCTTCGTCCAGCGTCTTGCCCTTGACCCATTCGGTCACCAGGGACGACGACGCAATGGCCGAACCGCAGCCATAGGTCTTGAAGCGCGCGTCCTCGATCACGCCGGTTTCGGGGTTGACCTTGATCTGCAGCTTCATGACGTCGCCGCAGGCCGGCGCGCCCACCATGCCGGTGCCCACCGATTCGTCGCCCTTGTCAAACGAACCCACGTTGCGCGGGTTCTCGTAATGGTCAATCACTTTTTCAGAGTAAGCCATGGTGTTACCTCTTCGATTCTGGATGCGGTGCGCTCAGTGCGCAGCCCACTGGATGGTGCTCAGGTCCACGCCATCCTGGTACATCTCCCACAGGGGGCTGAGCGCGCGCAGCTTGGTCACGTTCTCGCGGATCGTGGCGATGGCGTAGTCGATCTCTTCCTCGGTGGTGAAGCGGCCGATGGTCATGCGCAGGCTGCTGTGCGCCAGCTCGTCGCTGCGGCCAAGCGCACGCAGCACGTAGCTGGGCTCCAGGCTGGCCGAGGTGCAGGCCGAGCCCGAGGACACGGCCAGGCCCTTGATGCCCATGATCAGCGACTCGCCTTCGACGTAGTTGAAGCTGATGTTCAGGTTGTGCGGCACGCGCTGCTGCATGTCGCCGTTGATGAACACCTGCTCCATGTCGGTCAGGCCATCGAGCAGGCGCTTTTGCAGCCGGCGGGCCTTTGCCTGCTCCTGGGCCATTTCCTCGCGGGCGATACGGAAGGCCTCGCCCATGCCGACGATCTGGTGCGTGGGCAGCGTGCCCGAGCGCATGCCGCGCTCGTGGCCGCCGCCGTGCATTTGCGCTTCGAGGCGCACGCGCGGCTTGCGGCGCACGTACAGCGCGCCGATGCCCTTGGGGCCATAGGTCTTGTGCGAGGCCAGGCTCAACAGGTCGACGGGCAGGTTCGCCATGTCAATCTCGATTTTGCCGGTGGCCTGGGCGGCGTCCACGTGGAAGATGATGCCCTTCTCACGGCACAGCGCGCCGATGGCCGGGATGTCCTGAATGACGCCGATCTCGTTGTTCACGAACATCACGCTGATCAGGATGGTGTCGGGGCGGATGGCGGCCTTGAGCACCTCGAAATCCAGCAGTCCGTCGGGTTGGACGTCGAGGTAGGTCACCTCGAAGCCCTGGCGCTCCATCTCGCGCATGGTGTCGAGCACGGCCTTGTGCTCGGTCTTCACCGTGATGAGGTGCTTGCCCTTGCCCTTGTAGAAGTGGCCCGCGCCCTTGATGGCGAGGTTGTTGGACTCGGTGGCGCCGCTGGTCCAGACGATCTCGCGCGGGTCGGCACCAATCAGCTCGGCCACCTGGGCACGCGCCTTCTCGACGGCCTCTTCGGCTTCCCAGCCCCAGGCATGGCTGCGCGATGCCGGGTTGCCGAAATGCTCGCGCAACCACGGGATCATGGCGTCCACGACGCGGGGGTCGACGGGCGTGGTGGCGCCATAGTCAAGGTAGATGGGGAAATGCGGAGTCGTGTCCATGGCTGGCTCGGTCGGGTATTCGGGCTGGCAATTGCAATACGGAATTCGATAGCTTGCCGCAAACGAGCGCCGTGCGCCGGCAGGCGCACAGCCACCCGCTTCTCTATCAGGGTCTTCAGGACTTGGCGAACACGTTGCCCAAGGCGAAGACCGAGTTGGGCGCGTTCACGCGGATCGGCTTGACCACGGGCGTCGTGGAGATGGCACGGCGCACCATGGGCTTTTCCTCGATCTGCAGGCCCTTGGCCAGTTGCTCGTCCACCAGCTTTTGCAGCGTGACGGAATCGAGGAACTCCACCACACGCTGGTTCAGCGTGGCCCAGAGATCGTGCGTCATGCAACGGCCGGAATCACCCATGCAGTTTTCCTTGCCGCCGCATTGCGTGGCATCGATCGGCTCGTCCACCGAAACGATGATGTCGGCGATGGTGATGTCGGCCGCCTTGCGGGCCAGCGTGTAGCCGCCGCCGGGGCCACGGGTGGACTCGACCAGTTCATGGCGGCGCAGCTTGCCAAACAGCTGTTCGAGGTACGACAGCGAGATGCGCTGGCGCTGGCTGATGGCTGCCAGGGTGACCGGGCCGTTGTTCTGGCGCAGGGCCAAGTCGATCATGGCAGTGACCGCAAAACGGCCTTTGGTTGTGAGACGCATCGCAAGCTCCTTTGTCTGGCTTGTTGGTTCGTGAAACGCCTGCATGGCTCATGGCCACCAGGACACCGTCTCCACCCTTATCCCGCGCCGCCTTGGGGCTGCGCAAGCCCTTCATTCATGGGTTCTTGTCGTTAGTGGGGTTATTCTAGCACAATCCAGATTAAATTTGTCGGGTAAATAGACTCAGCGGTCACGATTGCGCCCCTCAAGTTGCAAAAACCTTTCATCCCTCAGCACTTGAAGGGATATTGTCGCCCCCGTGCGCGCCAAAGGCCATGTCCTTGAGGCGCGCCAACTGGTCGCGCACCCGGGCCGCCTGTTCGAATTCCAGGTTGCGCGCATGTTCGAGCATCTGCTTTTCCAGGCGCTTGATCTCGCGCGCCATGTCTTTCTCCGACATGTCCTCGGCCTGGGCGCGCTGCAGCGCCTCCTGCTCCAGGCGCTCGGCGTCCTTGCCCGCCTTCTCGCTGTAGACGCCGTCGATCAGGTCGCGCACCTGCTTGACGATGCTGCGCGGCGTGATGCCGTGCGCCTCGTTGAAGGCGATCTGGCGCTCGCGCCGGCGCTCGGTCTCGCCGATGGCGCGCGCCATGGAGTCGGTCACGCGGTCGGCATACAGGATGGCCTTGCCCGAGAGGTTGCGTGCCGCGCGGCCGATGGTCTGGATCAGGCTGCGCTCGGAGCGCAGAAAGCCCTCCTTGTCGGCATCGAGCACGGCCACGAGCGAGACCTCGGGGATGTCCAGGCCCTCGCGCAGCAGGTTGATGCCCACCAGCACGTCGAAGGCGCCCAGGCGCAGGTCGCGGATGATCTCCACGCGCTCCACCGTGTCCACGTCGGAGTGCAGGTAGCGCACCTTCACGCCGTTGTCGGTGAGGTAGTCGGTAAGCTGCTCGGCCATGCGCTTGGTCAGCGTGGTCACGAGCACGCGCTCGCGCCGCACGGTGCGGATGCGGATCTCCTGCAGCACGTCGTCCACCTGGTGGGTGGCGGGCCGCACCTCGACCTCGGGGTCCACCAGGCCCGTGGGCCGCACCACCTGCTCGACCACCTGGCCGGCATGCTGCTTTTCATAGTCGGCCGGCGTGGCGGAGACAAACACCACCTGGCGCATGCGGCGCTCGAATTCCTCGAACTTCAGCGGCCGGTTGTCCAGCGCGCTGGGCAGGCGAAAGCCATATTCCACCAGCGTGGTCTTGCGCGAGCGGTCGCCGTTGTACATGGCGTTGAGCTGGCCGATCATCTGGTGGCTCTCATCGAGGAACATCAGCGCGTCGCGCGGCAGGTAGTCGGTCAGCGTGCTCGGCGGGTCGCCGGCGGCCGTGCCCGCGAGGTGGCGCGAATAGTTCTCGATGCCCTTGCAGTGCCCCACCTCGCTGAGCATCTCCAGGTCGAAGCGCGTGCGCTGCTCCAGGCGCTGCGCCTCCACCAGCTTGCCGTCCGCCAGCAACTGCTTGAGGCGCTCGGCCAGCTCCGCCTTGATCGCCTCCACCGCCAGCAGCACCTGGTCGCGCGGCGTCACATAGTGGCTGCTGGGGTAGACGGTGAAGCGCGGAATGCTCTGGCGCACGCGGCCCGTGAGCGGGTCGAAGAGCTGCAGGCTCTCGATCTCGTCGTCGAACAGTTCGATGCGCAGGGCCAGTTCCGAGTGCTCGGCCGGGAAAACGTCGATGGTGTCGCCGCGCACGCGGAAGTTGCCGCGCGAAAAATCGGTGTCGTTGCGCTGGTACTGCATGCGCACGAGCTGGGCGATGGCATCGCGCTGGCCCAGCTTGTCGCCGGCGCGCAGCGTCATGACCATGCGGTGGTAGCTCTCGGGGTTGCCGATGCCGTAGATGGCCGAGACCGTGGCCACGATCACCACGTCGCGGCGCTCCAGCAGGCTCTTGGTGCACGACAGCCGCATCTGCTCGATGTGCTCGTTGATGGCGCTGTCCTTCTCGATGAACAGGTCGCGCTGCGGCACGTAGGCCTCGGGCTGGTAGTAGTCGTAGTAGCTGACGAAATACTCCACCGCATTCTTCGGGAAGAACTCGCGGAACTCGCTGTAGAGCTGGGCCGCCAGCGTCTTGTTGGGCGCGAACACGATGGCGGTCCGCCCCAGGCGCGCGATCACGTTGGCCATGGTAAAGGTCTTGCCCGAGCCCGTCACGCCCAGCAGGGTCTGGAACACCTCGCCCGCGCCCACGCCCTCGACCAGCAGGTCGATGGCGCCGGGCTGGTCGCCCGCCGGCGGGTAGGGCTGGTACAGCTCGAACGGCGAGCCGGGGAAATGGACAAACTGCCCCTTGGCGGGATCGGCGGTGGTTTCTTGCATGGACATGGCGCGGGCACGGCCCGCGCGGGCCGCTAAAATCCGGGGGTTAACCCCACAGCCTACCGCAGCCGGGGTTTGCCTGCCACATTCACCCTCCAAGGACTTTCCATGTCTCTGTTCTCCGCTGTCGAAATGGCCCCCCGCGACCCCATCCTGGGTCTCAACGAGCAATTCAACGCTGACACCAACCCCAGCAAGGTCAACCTCGGCGTGGGCGTGTATTTCGACGACAACGGCAAGCTGCCGCTGCTGCAGTGCGTGCAGGCCGCTGAAAAGGCCATGATGGACAAGCCCGCCGCGCGCGGCTACCTGCCCATCGACGGCATCGTCGCCTACGACAACGCCGTCAAGGGCCTGGTCTTCGGCGCCGACTCCGAGCCCGTCACCTCCGGCCGCGTGGCCACCGTGCAGGCCATCGGCGGCACCGGCGGCCTGAAGATTGGCGCCGACTTCCTCAAGCGCGTCAGCCCCGACGCCAAGGTGCTGATCTCCGACCCGAGCTGGGAAAACCACCGCGCCCTGTTCACCAACGCCGGCTTCACGGTCGACACCTACGCCTACTACGACGCTGAAAAGCGCGGCGTGAACTTCGACGGCATGCTGGCCAGCCTTCAAGCCGCCGCCGCCGGCACCATCGTCGTGCTGCACGCCTGCTGCCACAACCCCACGGGCTACGACATCACCCCCGCGCAGTGGGACCAGGTCGTCGCCGCCGTCAAGGCCAAGGGCCTGACCGCCTTCCTCGACATGGCCTACCAGGGCTTCGGCCACGGCATCGCCGAAGACGGCGCCGTGATCCAGAAGTTCGTCGCCGCCGGCCTGAACTTCTTCGTCTCCACCTCGTTCTCCAAGAGCTTCAGCCTCTACGGCGAGCGCGTGGGCGGCCTGTCGGTGCTCTGCGCCGACAAGGAAGAAGCCGGCCGCGTGCTGAGCCAGCTCAAGATCGTCATCCGCACCAACTACAGCAACCCGCCCACGCACGGCGGCGCCGTGGTGGCTGCGGTGCTGAACAACCCCGAGCTGCGCGCGCAGTGGGAAAAGGAACTGGGCGAGATGCGCGTGCGCATCAAGGCCATGCGCCAGACGCTGGTCGACGGCCTGAAGGCCGCCGGCGTGCAGCAGGACATGAGCTTCATGACGCAACAGATCGGCATGTTCAGCTACTCCGGCCTGTCCAAGGACCAGATGGTGCGCCTGCGCAGCGAGTTCGGCGTGTACGGCACCGACACCGGCCGCATCTGCGTGGCCGCGCTCAACAGCAAGAACATCGACTACGTCTGCCAGGCCATCGCCAAGGTGATGTAAGCACGGCGACATGCTTGCCCCAAGCCGCCCCCGGGCGGCTTTTTTGTGAACAAAAACGGCTCTGGCGCCCTCGCATGCTGCGCCAATAGCTATCGAATTAATAGCAAAAACCGGAGACCTGCCGCATGACGCCCCTGCAACCCCTGCGCGACACCCGCATCCTGAGCCTGGCGCTCAACCTGCCCGGCCCCGCCGCCCTGCTGCGCTGCGCGCGCATGGGGGCCGAGTGCACCAAGCTCGAACCCCTGCCGGCCCCCGGCCAACCCAGCGCCGACCCCATGGGCACCTACAGCCCGGCCGCCTATGGCGAACTGCACCAGGGAGTGCGCGTGCTGCACGCCCACCTCAAGACGGACGAGGGCCAGGCCGCGCTGCACGCCGAGCTGGCGCGCACCGACGTGCTGATCACGTCCTTCCGCCCCTCGGCGCTGGCCAAGCTGGGGCTGGGCTGGGAGGCGCTGCAGGCGCGCTACCCGCGCCTGTCGCTGGTGCGCATCGTCGGCGCGCTGGGCGAGCGCGCCGAGGAGCCGGGCCACGACCTCACCTACCAGGCCGAGGCCGGGCTGCTGGCCAGCCTGGAGGTGCCACCCACGCTGTTCGCCGACATGGCCGGCGCCCTGATGGCCAGCGAGGCCGTGCTGCAGGCCCTGCAGGCGCGCGCGCAGCACGGCGCGGGCGTGTGCATCGAAGTGGGCCTGGCCGAGGCTGCAGAGTGGCTGGCCCTGCCCCT
>Ga0208516_100512_pt1 | contig 14805 bp, 12 predicted proteins | sample LakWasM117_HOW13_2_FD_183931 | JGI IMG/M metagenome (GOLD analysis project Ga0208516, IMG submission 183931) | Freshwater sediment methanotrophic microbial communities from Lake Washington under simulated oxygen tension - Sediment Metagenome... | ecosystem: Environmental > Aquatic > Freshwater >...
GCTTTGAACGACGGCTGGATATCCACGAAGCGCTGCTGAAATTGGCAGCGGCGATCATCTGTGCGCGCTTCGTGGATCGGTGGTGTTAGCCACTCTAAACACGCAGCGCGCCACGCGGTTAACTCGTTGATTTCTCACGTCCTCGCAAGCCATGCGCCATCGATCTTTAGAGAGATGCGCCACTGTACTTTCGTCTGTACGGAAATCGCGCCACTGTACTTTAGTTTTTTTCGCCAGCAAGGCTGAGGAGCGAGCTGTCGGCCGAGGCCTATGCGCTCAGGGCCGAAGTGCGGCGGCGTCGCGGGTTGCCAAGGGCTCTCGTGTGGAAGCTGCCGAACCTGACGAGACATTGGTCGTACCGATCTCGCCTCCAAGTAGCTGTCGGTCGTAGATTCCTGCCATCAGGCCATATTAGGCCCGCTTGCCGGCATGTAACTCGTGCACGGAGTGGTGGTGCACATGTTCTTCGCCAATCGCGCCTATGCTTAGGACGACCGCTCATGGCGATTGAGTATGCTGCGCGGTAGTGGGTTAACGCCCGTCATGCAGAAATTCGCAACTTATATCTGGTCGGAGGCGTCCAGATACCAATTTCATGAAAATCAAACTCTTTGGCCGCATCAACCAGACAACGGTATCTCCCCTCGGTGAGTTCGAGAACGGCGATGTTCAGTTGTCATGCTTCGTTCAAACCCGCAACGTGAAGCGAGGGCAGAACCCTCATCCACATGCGTCAGATGAAGACATCGACCGGCAATACGCGGTGTTCGCCTTCGCCGTGCCGCGTTCCGATTGGCAAAGGATTGCTGGGTTTGATGCCCAGCCCTTTGACCTGCGTTGGTTTGATATTGTCCTGGAAACTGGTGTCCACGGCCCTGAGATTACGGTTCTGGGCGACGGAGATTTGCCCGAAGTACCTTTTCACCTTGTTAAAGCGGCTCCCGTATCAGAGGTGCAAGAACTTAGTTTGAACAATTTGGTGGCGGCGCCCTTTCGTGGCAGGGGGGCCTCAGAGGCCGAAATTAGGCACCTCATTGATAAAGCTCTAAGCAGCGCCTCTGAGTTGGATGCGTCCGTTGTGGATGTCGGCCAGGCGAGCCTGGTGGCCCTGCATGGCGTTGGCGAATGGCCGTCGATGTACTTCGACCTCGGCTGGCCGACGAATAACAACCTTGGTAGGCCGCCGAAGGTGCGTCCAGCACTTCGGGATGACGGCGCGTTGGTGATCCTGTCGCACTGGGATTGGGACCATTGGGGCTTGGCCAGAAAAAAAAATGGCTGGAGTAAAGTGAAGAACTGCTGGCGTATTTCCTGGGACGATATCGCGCTCAATCGCCCCTGGATCGTGCCAGGAGTAGGCAACGCTTGGGGTGGAGTACAGATTTGTCCGCTCGATTGGCGCTTGGCACTAGCGCTGTCTCGCAAGAAGCGTTTCTACCGCTGGCCGGCGATGCTGAATGATCTCCATCTGGACCGCCTCTCCATTTATCGTCCGTCTGGTGGAAAACGTGGGGACGTCAACCAACACGGATTGGTAGTTGTGGTCGACAATCTCGCGGCCAACGAGCGCATTGGAACTAAGCCACGCGCAATGTTGTTCCCCGGCGATGCAGACTATGTGCACCTGCCTTTCATGAAGGCGGACGCTGCACTCAAATACAGATTTTCCGGGCTTGCTGCCACACACCACGGTGCGGACTTCACCAGGTCATCAATACCGCTACCGGACTTCCCTGCGGTTCTCGCGTACTCAGTCGGTCGCGGTAACAGTTACTCTCACCCCGTCAAGAGTGCCCAAATAGCCTACCTAAACGCCGGCTGGGATGTGCACGCCCATACCACCAACCCCGTTCGCCGTTCCGGGGCCGGCGGGCATTGTGTGAATGACGGCGGTGTGTTGTTGAGCACGCAAACAAACCGTGTGCTACCTGGCACGGGTTCGGGCGCCTTCTGGCTAGGAAAACAGTAGTATTTCTAAGAGTCCACTCGGCACTTCGTCTGCGTACCGCAAAGTCATCCTGACGCCGAAGATGCAGCCGTTGAACGCGTCGCGTTCAGCGATAGAGCTTCAGATCGCGCAGTGCAGATGTTGGCCATATTGTTGGACATCTGCTGCAAGAGATTGATTTTTTCAGCAACCGGTGGTTTGCAATGACGCCATACAGACGCCCGTTGTGTCTCGTATAAGCCTCCCTGTAGCGGGCGGGATGTTGGCCGCGACATTCCCGGGAGCGCCACTCAGGCTCGATCTGAGCCATCCAAACGATGCTCAGCCCTCATCACGCCAGTGAGGCAGGGCGGCCGAACACCTGAAACCACCCCGTAAAGTCCATCGCCAGAGGCTTCGCTCCTCATCCGCGCCCGACCTGGTCAGGCTCCCACGTCATCGCGCCAAGAAGGTGGAGCTTCCCTCCCTCTGACTCCACAGAGGTCACCAGCCGAGGCTTCGGTCCTCGTTCGCGCCTGATCTAGGTCAGTCACTCTGCACGGCTTGCTGATCTTGAGTGCGCTCGGCCCCACGGCCAGGCGCGCCCTCGATTCGACGGCAGGACTTAGCCCGCAAGGCTGCATGGTGATTCAGCGCCAGCCTTTCGCCGGAAGTTCTGTGTGCTCCTGCAGGCCGCGCTTCGCCGCTGGCAAGCGCGGGTGCGCCCCGAAAAAACTAAAGATCAGTGGCGGAAAAACTAATGTGTAGTGGCGTTCCGCAGCCAGCGCGGGCGCGCCCCGAAAAAACTAAAGATCAGTGGCGGAAAAACTAATGTGTAGTGGCGTTCCGCACCTTGCGCTAGTGCCGCTGCGGAACGCCACTGAACACGCAGCGCATCACGCAGATAACTCGTTGATTTCTCACGTCATCGCAAGCCATGCGCCATCGATCTTTAGAGAGATGCGCCACTGTACTTTCGTCTGTACGGAAAACGCGCCACTGTACTTTAGAATTTTTGCCCAACAAGGCTTAGGAGCGAGCTATCTGCCCATCACGGCGGATGCGCGCCGGCGTCGCGACTAGCCAAGGGCTGCGTGTGACTGCGATCGACCCGTTGCAGTCGTTTGTCCTGGGCCTGTCGGTGTCGGCTTTGAAGCGATTGCAGACTCAGGTACCTGCTTGGCTTACGGCTGCTACCACTAGCAAAAAAGCCCATCGCAGGTCTGGCGAACGGGTCCAAGCGCTGTGCGTTGGCACAATGACGACCAACCACTCACTGAGCTAACCCTTCACTACTTGGTCACCATGAAACGCGTTGAAGAATCGCCAAAGCTAACACCCAAGAACGCGGAGCCTTGGCTCTCGGACCTGTTTTTAGACACCATCTCAGCGGCTTCCAAGGGCAACGCGGCCAGACGGTATGCGGAAATGATGATCGACCTATTTCTCTCAGACCGGCTGAAAGCAGAAATCGGGGAGGCGGAATTTCGGCGGCTTTTTCTGGGAGATCACATCCAGCGGATTACGCCGTACACGCCTGCGGAAATCATTGAAGCGCTTTGGCATATAAAGAATTTTGGCGACAAAGCGTCTCATTATTCCCCGGACAGAAATGTGACGCACGAAGAGGCGAATACAGCGGTGCAAGTCGCACTCGGGCTGATTGACCTGATTCTCACCCAAGAGTTGATTGAGAGGCCGCTCGACGTTCCACCCTGCAGGGCGACAATCTTCAGCGTGATCTTCCCCGGTGTCCGGGAACGGGTTCTTGCAAATCTACTGAAAGAGTGCGGCCCTACAGTTGGCGACTACTACCTATTTCTCCTGCATAAGTACAGCTTGGCGCTGGTGAAAAACAACAAATTCAACAAAGCGCGTAGAAACCTGGATGAGCTTTTGAAGAAGGGCAGGATCGACAATGATTTTTACGAGCATCAGATTGAGTCGATTAAGCTCATCGCGGGGAGCATCCGATATCCAGGTCAGCCGATTCCTGTGCGAATGGAGGACGTTTCCCGAAACTATGCCCATGTCCGCGGAGCGCTAAGCGAAGCAGACGTAAAGGCGAACCAGCGCTTGCTGAAAATAATGGAGACGCTCGTCAATAACGTTGTGCCAAGCGGGAAATCTGCAGCTGTCGCGCGACGGGTGTTGTAAGTCGACGAGCGACCGTCGACAGCGTGAGTGTGTCCGTATTGTTTGTCTGAGCGATTGTCGGCTTGCACAGCCTATGGGCGCCGCTTTGCTAGCGGAAGCAGTCGATCACGCAAGGGAATCGAACTACAGTCACCAGCCTGAAGCCCTCGCCAGGAAGCTCAGAGCGGATGACCGCTTGGATCCCCGACCTCGCCGAGATCACCGGCCTAGACTTCGATCCTCGTTCGCGCCCGCTGTAGCGCAAAAAGCCTGCACCGTTGGCTCAGCGCGGCTGCGCTCGATCCCAGCGCACAGCATGGCCTTGATGCGGCGAGAGCTACCAGGCTGGACGGCGGTCTGGTAGTTCAGCTCGGACCTTTCGCCGCGCAAGCTCTGTGGAGGCCTGCAGGCCGCGCCTCGCCCATGGCCAGCGCGGCGGCGCCCCGAAAAAACTAAAGATCAGTGGCGGAAAAACTAATGTGTAGTGGCGTTTCTGCGGAACGCCACTGAACACGCAGCGCGCCACGCAGATAACTCGTTGATTTCTCACGTCCTCGCAAGCCATGCGCTATCGATCTTTAGAGGGATGCGCCACTGTACTTTCGTCTGTACGGAAAACGCGCCACTGTACTTTAGATTTTTTGGCCAGCAAGGCCGAGTTGCGAGCTATCGGCCGAGGCGCAAGCGCTCAGGGCCGATATGTGGCGGCGTCGCGGCCTGCCAAGGGCTTGCGAGTGGCTGCAAACGAGCCAGAACAGCCAGTTACACACCTTCGCTCATGGCATAAAGCAGGCGGATGCCTATCTTCCGATAAGTTGTAGAAGTAGTTCGTGAGGGTCTGCTGAGTTCACCAGTGCAAGGTATTGACTGCCCACAATCATTGGTTCGTAGTACAGCCCCATGTGTTTCGCCATGCCTGTCGCATCAGCGCAAAAGCCTTCATTCATTAGGTTTTGGGGAGCGCCATGATTCCTAGCCAGTTTGGATGGCAATGTGAAGTCGATAACAGAATCCCCACCCAGCGTTATCCAAGCATGTAGGTCGATAGGTACGGTTTCATCAACCAGTTGTTTGGCCAAGTCACGCAGGTACGGTACATCGCAATTGAAAAATCTGTATTGCTCGGTACTGACAGAACCAATAACTATGTCAGCTTTTACATCTCGGGAGTTGAGTAGTCCATACAGCCGTGTTGTGACTTCCATGCATTGGTTTCCTAGGTATTCTGGTATTGAGGTGCGCCATAAGTAGTATTGGTCGTGCACAAAGGCATGGGCTTGTTGCACCAGTTTCATCGATGGTTGTTCAGCACTCACCACTGGGGCGCGAGTCATCCCCACTGATGGCCAACGAGTAAGGGCAACTGCAAATAAGTCGAAGTAACTATAGGTAGGCATGATGGGGTTGGGTTTGGATAGCATCGTCTTTTTCGAAGAGGGACTGCTTCTGAGAAATAGAGTGTGATAGATGCAATGGCATGGCTTCATTTCTTCATAACCGCTTCTGACTATATTGTGACGCTCTCTGCCGTCGACTGGTAGGCCCGATACCAAGGACTTGAGCCTGAGCGACGGCGTTTGCGAACGCATCGGCAGCCGCCATCATGTAACTCCATTCATTGGAATCGGTGTGGTGGAATGAACCACCGACGATTCTGACCAGCGTGTTCTCGCAGGCCCACCCGTGGAAGCTGGCTTCTGGGGCGAACCAGCAAACCGAGGGCTCAAACCCCTCGGGGATTTGGTCCCGAGGAACCTCCCACGAGAACGAAAGCCCAGCGCTGGCGACGGGCTCAAGCAGGAGAACTACTTGTCCATACCTCCTAGGCGAGCCAGCTTGCCGGACAAACCGCCCCTCGGCCCTGCCGGGCGATTCGAAGTGCCAGGTGGTCAAGTCGTGTGCCCTGTGTAGTGCGGAACGCCACTGAATACGCCGCGCGCCACGCAGATAACTCGTTGATTTCTCGCGTTCTCGCAAGCCATGCGCCATTGATCTTTCGAGAGATGCGCCACTGTACTTTCGTCTGTACGGAAAACGCGCCACTGTACTTTAGATTATTTGGCCAGCAAGGCTGAGGAGCGAGCTATCGACCGAGGCGCAAGCGCTTAGAGCCTGTTCAAAGTCTTCTGAGCAGTAGTGCCAAGAACGCCAAATGCATGAACTGCAAGCTGGTGTTGAGCACGCGCTCGCAGTTCTTCCACAACCGCCTGTTCTTCTCCAGCCACGCAAAGCTGCGCTCCACGATCCAGCGTTTGGGCATGACCTTGAACGTATGCAGTTCGCTCCGCTTGGCGATCTGCACTGTGACGTGTCCTCCCAGGATGTCTTGCACGCCCTGGGCGAACGGCTTACCCACATAGCCGCTGTCACACAGCAGGGATTGCACCCGGCGCAGCGCAGGTTTGCAGCGCTGCAGTGCCTGCAAGGCCCCCTTGCGGTCCGTAACCTCTGCCGTGGTCACAGCCACAGCATGGGGTAGTCCTTGTGTATCCACGGCAATGTGAAGCTTGATGCCCGAGACCTTCTTGCCCGCGTCATAACCCTTCAGTGCCGCCGTCTCCGTGTTCTTCACGCTCTGCGCGTCCACGATCAAGAACGCGCTTGAAGCGCTGCGCCCCAGTTTCTTGCGGGTCGCGCCAACCTGATTTTTTTAAAGCCTGCTCCAGCAGGCTGCCACCCTACGCGGCGTAGTCTTCCTGCGCGCGCTCTCCAACAGTGGCTTGATGGGCTCGAATTTTTCGCGACTGATGTCGCTTGGATAGCTTTTTCTCACTCCACGAGCTTCTCACATCCTCGGGGGAGACTTTGAACACGTTCTTAGTCCGCGATCACCTGCAGACCGCTGCCGTCCCCATGCGCCTGCAGGCACATTCTTCCAAGGTCGTTGAGAAACCGCACTACCGGCATCTCGCCCACGCAGGCGGGGATGGTGGCCATGATGTCGTTGTGCAGTTCCAGCAGTTGGTCGGAGGCGACAAACATTTCTGCGGACGCTCCGTAGTAGTGCCTCCAGAAGGCCTGCAGCAGTCCGTGCCGGGCCTTGCCGACGACGAGGGGGTAACCGTTCTCCCAGACCTGTTCGTCCATGGAGAGGCTGTTCAGGCCGGGGTCAACAGGCCGCGCACCCGCGGGCACCAGCAATACACGTCGCATATCCAAGCTCATTTGCAGTTTCCCGGTGCGCCAGCAAACTCGGGAAATTCGGTGACGACCGTTCCGTCAGTCGGCGAATTGATGATGAGGCGGCCGCATTTCTCACCTGCCGTGCCAACGATTATTCCAAGGTTGGAATCGTAGCGGACGCGCCCATCGGGTTGGGCCGTGCGTGTCTGGTTGGGTGCGTTTTGCACCATGCGGCAGAAGTTCTGTGCGGCTGCTGCATCGGTGCAGTATTGGGGCAGCAACTGGCTGGCACCGGAGGAGGGCGTGCAGTGCCTGGCGTAGATGTGCTGGTACCCGGCCGATGTGACCACGCAGGCCGCATCAGCACCCAGTTGGGCTTGTGCGGGCGCTTCGGCCGTGGGGAGCGACATCTGGTTTTGTGTCTGGCAGCCGGCAAGCAGGGCGACGGCCGCCGCGAAGAGAAGGACAAGGCGGTAGGGGCGGTTCATGGTGGGTACTCAGCGGTATTTGATGATGTAGTTGACAGAGAGGTTCTTCGGCCGTGTTTCCGTGGTGGTGCGGGCAGGCTTGTCGGGTTCCGAGGTTTGCAGGTCTCCGGACGCCTGGCCGGCCGCATTGCCGTCTTGCGATACGGCTACAAGCACGACAGCCTTGTAGGTATGGGTGTGGGCCTGCAGGGCATCGCACTGGTAGCTGCCCACGCCGTTGCGCGGGTCGCCGCTGACGGGGTCCAGACGCTTGGCGGCATCAGGGTCCATGCCCGAGCCTGCGTCATTGCCGCGCAGGAACAGGCCTCGGTAGTCGGGGATGTTGAAGCTGTCGGCGCTTCCCCCATACAGGTAGCCGAGTACGGCAAACAGTTCCGGATAGGCTGCGGCCTTGAGCGAGCGCCCGTCGCAGAGCATCCAGCCCTGGGCCTCGACGTAGGTGGTGGGAACGTCTCCGCGCAAAGGCGCTGCCGCAGAGTTCTGGCTGCTGCAGGCGGTGTCTTTCCAGGTGTTGTTTGCGTCGCCCGATACCGGGTTGAGCTGTCCCGCGAACGCACAGATGCTGCCCACGCATACATCGAACATGTCGAGTTCCTTTCAGCTCCGGCCCCGGAAGGATTCCGGGGCCAGAAAAGCTATGGCAGGGTCTGTCAGGTGGCAGCCAGGAGCAGGCGTTCCTCGTTGGCCTGGGCCAGGGTGACCGGGTTGGTCCAGGTGCCGTCCGCATTCAGCGTGGTGGTCAGTGCATAGACGCCCGTGGGATACGGCAGAAGAAGCGGGTTGTTGATCGTGCTGACGTCGATCACGTCACCTTCCTCGTAGTTGCCGTATGCGAGGTAGTAGCTGGGGTGCGGAGAGAAAGTCAGGTTCTGGTTGGGACGCGCCTGCACGGCATAGACGGTGCTGCCGGACATGGTGACACCGACGGCAGCCTTGGAGCCGACCGGGATGTTGGGGGACTCGGCGAGGTAGAAGCGCGAAGGGTCCTGGCCTTTGTCCGGATTCGTGAAAAGGTAGGCGCCGTTGTAGTCCAGCGTGATCTTGTTTTGGCCGTTGGAGGCGTCGAACACTTCGGATGCAGAGAACTGGATGCCGGGCTGCAGCTCACCTGTCTCGGCCCACGAGAAGCCGGTATCCACTCCCCATTCGAACTTGACGCGCGAATTCGGATTCGAGAATTTTGCAAACCAGGCCACGGCCATGGCGTTGGGTGCCCATTGCGTCGGATCGTTCTGGAACACCATAAGGTAAGCAGAGTTGCTTGCCCGGTTGTTGACGGTGATCGAGTATTTCTTTGCCATGTCATTTCTCCCAGAAAGTGGTTGATGAGACAGTCCGCACCAGCATCGGTGATGAACTGAGGTCCACTCTAAGGAAGCTGACGTAAGAAAAAAATTACAGCTGATTACATGCCTGCGCCATGTCTTAGAACACGTTCAAAGTCTCCCCCGAGGATGTGAGAAGCTCGTGGAGTGAGAAAAAGCTATCCAAGCGACATCACTCGCGAAAATTAGCCTGTTCGGTGCGCAGGCTATAGTGTTTGTAACGAATTCGCTCACGGACCTGATTCAGCGACCGTGTGGCGCGCAACACAGGAGGGGCGTAGGGTTTCATGGGAAGATTTAGTACTGTATTTTCATGCAGCGCACATACCGAAAAGCTTGCCTACAAGCCCCTTCCCGCGTTCTTTTTTTGCCAATTTAGACCGCAGGCGCCAGATATGGCTTGGTGCTTGGTGTGTTCTTCATTACGTTAAGGCTCACAGGAAAGATGGCTACGCTTCAGCTATTCCTCAACTCATTGTCTAGCTCGGCAGACGCCGCTAGGGCGTGGTTCATGGCGGAAACATCTGCTAAGAGTCGAGATGAATACTTTGCCAAGGGCAAGCTTGGGGATCCCGGCAATGGAGCGGTCTACGCTTACTTTTGCAAAGACGGCAAACTGCTCTACGTCGGAGAGGCGAGTCGCCCCATCAAGCGTCGGATGCATGATCAGACCTCGCCGCACAAGAATGCTCAATGGCGGAAGTCTTGGGAGACGGTTCGCCTCTTGCCGGTCGGAGACCGCACTGACAGACTCACACTAGAATTGCTGTTCGTGCTTGCATTTAATCCGCAGTTCAACGTCAAGCCAGGCCAAAGGCAACTCAGTCAAATGTTCCAGCGTCAGCCCTAGCAATTCATTTAAGACGACGCCGCTTCGAGGCGAAGATTTAGACAGCAAAACCATGATCACAGACATCGACTGCCGTTCTGAAGTCGGCCCCGACTTGGATCGTACAAAGCTGAATCCGTATTGGGCGGAGTACTTCGCCTTTGTTCAGGACGCGCCGCGCTTGCACGCGTTGGCGGAGGAGGCATTGCAAGCAACCATTGATGCCGCCCGCGATCAGCCGCGCCCGTTCATCGATTCGCAGCGAGTGATTTCAGAGATCCTTACGAGATTCGGCTCACAGCATAATTTTCACCGGCAGTTCAACGAACTATTCGCCATCGCGAAGCCGCCCCAGGTTCTGGGGATGCATCTGTATGAGTTGGTGGCACGGGCTCCGGATTTTTGGGTTTATTTTCCAACGCAGCACGCGGGGCATGCGTTCCCACACGCCACGTACTTCATGCCTGGAGAAGATACGCGCTATCAGCGCCTTGTCCGCCGCCATGCGGTCTAACCCTGCGCTCCAGCTGACGGCTCCGCCGCCCGCTGAGCTTGCTCGTTGAGTGTCCGCTTTTTCTCGCAGCCACCGGCTTCTCCTGCCCGGTCGTACGCGTTCTACAACGGATACCGGATGACCGCAACCGACCCTGAGCCGCCAGTGGCAGCCCTCCCCCAAAGCGGCCATTGACTCAAGCCAGACTGATCGCTTCCTAAGCGAACAGTCGGCGCTCCCAAGCCAACGCCAAAGATTACCGACTGGATGCTGCCGGGTCTCGCGGAATTACTATACTTCGAGGTTTAAAAAAGGCTCTTGCTGGCAAGCCTAGATGCAAGCCCGTTCGGAAGGGAATCAGTGTCCAGAATATCTCGCATGCTCCAGGTTATCAGGTAGGTTCTTCGATTTTCATCACGTTAGATGGCGCATTCACAGCCCAGTTGTTAGAGAAATAAAAATGAAAAGTAATTTCTTTTTTAGTGAAGCAGAAGAGCATGCGCACCGCCTATTTCAAATCGGGCGCGAGACCGAAGCCGACAAACTAAGCTCTTCAATACTCGAAGATCGCAGCAAAATAGTAGCAATTACTGGCCATAATGCCACTGGAAAAACATTGCTATGGATGCACTTTTTAAAGACCAAAGGTATAGCCCTTGCGGAGCATACCGAGGTAATTTCTCTAAGCCGGCCATCAAGTGCTATCCCAAGTGTGGGCAGAAAGACCAAACTAATTGTCATCGAGGATCTCAGCTACGATTTTACTCATGGGCTAACGGGATACATTTCTTCGCTATTGCAAAATAATGCAGACAAGCAATTCATCCTTGTTGGCTCATTATCTAATTTCATAGAAAAATTCTCGCCCAACACACACATCAGGCTTGGAGCACTATCTCATGCCGGATCGCAACAGTTCCTGCTGACGGCGTTTGAATCAATGCTCTCAGATGTTGATATCGCAAAGGTCGCAGATTTCACGAAAGGTAGTCCCTATCTGATGAAATTAATTGCAGCTCGCCTCAACAGACGTGGCGCGAGTATCGACAGCATCCTGACTTCAATAACAGAAGATATTAAATACACGTCAATTTTTCATGAACTCGAGAAGGACAAGAATTCTCAAAAAATAATTCAAATTGAAAGAGATATTCGAGTCGTAAATGGAAGGCTGCTTAAAGCTATTCAAAGAGATCATAACGCCATTCATGCATTAACTTCTCGTCAATTTGAGGAGTTCGTTGCCGAACTCATGGAGAGCAGAGGGTACAAAGTAGACCTTACCAAGGCAACACGCGACGGAGGGAAGGACTTAATAATTGCAAATCATTCGGACATTGGAAATTTCATATTTTATGTCGAATGCAAGAAATACTCCCCCACCAATCCGGTTGGCGTCAATTTGGTTCGGGAGCTAGCGGGTACGGTACTGACCGACAGAGTAACGGCAGGAATAATGGTAACCTCATCGTACTTTTCACCAGACGCCATAAAATTTTCCAACCAAATCAAACATCAGTTGAGCCTGATCGACTACCTTAAGTTAAAAGAGTGGATCAAAGAGTGCAGACAATAGCGATAAATTTGGCGATGCTATTACTCGGGCAGGCACAGTATAACTGTCGGTTCAATGCGGACGCTAGCACTGATCATGCCTTCGGCGTTTCTATAGCCAGTGTTGGTACCCTTCGCGCACCGGCACCGATTAACATGGGCGCTGAGCGTCGGCTTTCATTTCGGGTGACCGGCTGCTGCTGGCCGACAGCGGTCCTTGCGCAGGGCAAGCCTTCCTAGCGCCATTGGTGTCTCGCATAAGCCTCCTTGTAGCGGGCGGCGTGGTGGCCGCAAAGTCCCCGGAAGCGCGTCACTCAGGCTCGATTTGAGCCGTCCAAACTATGCTCACCCCTCATCGCACCAGTGAGGCAGGGCGGCCGAACACTCAAAACCACCCCGCATAGGTCATCGCCTGAGTCTTCGCTCCTCATCGGCGCCCGACCTGGTCAAGCTCCCCTTTAGGACTGGCGCGCCATCGGGCCACGAAGGCGGAGCTTCCATCCCTCCGACTCCACAGAGGTCACCAGCCGAGGCTTCGGTCTTGTTCGCGCCTGATCTAGGGCAGTCACTCTGCAAGGCTGGCTGATCTTGGGTGCGCTCAGCCCTGCGGCCAGGGCGCCCTCGATGCGATGTTAGGACACAGCCCGCAAGGCTGCATCGAGATTCAGCGCCAGCCTTTCGCCGGAAGTTCTGTGTGCTCCTGCAGGCCGCGCTGAGCCGCTGGCCAGCGCGGGCGCGCCCCGAAAAAACTAAAGATCAGTGGCGGAAAAACTAATGTGTAGTGGCGTTCCGCAGCCGCACCGGGTGTGCCGTCTTGCGGCACATCGACCCTACCCCTTGAATCCTGGCCGAATTGCCTTATTATTAGCACTCGTTGGGTATGAGTGCTAACAGTCCTCTGTCCCACATTGCTTCGAATGCCGGCCCGCCGGGCCGGCAAGTCTTTGTTTCAACTTTGTTGATGATTTAGGAGTTGGTATGAACCTGCGTCCCCTGCACGATCGCGTGATCGTGAAGCGCCTCGAGAACGAAACCAAGACGGCTTCGGGCATCGTGATCCCCGAGAATGCCGCCGAGAAGCCCGACCAGGGCGAAGTGCTGGCAGTGGGCCCCGGCAAGAAGAACGACAAGGGCGAAGTGATCGCTCTGAACGTGAAGGTCGGCGACCGCGTTCTGTTCGGCAAGTACAGCGGCCAGACCGTCAAGGTCCATGGCGACGAACTGCTGGTGATGAAGGAAGACGACCTGTTCGCAGTCGTCGAAAAGTAATCCGCGCTTCGAAACCGCACTTTCCAACTGAATCCGGAGAATTGAAATGGCAGCAAAAGACGTAGTTTTCGGCGGCGAAGCACGCGCCCGCATGGTTGAAGGCGTGAACATCCTGGCCAACGCGGTCAAGGTCACCCTGGGTCCCAAGGGCCGCAACGTGGTGCTGGAGCGCTCCTTCGGCGCCCCCACCGTGACCAAGGACGGTGTTTCGGTCGCCAAGGAAATCGAACTCAAGGACAAGCTGCAGAACATGGGCGCCCAGCTCGTGAAGGAAGTGGCCTCCAAGACCAACGACATCGCCGGTGACGGCACGACCACCGCCACCGTGCTGGCACAGGCCATCGTCCGCGAAGGCACCAAGTACGTGGCCGCCGGCCTGAACCCCATGGACCTCAAGCGCGGCATCGACAAGGCTGTCGCCGCCCTGGTGGAAGAGCTGAAGAAGCAATCCAAGGCCACCACCACCTCCAAGGAAATCGCCCAGGTCGGCTCGATCTCCGCCAACTCCGACGAATCCGTGGGCAGCATCATTGCCGAAGCCATGGACAAGGTCGGCAAGGAAGGCGTGATCACCGTTGAAGAAGGCAAGTCGCTGGCCAACGAACTCGACGTCGTCGAGGGCATGCAGTTCGACCGCGGTTACCTGTCGCCCTACTTCATCAACAACCCTGAAAAGCAGGTTGCCCTGCTGGACAACCCCTTCGTGCTGCTGTTCGACAAGAAGATCAGCAACATCCGTGACCTGCTGCCCACGCTGGAAGCCGTGGCAAAGGCCGGCCGTCCCCTGCTGATCATTGCAGAAGACGTCGAAGGCGAAGCCCTGGCAACGCTGGTGGTCAACACCATCCGCGGCATCCTGAAGGTTGTGGCTGTCAAGGCTCCTGGCTTCGGCGACCGCCGCAAGGCCATGCTGGAAGACATCGCCATCCTGACGGGCGGCAAGGTCATCGCTGAAGAAGTGGGCCTGGCGCTGGACAAGGTGACCCTGGAAGACCTGGGCCAGGCAGTGCGCATCGAAATCGGCAAGGAAAACACCACCATCATCGACGGTGCTGGCCAAGCTGCTGAAATCGAAGCCCGCGTCAAGCAGATCCGCATCCAGATCGAAGAAGCCACCAGCGACTACGACCGCGAAAAGCTGCAAGAGCGCGTGGCCAAGCTGGCTGGCGGCGTTGCCGTGATCAAGGTTGGCGCTGCCACCGAAGTCGAAATGAAGGAAAAGAAGGCCCGCGTTGAAGACGCCCTGCACGCTACCCGCGCTGCTGTGGAAGAAGGCATCGTGGCCGGCGGCGGCGTGGCTCTGCTGCGTGCCAAGCAAGCCGTGGGCGACCTGAAGACCGGCGATGCCGAGCAAGACGCCGGCATCAAGCTGATCATGAAGGCCATCGAAGCGCCCCTGCGCGAAATCGTGGCCAACGCCGGTGGCGAGCCCTCGGTGGTGGTCAACGCCGTGCTGAACGGCTCGGGCAACTACGGCTTCAACGCTGCCAACGACACCTACGGCGACATGCTGGAAATGGGTATCCTGGACCCGACCAAGGTGACGCGTACGGCCCTGCAGAACGCCGCTTCCGTGGCATCGCTGCTGCTGACGACCGAAGCCATGATCGCCGAGTCTCCCAAGGCTGAAGGCGGCCCTGCCATGCCCGACATGGGCGGCA
>Ga0208516_100515_pt1 | contig 14755 bp, 11 predicted proteins | sample LakWasM117_HOW13_2_FD_183931 | JGI IMG/M metagenome (GOLD analysis project Ga0208516, IMG submission 183931) | Freshwater sediment methanotrophic microbial communities from Lake Washington under simulated oxygen tension - Sediment Metagenome... | ecosystem: Environmental > Aquatic > Freshwater >...
GGGCAAGGTGGGCAACGACAACAGGTTCTTAGTACCGCGGCGGCGAGGGCAGATCAAACGGGGGCTTGCCGCTCACTCCACCACCGTCAGCTTGGCCACGCTCAGCGCCAGCCACTTGGTGCCGTGGCGCGGGAAGTTGACCTGGGCGCGGGCATCGTCGCCCTGGCCTTCGAGCGCCAGCACCTTGCCTTCGCCGAACTTGTTGTGGAACACCGCCAGGCCCACGCGCAGGCCGTGCGCGGGAGCCTGCTTCTGCACCGGCACGGGCGGGCTGGCGAAGGTTTCGGATTTGAAACCAAAAGTGCTTCTAGCGCCCTTCTGGTAAGCGCCGCCAGCTCCTGAATCAGGAGCAAACGTACCGAACCCCGCCTGCTTGGGCGTGATCCACTTGAGGGCAGACTCGGGCAGCTCGTCGAAGAAGCGGCTCTTGAGGTTGTAGCGCGTCTGGCCGTGCAACATGCGCGTCTGCGAGTGGCTCAGGTACAGGCGCTTGCGCGCGCGGGTGATGGCCACGTACATCAGGCGGCGCTCTTCCTCCAGGCCGCCCTGGTCGCTCATGGCGTTCTCGTGCGGGAACAGGCCCTCCTCGATGCCGCCGATGAACACCGCGTCGAACTCCAGGCCCTTGGAGGCATGCACGGTCATGAGCTGCACGGCGTCCTGCCCGGCCTGGGCCTGGTTGTCGCCGGCTTCGAGCGCGGCGTGGGTCAGGAAGGCGGCCAGGGGCGAGAGGGTTTCGCCGGTGTCCACGTCGAGGATGCCGGGCGCGGCAGCAGGGGCCATGGGCGCGTTGGGGTCCAGGCCCTGGCTGGCGGGGCTTTGCGTGAGCGGCGTGCCGTGCTCGTCCAGCGGCAGGGCCACCGCGTCGCGGCCAAAGCCCTCCTGCGTGACGAAGCTCTCGGCGGCGTTGACGAGTTCTTCCAGGTTCTCGATACGGTCCTGGCCTTCCTTCTCGGTGCGGAAATGCTCGACCAGGCCGCTGGCCTCCAACATCCGCTCGATGATGCCGCGCAGGTTCTGGCCCTGCGTCTGCTCGCGCAGCACATCCACCATGGCGACGAAGGCGCCGAGGTTGGCGCCCGCCTTGCCGGGCACGCTGCTGACGGCATCGTGCAGCGAGCAGCCGGCCGCGCGCGCCGCGTCCTGCAGCACCTCGATGCTGCGCGCGCCGATGCCACGCGGCGGGAAGTTGACCACACGGGTGAAGCTGGTGTCGTCGTGCGGGTTCTCCAGCAGGCGCAGGTAGGCCAGCGCGTGCTTGATTTCGGCGCGCTCGAAGAAGCGCAGGCCGCCGTACACGCGGTAGGGCACGCCGGCGTTGAAGAGCTGGGTTTCGATCACGCGGCTTTGCGCGTTGCTGCGGTAGAGCACGGCGATCTCGCGGCGCTCGAAGCCGTCGTTGCGCGCGAGCTGCTTGATCTCGTCCACCATCCACTGCGCCTCGGCAAAGTCGCTGGCGGCCTCGTACACGCGCACCGGCTCGCCCGGGCCCTGCGTGGTGCGCAGGTTCTTGCCCAGGCGGCGGCTGTTGTGGCTGATGAGGTGGTTGGCGGAGTCGAGGATGTTGCTGTAGCTGCGGTAGTTCTGCTCCAGCTTGATCTGGCGCTGCACATCGAACTCGCGCACGAAGTCCTGCATGTTGCCCACGCGCGCGCCCCGGAAGGCGTAGATGCTCTGGTCATCGTCGCCCACGGCGATGACGCTGCCGTGCGCCTCGAAGCGGCCGCCCACCTCGTCGCCGGCAAGCTGCTTGAGCCACAGGTACTGCAGGCGGTTGGTGTCCTGGAACTCGTCCACCAGGATGTGCGCGAAGCGCCGTTGGTAGTGCGCGCGGATCGGGTCGTTGTCGCGCAGCAGTTCGTAGCTGCGCAGCATCAGCTCGCCGAAATCGACCACGCCCTCGCGCTGGCACTGGTCCTCGTAGAGCTGGTAGATCTCGACCTTCTTGCGCGCATCCTGGTCGTGCGCCTGCACGTCGCGCGGGCGCAGGCCCTCTTCCTTGCAACCGGCGATGAAATACTGCAGCTGCTTCGGGGGAAAGCGCTCGTCGTCCACGGCGTGCTGCTTGCACAGGCGCTTGATGGCCGAGAGCTGGTCCTGCGTGTCGAGTATCTGGAAGGTGGACGACAGGCCCGCCACCTTGTGGTGCGCGCGCAGCAGGCGGTTGCACAGGCCGTGGAAGGTGCCGATCCACATGCCGCGCACGTTCACCGGCAGCATGGTGGTGAGGCGCGCCACCATCTCCTTGGCGGCCTTGTTGGTGAAGGTGACGGCCAGGATGCCGCCCGGCGTGGCCAGACCGTTCTGCAGCAGCCAGGCGATGCGCGTGGTGAGCACGCGCGTCTTGCCCGAGCCGGCGCCGGCCAGGATGAGGGCGTGGCCGGCGGGCAGCGTGACGGCGGCCAGCTGCTCGGGGTTGAGGTGGGCCAGCAGGGGCGTGGTGGGAGCGGCACCGGGGTCCGGCGCACCCGAAAACAGGTCTTGTGGGAACATGGGGCCATTGTAGAAAGCGCCCCGGCGCCGTGAGGCCCCCGATGAAAAACATTGCCACCGCCCTGGCCTGCCTGCTGACCCTGCCCGCCCCGCTCCTGGCCGCGCAGACGGCCTGCGCCAGCGCGGGCGCGCCGCCTGCGCCGGCCTTGTTCGAGCGCTTCACCAGCGCCGACTGCGCGGCCTGCTGGCAGGACGCCGCCACGCCCGCGCCCGGCCCCGGCGCGCTGGTGCTCGACTGGATCGTGCCCGGCCACCTGGAAGACGAAGCCCCGTTGTCGGCCGCCGCCACGCGCGATGCGCTGGCACGCCTGCAGGCGCTGGGCCGCGCCACACCTGCCGCCACCGACGTGCACACGGCCCCGGTGGAGCCCGCGCCCGGCCTGCGCCTGCGTGTGGGACAGGGCCCGGCCGTCAACGACTACCTGGGCGCCACCGCCACCTTCACCACTGGACGGCCGGGCGCGGACTGGCGCTTCCACCTGCTGCTGGTGGAACATATCCCCGCCGGGGAAGAAGGCTCTCCGGTGGCCCGGAATGTGGTCAGAAACATGTTCGAAGGCGCATGGAACAAGCGCGACACGCTATCGTTCAAGGAGCACCTGCGCTGGACGGAGCTGCGCCCCATGCGCATCCCCGAGGGTGCGCTGCCCGAACGCCTGCGCACCGTCGGCTGGGTGCAGGATGCAGCGGGCCGCGTGGTGGCGGCCGCGCAGTCCGTATGCCGGTGATACGGCCGGCGTTATGCCGCCGCGCGCGGTGGCGGGTAGAATCAAGCACCGGGCCCAAGTTTCTTGACGCCCGGTTTTTTTGTGCCCGCGCACCGCGGGGTTCGGTACGGCCACCACGCCAGCGCCCACGAAGCCGGTTTTCAAGCCAAGCGCCCATCGCGACGGAAATCGTTCCGCCGCGACCCTTTCACAGGAGCTTGGAATCCCATGGAAATCTTCGACTACGACAACATCCTTCTGCTGCCGCGCAAGTGCCGCGTGGAGAGCCGCTCGGAGTGCGACGCCAGCGTCGAACTGGGCGGGCGGAGCTTCCGCATCCCCGTGGTGCCGGCCAACATGAAGACGGTGGTGGACGAGAAGATCTGCACCTGGATGGCGCAGAACGGCTATTTCTACGTCATGCACCGCTTCGACCTGGACAACCTCCAGTTCGTGCGCGACATGCGCGCCAAGGGCTGCTACGCCTCGATCTCGCTGGGCGTGAAGCAGCCGGACTACGACACGGTGGACCAGCTCGTGGCCGAGGGCCTGTGCCCGGAATACATCACCATCGACATCGCCCACGGCCATGCCGACACGGTGAAGGCCATGATCGGCTACCTCAAGGAGAAGCTGCCGCAGGCCTTCGTGATTGCCGGCAACGTGGCCACGCCCGAGGCCGTGATCGACCTGGAGAACTGGGGCGCCGACGCCACCAAGGTGGGCGTGGGCCCGGGCAAGGTGTGCATCACCAAGCTCAAGACGGGTTTTGGCACCGGCGGCTGGCAGCTGTCGGCGCTCAAGTGGTGCGCGCGCGTGGCCACCAAGCCCATCATCGCCGACGGCGGCATCCGCAGCCATGGCGACATCGCCAAGAGCATCCGCTTCGGCGCCAGCATGGTGATGATCGGCTCGCTGTTCGCCGGCCACGAGGAATCGCCCGGCCAGACCGTCGAGGTCGATGGCGCGCTCTACAAGGAGTACTACGGCTCGGCCAGCGACTTCAACAAGGGCGAGTACAAGCACGTCGAAGGCAAGCGCATCCTCGAACCTATCAAGGGCACGCTGGCCAGCACCCTGGTGGAGATGGAGCAGGACGTGCAAAGCTCCATCAGCTACGCCGGTGGCAAGAAGCTCATGGACATCCGCAAGGTCAACTACGTGATCCTGGGCGGCGACAACGCGGGCGAGCACCTGCTGATGTGAACCTCGGCGCGGGGTGCACCCCGCGCCGAGCTCATGCCCGCAGCAGGTTCAGCGCCATGTGGTGCAGGTCCTGGCCCGGCCGCGCCAGGGTGTCGAGGATGCTGAAGTGGTTCAGCCCCTCCAGCACCTGGCAGCGCGGCACGGTGTGCGAGCCCCAGGCCTCCTGCAGCAGCCGGTTCTGGCGCTGGAATTCGGGGCTCTCGTCGCCCCCCACCACGCAATGGAGCAGGCCCGAGGGCGGTTCCAGCAGCCGCGCCGGGCTGCATTGCAGCACCTGCTGCTCGGTCAGGTGCAGGTCCTGCTGCAGGAAGGGGGTGTGCATCACCGGCTCCAGGTCGTACACGCCCGAGATCGACAGCACGCTGCGCACCAGGCCATCGGGCAGGTCCATGTCGATCAGCGGCCAGACGCTGGTTAGCAGCAACGCTGCCAACTGCCCGCCCGCCGAATGCCCCGCCACCGTGATGCGGCCCGGGTCGCCGCCCTGGCCGGCGATGTGGCGGCCCACCCAGGCCAGCGCCTTCTCCATCTGCCGCACGATGTACGGGACCGTCACCGGCGCCTGCGGCGTGCCCGGACACAGGGCGTAATTGACCAGCACCACGCAGACCCCTGCCTGCGTGAAGGCCGGCGCCAGGAACGCATGCTCGGCCTTGTCCAGCGAGCGCCAGCCGCCGCCGTGGATGAACACCATCACCGGCGCCCGGCCACCCCCCGGGCCACGGGCGGGAAAGATGTCCAGCCGCTCGCCCACCCCCTCCCCATAGGCCACATCCAGCTGGCAGGGCAGGCTGGCGCGCGCCTCGGCCGACTCCCGCGCCCAGCGGTCAAAATAAGCCATGTGGTCGGGCACCAGCGCACGAATGTTGTACATGCGCTCCAGCCAGGCCGGGTCGTACAGGGGTTGTGACATCGCGAACCTCCTATTCCCACCACTTAAGCACATCATCCCGTCATATGCACCGCGCTGCAAGCTCGATGACAGGGTGCCCCCCCCGAAAAAGACCATGATGGCGGCAAGCCCCTCCATCTCCCCCAAGGACGTCGCCATGACCGCCACCTCCCCCCTCCAGATTGCCGTGCTGGGCATTGGCATGATGGGCCTGCCCATGGCCCGCCGCCTGTGCGAGGCCGGGCACCAGGTCCATGTCTGGAACCGCACCCGCGCCAAGGCCGAACCACTGGCTGCGGCAGGCGCCCGTGTGCACGGTCTACCCACGGATGCCGTGCGACAGGCCGACATCACCATCGGCATGCTGGAAAACGGCCCGGTGGTCGGCGAAGTGCTGTTCGCCCAAGCCACGGCCCAGGCCATGCGCAAAGGCAGCCTGTTCATCGACATGGCCTCCATCCAGCCGCGCGAGGCACGCGACCATGCCGCGCGCCTGGGCGAAATGGGCATTGCGCACCTGGACGCCCCCGTCTCCGGCGGCACCGTGGGTGCCGAGGCGGGCACCCTGGCCATCATGGCGGGCGGCAAGGCGGCCGATTACCAGCGCGCCCTGCCCGTGTTCGCGGCCCTGGGCCGCCCCACCCACGTCGGCCCGCACGGCGCGGGGCAGCTCGCCAAGCTGGCCAACCAGATGATCGTCGGCATCACCATCGGCGCGGTGGCCGAGGCCCTGCTCTTCGCCGCCAAGGGCGGCGCCGACATGGCCAAGGTGCGCGAAGCCATTGCCGGCGGCTTTGCCGACAGCCGCATTCTGCAGCTGCACGGCCAGCGCATGGTCGAGCGCGACTTCGCCCCGCGCGGCCGCATGACGGTGCAGCTCAAGGACATGCGCAACGCGCTCGCCACCGCCCAGGAGATCGGCTTCGATGCCCCGGTCACGGCGTTGTTCGAAGCGCTGTACGCCCAGGGCGTGGAACATGGCCTGGGCGAGCTTGACCACAGCGGCCTGTTCGTCGAACTGGCCAGCCGCAATGCCATGCAGTGACGCGAAAAATCAAAAAAATTTCGCACCACTTGCGGAGCAGGGAAAAATTAGTGCATAATTCGAGTCTCTGCAGCGATGCGGAAACGATTTCAAAAGTGGGTTCTTAGCTCAGTTGGTAGAGCAGCGGACTCTTAATCCGTAGGTCGAGTGTTCGAGTCACTCAGGACCCACCACTTTTCAAGGACTTGGCTTCACCGCCAAGTCCTTTTGTTTTTTCGGCTCCACAAAAGCACCGCCCACCTCCCGGGCATGCTGTCCCGCCGGAGCGATGACGGGCTCGGGTTTCCACCATAATCGAAGGCCGCCCTCCCCCACCGGCCAGGCCTTGCCGCAGGCCCCTGCACCTCCATCCCAAGCACCACCATGAACCCCCAAGCCCATGAACTCTGGCGCGCGCCCCGCTGGGCCCTGGCGGTGCTGCTGGCCTTGCTGGGCATGCTGGGGCCGTTCTCGATCGACACCTACCTGCCGGCCTTCGCGGGCATCGCCCAGGCCCTGGGCGCCACGCCGGTCGAGATGCAGCAGACGCTCTCGGCCTACCTGTTCGGGTTTGCATTCATGAGCCTGTTCCATGGTGCCCTGTCCGACAGCTTCGGGCGCCGCCCCGTGGTGCTGTGGGGCATCGCCATGTTCACCGTGGCCTCGGCAGGCTGTGCGCTGGCGCAGAACATCGGGCAACTGGTGCTGTTCCGCGCACTGCAGGGCCTGTCGACAGGCGCGGGCATCGTGGTGTCGCGCGCCGTCATCCGCGACATGTTCCCGCCCGCCCAGGCGCAGAAGGTCATGAGCCAGGTCACCATCTATTTCGGCGTGGCCCCGGCGGTGGCACCCATCGTGGGCGGCTGGCTGTATGTGCACACGGGCTGGCACAGCATCTTCTGGTTCCTCACGGCCGTGGGCGTGGCGCTGTGGACCGCAAACTACCGGCTGCTGCCCGAGACCCTGCATGCGGACCACCGCCAGCCCTTCAACATGCCGCACCTGATGAGCGGCTACTGGCAGCTCGGATCGAGCCCGCGCTTCCTGCTGTTGGCGCTGGCCAGCGGCGTGCCGTTCAACGGCATGTTCCTGTATGTGCTGGCGGCGCCGGCTTTCCTCGGCACCCACCTGGGGCTGGCCCCGACCGAATTCTTCTGGTTCTTCGTGCTGACCATCTCGGGCATCATGGCCGGTGCCTGGCTCAGCGGCCGCATGGCCGGACGCATCGCGCCCAAGCGGCAGATCCGCCATGGCTTCCTGGTGATGCTCACCATGTCCGTGCTCAACCTGCTGGCCAACCTGCTGCTGCCGGTCCATGTGGCCTGGGCCCTGCTGCCGATTGCTTTCTTCGCGTTCGGCTGGGCCCTCATGGTGCCGGTGGTGACGCTGCTCGTGCTGGACCTCTACCCCGAGCGGCGCGGCATGGCCTCGTCGCTGCAGGCCTTCGTGGGCTCGACCGCCAACGGGCTGGTGGCGGGCGTGGTGGCGCCCCTGGTCATGCATTCCACCGTGCAACTCGCCACGGCGTCGCTGCTCATGATGGGTATCGGGCTGCTGGCCTGGGTCTACCTGCACCACCGCTGGCCCGAGATTGGGCGGACCACCGGCCACCCAGGGTAGCGCCGCAGTCCTTCCGTCGCCTTCAGTGCGTGCTGCGCCGGTCCAGCGCGTTTTCCTTGTAATACCGCAGCTTCTCGGTGTACATGGCCTTGTCGGCACGGTGCAATGCCGCCTCGACATCGGCCCCGGAGGCGCACGTGGCGATACCCATGGCCAGGCTCAGGCACTGTCCCGGGTAGAACTGGTTGTTGATCTCCACCAACGAGGCGATGCGCTCCCGCACCGCCTGCGCGCCACGCTCATCCATGCCGGGCAGCAGCACCGAGAACTCATCGCCGCCAATGCGGGCCGCGCAGGTCGAGGCGTCCATGGCCTTGGAAAGCACCTCGCCCACGCGCCGCAGCAGGGTATCGCCGGCCGCATGGCCATGCTCGTCGTTGATGGCCTTGAGTCCGTTGAGGTCGATCGCGATCACGCTCAGCGGCCACGGCCCCTTGCGCGTAATGCGGTTGAGTTCCTCGACGTAGAAGGTCCGGTTGCGCAACTGGGTGAGCACGTCGTGCTTGCCCAGGTATTCCAGGTAGGCCTCGGCCTTCTTGCGCGCGGTGATGTCCACCAGCGACAGCAGCACCAGCGCCCAGTGTTCCTGGTGGTCCGCCAGCACGGAGAACTGCATGTGGATGTACACCGGCTCGCCCGACAGCGCGTAGTTGACCACCTCGCGCTGCTGGAACAGTTTGCCGTCCCACAGGTCCTGCAACTGGTCGGCGAACGAATCGTGCATCTCGCCCCGGAAGACGCGGCCGATGTTGTGCAGCAACTCCTCCTTGCTCGCTGCGCCGAACATCTGCAGCGTCTGCTGGTTGACGTCGATGACGCGGATCTCCTGCATGCAGCGCGAAACGAACTCGGGGTGCACCTTGATGAAGGTCTTGAAATCCTGGATGCCCTGGGCGCGCACCCCGTCCAGGAGCCGCTTGACGGCGGAAAAATCTTCCACCCACAGCGAAACCGGCGAATGCTCGAACAGGTCGCGCGCATAGCGCTCGCTGCGCCGCTGCTGCTGCGCTGCCTGCGCCTGGGCAGTAACGTCTTCCAGCGACACCAGCATCCGGCTCCAGGTGTCCTCGTGCCCCGGCAGGATGCGCGCATGGATCAGCACGTCCAGGCGCCGGCGGTCGAGGGCGTAGTTCACCGTCTGGTTCGAGAACTCCAGCGCCCCGGACCAGAGCTGTTCCAGCTCGATGGCCACCTGGTCGTGCATGTCGTCCCGAAAAACCTTGTCCAGGTTGTCGAGCAACTCGGCCTGGCTGGACGCGGCAAACAGCGACAGGGTGCGCCGATTCACGCTCAGCACCCGCAGGCAGGCCGTGCATTGCCGAATCCGGTCCGGGTCCTCGGCGAAATGCGCCAGGAGATCGGTCACGCCCTCGGCGCGCCAAGCCTCGAACAAGCGCTTGAGCGCGCTGTAATCCTCCAGCCAGAGCGATACCGGCGCAAGATCAAACATGTGCTCGAAGTCGGCACCCGAAGACAGAGATAACTGCACGCTGAACCCTCCTGGGAGCGCTATTGTCCCCATACCGACTCACTTTTCACGGCATGGGCGAAAAAAAACCGGCCTCTGGCGAGGCCGGTTTCAGGCAGTGTGCCGCCGATCAGCGGGCCGGACGGGCCGGGCGCTTGCGGGCGTCGTGCGGCGTGAAGGGCTTGCTGCCGCCGGGCTTGGAGAACGCGGGGCGCGGGGCAAAATCACCACGCGGCGCGGCGCCTTCATGGCGGCCACCAAAGCCACCACGTGCCGGCTCGCCAAAGCCCGGCTTGCGGCCATAGCCTTCGCCATCACGGCGCGGGGCAAAACCACGGTCTTCACGGCCAGCAAAGCCACGGTCGTCACGGCCACCAAAGCCACCGGGGCCACGGTCGTCGCGACCACCAAAGCCGCCAGGGGCGGGCCTGCGGTCGTCGGACGGACGGCCCTGCACGCGCTGGCGGTCGTTGAAACCACCACCGCCACCACCAAAGCCCCCACCGAAGCCGCCACGGTCAGAACCGCGTGCGGGGCCGCCAAACTTGCGGTCGCGCGACTGGAAGTCACGGCCACCACGGTTGGCATAGTCGGGCGCCGGGCGCGACGTGGGCATGCGCTGCGCGGGTTCCAGGCCGGGGATGACATCGGCCTTGAACTGCTGACGGCTGTAGCCTTCGATGTCGAAGATCTTGCGGCGGTCACGGAACTCGGCGAAGGTCACGGCCAGGCCATCGCGACCGGCACGGCCGGTGCGGCCAATGCGGTGCGTGTAGTCCTCGGCCTTCATGGGCAGGCCGAAGTTGAACACGTGGGTGATGGTGGGCACGTCGATGCCGCGCGCAGCCACGTCGGTGGCCACCAGGATCTGCACCTGGCCGTTGCGCAGCGCCATCAGGCGGCGGTTGCGCAGACCCTGGCTCAGGGCGCCGTGCAATGCCACGGCGCTGAAGCCTTCCTGCTGCAGGTCGGTCGCCAGGCCGTCGCACTCGACCTGGGTGCTGGCGAAGACGATGGCCTGGTTGATCGTGGTGTCACGCAGCCAGTGGTCCAGCATCTTGCGCTTGTGCTGGGCATTGTCGGCCCAGTAGAGCATCTGCTTGATGTTGGCGTGCTTTTCCTGCGGGGTGTCGATCTGGATCTTCTGCACCGAGGAACCGCCATCGTGCATCACGCGCATGGCGAGCTGCTGGATGCGCGGCGCGAAGGTGGCGCTGAACATCATGGTCTGCTTGCGCTGGCTCGTGAGCTGGTTGATCTCGGCCAGGTCATCGGAGAAGCCCAGGTCGAGCATGCGGTCGGCCTCGTCCACCACGAGGAACTGCACCTTGTCGAGCTTGATCTGCATCGAGCGCTGCAGGTCCAGCAGGCGGCCGGGCGTGGCCACCACGAGGTCGGCGTTCTGCAGCTTGGCAATCTGCAACTGGTAGGGCATGCCGCCCACCACGTTGGCCACGCGCAGGCCACGCGCATGCTTGACCAGGTCGATGGCGTCGTGCGCCACCTGCTGGGCCAGCTCGCGCGTCGGGCAGACGATCAGCGCGCCGGGAACGGCGGGCTTGAAGTTGCGGGCGTTGGTGGGGTCCTTGCGCTTGGCGCGCTTCGGAGGGGCCTCGCCACGTGCTGCGGCCTCGGCCACGGCGCGGTCGAATTCGGCGCGGGCAGCCGCTTCGGCCTCGGCCTGCTGGCGGATCAGCGTGTGCAGCACCGGCAGCAGGAAAGCCGCCGTCTTGCCGCTGCCCGTCTGGCTGGAAACCATCAGGTCGATGAAGCGCCCGCCTTCGGCTCCCGCGCCCATGGCCAGGGGAATGGCCTTGCGCTGCACGCTGGTGGGCTGGGTGTAGCCCAGGTCGGCCACGGCGCTCACGAGTTCGGGGGCCAGGCCCAGCTCAATGAAGCCATTGGGCTCGGCGGTCACTTCGGCAGTCAGCAGCTCGGGGGTTTCGGGTGCGGAATTCTCGGCGGAAAAGGAAGCATCGGCAGGCGCGAAATCGCCCTGCACTTGGAAAGTGTCGGTCATATTTTTCTCACACGAAAACACCCGCGGGCGCTGCCCGCGGTGGCTTCGTCAATGGTCAAAAAACATCAACCATCAAACGAAACCTGCACCAGCGTCGCGCCGGTGCGGGTGGGTATTCATCGCAAGAACCTGACAGTGGCCATGCCACCGCCTAAGTTTGCGGACCCGGTGTGTGAAGGGAGATGCACAAATTGCAGTGCTCATGCATTGCAAGCCCGAGATTATGGCACGGATCCGGGTTTTCCCGCAAGTAGCTACAGCGCCAGGAAACTCGTCCGGTAATGGGCCAGCTCCTCAATGGACTCGTGCACGTCGGCCAGCGCGGTGTGTTTCTGCGCCTTCTTGAAGCTGCTGTAGGCCTCGGGCTTCCAGCGCTTGGCCAGTTCCTTGAGGGTGCTCACATCCACGTTGCGGTAGTGGAAGAAGGCTTCGAGCTTGGGCATGTAGCGCGCCAGGAAGCGCCGGTCCTGCCCGATGCTGTTGCCGCACAGCGGCACCTTGCCCTTGGGCACATAGCGCGACAGGAAGTCGATGATCTGCTGCTGCGCCTCCTCCTCGGTGAGGGTGGAGGCCTTGACCTTGTCGATCAGACCGCTCCTGCCGTGCGTGCCCTTGTTCCAGGCGTCCATCTTGCCCAGCAGTTCGTCGGACTGGTGGATGACCAGCACCGGGCCTTCCACCCGGGGCTCCAGCGTGGGGCCGGTAACGACGACGGCGATTTCGAGGATGCGCTCAGCCTCCGGGTCGAGCCCGGTCATTTCACAGTCGAGCCAGACCAGGTTTTGGTCGGATTTGGCCAGCACGGGGGCGGGTGTTGCAGTGGATTCAGACATGGGCGGCATTGTCGCCGATGCCCTACACTCGCGCGACATGCCTGCCGACACCTCCGCTTTCCTCTCTCCCTCCCTCGCGCTCACCCTGGCTTTCACCCTGGCGCTGGTGGCCGGTTTTCTGCTCAAGGCCTGGCTTGCATCGCGCCAGATCCGCCACGTGGCGCGCCACCGCCAGGACGTCCCCAGCGCCTTTGCCGCGCACATTGCGCTCACGGCGCACCAGAAGGCCGCCGACTACACCGTGGCCAAGGCACGCTTCGGCCTGCTGGAGATGGCCCTGGGCACGGCCGTGCTGCTGGGCTGGACGCTGCTCGGCGGCCTGGACCTGCTGAACCAGGCACTGCTCGACCTGCTGGGCGGCGGCATGGCGCAGCAGTTGGCGCTGCTGGCGGCCTTCGCCCTGGTCAACGGCCTGATCGACCTGCCCGCCACGCTATACCAGACCTTCGTGCTGGAGCAGCGCTTTGGCTTCAACCAGACGACGCCGCGCCTGTGGCTGGCCGACCTGGCCAAGTCGGTGCTGCTGGGCGCCCTCATCGGCCTGCCCATCGCGGCCGCCATCCTCTGGCTCATGGGCGCCGCCGGCACGCTGTGGTGGCTTTGGGCCTGGGCGCTGTGGATGGGCTTCAACCTGCTGCTGATGGTGGTCTACCCCACCTTCATCGCGCCGCTGTTCAACCAATTCCAGCCCCTGGAAGACGAATCACTCAAGGCGCGCGTCACCGCCCTCATGCAGCGCTGCGGCTTTGCCGCCAAGGGCCTGTTCGTGATGGACGGCAGCCGCCGCAGCGCGCACGCCAACGCCTATTTCACCGGCTTTGGCGCGGCCAAGCGCGTGGTGTTCTACGACACCCTGCTCAAGCAGCTCAGCCCCGGCGAGGTCGAGGCCGTGCTGGCGCACGAGCTAGGGCACTTCCACCACCGCCACATCACCAAGCGCATGGTTGGCATGTTCGCTCTGAGCCTGGCGGGTTTCGCCCTGCTGGGCTGGCTCTCAAGCCAGCCCTGGTTCTACACCGGGCTGGGCGTACGCCCCAGCCTGGCGCTGTTGGTGACCGATGTACCTGCGGTGCCCAACGATGCCCTGGCGCTGCTGCTGTTCCTGCTGGCGGTGCCGGTGTTCACCGTGTTTCTGGCGCCGCTGTTCGCGCAGCTCTCGCGCCGCCACGAGTTCGAGGCCGACGCCTACGCCATGCAGCAAGCCAGCGGCGCCGACCTGGCCTCGGCCCTGCTCAAGCTCTACGAAGACAACGCCTCCACGCTCACGCCCGACCCGGTGTACGTGAAGTTCCATTACTCGCATCCGCCCGCCAGCGAACGGCTGGCGCGCATGCCCACCCCTGCACAATCATGACCTCCATGTTGAAGAAAAAAGACTGGTCCACCCAGACTCGGCGCGCACTGACAGCTACTGAAGTTGTAGCAAAACTGGCCCAGCTCGACGGCTGGAGCCTGAGCGGCGATGGCGCCCACGTGGCCATCGAGAAGACCTACCGCTTCGCCAACTACCACGAGACCATCGCCTTCGTGAACGCCGTGGCCTTCATCGCCCACACCGAGGACCACCACCCCGACCTGTCGGTGCACTACGACCGCTGCGTGGTGCGCCTGAACACGCACGATGTGGGCGGCATCTCGCCCACCGACATCGACTGCGCCACGCGTTTCGACGCCCTGCTCGCCTGATGTCCGCCCCCCGCGCCACGGCCGGACGCAGCGCCCTACTCGAAGGCCTGGTGGTCGCCAGCCACGGCCGCCATTGCATGGTGGAGTCGCCCGACGGCCAGCGCCGCATCTGCCACCCGCGCGGCAAGAAAAGCCAGGCCGTGGTGGGCGACCGCGTGCTCTGGCAAGCGGCCCCGCCCGGCCAGGGCGACGAGGGCACCATCGAGAAAGTGCAGGAGCGGCGCAACCTGTTCTACCGCCAGGACGAGATCCGCACCAAGTCCTTCGCCGCCAACCTCGACCAGGTGCTGATCCTGATCGCCGCCGAGCCCGTGTTCTCCGAGAGCCAGCTCGCGCGCGCCCTGATCGCCGCCGAGGCCGAAGGCATCACGCCGCTGATCGCCCTGAACAAGAGCGACCTGGCCGAACCCTTCGCCCGCGCCTGGGAGCGCCTGCTGCCCTACCGCCAGATGGGCGAGGGCCGCCATTACGGCGTGCTGCCGCTGTCGCTGGCGCAGTCGGGCGAGGCGGGCCGCGCCACGCTGATGGAGCACCTGCGCGGCAAGACCACGCTGGTGCTGGGCCCCTCGGGCTCGGGCAAGAGCACGCTGATCAACCTGCTGGTGCCTGGCGCAACGGTGCTCACGGGCGAGATCTCGCAGGCGCTGAACTCGGGCAAGCACACCACCACCAGCACCACCTGGTACTGGGTGGACGGCGCGCGCAGCACCGCACTCATCGATTCGCCGGGCTTCCAGGAGTTCGGCCTGCACCACATCGCGCCCACGCAGCTGGCCGCCTGCATGCCCGATATCGCGGCGCATGCC